>Ga0209296_1000087_pt1 | contig 79412 bp, 57 predicted proteins | sample S_130206_EF_Meta_FD_187319 | JGI IMG/M metagenome (GOLD analysis project Ga0209296, IMG submission 187319) | Freshwater microbial communities from Lake Simoncouche, Canada to study carbon cycling - S_130206_EF_MetaG (SPAdes) (version 2) | ecosystem: Environmental > Aquatic > Freshwater > Lake ...
AACCCAGCTCGCGTACCGCTTTAATGGGCGAACAGCCCAACCCTTGGGACCTGCTTCAGCCCCAGGATGCGATGAGCCGACATCGAGGTGCCAAACCTTCCCGTCGATATGGACTCTTGGGGAAGATGAGCCTGTTATCCCCGGGGTACCTTTTATCCGTTGAGCGACGGCGCTTCCACACGCAACCGCCGGATCACTATGTCCTGCTTTCGCACCTGCTCGACTTGTAGGTCTCGCAGTCAAGCTCCCTTGTGCCATTGCACTCGACGCCTGATTGCCAACCAGGCTGAGGGAACCTTTGAGCGCCTCCGTTACTCTTTAGGAGGCGACCGCCCCAGTCAAACTACCCGCCTGACGCTGTCCCCCACCCGGATAACGGGCGTGGGTTAGAGCCCCAGCATGTGCAGGGTGGTATTTCAAGGTTGACTCCACACTGGCTAGCGCCAATGCTTCAAAGTCTCCCACCTATCCTACACAACACATACCAAAGCCCAACATCAAGTTATAGTAAAGGTCCACGGGGTCTTTCCGTCCTTCTGCAGCTAACGAGCATCTTTACTCGTACTTCAATTTCGCCGGGTCTGTGGTTGAGACAGTAGGAAAGTCGTTACGCCATTCGTGCAGGTCGGAACTTACCCGACAAGGAATTTCGCTACCTTAGGACCGTTATAGTTACGGCCGCCGTTTACTGGGGCTTAGGTTCAAAGCTTCGCCCGAAGGCTAACCTTTCCCCGTAACCTTCCAGCACCGGGCAGGCGTCACAGCGTATACATCGTCTTAGGACTTCGCACGCTGCTGTGTTTTTAGTAAACAGTCGCTTTCCCCTGGTTTGTGCCACCCCTTCGAGCTCAGGACGCAAGGTCCGTCACCCTAATGGGGTCCTCCTTCTCCCGAAGTTACGGAGGTATTTTGCCGAGTTCCTTAACCACAGTTCTCCCGATCGCCTTAGTATTCTCTACCTATCCACCTGTGTCGGTTTGGGGTACGGGCGCCGTACCAGCTCGCTAGAGGCTTTTCTCGGCAGCATGGAATCAGTGACTTCGCCTAAATCGGCTCGGCGTCGTGTCTCAGGAACATGGGGCCCGGATTTTCCTAGTCCCCTCCCTACACACTTACCCCAGGACAACCATCGCCTGGGCTCACGTATCCTCCTGCGTCCCCTCATTGCTTACGTCCTCATCGTGGGTCAGTTCGTCACCCGAAGGTGACAGCCCTTTAGCAACAATGGATCAGTATTGGCGCGGGTACAGCGGTACTGGAATATCAACCAGTTGTGCATCGACTACGCCTCTCGGCCTCGCCTTAGCTCCCGACTTACCCTGGGCGGATTAGCCTTCCCCAGGAACCCTTGGATATTCGGCGGAGGGGTTTCTCACCCCTCTTTCGCTACTCATGCCAACATTCTCACTCGACCACGGTCCACGACGGGTTCCCCCGCCGCTTCACTCCGAGATCGACGCTCCGCTACCACGCGTCCTAAGACGCATCCGCGGCTTCGGCTCTGGACTTGAGCCCCGCTACATTGTCCGCGCAAGACCACTCGACCAGTGAGCTGTTACGCACTCTTTTAAGGGTGGCTGCTTCTAAGCCAACCTCCTGGCTGTCTGTGCAGTCTCACATCGTTTACCACTTAGTCCAGAATTAGGGGCCTTAGCCGGCGGTCTGGGCTGTTTCCCTCTCGACCACGAAGCTCATCCCTCGTAGTCTCACTGCCAAGCTCTGGAGCCATGGTATTCGGAGTTTGATTGGGGTCGGTAACCTTGTAGGGCCCCTAACCCATTCAGTGCTCTACCTCCATGGCTGAACGCTTGACGCTGCACCTAAATGCATTTCGCGGAGAACCAGCTATCACCGAGTTTGCTTGGCCTTTCACCCCTATCCACAGGTCATCCCCCATATTTTCAACTATGGTGGGTTCGGTCCTCCACGGGGTCTTACCCCCGCTTCAACCTGCCCATGGATAGATCACTCGGCTTCGGGTCTACAGCATGCGACTAATTCGCCCTATTAAGACTCGCTTTCGCTCCGGCTTCCCATCACTGGTTAACCTCGCCACACACCGTAACTCGTTGGCTCATTCTTCAAAAGGCACGCCATCGCGGCCATCCTAAAAGGATGACGACGCTTTGACTGATTGTAAACCAACGGTTTCAGGTACTATTTCACTCCCCTCCCGGGGTACTTTTCACCTTTCCCTCACGGTACTAGTGCACTATCGGTCATCGACGTATACTTAGCCTTACGAAGTGGTCTTCGCAGATTCACGCCAGCTTTCACGGTTCCGGCGCTACTTGGGAACACCAATCAGAGGCGGCGTTGTTTCGTGTACAGGGCTCTTACCTGCTGTGGCGCGACGTTCCAGAACGCTTCCACTACAACGACACTTTGTAACTCTGTGAAGAATCTGATGCTTCTCCTATCGGGTCCCACGACCCCGTACTGGCAACGCCATCAGGCTTTAACACCAGCACGGTTTAGGCTGATCCCCTTTCGCTCGCCGCTACTCAGGGAGTCATTGTTATTTTCTTTTCCTGGGGCTACTTAGATGTTTCAATTCACCCCGTTCCCTCTACCGGCCCTATGTATTCAGACCGGAGTACCACCCCATGACGGGTGGTGGGTTTCCCCATTCGGACACCCACGGATCAAAGCCTTCTAGGCGGCTCCCCGTGGCTTTTCGCAGCCAGACACGTCCTTCATCGGTAGTCGATGCCAAGGCATCCACCGTTGGCTCTTTGTAACTTGGAAGAACAAAGATGCTCGTGCTCGCTATGCAATTCTCAAAGGGCGCCTGGTCAAGGACGCTCGTTGGAGCAGTCCCAGGACGGGTTGGCGGTATGCGGATCCGAAGACGGAGACGGGACGCTTGGTCCAGGCTCGAGGCCTTCGGGGCAGTGATCGCCACGAAGAGCGAGTGCGGTGCACTCCCTCAAAACGGAACAGAGAACGACGAACCCGAGTCTTTTAAAAGCAGTGAGAACTGAATCTCAAACCACTTTCACAAGATCGAGAACGAATAGACAGTGCACCAACTGGAAATCCATCTCCGCGGTTCAGTCTGGTGACCGAACAATCGGGAGAATCGCTCAAAATGAGCTGGACTCCTTAGAAAGGAGGTGATCCAGCCGCACCTTCCGGTACGGCTACCTTGTTACGACTTCACCCCAATCGCCAACCCCACCTTCGACAGTTCCTTCCCCGAGGGGTTAGGCCACTGGCTTCGGGTGTTGCCGACTTTCGTGGTGTGACGGGCGGTGTGTACAAGGCCCGGGAACGTATTCACCCCGGCGTTGCTGATCCGGGATTACTAGCGACTCCAACTTCATGGAGTCGAGTTGCAGACTCCAATCCGAACTGAGACCGACTTTTTGGGATTCGCTCAACTTCGCAGTCTCGCAGCCCTTTGTATCGGCCATTGTAGCATGTTTGCAGCCCTGGACATAAGGGGCATGATGACTTGACGTCGTCCCCACCTTCCTCCGAGTTGACCCCGGCAGTCTCCTACGAGTCCCCACCATTACGTGCTGGCAACATAGGACAAGGGTTGCGCTCGTTGCGGGACTTAACCCAACATCTCACGACACGAGCTGACGACAGCCATGCACCACCTGTGTAGAACCCTTGCGGACACCGTATCTCTACGGCTTTTCTCTACATGTCAAACCCAGGTAAGGTTCTTCGCGTTGCCTCGAATTAAGCAACATGCTCCGCCGCTTGTGCGGGCCCCCGTCAATTCCTTTGAGTTTTAGCCTTGCGGCCGTACTCCCCAGGCGGGGCACTTAATGCGTTAGCTGCGGCACGGATCTCGTTGGTTGAGACCCACACCTAGTGCCCAACGTTTACGGCGTGGACTACCAGGGTATCTAATCCTGTTTGCTACCCACGCTTTCGCTCCTCAGCGTCAGTACCGGCCCAGAGTGCCGCCTTCGCCGCTGGTGTTCTTCCTGATATCTGCGCATTTCACCGCTACACCAGGAGTTCCACACTCCCCTACCGGACTCTAGTCACAGCAGTATCAGGTGGCGTCTCCAGGTTGAGCCTGGAGGTTTCACACCCGACTTACCGAACCGCCTACGAGCTCTTTACGCCCAATAAATCCGGACAACGCTCGCCCCCTACGTGTTACCGCGGCTGCTGGCACGTAGTTGGCCGGGGCTTCTTCTGCAGGTACCGTCAATTTCTTCCCTGCTGAAAGCGGTTTACAACCCGAAGGCCTTCATCCCGCACGCGGCGTTGCTGCGTCAGGCTTTCGCCCATTGCGCAAGATTCCCCACTGCTGCCTCCCGTAGGAGTCTGGGCCGTGTCTCAGTCCCAGTGTGGCTGATCGTCCTCTCAGACCAGCTACCCGTCGATGCCTTGGTGGGCCATTACCCCGCCAACTAGCTGATAGGCCGCGAGACCCTCCCAAACCGATAAATCTTTCTTCAGCTGACCATGCGGTCAAAAGAAGGTATCCGGTATTAGCACGAGTTTCCTCGTGTTATCCCAGAGTCCGGGGCAGGTTTCTCACGTGTTACTCACCCGTTCGCCGCTAGATCTTCACCAGTATTGCTACTGGATGGATCCCGCTCGACTTGCATGTGTTAGGCACGCCGCCAGCGTTCGTCCTGAGCCAGGATCAAACTCTCCATCGAAACCGTGTCCACATCCCGCCATACCCGAAGGTGTGGAAAGACATGACTCGATCATGAAAAGTCCGAGAGAGAGGGGCTCACCTCTCTGAATCTCGAAGTGGATTGGTTCTTTCGAACCGCACCGTGGCTTTCCCCCATACACATGGGTTCGGCCGGAATTGCTTGGTGAACGATCACGACTCGTACCTTCTCCCCATTCCCGATCCGGCAAGCCGGGGCGCGAATGAGCACGGGGAAGGCCGGTTGCGGTGATCGCCCGCACTGGCTTTTTCGTCCTCTGTTCCGTTTTCAAGGAGCACAACCCGAGGGGGCTCAGTCAAGATAGACCGGCCAGAACTCGGTGCACCCGAAGGTGCGGCAGCCGACGAAAGTGAATTCGTCGGAAACGACTTAGCTACCGGAGCAACTTCCAGTTGAGGAAGCCGCCTCAGGAGCGGAGAGCCACCCTAGCGGGCGGGTCCGACCAACGCAACTCAACAGCGCAAGAAGCTCACGGTTGTTGAAATCAGGGGGGTCGACCGCCTCGATGCGGCGAGGCCGCTACGAGGTGGTCCGAGCACCATAGCGGTCCCCTCCGACAAACGCACATCGACAAAGGCTGGTCCCCCGACAGAGGGTCTCTTCGATTCCGCGAAACTTCACGGGTTTGAAGAAAAGTGCAGAAGAAAACGCTGTTTTTTGCCCCTACGCGCCAGTGCGTAGCCGTCAGCATTGAAGTCTTCCGCCGAGAGCGCTTTGCCTTCAGTCACCACTGCGTCATTGAAACTCAGTCCCGATTGGGCGATAAGGCGGCGGCCCTCACTTCGAGAGGCAATGGCATCGTTGTCCGCCAAGAATTCGACGAGATCACGGCCCAGATCGGCTGGAGTGACCTCGAAGGTCGGAAGGCTTGAGGCCAATTCGGCCCAATCGGCCCCGGAAAGCTCTCCGACCATCCGAGTGAAACCCTGCGATGCGCCCGCAGCTTTCTCGGCCTCGGCCTCGCCGTGGACGAGCGCAGTCACCGCCTTGGCCAGGACCTGCTGAGCCTGACGCTTTCCAGGGTCGGCCTGATGGTCGCGCAGCACCGAAGCCACGTGGTCGACGGACAGCAGCGTCATCTGCAACAAGAAGCGCTCTACATCTCGATCATCGACGTTGACAAAATACTGAAAGAACGCATAGGGCGTGGTGCGCTCCGGCGACAACCACACGGCCCCATCGACCGACTTTCCGAACTTTTGTCCATCGGCCTGGGTCACAAGCGGAACGGTTAATCCGTGGACGTGGACTGCTTCTTTGCGACGAATGAGATCAATACCTGCCGTGATATTGCCCCACTGATCGGAACCACCGACCTGTAATTCCACCTTCATTTCATTGAATAAATGGTGAAAGTCATTGGCCTGAAGGAGCATGTAGCTGAACTCAGTAAACGAGATGCCCGCATCGGATTCAACGCGTGATTTCACAGAGTCCTTGGCCAACATTGTGTTGACCGTGACGTGCTTGCCGACATCGCGAAGAAACTCAAGAACGCCCATGGGGGCGGTCCAGTCGCGATTGTCGACCAGCGACGCTTGTGTGTCACCTGGGGCGAAGTCCAGCAACATCTCGAGCTGCGGTTTGATTGCAGCGAGATTGTTGTCGAGCGTCGCGGCATCGAGCAATGACCGCTCCGATGACCTTCCCCCTGGGTCGCCAATCATTCCGGTAGCTCCTCCAGCGAGGGCGACGGGTTTGTGGCCAAAGAGTTGGAATCGGCGCAGCAGCACCAGTGGGACGAGATTTCCAACATGAAGGCTGTCGGCGGTGGGATCGAACCCGGCATAGACCGCCACCGGCCCCTGACCTAGGCGGTCACGTAGGGCATCGATATCGGTTGTGTCGTGGATCAAACCACGTGCGGCAAGATCATCAAGGATGTCGGCGGTACTCACAGGGGGTCACTCTCTCCCGTCTTGGTGATCTAGTCCAGCCGGTATTGCTCCCAACATGGCGGATACGCGTTCTCGGGGTACCCGCTTTGCCAGGCGAGGTCCCACGGGCAACAGTTAGAGGCCATGGACCCCAACGACGCCGACTCCCCTGTCTCTGACGAGGAAAGCGAACCAATGTCGTTCCGGGCACGGACCGCCAGGATCCTGGCGCTACTTGCGGTTTTGGTCATCGTCTTTCTGTGGGGATGGGCACTGTTCTTCCCGCCGTCCACCAAGGCCCCAGGAACTCTGCAGGACCGGACATTCCCCGAGGCGGCCGATCAGATCTGCACGACGGCCGCAGGCGAGCTGGCTCTGCTTCCAAAGTCGTTCCAAACCACCGACCCGATTTCTCGGTCTGAAGTGGTGTCGAAGAGCAACGTGATCCTCAACACCATGCTCGACAAGTTGCAGACCATTGCTCCCCCGACTGATACACGCGATGGAACGAACATCTCGGAGTGGCTGGCGGACTGGCGCTCATTTGTTGGAGATCGCACGATCTACGCAAACGCGCTGTTAATCGACCCGAAAGCGCGCTTCTATGTATCGACGAAAGACAAGGGCCAAGTCTCGCGGCCCATCGACTTTTTCGCCACGTTCAACAAGATGTACAACTGTGTGACACCCGACGACATCGAATAGACGTCGGTCGAGTCAGCCCTTCAGATTCTGCAGAAGCGGCAGACCCTGACGCACAAGACGGCGCACACTTTCATCGACGTCGAAGTCATCGAGTTCGCGTTCGGTGACCCAACGAAGTTCACGCGATTCATGATTTCCGACGGGGACAGAACCGCTGGGTGCGAGAACGACGAACCGAATGTCGAGATGAAGGTGAGGCGGTTCATTTGGAGGCCGAACCTCGTGAATGTCTAGATCGAAAGCGGGGCGCACCACTCGCAGTCCTTCGATACCGGTCTCTTCTTGCGCCTCACGCAGCGCCGAGGCCGGAAGGTTTGCATTGCCATCGACGTGTCCGCCTGGCTGCAACCACTTCTGCAACTTTGTGTGAAACAGAAGGATGAACCGCTCGGTACCTTCTTCAACGACGAGTGCCGAACCAGTGAAATGCGCTTCAGGACACGTGCGAAAAAGTGCATCATCGTGGGCTCGTGCAAACTCAGTCATTCGTTGCGCAATTGCACGCTGTGCCGGATCTTCGGTGTCGTGATGATCGAGGCGATCGATGAGCGTTGAGAGATCATCAGAGGGTGCCAGCCCATTGTCGGACACGAAGACCGGAGATACCAAGGTTGGCAGCGGTTCAACCTCGTTGTTCTCTGATCGGTCCATCGCCGATTAGCTCCGAGCCTGGTCGGCTGCGACTCTCGCGCTGAACGCCTTCAGTTGATCAGCAACCGGAACGGGGCCTCCACCGCCTGGCGTGGTCCGACGCGTCACGGCAACACCGGGATCAACAAGGAACACCGCATCGGGGCCAAGCTCGGGTGCTGCGGCGACAAGTTCACGGAGTGCGATGCCTTCATCGAGGCTTTTGCGCACTAACGCTCCAACGATTGCATGGGCGTCACGGAACGGCGTGCCGTTGACGACGAGCCATTCAGCAAGGTCGGTAGCGGCCGCTGTTGGCGCGTTCGCAGCAGCGGTCATCGCGTCGAAGTGGAAGGTCGACGAAGCCAACAACCCAGTCATTGCGCCAAGAGTAAGAACAACAGTGTCGAGTGAATCGAATAGCGGCTCTTTGTCTTCCTGTAAGTCTCTGTTGTACGCCAACGGAAGGGCCTTCAAGGTTGCAAGAAGACCAGTCAGATTTCCGATCAGTCGACCGGTCTTGCCGCGCGTCAGTTCCGCAATATCGGGATTCTTCTTCTGGGGAAGCATCGACGATCCTGTTGAATACGCATCGGCGAGCCCAAGAAATCCGAACTCGTCGGTTGACCAGAGAATGATTTCCTCAGCCAGCCGCGACAAGTGAACACCCAAAAGGGCGAGCACAAAGAGGGACTCGGCAACAAAGTCACGATCGCTCACAGCATCGAGCGAGTTGTTGAACACTCCGGCAAACCCAAGATCGGCTGCGGTGGCCGCCGGGTCAAGCGGTAACGAGGAACCGGCGAGCGCGCCGGCACCGAGCGGGGACACATCAAGCCGTGTACGCGCGTCGATGAGTCGATCGATATCTCGAGCGAATGACCAACCATGGGCCAGTAGGTGATGTGCGAGCAGAACTGGCTGTGCCCGCTGCATGTGGGTGTAACCCGGCAAAGACGCATCGCCGACTTCGCCAGCCCGATCGAGCAGCACCTGTTGCAGATCAAGAACTTTTGAGATGACAGTTCCGATTTCACGCTTGGTGAACAGCCGCAGGTCGGTTGCGACCTGATCATTTCGACTCCGACCAGTGTGGAGTTTTGCTCCCGCTGAACCAGCGAGTTCGGTGACGCGACGCTCTACCGCAGTATGGATGTCTTCATCAGAAGCAACGAAAGTGAAAGAACCGTCACGAAGCTCCTTCTCAACTGCGTCAAGGGCCTCGAGGACTGATGCACATTCCTCATCGGAGATGATCCCGGCACGAACCAGGCCGCGCACATGCGCGCGAGATCCTGTGAGGTCGTCAGTGGCCAACCGAGAGTCGAACGGAAGACTTACGGTAAATGCCATCAATTCCTCGGCTGGTCCGCCTTCGAACCGGCCGTGCCAGAGAGTGCTCATAAGTAGCTACTTTCCGTTGTTGGCGGTCGACTGCCGAGCCGCCCAAGTTTGAATGCCAAGTCCCCAAAGCTTCACGAAGCCTTCAGAATCAGCGTGGTTAAACGTGTCTTCCGCGTCGTACGTTGCCAGGCCGTAGTCGTAGAGACTCCAAGGACTCCGACGACCGACTACGTAGCAACGACCTGGTTCAAGTCGAAGCCGAACCTCGCCTGTGACGTACTGCTGCGTCGAATCGACAAATGCATCGAGTGCATTCTTGAGCGGCGAGTACCACATGCCGTCATACACAAGATCGGCGTAACGACTTTCAAGTCGCTGCTTTTCGTGCATCACGTCGCGCTCAAGACACAACGATTCGAGATCTTGGTGAGCGAGGATCAGGGCAAGTGCGCCCGGGGCCTCATATGTTTCGCGGCTCTTGATGCCAACACGACGATTCTCAACCATGTCGAGTCGGCCCCATCCGTAGGAACCCACAATTTCGTTCATCTCCACGATGAGCGATGCAAGTGTGCGGGCGTTGCCATCGATTGAGACGGGAATGCCCCGTTCGAAGCCGATCACGACCTCACGCGCTTCCGATGCCTTCACCGTTGTCATCGACCACACACCTTCGGGTGGGCGCGACCACGGATCTTCCATCTCGCCGCATTCGATGGCGCGGCCGTAGAGATTGTCGTCGATTGAGTAGAGCTTTTCCTTCGTAGCGAGAACAGGAATGTTGTGCTTCTCGGCGTAGTCGATCGACATCTCACGGGTCATTCCCCAGTTACGAACCGGAGCGAGAATTTCTAGATCGGGAGCAAGAGCCCGCGTCGCAACTTCGAAGCGAACCTGATCGTTGCCTTTTCCGGTACACCCATGGGCCACAGCATCGGCGTTATGAAGCCGGGCTGCGGCAACGAGGTGCTTGACAATCACAGGACGCGACAACGCCGATACGAGTGGGTACTTGCCTTCATAAAGCGCATTGGCCTTGAGCGAAGGGGCAAGGAACTCATCGGCGAACTCCTCGCGGCAATCGACGACAATCGCTTCGATCGCGCCGGCAGCAAATGCCTTGGCTTGAAGACCTTCCCAGTCGCCCTCTTGGCCGAGGTTGCACGCGACAGTGACTACCTCAACGCCATAATTTTCGATCATCCATCGCACGGCGACCGACGTATCGAGACCGCCGCTATATGCCAACACCACTCGTTGTGCCATTGCTCTTCCTTCGTTGAATCGATTGTGACTAGGAACTGGTTTCAAAGACCAGCAAGATCAGAAAGCTGTGCAGCAATCGTTGAGCCACCAATTTCGGAGGCCACCACGATCAGAATGGTGTCGTCACCGGCAACGGTTCCGAGAATTCCGGCCAGACCGGAACGATCGAGAGCCGATGCGACCACGTGAGCAGAACCGGGTGGGGTGCGGATGACGACGAGGTTGTCTGATGTTGCAACTTCAACTACCCAATCGCCAAACACGCGTCGAAGGTGATCTTCGGGGGCTCGCTGCTCTTTCGGCAATGCGGGGATGGCATAGGCCGACTCGCCGCCAGGCATTCGCACTTTGATAGCACCGAGGTCTTCGAGATCGCGAGAAACCGTTGCTTGTGTTGCAAGGACGCCTTCAGTCGCGAGTAACTCGACAAGGGCTAACTGGTTCGCGACAACCTGCGACTCGATCAGACGGGCCACCAAATGCTGGCGCTGCGTCTTTCCCAATTTTGAGGGTTCTTTTGTATCGGTCATCGTTGCTCCAGTAGCCAGACCATCGCGCCTCTTGCGGCGTGCATCCGATTTTCGGCTTGAGGCCACACTCGAGTCTGTGACCCCTCAAGAACTTCGGAAGAGACTTCCTCTCCCCTATGCGCCGGCAGACAATGCATGAAGATTGCATCGGAAGCAGCGTTCGCCATCATTGCGTTATCAACAGTGAAGCCGGCAAACGCGGTTCGACGTTGATCGGCTTCTGACTCTTGACCCATCGACGCCCAGACATCGGTATAAACGACGCTTGCGCCCGCCACCGCCGCGAACGGATCATTAGAAGTGTGGAGATCGGCACCCGTTGCAACAATCCGTGCAACATCGCTCTCTGAAAGTTCATAACCGACCGGAGTGGCCACGTGAACGATCATGCCCAGCATCCCGGCGCCAATGGCCAAACTCCGGGCGACGTTGTTGCCGTCGCCCACATAAGCAATAGTCCGACCGGCAAGCTCACTCACGCCACCGAACTCATCGACCATTGTCAGTAGATCAGCAAGGGCCTGAAGCGGGTGAGCTTCATCGGAAAGCATGTTGACGACCGGGACAGAGCTGACGGCGGTCATTCGTTCGAGTTTCGAATGTTCGAAAACTCTCGCTCCAATCGCCGCGTGATAGCAGCACAACGTCCGCGTCACATCTTCGACGCTCTCGCGAGTATCGAGACCAACTTCGTCTGGCCGGATCGTGAGCGGATGGCCCCCGAGTTGAACGACAGCCATCTCCATTGAGTTGCGCGTACGCGCCGATGGCTTCTCGAAAAGCAATGCCATACCAAGACCATCAAGGCTTTTTGGCACAGTTGCAGCTCGACTTACGTCGAGTATGTCCACAAGTTCAGTTGTCGAGAGGTCATCGACCTCGAGGAGATGTCTCATGACTGAGCCTTAGTGAGATGAGTGGCAAGAACTGATGAAAGAAGTTCAACGGCTTGCGCTATTTCGGATTTAGAAACAATGAGCGGTGGGGCAAACCGCAACGCTGTCGGCGATACCGCATTAACGATTAACCCCTTGCTCAGGAGATCGCCCGCAACTGCTCTGGCATCGATGCCATGGGCGAGTTGTGCAGCAAGCAACAACCCGAGTCCGCGAACTTCGACCACGCCATCAATAATTTCGAGCGAATGCCGAAGTTGGGCACCAGCTTGTTCAGCAAGTTGCGGGGCGTTGATCCGTTCAAGAATTGCAAGAGTCGCCCGAGCTGCCGACGCAGCAAGTGGTTGGCCTCCGTAGGTCGTCCCGTGATCGCCAGGTTGGAAAACCGCAGCGACATCCTTCTTGGCCCAACACGCACCAATGGGCATTCCGTTACCAAGCGCTTTCGCCATAGTGACGACATCGGGTTCCACGCCAAAGTGCTCGAAGCCAAACCACTCGCCGGTCCGACCGAGCCCAGTCTGAATTTCGTCGACGATCATGAGAAGGCCGCGCTCGTCACAAAGCCTCCGCACGCCTTCGAAGTATTCGGCGGTCGCTGGATACACGCCACCTTCACCCTGAATTGGCTCGAGCAAGACCGCGGCAACGGTTGGATCGATTGCCGCTTCGAGCGCCTCGAGATCGTTCCACGCAACGTGACGGAAACCTTCAGGCAGCGGTTGAAACCCCTCCCACTTCGCCGGCTGACCAGTCGCATGAAGTGCACCAAGGGTGCGCCCGTGAAACGAGCCGTACGCACTGACGACCCCATAACGACCGTGGCCGCCCCATTTGCGCGCAAGTTTGATGGCGCATTCAATCGCTTCTGCTCCGGAGTTCGTAAAGAAAATCTGTCCGCCACCGCCGAGCAGTCGATCGAGAGTGATCGCAACCTCGGTGCCGGGAACGGTGCCATAGAGATTCGAGACGTGCACCAGCGTGCGCGCTTGTTCTGCGATCGCGTCGGCAATCTCGGGATTTGCGTGGCCGACTCCAACGACGGCGATACCAGCCAGGAAATCGAGATACTCGTTTCCGTCTTCATCCCAAAGTCGACAGCCTTCGCCCCGAACCATTCGCACCGCTGGAGCACCGTACGTGGGCATGAATGGGCAGTGATCGAGACCGGCTAGCGCATGCATTGCTTCTGAGTGATTGCTCATGCGACGCCCTCCGATGTGATCATCGTTCCGACGCCCGCTTTGGTGAACAGTTCAAGGAGCACGACATGCGGAACTCTTCCGTCGAGCATGTGCGCAGCAGGAACTCCGGCGTTGATCGCTTCGAGACACGCTTCAACTTTCGGAATCATCCCGCCCGAAAGCACACCATCGGCGATCAGTTCTGCAATTTCCGACGGTGTTGTTTCCGCAATAAGGCTTGATTGGTCATCGACATCACGCAACAAGCCAGCGATATCGGTGAGATAAATGACTTTGGTGGCACCGAGGGCGCCGGCGATTGCGCCAGCAACTGTGTCGGCGTTGATGTTGTAGGACTGACCGCTGAGGTCGGCACCGATCGTGGATACCACGGGAATGAGATTCTGAGCCAACAGCGACTCGACGATGGCGGGATTGATATTGGCGACATCGCCAACGAAACCAAGTTCTGGATCGCGCCGATTGGCCTCGATGAGTCCTCCGTCTTCACCTGAAAGTCCGACGGCCAACGCTCCGTGAGTATTGATCGACGCGACGATGTCCCGATTGACCTTGCCGACGAGAACCATGCGCGCTACATCGAGTGTGTCGGCATCGGTGATCCGCAGACCATCTTTAAATTCAGATTTGATCCCAAGCCGTGCCAGAAGATCGCCGATCTGAGGGCCACCACCATGCACAACAACCACCCGAATGCCGACCGAGTGCAACAACACGATGTCGGCCGCGAAGGATTCCGCCAACGCTGAGTCAGCCATGGCATTGCCGCCATATTTCACAACGATGGTTTTTCCCCAGAACTCACGAATGAATGGCAATGCTTCGATGAGAACTTCCGCAGTGGCCATTGCTGGACCAGCGTGTGATGAGGGAGCCGATGCTCCTGGCTTCTTTGCGTTATTCGCGCTCATGAGGTGCCCATGTTTTCGTCGATGTATGCGTGAGAAAGATCGTTGGTGAGGATCGTTGCTGTGCCTGTTCCGATTCCGAGATCGGCAACGATTTCGAGGTTGCGTCCTGCCATGTGTGCAGCAACGGTGCCCGCATCGTGGTCGGCATCGATTGCGCCCCGACACACCGTGATTCCGCCGTAGGAAACCGAGAACGTCGCTGGATCGAAGTCGATACCGCAAGAGCCCAGATCACTAGCGATACGACCCCAATACGGATCACATCCGTACCAGGAACACTTCACCAGATTGCTTCTGGAAACGTACCGGGCCCCGATAAGTGCTTCAGCATCTGACGCTGCACCGGTAACGGTCATGCGAACCACTTTCGTGGCACCTTCGGCGTCGGCACACATCTGTGCAGCGAGACTCGCGCACGCCGCGGCGACAGCGGAATTGAGGGCGTTCTCGTCAACAGGACCAGCTAGTCCGCTGGCAAGCAGTAGGACTGTGTCGTTCGTTGACGTACAACCATCGACATCGAGGGCATTGAACGAATCAGCAACACCGTAAACGAGAGCTGCTTTGAGTTGCTCTGGCGATGCAGCGGCATCGGTCGTAAGCACTGCGAGCATCGTGGCCATGTTCGGCGAGAGCATCGCCGCTCCCTTGGCCATTCCGCCGACGACAAACCCATCGCCTTCCACAACAACCTGCTTGGCCACAGTGTCAGTGGTCATGATGGCGGTTGCTGCGGCCTGCCCGCCATCCGCAGACCGGGCTGCCACGACCGACGGGATGCCGGCGGTGATGACATCGATCGGCATGGGAATACCAATAAGCCCGGTAGAACACACGAGGACTTGCTGCGCTTCGATGCCAAGCGCGGATGCAACTGCTTCGCACATCGCCTCGGCATCGTCAAGACCTTGTTGCCCAGTGGCCGCGTTCGCGTTGCCGCTGTTAAGAACAACAGCAACAGCGTGACCGGCGGTGGCTTCGAGATGAGCACGGGTGGTGATTACCGGCGCAGCAGTCATCTTGTTGCGCGTGAACACTCCTGCCGCAGAGACCGGAAGTCCGTCGGCGGTTGCCACGAGAGAAAGGTCGGGATTTCCCGAGGGTTTGATGCCAGCAGAAACACCACTAGCGACGAATCCGGGGGCAGCGGTGACGCTCATGGGTACACCCCGATCGCAGAAAGACCAGTCGCTTCGGGGATGCCAGTAAGGATGTTGGCGCACTGCACAGCCTGACCGGAAGCACCCTTTGTGAGGTTGTCGATCGCTCCGATCGCAACGATGTGTCCCGTCCGTTGATCAGCTCTCACCGTTACGTGTGCCGTGTTGGAACCCAAACAGGCTTTTGTCGAAGGTGAACCGTCGGTAACGACAACGAATTGTTCGTCGGCGTAGAAATCTTCGTAGATCTCGAGCAACTGCTCAGTGGTCTGCGAACCAGTCGGCCGCAAGTAGCAGGTGGCGAGCATTCCCCGATTCATTGGAGCCAGGTGAGGCGTGAAGAGTACGGAAACGTCGGAACTCTTCGATGACGCCAAAGTTGCGATGTTCTGTTCAATCTCTGGCGTATGCCTGTGATTTAGCAAGCCGTACGCGGTGTAGTCCTCGTCGACTGTACAGAACGTCGTGTTTGGTTTCGGTGGCCGACCGGCACCAGAAACACCGCTCGCAGCGTCAACGACGATGCTGTCGAGATGCACCAGGCTGTTTGTAATCAGCGGCGCAATAGCGAGAGACGTGCAGGTGGGATAACAACCCGGAACAGCAACCGCTGAAGCACCTGCAATTTGCGACCGGTACAACTCGGGCAATCCGTAAGCAAATTTTGGAAGTAGCTCTGGGCAAGGGTGAACATCGCCGTACCACTGCGGATAGAGAGCAACGTCTTGTAACCGAAAGTCTGCGGCAAGGTCGACAACCCATTCCACGTTCTCGACAAGAGTCGGCATGAGCGATTGCGAAGCCCCGTGCGGCAGGCCACAGAAAACCAGATCGACACCGTCAAGCAACGAGGGTTCGAAAAGTTTGAACTCCACGTCGGCATAGGCCGCCGAAAGACTTGGGTAGAGATCGCCAACCGCTACCCCCGCTTGGCTCTCCCCCGTAGCGAACGCGAGGTCGAACTCAGGATGGTTGGCGAGAAGCCGAAGAAGTTCCGCTCCGGTAAAGCCCGAAGCGCCGAGAATGCCAACAGAAGTCACCTACGCACCCTACAAGGTAATGCAACCTAATGCAAGATTATGCAAAAGAGACGGAACCGGACGCTGTCCTCAGCCTCGGAGCGTTGCTCCCAGAGGGATGAGGGCCTCGACGACCGAGCGCTGAACGCCGCCGATGTCGTCATCGGTCAGGGTCCGATCGGGTGCCTGCAATCGCAAACGGTAGGCCAGACTGCGTCTCCCATCGGGGACCGGGTTGCCTCGGAAGACATCAAAGAGGCTCACGGTCACCAGCAACGGGCCCGCAGCAGACCGAACCGCCGCTTCGATCGAGGCCGCGGCCGCAGCATTGTCGACCTCGAAGGCCAGATCGAGGTCACTCGAGGGATAGCGGCTGATGTGGTGATAGCGGTGTTCGCCATGAGGCACAGCGAGGGCAATACCGAGATCGAGCTGCAACCAAGCGATGCGCTCACGAAGTCCGAGGGCATCGAGGACACCTGGGTCGATCTCGCCAATCTCTCCGAGTTGCTCTCCCCCACGACGCAGCACGCCGCTGCGGCCCGGATGGAGTCCGGCCGGAGGCGCCGATTGGTCGATGACAATGCCGTTGAGACCGAGGGTCTGGACGAGCAGGGCCCAAACATTGGCAGCGGCTGTTGCGTCACGGCCAGCGAGAGCGACCGAGAGGTGCTCACGCTCATCGGGAAGAGTCTCGCCAGATGCGGGGAGGGCAAAAACCTTGCCAAGTTCGAATAACGAAACACCATCGGTACGGTGCGATTCGTTGTATGCGATGGCGCGCAACAATCCGGGTCGAAGCGACGTACGCAGAATGCTTTCTTCTGCTGCCAGCGGATTCGTGACTGTGACTGCCTCGGCGGGAAGTCCGCACCGGGCAAGATCGCCCGGCGCCAAGAATGGAAGCGGCATTGCTTCGTGAATTCCACGGCCAACGAGGACTTGGCGAATGCTTCTGCGATCTCGCTGTATCGGCGTGAGCGAACCAGTGTGGGCAGAAGTCGGTGCACGTCCGACGATCTTGCTGTAGCCGTAATGACGAGCGATTTCTTCGATGACGTCGGTTTCGTTAGTGGTGTCGGGACGGAATGTCGGAACAGTGACAGAGAGAACATCGGCTTCATCTGTGGCGCTACAAACGAAACCAATCGGCGTGAGCAACGAAACGATCTCGTCAGTTGCAATGGCGGTGCCGAGTATCTGGTTGACGCGCCTTGTACGCACACGAACATCGGGCGTAACGGACAGGTCGCCGTCGGCGCTCACCGAACCCTGCACAAGCCGGGCACCCGATGGAGCCAACAATTCAGCAAGGCGGCGAGCAGCAAGATCAATGATGGCAGGATCGACACCTCGTTCGAAACGAGCAGATGCTTCGGAACGAAGACCCATGAACTTTGATGAGCGCGCAATCGCCATCGGCTTCCACCACGCACATTCGAGCAACACGCTTGTGGTGTTCTCGGAAATTTCCGTGGACGCACCGCCCATAACGCCTGCGATTCCGATTGCAGTGTCGGTTGAATCGGTGATGACGCCGTCTCGACCACCGGTAAGCGTGCGCTCGATGCCATCGAGAGTGGTGATGGTTTCGCCATCGCGTGCCCAACGAACTCGGAGTGCTCCACCCGGAACCTTCGCCAGGTCGTAGGTGTGATTGGGCTGTCCAAGTTCAAGCATCACGTAATTGGATGCATCGACCACATTGTTGATGGGCCGCATTCCTAAGGCGGTGAGACGATCAGCAATCCAGCGTGGAGAGGGTTCGACCTTGATGCCTTCGATCACGCGAATGCGGAAAAGGCCGCAGAGGTCGGGATCGATGACGTCGACCGACGCGATCGATCCCGCATCGCCCTTGACCTCGCCAACAGTCGGCGTCGGGATCGCAAACGGCAGACCGAGTCGAGCGGCAAGGTCGCGCGCGACACCAGCCACCGACATCGCATCGGGACGATTGGGATTGATTTCGAGATCAAACAAAACATCGGGCGTGATGCCAAGCGCTTCGACGATGGGCAGACCCAGAGCGAGGGAAGGATCGAGGATGTAAATACCGGAATGGTCTTCGCCGAGAGCGAGTTCGCGCCCCGAGCACAGCATTCCGTTCGACCATTCACCGCGCATTTTGCGACGAGCTATTTCCATGCCGTCGGGCATTGTTGTACCGAGCGTGGCTAACGGAACAACGTCTCCAACCGTGAGGTTGGTTGCACCGCAACAAATCTGGAGGGCCTCGCCATCGCCAAGATCGACGTCGACAAGTTGAATCTTGTCGGCATCGGGGTGCTTGCGAAGTTCAAGAACTTTGACCGTGACGATGCCATCGAGGCCCTCGCCGATGCGTTCGATGGATTCAACGGCCATGCCGAGATCGCTCATGACATCACCGAGCGCGACGGGATCGTCGCCCGGGAATGGAGCAAACTCCTGCAACCACGACAGCAGCACCTTCATGACGGGAACTGCTCTAAGAATCGAACATCGCCGGTGTACATCTCGCGAATGTCATCGACACCGTGACGCATAAGCGCAAGACGATCGAGACCAAATCCGAACGCGAATCCCGACCATTCCTCGGGATCGAGACCGACATTGGTGAGCACAGTTGGGTGCACCATTCCGCACCCACCGAGTTCGAGCCAACCGGTTTGTCCGCAAGTGCGGCATCCGTTTCCTTCACAGAACACGCAGTTGATGTCGTATTCAGCGGAAGGTTCGGTGAATGGGAAATAGGAAGGACGTAAGCGCGAATGGATCGAACCACCGAAATACGCGCTTGTGAATGCCTCGAGAGTTCCAGCGAGATCGGCAAACGAAATATTGCGATCGACGACAAGCCCTTCGATCTGATGGAAGACCGGCATATGTGACGCATCTGCGGTGTCACGTCGATACACACGACCAGGCATGACGGCGTAGATCGGCGGTTCGCCGTCGGTCATCACACGGATCTGAACAGGTGAGGTGTGCGTGCGCAGAAGAACTGTTTCAGGATCGCCGAGATCGACATAGAGCGTGTCCCACATTCCACGAGCCGGATGCGCTGCCGGAATATTGAGCGCTTCGAAGTTGTACCAGTCGGTCTCGACCTCTGGACCTTCGGCAACGGTGAAACCCATGCCGATAAACACATCGACGAGCCGGTCCCAAGTTTGGGTGACCAGGTGCAGCGATCCGCGTTCGGGAAGTTCCAGAAGTTCGGTGAGATCGAGTTGCTCAGTGGCAACCATTGACGCTCGCTCGGCACGCTCAAGATCGTTTCGACGAACAGCGAGCGCGGCCTCGATGGATTCACGCGCATCATTGAGTGCGGCGCCGGCGACCTTTCGGCCATCGGGATCGAGACCACCCATGCCCTTCTTGAGAACGGTGAGTTCGCCCTTCTTGCCGAGTAGGTCAGCCTCGACCACGCGCAACTCGTCAACGGAGCTTGCGCCAGCAATCAGCGCGGGAGCCGCGCCTGCGATTCGGGTGATGTCATCGATCATCGGAGGATGAGCCTTCTAGCCACGGAGGGGTGGGTCCAATTCATTTTGCAACTCATGATGAGAGGCGACGTTGACGGGCACACTCGAAGAGTACGACGGCACCGGCCACTGCAGCGTTAATGGACTCAACTGCGGACTTCATGGGGATGGTGACCGAGACCGAGCATTGATCGACCAGCTCGGCTGGCAGGCCATGCGCCTCGGATCCGACGAGCAGCGCCACCGGTCCAGAAAGGTCAACGGTTTCGGGCAGCGCTCCCCCGTCGACCACTGTGGCCACCAGAACTCGACCACTCGAACGGAGTTCGGCCATGACCTCGCTGAGGTCGCTCGACTCGGCGACGGGAAGCCGAACGATGGAACCAGCAGCAGCGCGAACTGCTTTTGGCCCGAACGCGTCGGTGGAATAACCCGCAAAGATCACGCCAACGCACCCAGCGGCCTCGGCAGCGCGTACGAGCGTTCCGGCATTTCCTGGATCAGAAAGATCGATAAGGACGAGAACGGGCCCATCGACAGCAACAAGTTCAGAAATAGTGGAGACGGAACGAACCGCACTTGCGAGCGCGCCTTGCGGCGAATTCGTATCGCTCACTGAGGCGAACACCGAAGACGTGAGTCCCCAGACCGACACTCCGGCTTCGTGGGCGTCGCGCACAACCTCGCGCAATGGCGCTCGATCGTCGACCGTCGACCATTGATCAAGATCAACATACAACTCGTCGATTTGGGCTCCAGCGGCGAGTAGTTCACCGATCGGAACCGGGCCTTCGATCACAAAACGACCCGCTTCGAGACGCGCCTTACGGCGCCCCGTGAGGCGCCGTAAGGAAGCGATTCGTGGATTATTCGCCGAAAGCGGCGTCGGTTCGACGACCACCGGGCGAAAGATTTTTCAGGCGCTGGCCGCAGCAGCAGAGGCTGCCTGGACCAGAGCGGTGAAGGCCGCCGGATCAGTTACCGCAAGATCGGCAAGGACCTTGCGATCGACTTCAATGCCAGCTTCCTTCAGTCCGTTAATGAACCGGCTGTAGGTCGTGCCATTAAGACGACACGCCGCATTGATGCGCTGAATCCAGAGCTGACGGAAGTCGCCCTTACGAGCGCGACGATCGCGAAACGCATACTGGAGCGAGTGCATGACCTGCTCGTTGGCGGCGCGATACGAACGGCTCTTATTGCCGTAGTACCCCTTCGCACGTTCGAGCGTCTGTTTACGGTGCTTCTTGCTGGCGACAGCGCGCTTGACTCTTGCCATCGGTGTCTCCTATTCGGTGAGAGATTCAGTAAGTAATTGGAAGAAACGGTTTCAGATACCGAGCTGGCGTCGAACGCGGGCGGCGTCGCCAGGAGCGAGCACAAAGTCACCCTCAAGGTGACGCTTCTGCTTCGGTGTCTTCTTTTCAAGGATGTGATTCAGGCCTGCCTTGCGGCGGGTGATCTTTCCGGAGCCAGTGATCTTGAAACGCTTCTTGGCACCGCTGTGGGTTTTCATCTTCGGCATAACTGCCTCCTGCTGTGATCCGCTCGGGGCGGGTGATTATCAGGCTTCTTCGGTAGCGACGGGTTCGGTCGCTTCGACTGGAGCTGCAATGGGTTCGGTGACAACTGGTTCGGCAACGATTGATTCAGCCGGAGCTGGTTGCGCTGCTTCTGGTGCAGTTGCTTCTGGTGTCATTGGAGTGGAGGTCGCCGGAGTTTCCGAATCGTCGGCACTGCGTCGCTTTTCAGCAGCGGCTTGGGCCTTCTTGTCGGGTCCGAGGACCATCGTCATGTTGCGACCATCGAGCCTGGGGTAGGCCTCGATCTTGGCGACCGCAGTAACCGCTTCAGCAACCTGGTCAAGGATCTTGCGACCCAATTCCGGATGCTGCATCTCGCGGCCTCGGAACATGATCGTGACCTTGACCTTGTGCCCTTCGGTAAGGAACTGCTCCACCTTCTTGGTCTTGGTATCGAAGTCGCCGACGCCGATTTTGGGCCGGTACTTCATTTCCTTAACCACGACGTTGGTGCTCTTCTTGCGTGACTCCTTCGCTTTCTGTGCGGCCTCGTACTTGTATTTGCCGTAATCCATGATTCGACAAACAGGAGGGTTGGCCTTATCGGCCACCTCGACGAGATCGAGTTCAAGCTCTTGAGCCATCCGAAGTGCTTCGGGTAGCGGCGTAATTCCGATCTGGGCGCCATCGGGTCCGACGAGCCGCACTTCGCGTGAGCGAATGCGATCGTTGATCCGGGGCTCGGTGTTTGCGGCCGTGACTATGGCCGATCACTCCTCATTCGTGCCAGGTCCTCCCTGTGCATTGTGATTAGGACGTGGCGCCAAGTGTGCGGTGTTGGTGGGCGGACCCAAAAACAAAGAACGGCAGGCGCCGGGCGGAAGCCGACACCCACCGAGACCCTCCGGCACATACCGGAAAGACCTTTCGAGACAGCCGTACATGAGCACGACACCCCAGAAAGAGAGGAGAATGTTGCGACCCGGGCGCACGGTTCAGAGCTATGCAACTGCTCTGAGGTGGCCGGGTGGGAGCCGAGGCCCCGCTTCCGTTCAGTTGTGAGACGCCTACGATACCGGTTCCACCCCACCCCAGCGCAATACGAGCCAACCGTGGCTCCAGCGATGGGCCTTGACTGGCATGAAAGAGAGCCCCCGATGAGCCTGTGGACCCCAGATGGCGAAGTACCGGTTGATCGATCCGGAGCCACGGAACGACCAGCCACGAGCGCCTCAGAAATGCTCGGAGGCCCCAATCTCGACGACCTCTCCCCCGAGGAACGGGCCCAGGCCGAGCAAATGATCGCTCAGATGGCCGAGGTGCAGCGCCAATTGATGTCGCATCCAGCATCGGTCTTCGTGGCCAACCACCTCATGGGCCTCTACGAACTGGCCGCCGTGCACCTCGATCAAGCCGAGCCGAAGTACGAAGAAGTTCGTCTTGCGATTGATGCGATGACGTCGATGCTCGACGCCACCGAAGACCGTCTCGGCGAAAGCGGCGCCGAACTCCGACAGGCACTCACCGTGTTGCAGACCGTCTACGTGCAGCGAGTGAACGCAACGAAGTCCTGAATCTGATCGGACCTATTGGGCAACTGCGGAGATAGCGACCGCTTCCCAGCGTCCCATCCTGCCAGCGGCGACCGAAAACGAAACTGCAGTTCCGATAGTGATCGTTCGCGTCCCATCGACAATCGCTGTGCAATGGAACGGGTACTCGGTGCCATCATCTCTGCGCACGACACCGATTCCACGAGGATCATCGAACGACGCGACCACTCCCCTGCCATCACTTAACGGCACGGTCTGTGGTGGCTTCGCCATTGTTACGGAACGATCTTGGAGATCGGAAGTTCGAGGATGTCGGTCGCCCCGGCATCGGAGAGTGCCGGGATGAGCACATTGATGCCGCTTTTCTCGACTACGGACTCAACTGCGTAACCAGCGCCACCGAAAAGTTCGTTGACTGTGGGCGATTTCATCGACGGAAGAACTGCAATCACCGATTCAAGGCGATCGGATGGAACATTGAGTTTCACGAGCACCTTGCCTCGAGCATCGAGCACTCCTTCGAGCAATGTGCGGATTTGGCGCATTGCGTGTGCTTTTGCCGGATCGGCATACGAATTCGGATTCGCAATCAGTTCGGTATACGAAACCAAAATCGTGTCGATGATTTTTAAGCCAGCGGCACGAAGGGCATTTCCGGTTTCGGTGATATCGACAATGCAATCGACGATGTCGGGAACCTTTGCCTCGGTCGCGCCATACGAAAGCTTGATATCGGCGTTAATTCCCTTCTCGGCGAAATATCGACGAGTGAGTTCGGGATATTCACTTGATACCCGCACACCTTGCGGAAGCTGCGCAACACTTTCGTACGGTGAATCGCTGGGGACGGCAACAATGATCCGGACAGGATTGCTAGTGACTTTCGAATACTTCAACTCACCAAGCGACTCAACTGTGGAGTTCGTTTCTTCGATCCAGTCTCGACCCGTGATTCCCAGATCGAAAAGCCCTTCAGCGACATAGACCGGAATTTCTTGCGGCCGCAGAATACGCACATCGATAACGCGCGGATCATCGATCGTGGCCTTGTACTGGACAGAGGAACTACGAGACACCTTGAGATCGGCAGCCTCGAACAGTTCGAGGGTTGCCTTTTCGAGCGACCCCTTGGGGAGAACGAGCTTCAACATGTGACCAACCTACCGTCCACCTCCCGCAACGTAGAAACCCATTACGGGCTGAGAACGCTTTCGAACGCCTTAGACTTGAACTATGGCAAGGCATAACGAACGTCACTACACCCACCGAACAGGCTGGATCCGGGCGTCGGTGCTTGGGGCCAACGACGGCATCATCTCCACGGCTGCGCTGATTCTCGGAGTCGCTGCCGCTGACTCAAGCCGGGCTGTCATTCTCACCGCCGGCGTTGCAGCACTTACAGCGGGGGCTCTTTCCATGGGCCTCGGCGAATTCGTCTCGGTCAGCTCGCAGCGCGATACAGAAGAAGCAGATATCGCCAAAGAGGTGTGGGAGCTAGAACACACCCCCGAGCGCGAACTGGCAGAACTCACTGCCATCTACCAGGAGAAGGGTCTGAAACACGACCTTGCCCGACAGGTCGCAATCGAACTCACGGCTCACAACGCTCTCGGGATTCACCTCATTGAGGAACTCGGCATTACCGAATCCACACGCGCCCGACCCATTCAGGCTGCTTGGTCATCGATGGCATCGTTTGCAATCGGAGCAGTACTGCCACTTCTAGCTGCAGCATTCGCGCCGAATGATGCGCGAATTCTCACGACGCTGTTTGTCTCGGTACTCGCACTGATCGCACTCGGCTATGCCGGAGCCCGAGCCGGTGGCGCAGCTCCGTTGCGTCCCATGCTTCGAGTGGTCGTCGGCGGCATCGTTGCCATGACTGCAACAATGGTCATTGGCAAACTTTTTGGCTCAGCAATCGGTTAAACGCGATTTACTTTGCGATTGTTCGCAGAAGGTTGACCATTTCCAAACCGGTGCGGACGCATTCCTCGCCCTTGTTGTCCTCTTCGGAGGAGCGGGAAAGGGCTTGTTCGAGATTCTCGGTGGTAAGCACACCAAAGATCACCGGGACTCCTGTTGTCAGTTGCACATCCATGATCCCGCGTGCGCATTCGCCGGCAACAAAGTCATAGTGCGATGTTTCTCCGCGGATAACTGCTCCGAGGCACACCACGACATCAACCTTGCCGCTGTCGATAAGGCCTTTAGCGGCCATCGGTGCTTCGTACGCTCCTGGAACCCACACTTGAATCACGTCGGCTTCAGCGACGCCGTGCACGGCAAGAGCGTTTTCAGCGCCTTCGAGAAGCCGGTTCGTGATGTGGTCATTCCAGCGACCACATACCAATCCAACCCGAACTCCTGCGCCATCGACGTTGCTCGAAAGCGAGTTCGCTGCGCGAAAATTCGAAGACATCAGTCGAGCCCCTCAAGAATGTGACCCATCTTTTCGCGCTTGGTGCGCAGATAGTCGATGTTCTCAGGATTAGGAATCGTTTCCAATGGCACGCGCTCAACAATGTCGAGTCCGAATCCATCGAGGCCGCCGTATTTCGAAGGATTGTTCGTAAGTGCGCGCATTGTGGTGATGCCGAGGTCCACGAGGATCTGAGCACCGATGCCATATTCCCGTGAATCGATCGGAAGCCCAAGGCTTACGTTTGCTTCAACGGTGTCTTGGCCAGCATCCTGCAATGAATAGGCGCGAATCTTGTGGCCAATACCGACACCTCGGCCCTCGTGTCCTCGCAAATACACAACGACGCCGAGTCCTTCGTCATCGATGAGTTCCATCGCTTTGTCGAGTTGAATGCCGCAGTCGCATCGCAGCGAACCAAAGACATCGCCAGTGAGGCATTCAGAGTGGACTCGAACGAGCACATTGTCTTCGCCCTGAACTGCTCCCTTTACAAGCGCAATGTGTTGCTGCCCATCGAGAACATTTTCGTAGACGTAACACGTGAAGTCACCCCAATTGGTGGGGATACGTGCTTCGGAAATGCGCTTCACCAGTTTTTCGTTCTGGCGGCGATAGCGAATCAGTTCGGCAATCGAGATCAGCAGAAGATCATGGGTCTTGCAAAACTCAACAAGATCAGGAACCCGCGCCATGGTGCCGTCGTCGTTCACGATTTCGCACAGAACGCCCGAGGGATACATCCCGGCCATGCGCGCAAGATCGACCGCAGCTTCAGTATGGCCTGCGCGCTTCAGTACGCCGCCTTCGGCGTAGCGAAGCGGAAAGATGTGACCCGGTCGGGCAAGATCGCCCGGACGAGTTTTGGGATCGATGAGCGCTTGAATCGTTGCCGCTCGATCGGCAGCCGAAATACCGGTTGACGTGTCATGGCGGTAGTCGACTGAATAGGTGAATGCTGTGCGCTGCGCTTCGGTGTTGTCACGAACCATCAGTGGAACTTCAAGTTCGTCGAGACGTTCACCAGTGAGCGGCGTACAGATAACGCCTGAGGTGTGACGAACGAAGAACGCGATCTTCTCAGCGGTGGCCGATTCGGCCGCCATGATGAGATCGCCTTCATTCTCACGATCTTCATCATCGACAACGACAACGATTTCGCCGCGAGCAATCGCAGCAATGGCGTCGGGAATGGTCGCAAAGTGCTCGGACCAATCGGAACGTTCCTGTTTGGGCATCAGTCCTCCTCGGACCGGGTGAGTGAAGCAAGTTGTGCTTCGATAAGGCGTTCGGTGTATTTCGCCATGACGTCGACTTCGAGGTTGACTGGCGAGCCAGGACCTTTTTGGCCAAGCGTCGTGACTGCAGAAGTGTGGGGGATGACCGCAACGGTAAAGCCATCATCGAGTGGTTTTACGACGGTGAGCGAAATTCCATCAACGGTGATCGAGCCTTTTTCGACCACATAACGCAGCAGCGAGGCAGGCATGCGGATCTGAAGGTCAGGAACGGGGTGCACGATTTCACCCACGGCATCGACATGGCCTTGCACGAGGTGGCCGCCAAGTCGGTCTTCAAGTCGGACTGGGCGCTCAAGATTTACCGGATCGCCGGCGCTGAGTGCACCGAGATTGGTGCGAGCGAACGTTTCGTCGCTGACGTCGGCTTCCCACCAACCATGTTTGGTATCGAAGGCCACGATGGTCAGGCAACAACCGTTCACTGCAGTTGAATCGCCGATGGAGGCGCCTTCGAGCACGTTCGAGCAGTTGATACGCAGACGCGAGCCATCACGAGATGCCACGGTTCCGAGTTCTTCAACGATTCCGGTGAACATGATCAGGCCTCAATCTCCAGTCGAAGATCGTCCCCCACCCGAGCCACGTCCACAATTCGACCCCGCCAGAGCCCATTTATTGAGTCGGCACCAGGACCAGCGAACAGACCTTGGGCGTTGTCGCCGCCGAAAAATGCCGGAGCCATATAGAGAACGTAGCGATCGACCAAACCAGACTCGTGAAAGGCCTTCGCTATGGTCGCTCCGCCCTCGATCATCAGTTGCAGCACCCCACGGCCACCTAGGTCGTTGAGAATCGTGCCTAAGTCACCAGAAAGCTCGAGGCACGGCTGCACGGCAGCATCGGTTGGGGCCGAGCCCAGAACTACTCGGAGGGGTTCGGTGTCATCGGGATGACGCTCTTCGTTTGGCAGGCGAACAGTCAGAGCCGGATTGTCAGCCTGGACTGTGCCAGCACCAACGAGCACCGCATCGCTATCGGCTCGAAGACGATGCGCGTCGAGTCGGGCTTCTTCGCCAGTGATCCATTGCGAGGTGCCATCAGCCGCTGCGGTTCGACCATCGAGGGTCGAGGCCAATTTAAGAACAACGAGCGGTCGACCGGTGGCACGGTGATGAAGATACGGAGCAAGTTGCTGCGAAACCTCGTCTGCGCGACAACCAACAGAAACTTCGATACCGGCTTCGCGCAAAAGTGCGATACCTGCTCCCGAGACATTCGAATCGGGATCGATCACACCGATAACTACTTTCGCGACGCCCGCAGCGATGATCGCTTCCGCGCAAGGCGGCGTGCGTCCATGATGAGAGCACGGTTCGAGCGTCACATACAGCGTTGAACCTTTCGCAGCATCTCCGGCAACGGCAAGTGCAACGACTTCAGCGTGAGGGCCCTCACGTCCGTCGGTTGCGCCTTCGAATCCCGGATGTGTTGGCTCGCCCGCCGGAACAACGACAGCACCGACCCAAGGACGGGGCGCGACGCGCCGTCGAACAGTTGCCGCGGCGCTCATCGCCTGGCCCATGCGGGCCTCGTCAGTAGAGATGTTCGCGATTTGCCAATCGTACCGGCTGCACTCAGAACCAGTTCAGTCCGTCACCGACGTCACCCAGTCACACGATGTTTGTGAGCGTGTTCGTCAGTCCCCCGCCAATAATCGAATGGCATGAGGAATGACATCGAGAATGGCTTCGAGGCACTCGATCGCACCGGAAGTTGAGCCCGGCGTATTCACGACAAGGGCTTGACCGCGGGTACCTGCGACCGCTCGAGAGAGTCGACCGAGAGGGTTTACTGCACGCATCGCTTCGGCAAATCCGGGAGCTTCGCGATCGAGCACCATGCGCGTGCCTTCGGGTGAAAGATCGCGCGGCCCGAAACCAGTTCCACCAGTCGTCACGACGAGACCGTTGAATCCTTCAGACATTTCAAACACTGCTTCACCAACAGTTTGAATTCCGTCAGCAACAACACGGTGTTCGGCAATCACAAAACCTTCGGCGGTGAGGCGATCAATAAGCGCCGCGCCACTTTTGTCTTCACGAGTTCCCGCAACTACCCCATCGGAAACCGTCAGCACTTTGGCCAACAAACCTGCAGCCGGTGTCGTCATCGCAGCATGGTCAGTCATTGGTTCGCTACTTCCTCATTACCAGGCACCCGAAGGCGAAGGATATACATGCCATCGGTTCCCGCATCCTGCGGAAGCAAAATTGCACCTCGACCCAATGTCGTCCATGGATCGGTCTCAAGTGGTCGAGCGACGAGGTGCCGATAGTTCTTCGCGGCCCATTCATCGAGTCCGAGCGTTTCTGCTGACGTAATCGTGCACACGCTGTACACAACCTCACCGCCCGGTCGAACCAAATCAACTGCTTGAGCAAAAAGCCGGCGCTGGATTTCGACAAGTGTGTCGATGTCGTTTTGGGTGATGCGCCAACGCGCGTCGGGACGACGCCGAAGCGCTCCGAGACCTGAGCACGGTGAATCGAGAAGCACTCGATCAAAACTGTTGCTTCGGAATGGAGGCGATGTTCCATCGGCACCCACAATGTGCATATCGGTACTACTGATATCGAGTCGATCGCGATTGGTCGACAACAGCGTCAACCTCGACGGCCGCATGTCCGCGGCAATCACGATTGCCCCATCGCTCACGAGTGCCGTTGCTTTACCGCCGGGTGCCGCGCACATATCGAGAACCAAGTCGCCGGGTTCCGCGTCGACGGCTGCGGCCACGAGCTGTGACCCTTCGTCTTGGATGTATCCATCGTCTCGGGTCGTAACCGATGCGGCTTCGTTCATCGCTTCGAGCGCGGCTAGTGCTCGTTCGCGACCGAGGTCCTCGGAAAGCCGAGCGACCAACCAATCGGGCTGGGAAAGCCGAACCTCGTCAGAGGGCCAAACCACTGGCAGTGAAGTCGCCACTTTGCGCAATACGGCGTTGCACAGACCGCTGATCTTCTTCGGAGCGGCCTCAACCGTGGCGCTCACCGCTGCATGCGGCGGCGTGCCCAAAAAGGCCAGTTGGAATGCCCCGAGCCGCAGCCACGTCCGAGCGACGAGGTCGACCCGTTCAGGATCGGGAAGAAACCGGTCGACCAACCAATCACACGACCGGCGCATACGAGTCGTTCCGTAGACCAGTTCGGTGACGAACCCCTTGTCTCGTTGTTCGAGTCCACTCGAATCGAGAAGTGGCGAAAGGACGATGTTGGCATAGGCGCCATCGCGCTCAATCCGCAGAAGCGCTTCGGCGGCAAGTTGACGAGCGGCAACACCTGCGACATCTGAGGGCTTGCGAACAGGTTTCCTTTTCGCTGGCTCGGTCATTGACCCAATCGATCGGTAGAAGTTACGCGAGCGCCGTTCTTCCAGGAGTTCGCGTCTTGTTTCGCTTTACCTTCGGGCTGCACCCTAAGGAGCTCAACTGCACCTTCGCCACATGCCACAACAAGTCCATCCAGCGATCCCGGTATCCCCTGACCCGGGACAACCGATACTTCGTGGATTTTCAGGCGGGTTCCCCGAAATGTTGTCCATGCACCGCCAAGCCGTACGAGACGGTCCACGTCGCTCGCAGCACGAGTCCAGTCAACATGAAGGTCCTCAGACGAAATCTTCTTCGCATAGGTGACATCGCCCGTCTGCGGTCGCGGCGCGGGAAGCCCTTGCTTCAGCGAATCGACCAACAGCGTTGCGCCCATCTGCACAAGGCGCTCGCGGAGCGAGGTCAACGTGTCGTTTTCGGCGATCACCGTTCTCGTCTCCGCATAAACATCACCGGTATCGAGTTCCACCCCGATGTCCATCAGTGAAACACCAGTCTCTATGTCTCCGGCAAGAAGGGCTCGTTCGACTGGAGCAGCCCCGCGCCAACGCGGGAGCAACGAGAAATGGATATTGATCATTGGCACGTGTTCGAGAATCGTTACCGGAATGATTCGGCCGTATGCAACGACGACTGCAAGATCGATGGAAGATTTGAGGACATCATCAAGTTGATCGGAAACGGGCAGCCCCATCTCGATTGCAGCAGCCTTCACTGGTGAAGGTGAACTCTCACTCCCCCGACCCCGTCGTTTATCGGCGCCGGAAACAACGATGACAACGTCGAAACCTGCAGCCACAAGAGCCCGAAGCGGCTCGACGGCGACATCAGGGGTTCCGAGATACGCGATGCGTTGACTACGGGCCGGCGGACGCGCCAGTGTCGGTTCGGTCATGTGATGCTCAGAGAATCCTGAATCGGCCGGCGCCGACCTCGGGTTCTGGGAGCTGCCCTACCCCGAGAGCACGTAACTCGCGCAGTGTCGACCTGGCTTCGGCAAGTTGCTCGGCCGTGAGGTGCTTCTCCATGAGGATGCCCTCGAGATGGTCGATCTCGTGTTGGAAGACTCGAGACGCGAAGTCGTCGAGTTCAAGATCGAGTTCGTTACCATCGAGGTCGTAGCCCTTCACATGGATCTCGGCGGGGCGAACGATGTCGAAATGTAAGCCCGGAATCGAAAGGCAACCTTCGGTGAATTCGGCTTCGCCCCGAGTTTCGACGATGACCGGATTAATGATCACTCCAGGCTCATCGTCATAGTCAAAGACAAAGAATCGTTTCTGCACGCCAATCTGGGGAGCAGCAAGACCGACCCCAGGGGCTTCGTACATCGTGCCGAACATGTCCTGCACGAGCTTTGCAAAAGCACCATCGACGTTTGTTACCTCGGTGGCGCGTTGCGTAAGCACGGGATCACCGATGATGCGGATCAAGTGCGGAGCCATGCCTCAAGGGTAGCGTCGTGACATGTCCGGTCCATCGTCTCAGTACTTCTCCCGGACTCCAGCGGTGGATTCCGCCGAGCAAGAGATCCAACTCTCTCTCGCCGACCTTGAACTCCAGTTCACAACCGACCGTGGTGTTTTTTCACAGAGTCGTATCGATGCCGGAACCCGACTGCTCTTGCAAGAGGCGCCTCACCCCACTGCTTCGATGGCCAACGTGTGCGACCTTGGCTGCGGCTACGGCCCGATTGCCGTGAGCCTTGCTCGGCGGTCGCCGGCGAGTTCGGTGTGGGCCGTTGATCTAAACGAACGTGCGGTCGCACTCACCGCCAAAAACGGTGTGGACAACGACTGTCCCGACATCCACGCAGTCGTTGTTGACTCCGACGGATCTGCCATCGATGGCACACCCGAGGACCTCACCGCCTTGCCAGCCACTCGGTTCGACGGTCTGTGGTCAAACCCATCGATCCGAATCGGTAAGCCAGCAATGCATCACATGCTCACGGTTTGGCTCGATCGACTTACACCGTCGGGAATGGCGTGGCTCGTCGTGCAACGTCACCTCGGAGCCGATTCTCTTGCTGATTGGATGACGGCCCAAGGTTGGGCCACAACTCGCGTGTGTTCGCGCGCGGGATATCGACTACTTGAAGTGAAGGCCCGATGACTCGAAATCTTGGCGGCACAGAACTCAAACGCTTGCATCGCGACTGGCGACGAAAGAATGATCGCAAGATGGCGTTGATGCTTGACGGGGTGCAGAACCCCTTCAACCTCGGCTCCATCCTTAGAACGGCAGCGGCCTACAGCGTCGATCATCTGTGGCTTGTTGGATCGCCTTCGCCAACCGATGCCAAAGTCCAAAAGACCGCACTCGGCTCACAGAAATTCGTCACCACAACAGCCTGCGAAACCTCGACCGAAGCACTCGCTGCAGCCCATGCCGCCGGCTATCGGGTTGTTGGTGTCGAACTTGCCGAAGGTGCAGTCCCGCTTCACGAGACTGACCTTTCGGGGAACATCTGCATTGTGATGGGCCACGAGGATCGCGGACTTTCAAAAGACCTGCTTGCTGGCGCCGACGCCTTGGCCTATATCCCGCAGTTAGGGAAGATCGGCTCGCTTAACGTTGGAACCGCCGCCGCTATCGCTATGTACGAAACGCGACGCGCGGGCTGGACTGCCGAGGACTGAGTACGACTTTCGACCCCACTGTCGTGCGGGTCGAAGCGTTAGAACCTGAGCGGGTCGACTTCGATGCGGAGTCGACCTGAGGGCCGGATTGCCGCGGCGAGCGCATTGCACAACGTGTCGTGATCGGACGCGCGCACGATCCAACGACCATCGGCGGGGCCAAGCACTTCAACGCCAATCGGGGCGACAAAGGCGTTTACCCATGCCTCTGCAGACGCACCTGAGATCAGAGCCATCACCTTGGCAGGCGGGAAGCCAAGCGATTCACGCCGGGCCCGCTCCGCGTCAGACACTCGCGTGGGTTCGGCCAGCAATGCTCCCTGGAGCACTTCGTGGTGAGGAAGGCGGGTTTGCACAAGCAATCGTCCCCCGCCCTCACGGCCGCCGACAACACGAGCGGCACGCACAAGTAGTGCCATTGCTTCTTCGGCCGCCCGATATCGCGGAGCGAGAAGTTCCTGGTCGAAATCAAGAAAGGCCACAACATCTGCGTTGTGAACTCGGTAAAGCGCTGCTTCGGTTCCCACGATGACACGGGTCCCTGTTCCACCTGCGTCGGTACCTCGCTCGGCGGTCAGTTCGGCGACTGGTTCGCGCACAAGAGCTTCGAGTTCTTCTCGGACTCGGTTAACGCCGGCACGCAGATTCTTCATCTTTGTGCCGCCGCACTTGACGCAGAGCAATGGTCGAACAGTGTCGCAGCGGAGACACATAAGGGCTCCGTCATCTCCTTGCACCACCGCTGCCGCGCACTTCTCGCAGGCTGCGACCTCACCACATGCAGCACACGATGAAAGCCGCGAACGTCCTTTGCGATTCAAGATGCAAACCACTCGGCCATCGCTACGCAATGCGTCGACCAAGCGTTCGCTAAATAGGCCTGAGCCCGGCGGTTCGTCGCGCCTGTCAATGAGATCGACGAGCGGCCAACCTGCTCGTTCGGCACTACGCGATTGCGTAATCAATCGCCCAACATCGAGGGCCTCAAGCGATGGCGTCGGACTCACCAAAACACAAGGAATACCCGCTCGTCGTGCTCGTTCAATCAACACATCACGCGCATTCCATGTCGGAGCTTGCTCTTGCTGAAACGATTCATCGTGTTCGTCGAGGACAACGATGGCCGCAGGTGCAGCGATTGGAGCGAATGCAGCCGAACGCGAACCAAAAACATTCGCCCATCCAGCGCGAGCGAGTGACCAGTCGTCAGGAAGGAGCGCGACGGGAAGTCCAGCCCTGCGTAGCCGAACCCCGAGGTGTCGCGCCGTCGAAGCAACCGGAGCAGCAACAAGAATTGAACCAAGCGCAGCTGCGGCAAGAAGTAACGGATATGGGTCGACTGCAGGCGCAAGGCGAAGAGTGGCAACACCGCCAGCCAGCGCCTCTTGGGCGAGATCGTGAACCTCGTCTGATCCGATCGGGGCCGGCGGTGGAGTTCTCACCGGCGCACGTGGCAAACCACGCACAACTGCCGATGGTGATGCAGTGTTCAGCAGCGCTGCTGGTCGACCAGCCCATCGCCACGAGGCCCACTCGGCGAGATCAAACAGTTCGGGCGGCGGCCCCCATCCCGATACTTTCGCCAGCGACTGGAGTTTTACGCCTTTTGGCGGATGGACTCGGTCTTCGACAACCCACCCACCGACGCGACGACCATGCAGGGCAATGCGCACGATCGTGCCAACGCGAATCTGCTCAGACATCTGCGGCGGAACGAGATAGTCAAAGGTTTTGTCGATGGCCGGCACATCGGGACGCACGCGTACAACATGATGATCGGACAGGTCGATGTCCGCAACGGTTCCGTCGGGAGCAATCGTGATCTCAATGTCAGGCTCGTTTGAGCCCACCGGCTGTGGCGGATCGAAAGACAGCGAAGGTTGTTGCGGATCGGCGACCATTTCAGCGCCGCTCCGAGTGACCCAAGAGGATCAGAGACCGAGTTCCGACTTGAGAGCGTCGACGCGATCGGTACGTTCCCAAGTGAACGCATCGCCTGTGCGACCGAAGTGGCCGTAAGCCGCCGTCTGCTTGTAGCGGGGCTTACGAAGGTCAAGATCACGGGCGATAGCGGCGGGACGAAGGTCGAAGACATTGCGCACTGCTGCGGCGATCTTCTCTTCGTCAACCGTGTTGGTGCCGAAGGTTTCGACCATGATCGAAACCGGATGCGCAACACCAATGGCGTAGGCAACCTGGACTTCACAACGATCTGCAGCGCCGGCGGCCACCACATTCTTGGCAACCCAACGAGCGGCGTAAGCAGCCGAACGATCGACCTTTGAAGGATCCTTGCCTGAGAATGCCCCACCACCGTGACGAGCCATGCCGCCGTAGGTGTCGACAATGATCTTGCGGCCGGTGAGTCCTGCGTCGCCGACGGGACCGCCGATAACGAATCGGCCAGTCGGATTCACGAGTACCTGGTAATCGTCATTGGCGAACTGTGCGGGGATGACTGGTCGAATGACGTGTTCGATGAGGTCGGGACGAATCGCGTCTTCGCGATCGATACCTTCATCGTGCTGCGTTGAGATCAGGACCGTGCGCAAACGAACAGGCTTGCCATTTTCGTAATCGAACGTGACCTGTGTTTTGCCATCGGGGCGAAGGTACGGAACAGTTCCGGCCTTGCGGACATCGGCAAGACGTTCAGCCATGCGATGAGCAACGTGAATCGGCAGCGGCATAAGCACATCGGTTTCGTTGCACGCGTAACCGAACATCATTCCTTGGTCGCCCGCGCCCTGCTTATTGAGAATGTCTTCGCCCGACGTACCGGTACGAACCTCTTCGGAGTCGTCGACACCTTGGGCGATATCGGAAGACTGCGCATCGAGACTGACCATGACGCCCACGGTCTCGCCGTCGTAGCCATAGGACTCGCGGTCGTAACCGATGCCCTTGATGGTGTCGCGCACAATGCTCGGGATGTCGACGTAACCAGTGGTCGTGACCTCGCCGGCGATGATGGCCAAGCCTGTGGTCACGAGGGTCTCGCATGCGACACGACTCATTGGGTCGTTGGCCAGCATGGCGTCGAGAATCGCGTCGGAGATCTGATCGGCCATCTTGTCGGGATGACCCTCGGTGACGGATTCAGAGGTGAAAGTCCAGCTGCTCACGGGAAGCTCCTGTGTGATTGGTTCGGGGAGAAACCTAGTCGGGTCGAGGCCCTCAGCGGTCGGACCTCAGCGCCACGACAGCATCGAGGACCGCCTTGGCGACCGCCCGTTTGTCGGTGAGGCCAACGCTGACATCGCCGGAAGTAGCCGAAAGAATCGTCACTGCGTTGGTGTCGTGTTCGAATCCGACGCCATCGGCACTGACATCGTTGGCCACGATCAGATCAAGGTTCTTGCGCTGGAGTTTGCCGCGCGCATTTTCTACGACGTTTGTCGTTTCGGCGGCAAAGCCCACGATGACTTGGCCGGGCGCTTTGCGCTGACCAAGATCAACAAGAAAATCGTGTGTTGGTTCAAGAACGATTCGGGACTCGCCTTGCGTGCCCAGTTCATCCTTTTTGATTTTGTGTGCCGCAATCGTGGCCGGACGGAAGTCAGCAACCGCTGCAGCCATCACGATGACATCGTGCGCATCGGCTCGGGGCATCACGGCGGCTTCCATGTCGGCAGCGCTAACCACTTCAACAACGTCAACGCCTGCCGGTACGGGCAGACTCGCAGTGGTCACAAGGGTGACCTTCGCTCCCCGTGACAATGCTTCCGCAGCGATTGCATAGCCCTGTTTGCCTGACGAGCGATTCGTGATCACTCGCACCGGATCGATTGCTTCACGAGTTCCGCCCGCGGTCACAAGAACTCGCACGCCCGCTAAATCGTCATTTGCTGACAGTGCTTGTTCGATTGCAGCCACGATGTCGGCGGGTTCGGCAAGGCGACCAGTGCCAATATCGCCACCGGCAAGGCGTCCTTCGCCCGGAGGCACGATGATGACGCCGCGCGACGCAAGCAGCGCGAGATTGTCTTGCACTGCCGGGTGTTCCCACATCTCGGTATGCATCGCCGGGCAGATGACGACCGGGGCCCGGGTGGCAATGAGGGTGGCGGTCAGAAGATCATCGGAATAGCCATGGGCATAGGCCGAGATCAATCGCGCCGTTGCCGGTGCCACCACGATGAGATCGTTGTCCTGACCAAGACGGGTATGAGGAATGGGCGAGGATTCATCCCAGAGCGAGGTTTGCACTTTTTCTGAGGCAAGCGCCGACAGCGTTGTCTCGCCGATGAAGTGCCTTGCCCCTTCGGTCATGATCGGCACGACATGCGCGCCAGCATCGACAAGACGACGACAAACGTCGACCGCCTTGTATGCGGCAATGCCCCCGGTGACTCCCAGGACGATGCGACGGGATGCGAGGGTCATACCCGCAGAACCGACAACAGGTCGGTCAGTCTGCCTCAGGTGCTTCGTCGACGGCTTCAGCCAGTTCGACGGTTTCGTCGATGCCCTCGACGACATCCTCTTCAAGGACCTCGTTGGGATCAACGCGCACGGGGATGATCATGTCAGCAGAGATTTCTTCAAACGCGATTGAAAGCGGCTTACGGGCCAGCGATGTGACCTGCGGCGGAACGTTTGAACCCTGTCCTTCACCAAGCTGATTGAAGTAGGCGTTGATCTGACGCGCACGCTGGGCGCCAAGTGACACGAGCGTGAAACGCGAATCGACCTTCGAAAGAAGAACCTCGATACGGGGATCCACCATTGAGTCATGAATCTGAGCCACAGCACACCTTCGTTACGGATTGGGGACGGACTGACAAGAACGATCGTTCCTTCTGCGAAACCTAAGAATCGGCCTCGGAGAGGAGGGACGAGCCTACCGCAGTCCCCTCTCCAGACCACATTGCCGAATGGGGAGAGGTATCGGGCGGTTCTTTTAGGCCGATCTCTGCTCGGCGATGAGCGCAGCAACCTCGGCGACAGTCCGCTCGAGATCGTCGTTGACGATGCAGATCGCTCCCAGGCGCCGACCTTCGGCCAATTCGGCCTGTGCGACCGCAATGCGGCGTTCGGCCTGCTCGGGAGGGTCACCTCGGCCACGGAGTCGTTCGGCCTGCACCTCGGCTGAGGGAGGTTCAAGGAGCACAAAGAGACAGTCAGGAACCCGCTCAAGGACCTGGGCGGCGCCCTGAACGTCGATTTCAAGGATCACGTCCTTGCCCGCCGCACCGTCGGGCCACGGGGTTCCATAGAAGTTGCCAAGGAATTCGGCATATTCAAGGAATCCACCCGCTTCGACGTGGGCCTCGAATTCCTCTCGGGTCACCCAGATGTAGGCGTCTTCACGCTCGCTCGGACGTCGTTCACGGGTACTCCACGAACGCGAAAGCCACAGAGACGGATCGGCGTCGATCAGGCGAGCGACAACCGTTCCCTTGCCCACTCCCCCAGGTCCACAGACGACAATGATCACGAGTGCGGAATCAGTTGCCGAACGCGCCCAGCAGGGCCTTGCGTTGCTGATCGCCCAATCCTCGGAGTCGACGTGTGTCGGCAATGCCGATGTCGGTCATGGCTCGACGAGCTTTGACCTTTCCGACACCGGGAAGCGATTCGAGGATGGCAAGCACTTTGATACCGGCAACAAGTTCATCGGTGCCGGCAAGTTCGAGAACCTGCGGGAAGGTGAGTTCCCCCGTTTTCAACTTGTCCTTGACGATGGCACGGGCTCGACGAGCTTCCGCAGCCTTCGCGAGCGCGGCCTGCCGTTGTTCAGGAGTGAGAGCAGGAGGCTGCGGCATGGCGAAGACCCTAGCCGTTGCCCTCCGACACCCGTCCGGGCGGAGGCCATGGAGCCTCAGCCGATGGCGGCAGCAACCTCTGCAGCGATTGAAATCGCCGCTTTAATTGGGTCTTCAGCGTGAGTCACGGCTCGCCCAATGACGAGAACGTCAGCGCCTGATGCAATCGCCGATGAAGGTGTGGCCGGTCGAGCCTGATCATCGGCGCTCACTCCCGCTGGTCGGATCCCGGGCACAACCGTGACCACATCGGGCGCTAGTGAGCGAACGATTGCAAGATCACTTGCCGCACACACCAAGCCGCCGCAACCTGCCTCGAGGACAATGCCGACTCGCTGTTCGAGAGACGCGAGATCGGCCTGCTCGCTCGTAAGCACCGTGATGCCGAGGCAAATCGGCGCCGGCAGTCCCGCCGCAGAGGCACCAGCGGCGACACCCTCGACACCCGCACGTAAATGATCGACACCTGCTCGCGTGTGCACGGTCAGGTACGAAACACCTAGTGAACCCATGACCCGTGCGGCCTTGTTCACTGTGGTCGGGATGTCGAGCAATTTCAGATCGGCAAAGACGGCGAACCCGTCTTCGCTCATCGCTTCAATGGCTTCGGGTCCTGCCGCACTGAACAGTTCCAAACCGACTTTTGCGACACCAAACCATGGTCGTAAGAGGTGCGCGAGGCGTCGAGCTTCGACGACATCGTCGACATCGAGCGCAAGGGCGAGGCGCGAACGAATCGCCTCGGGTGCGCCATTTGAGAAGTCGACCGTTTCAGCGGCCATGAACTACTCCGATCAGTTCGCGAACCGAACCAACACTGCGTTCAGCGCACCATGCTTCGATCTCATCAAGAACTCGGGCGACGCTTCGAGGGTCAGCAAAGGATGCGGTTCCGACTTGAACCGCGCTTGCTCCGGCCATCATCAATTCAATTGCATCGACACCGCGAGCAACTCCGCCGACACCGATGATCGGGATTTCGGGATATGCGGCGTGAACATCGTGCACTGCTCGAACGGCAACAGGATGAATGGCTGGTCCGGAAAGTCCGCCGCCTCCGCCACCAAGTCGATAGGTGCGCGTCTCTGTATCGATGGCCATTCCGAGAACGGTGTTGACGAGTGTGACCGCGTCGGCGCCCGCTAAATGCGCCGCCTTCGCTATGGACGCTAGATCAGAAACATTTGGACTGAGCTTTGCCCACATCGGACGGCCACAAACTGAAGCGGCTTGAATCGCTTCCGCTGTTGTTTCAGGGGCATGGGCAAACATGCGATTGCGATCGTGAAGGTTGGGACACGAAACGTTCACTTCAACAGCGACAACTTCGGCCGGAGCGTCTCGCAGGAGTTCTGCCGCTAGCGCATAGTCCTCGATCGTTGTTCCCCAGATACTGGCCACAACCGTTGCACCAGTAGCGATGACCGCCGGAAGTTCTTCTTCGAGCCACTTGCGCACCCCAGGACCTTGCAGTCCGACGCTATTGATCATTCCGGCTGGAGTTTCGTGAACGCGTGGCGCCGCATTTCCGGCCCACGGTTCAGCCGATAACGACTTCACGACCACAGCACCCAGTGTCGAAAGGTCGACATAGGCCCCGAGTTCATCGCCATGGCCAGCGGTTCCGGACGCCGTCATTACGGGGTTCGCCAACGTGAGCGAACCCACAGTTGTTGTGAGATCGACCGACCCTTTAGAACCCCGGCGACGTGCCATCAGGCTGCTCCCCCACGGCGCACACCTTGGTGATATTCCTGCAGCGAGCGCACTTCGAGTGGATGAGATCCGCGATCGGCCATGCCGTTCACTGCAGCCAGACCTGCCGCCGCTGTCGTAAGCAGTGGGATGTTGTACTTACCGGCAGCAGCACGAATATGGGCACCATCGGCACGAGGTCCGCGACCTCGAGGTGAATTCACCACAAGAACAACCTCGCCACTTTCGATGAGATCGACTGCATCCTGACCATCGGGTTCACCGAGTTTGGCCACGATTGTTGCAACCTCGATGCCATTACGAGTCAGGTAGTCGGCGGTACCCGAAGTGGCCGCTATTGAGAATCCGAGTTCGCGGAAACGTTCAGCAGTTTTCACTCCCACCTTTTTGTCTCGATCAGCGAGCGAAAGGAACACCATGCCGGATGTTGGAAGATTTGTGCCGGCAGCCAGCTGGCTCTTGGCAAAGGCCAGCCCGAATGTCAGATCGATTCCCATGACTTCGCCGGTTGAGCGCATCTCGGGACCAAGCAACGCGTCGGCTTCGGGGAAACGACTGAAGGGAAGAACCGCTTCCTTAACCGCGATGTGATCACCCTGCACTGGTTCAGACAGCAAACCTTCTGCACGGAGTTCGGCCAGTGTGGCCCCCAGCATGACTCGGGCAGCCACCTTCGCCAGCGGGACACCCGTGGCTTTGGCAACGAACGGCACCGTCCGGCTGGCGCGGGGATTGGCTTCGATCACAAAGACCTGCCCGCTCTTCACTGCATACTGCACGTTGAGAAGTCCGATGACTCCGAGCGCATTCGCGATCCGCTGGCTGTAGTCGGCAAGCACTTCCATTGTCTCAGGCGAGAGCGAATACGGCGGAATGACACAAGCGGAGTCGCCCGAATGAACACCAGCTTCTTCGACGTGTTCCATGATTCCGCCGATAACAAAGTCGCCGATTGCATCGCGGATTGAGTCAACATCGACTTCCGTTGCGTCTTCGAGAAAGCGATCGACGAGCACGGGGCGTTCAGCAGAAAGCCCGCCTTCTTTTCCGAGACTGCCGAAACTCGCGAGTTGCGCCATGGCAACACGAAGACCTTCGTCGTCGTAAACGATTTCCATCGCTCGGCCACCGAGCACGTAGCTGGGGCGAACGAGTGCCGGATACCCAATGCGATTCGTGATGGCGAGAGCCGCATCGATTGTGGCTGCGGTGCCACCAGCAGGTTGCGGTATCTCGAGACGTGCGCAAAGTGCATTCCAGAGTTCGCGGTCTTCTGCCGCATCGATCGACGCAGGAGAAGTTCCGGCAATGAGTTCAGCCGGAAGCGTGTTGGACAGTTTGAGCGGGGTTTGCCCGCCAAGCGACACGATGACGCCCACTGGCTTTTCCGCATCGATGATGTTCATGACATCTTCGTGAGTAAGCGGTTCGAAGTAGAGGCGATCGCTGGTGTCGTAATCGGTAGAAACTGTTTCTGGATTGCAGTTCACCATGATGGTTTCGAAGCCGGCATCGCGCAGAGCGAAGGAAGCGTGAACGCAGCAATAATCGAATTCAATTCCCTGGCCAATTCGATTCGGTCCGGAACCAAGGATGATGACCTTCTTGCGATCCGAAGGCGAGACCTCGTCGGTGTCTTCCCATGTTGAGTAGTGGTACGGCGTCTTTGCATCGAATTCTGCTGCGCATGTATCGACCGTCTTATATGTAGGTTTGACACCAAGTTCAAGGCGACGAGTGCGCACTTCGGCCTCGGTGCGCTTCCAAAGCCAGGCCAACTGAGCATCGGAGAAACCCAAACGTTTCGCCCTACGCCAGCCCAGACGTGTGAGATCGTCGAATCCCACTTCGGAAAGGTGGGCACGTTCTTCTGTGATCGCACACATCTGGTCGAGGAACCATGGATCGACCTTGGTCGCGGCATAAACCTCATCGATGGACTTGCCACGACGCATCACTGCTTCGAGTTGGAAGATTCGATCCGGAGTACCAATGCATGCCTGAGCAAGGAGCTCATCAAGCGGCATGTCGTCGTATTCCGCCTCGCCTGGATCGCAGTTCAGACCAAAGCGACCTTGTTCAAGTGATCGCAAACCCTTTTGCAACGACTCGGGGAAGGTACGACCGATGGACATCACTTCTCCGACCGACTGCATCTGAGTACCCAACACGCCACTCGTGCCTGGGAATTTCTCGAATGCCCAGCGCGGAATCTTTGTGACCACGTAATCGATGGTGGGTTCGAACGACGCTGGGGTCATCTTGGTGATGTCGTTCGGAATTTCATCGAGGGTGTAGCCGACCGCAAGGCGCGCAGCGATCTTGGCAATCGGGAATCCGGTTGCTTTCGAGGCGAGCGCAGAGGAGCGGGAAACTCGCGGATTCATTTCGATGACAACCATGTCGCCGTTTTCGGGATTCACCGCAAACTGCACATTTGAACCGCCGGTTTCGACGCCCACTCGGCGCATCACTGCGAATGCTGCATCGCGCATGAGTTGGTACTCGTGGTCCGAAAGCGTCTGGGCCGGAGCGACGGTGATCGAGTCGCCGGTGTGCACGCCCATCGGGTCGATATTTTCGATGGAGCAAACAATCACGCAGTTGTCGGCGTGATCGCGCATGACTTCGAGTTCGTATTCTTTCCAACCGGCAATTGAGGTTTCGATCAAGATCTCGGAGATAGGGCTCGACTCGAGGCCGTAGGCGGCGATCTTTTCGAACTCTTCCATCGTCGATGCAATGCCGGTTCCGCGTCCGCCCAAGATGTAGGCCGGACGAATAACCGCTGGGAGTCCGATAGAGCCGATCACCGCCATGGCCTCTTCGAGGTTGTGCGCTGAACCGGAGATTGGGGTGGCGAGCCCTATTTCGGCCATGGCTTGTTTAAACAGTTCGCGATCTTCCGCTGTGGCAATGGCGAGCGCATCAGCGCCGATCATTTCCACGTCGTACTGAGCGAGCACACCTGCTTCTTCAAGAGCCATGGCGAGGTTGAGGGCAGTCTGACCTCCGAGTGTCGGCAACAGAGCGTCGGGGCGCTCACGTTCGATGATGCGAGTCAGAACCTCGATATCGAGTGGTTCGATGTAGGTGGCGTCAGCGAAATCTGGATCGGTCATGATCGTCGCTGGATTCGAATTTGCGAGCACGACCCGATATCCCTCTTCACGAAGGATTCGGCATGCTTGCGTTCCTGAGTAATCGAATTCGCAGGCCTGGCCTATAACGATCGGACCGGATCCGATCAGCAGGATGGTTTTGATGTCATTACGGCGCGGCATCAGTTGGTTCCCTTCACGGAATCCATAAGTTCATCGAACATGGTGAACAAGTACGCAGCATCGTGCGGACCAGGCCCAGCTTCGGGGTGGTACTGCACGCTGAAGGCTGGGAGGTCGAGGCTACGAAGGCCTTCGACAACGCCATCGTTGAGATTTCGATGCGTGACCTCGACCTCTTTGCCAAGCGAACCGTCGTCGACTGCGTAATTGTGATTTTGACTAGTGATCTCGACGGTTCCTGTATCGAGACGTCGCACGGGGTGATTTCCGCCATGATGACCGAACGGAAGTTTGTAGGTCTCGGCCCCAAGTGCGGTTGCGAGCAATTGGTGACCGAGGCAAATACCGAAGATCGGAACTTCACCCAACAACCCGTCGATGATCTGCGGAGCTCCGACCACTGCAGCGGGATCGCCAGGACCATTTGAAAGAAACACACCGTCGGGATTGCGAGCCAGAACCTCTGAGGCCGAAGTGCCTGCGGGCACGACTTCGACAGTTGCGATACCCGACAGGTGACGAAGGATCGTGGTCTTAATTCCGAAGTCATACGCCACAACGCGTTTCGGCGTGCGACCACTCGGGCCGGTGAACGCGTACTCGTAAGGAGAGTCGCAACTCACCGAACCAACAAGGTCGACGCCGCTTGTTCCGTGTTCGGCTTTTGCCGCAGCAAGCAATGCTGATTCAGACGCCGTACCAAATGCGCCGGGCATGGCACCGAGGTCGCGGATATGACGAGTGAGCCGTCTGGTGTCGATTCCCGCTATGCCGGGAACTCCAGCGTTCTGAAGGAACGATTGCAGATCACCTTCGGAACGCCAGTTGCTGCGACGCCGAGCCATGTCGCGAATGATGATGCCCCGAGTAAACGGTCGGCGGGATTCGTCGTCGAACGCCGTGACGCCGTAGTTGCCGATATGCGGATAGGTGAACGTGATGAGCTGTCCGGCGTAGGAAGGATCGGTGATGATCTCTTGATAACCAGTGAGGGCCGTGTTGAATACGACTTCGCCAGAGGTGATGCCATCAGTACGTTGAGCCCCGATTGATTCGCCTTCGAACACGGTGCCATCGGCGAGAACCAGCAGTGCTTCTTCGATACTGCTCATCGTTGTGCCTCTCCATCGAGAACGGTCGGGACGCCACATAGGAAGGTGTGTCGCACCTTTCCGCGCACGACGCGCCCTGCATATGGCGTGTTGTTGGATTTACTTGCGAGTGCTGATGAGTCGACTGCCCACTCGAGGGCTGGATCGAACACCACGAGGTGCGCGGGTAAATCCAACAACACGCTGCGACCATGCACGTCATCAAGGCGGGCAATCGCTGCCGGGTTCCATGACATCTTGGCGATGAACTCGGTCATGGAGAGCACGCCGGGTTCGACCAGCTCGGTGATACCGAGAGCAAGCGCTGTTTCGAGCCCGAGCATTCCGCATGGCGCGTGATCGAACGGTGCTTCTTTGACATCGTCGGTGTGAGGAGCATGATCGGTAGCAATCGCATCGATAGTGCCGTCGGCCAAACCTGCCTTTACCGCCGCGACATCTTCAGCGGTTCGCAGGGGTGGGTTTACTTTGAAGACCGGGTCGTAGGAAGCGACCTCGGCGTGAGTGAGAGTGAAGTGATGGGGCGTGGCTTCAGCCGTGACATTCAGACCCTTTGCTTTCGCGTCGCGCACGAGAGCGACAGCGCCGGCCGTTGAGAGATGTTGGAAGTGCACCGCCATTCCTGTGAGACGCGAGAGGGCGATGTCGCGAAACACCATGAGTTCCTCAGCCTCCGCCGGAATACCGGGAATGCCGAGGCGGCTCGACCATTCACCTTCGTGCATGTGCCCGCCGTGGCTCAACGCTTCTACTTCACAGTGCTGCGCCAACACCACTGACTCGGACAAACCCGACGCGTATTCGAGAGCGCGTCGCATGAGTCGATCGTTTTGAACTCCGCAACCGTCGTCGGTGAAGATCCGAACGCCGGCCGCAGCGAGTTCTGCCATGGGAGAAAGCGCATCGCCTTCGCGACCGAGAGTGATCGAGGCTGACGAACGCACATCGCATAAGCCTGCTGCGACTCCGGCATCGAGCACCTGACGAACGACCGCTACAGAATCAATGGTCGGTTCGGTGTTCGGCATTGCCACCACAGCGGTGTAACCACCGAGTGCGGCGGCGCGGCTTCCGCTTTCGATCGTTTCTGCTTCTTCTCGGCCTGGTTCACGCAGATGCGTGTGGATGTCAACGAATCCAGGTGAAACGACACAACCGGTGATGTCGAGTACCGGTGCCTTCGTAAGACCCAGTGCCTTGAGATCAAGATCGACACCGACCCCAGCAATCGTTCCGTCGGGAGCGATTGCGACGTCGGCGATTCGTTCGCCGGTACGATCGACGACCCGCCCACCAGTGAGAATCCATCCTGCTGACTCGGACACAATTGCCTTTCGGTTCGTCGCGTTGTTGTTTGAGTTCTTAGGCATCGGCTTCGCCTCCCCAAGTGGTTCCGCTTCCGAGGAGAAGGAACAGAACCGCCATGCGCACCGCGACTCCGTTGCGAACCTGGTCGACGATGACGGTGTTGGGAAGATCGGCAACCGCAGCGTCGATTTCGACCCCGCGATTCATGGGACCGGGATGCATGATCAGTGCATGGTCTGGGAGTAAATCCGCACGACGTTCGTTAAGTCCGTAGCGAGCGCTGTACTCACGGATAGTTGGAATGAGTGCCTCGGTCATACGTTCGCGCTGCATTCGGAGCATGTAACAAACATCGACAGTTGGCAGTACGGCGTCGATATCGGTGCTCACCTTGACTGGCCAACCTTCGAGGCTTGGCGGAAGCAATGTTGGCGGTGCAACCAAAGTGACTTCAGCGCCGAGAGCGGTAAAGGCTGCAACATTGCTGCGGGCAACTCGCGAATGACGAATGTCGCCGACAATGGCGATCCGCTTTCCGGTGATATCGCCTAACCGCTGGCGAATTGTGTAGCAATCGAGCAGCGCTTGCGTTGGATGTTCATGCCATCCGTCGCCGGCGTTGATTACGGCGCTTGTTGCCCATTGTGCGATTTGGCGAGGAACACCCGCCGAGGCATGCCGAACCACGATTGCGTCGACGCCCATGGCCTCGATCGTTTCGATCGTGTCGCGGAGTGACTCCCCCTTCTTCACCGAAGAAGTGCTGACGCTGAAATTCATGGTGTCGGCGGAAAGCCGCTTTGCGGCAGTTTCAAAGCTGAGTCGAGTGCGTGTGGAATCTTCAAAGAAGAGCGAAACCACCGTGCGACCGCGCAGTGCCGGGACTTTCGGGATTGTCCGTTCGCTTACCTCGACGAATGAATCGGTGAGCGTCATGACTTCGGAGATGCCCGTTGCAACATCGGGACCGAGATCGGAGATCGACAACAAGCTGCGTAAGCGACCATGGCGTGGGTTGGTGACTGGTCGATTCACTTGACCATCTCCCCGAGATCGACACCGTCGGAGGTGACATCGACGGCTTCGTCGCGTCGTGTCGGAAGGTTCTTGCCGACATAGTCGGGCCTGATCGGCAGTTCTCGATGACCTCGATCGACCATCACCGCCAGCTGCACCGCGCGAGCTCGTCCGTAATCGGACAGCGCGTCGAGAGCTGCTCGGATTGTGCGACCGGTAAAGAGCACGTCGTCGACCAAGATCACGGTGCGCCCGTCGAGGTCGCAGGGGATATCGGTAACGGTCTCGGGCAGCACCGGCCGAAGCCCAATATCGTCTCGGTAGAAGGCAACATCGAGGCAGCCGACCGGAACCTCGGTGCCGTCAATGAGTTCAAGAGCGTCACAGAGCCGGGCGGCAAGCGGCACTCCCCCGGTCTGCAAACCGATGACGACTAGGTTCTCAAGCCCCTGGTTTCGCTCGATGATTTCGTGAGCCATGCGCTTGGTGGCCCGCTTCATGTCATCTGCGGTCATGACCCGGGTGCGGGCAACAAAAACGCCCCCATATGGGGGCGTAAGGCGTCGTTCGCGTTCAGCCACGTTCGTGGTCCTTCCTGTCCGTACGGGCCTCACGGGACCCGCTTCACGGTCAGAAGGAGAGTGTATCGCGTCTTAGCGAACCGCGCCTGCTACCGCTGAGAGCACGCCATTTACATAGCGACTGCTGTCATCGGTGCTGTAGGACTTCGCCAATTCCACCGCTTCGGAGATGACCACTGCGGTCGGAACATCGGGCCGATGGATGAGTTCGTAGGTAGCCAAACGCAGGATGGCTCGATCGAGAGCCGGCATGCGATCGACGTCCCAGTTGCGGGCGTGGGACGCGATCACCGCATCGAGGTCGTCTTGGTTCTCCCCCACTCCAACCACGAGCTGAGCCGCGAACTCGTCGGGATCAACTGGCAACGCTGCGAGGACATCTGCAATGGCGTTGCCTTTCATCTCAGTTTCGTAGAGGAGGTGAAAAGCGCGCTCACGAGCGTCGTGTCGATTGGTTGCGTTTCCGAAGTCTTCGCTCACGCCCGGGTCAGATATTCGCCGGTTCGGGTGTCGACCTTGACGCGATCATTTGGATCGACAAAGAGAGGAACCTGGATGACAAGCCCGGTTTCAAGAGTGGCGGGTTTGCGGGCGCCAGAAACACGATCGCCCTGAATACCGGGTTCGGTTTCGGCGATGTTCAATTCGACGGCCGCTGGCAATTCGATGCCAACGATCTCGTCGCCGTACATCTTGAGAACAGCTTCGCCATTTTCCACCAGATAGTTAGAGGCATCACCAAGTGAGGATGGGCCGACATTGAGCTGGTCAAAGGTCGTGTTGTCCATGAAGACATAGTCATCGCCTGAGCGGTAGAGGAACTGCATCTCCCGCTTGTCGATCATGGCTCGCTCGACTTTTTCACCAGCACGGAAGGTGCGCTCGACGACGGCGCCATTACGAGCGTTCTTGAGGGTTGTGCGAACAAACGCCCCACCCTTGCCCGGCTTCACATGCTGGAACTCAACAATTTCGAACAGCACGCCTTCGATATCGAGGGCCATACCGTTCTTGATGTCGTTCGTGGTGATCGTGGGCATCGGGGCCTTCCTGGTCCGGAACCGTGACGCAGGTCAGGGCTTCGGTGACTTCGTTGTGTGAGTGAGGGGTCGACACCCATCGGGGGTGACGACGACGCTGTCTTCCATTCGGACCCCGCCGTACGCCGGGAGGTAAACACCCGGTTCGACGGTGACGACGTCGCCGGGCAAGAGCGTATCAGTGCTGGTTGCGGCCACTCTCGGGGCCTCATGGATGTCCAGACCAACTCCGTGACCGGTGCCATGAGTAAAGGAATCAAGCCATCCGGCTTCGGCGATGACCGAACGAGCGGCCGCATCGATCTCCGATGTCGGCACCCCGGGACCTACCGCAGCGACTCCGGCTTGGTTGGAAGCTGTTACGACCTCAAGCATCCGCAGGCAGGTGACATCGACCTCGCCGATGGCCACAGTTCTGGTCATGTCCGAGCAATAGCCATCGACAATGCATCCAAAGTCGATCACGACCAGGTCGCCGTCTTGGATGCGTCGATCGGTGGGCCGCGCATGGGGCTTGGCCCCGTTCGGTCCGGACGCAACGATGGTTTCAAAACTTGTGCCCGAGGCTCCGAGTTGGCGCATGGCCGAATCAAGAGCAAGAGCGAACTCGGATTCGGTGAGGCCATCGAGTAACGAGGATCGACGCTCAGCAAGTGCGGCGTCGGCGATAGCAGCAGCAAGTTCCATCCGCGCGAGCTCTGCAGTGTCTTTAGAACGACGAAGTGTTTCTATGACTCCGGTTGTGGCCACGATCTGTTGAGCGCTGAACCAGTCGTCGGCATAGCGACGCTGCGCCGACCATGTGATGTGATCGGCTTCGAAGCCAATTCGCGATGCCGAACCCGCAATCGAGGCAACGACTTCACGTTGCGCGATGGAGGTGATCTCGAGACGTGATGGCGAACTCGCGGTCGAAAGCTGATCGGCGGCCTGCTCGGTATAGCGGCCGTCGGTCACGAGAACCATGTCATCGACAGTCACGACGACAATGCCGGCACTACCGGTAAACCCTGTCAGATAACGAATGTTGCTTCGGGCAGTGACCAGCAACGCGTCGAGTTCGTCGTTGACCATGGCTGCACGCAACCGATCGATGCGATCGGCAACAACCAACGGAGGCAGTTCGGCAAAGCGATCAGCAATCGAAACCGCTGTAGATGCGGCAGTCATGGCATTCACTTCAACAAAGTTGCCACTGCATCGACGGCGAGGCGGTACCCATCGCCACCGAATCCGGCAATGGTCCCCGTAGCCACTGGAGCAACAACTGATGTCTTTCGCCATTCCTCGCGAGCGGCTGGGTTCGAAAGGTGCAATTCGATGATTGGGCCATCGAACGCCGCAAGTGCATCGTGTAACGACCAGGCGTAATGCGTGAATGCCCCAGGATTGAAGATGATGGCCGCGCATCGACGACGCGCCCCATGAATGGCATCGACAAGTTCTGACTCAGCATTCGACTGCAAATGTTCAATGACGAGCCCGTGACCTTCCGCTGCAGCAGTTGCCGTAGCCACGTGATCGGCAAGCGTCGCTGTGCCATAGATCTCAGGCTCACGATCGCCGAGAAGATTGAGGTTCACTCCTGAAAGCAAGAGAACAATGGGAGCGTTCGACATCAGCGGTCTCCTTCGGCACGAATGGCATCAATTGAGTCTTCGATAAGTGAGATCTCGACTCCGGTGACAGATTCAACCCCATTGGGCCCGTCGAGAACGAACGTAATTCCATCGAGCGCCTTTTTGTCACGGCCCATGAGAGCGATGAGTTCGGCGTTGTGCAGACCGGAAGGAAGCGTCAGTGGCAACTCGTAGGCACCCACGACACGGCGGTGTTCAGCAACACGCTCTGCATTGATGCGGCCTAAACGGTGTGCGAGTTCTGCAGCAAAGATCAGCCCGATCGCTACTGCTTCGCCGTGGCGAAGATCGTGGTCGCCGGCAATTTCGATGGCGTGAGCCAACGTGTGTCCGTAATTCAGCGTGGCGCGAGCACCGCCTTCGCGTTCATCGCTGGCAACAACTGCTGCTTTGATTGCAACGCAAGCGGCCACCTGTTCGTCGATCGGCAACGCATCGATGCCTTCGCCGCCGAGAAAGTGGTACTTGGCGATTTCACCGAGACCGCAGCGGTATTCGCGCGGCGACAATGTTGTGAGAAGACCGGTATCGCACACAACACCAGAAGGCTGCCAATAAGCGCCGACCAGATTCTTTCCCTCAGGGATATTCACACCGGTCTTACCGCCAATGGCCGCGTCGACCTGCCCAACCAACGTGGTAGAGACATGCACAACAGGCACGCCGCGGTGATAGGAGGCTGCCGAATACCCGGCGGTATCGGTCACAATTCCCCCGCCGACAGCGACAACGCAGTCGGCACGAGTGAGGCCCCATTGCGCGAATTGTCGACACAATGACTCGACGGTGGACATTGATTTGGACTGCTCGCCATCGCCCATCGTGAACACCTTGTGTTCACGTCCTGGGTCGACATCGATTCCAAGACCTTCTTGGGTAACAATCGCCACACGCTTGGCCCGTTGCGGAATCAGACGAGAGAGTTCTGACCGAACACCGTCGCCAACAAGAACCTCGTACGACCGATCGGCGAGCTGAACAGGGACCACGATCATTGAGCATCAACCTCGTTCACCGAGCGAACGATGGAGCTGACCACATCAGAAATTGGACCAGTGCAGTCGACCGTGAGATCGGCCACTTCGCTATAGAGGGACGCACGATCAGATTCCATTTGCGTCAATGTTGCCCGGGGGTCGTTGGCAAGTGCGGGACGGTGCGTGCCTCGAGAGGTGCGACCCACGAGAACGTCGACGGGCGCACGCATCCAGACAACCGTGCCCGATTCACGAAGCGCAGATCTGGTCGCTTCACTCAGCACTGAACCACCGGCTGCGGCGATCACTGAGGGAATTGGTGACCTAAGGAGATCGGCCATAACCCCGGCCTCGATCGCCCGAAACGCCGGTTCGCCGTCGGTGGCGAAGATCTCGGTGACGGCGCGGCCCGTCTGGGCCACAACTTCATCGTCAGAATCAACGAATGGGCGCGACAGTTCCTTGGCAACCCGACGCCCCACCGTTGACTTACCTACCCCCATCATCCCGATCAGCACAATGTGCGCCGAACTGGATGCGGTGCTGTTCACGCCTTGGGCGCATCGGCGCCGTCGGCGAACGCCTGTCCGGCGTCCCAGTTGAGCGGCTTCGCATCGGGGTCGAGCGCGCCAGAGGTATCGATGCGCGAGGTTTGTTCGCGTACCTGAGCGATAAACGTGTCGTGATTACGAACGAATTCTTCTAACGAGTCGCCGCCAAATTTACGAAGTGCTTCGCTAGCAATGACCAGAGCCGCCATGGCTTCAGCAACGACACCCATGGCCGGAACCGCAGTCACATCGGTGCGTTCGCGAAATGAAACACCGGCTTCTTTTGTTGCTGTATCGACAGTGGCAAGGACGGGGCGATTGAGAGTTGCGAGCGGTTTCATCGCCACATGAGCAATGAGAACTTCTCCGGTTGACATCCCGCCTTCGATGCCTCCGGCATTTGCACTTGTGCGTCGGTACGTCGACGCGACTTCGTCCCACACGATGGGGTCGTGCGCTTCAGAACCTGGGCGAGCAGCGACATCGAATCCGTCGCCGATCTCGACACCTTTGACAGCCTGAATCGAGAGCAGACCTTGTGCCAGCAATCCGTCGAGGCGACGATCCCAGTGCACATGGCTACCAAGCCCAATCGGAACACCGTGGGCAACGACTTCGACCACACCGCCGAGAGAATCCCCAGCCTTTTGAGCGGCCTTGATCGAGGCGATCATCTCTGCTTCAGCAGAGGCATCGAGACACCGGACTTCAGAATCGTCGACGGGAGCGAAACCGCCGGGCTCGGGTCGTGCAGCAACCGAGGCACGAATTGGACCCAGCGCGATCACATGCGAACCGACCTCGGTTCCGATATGCGACAACAACGCTTTCGCCACGGCTCCAGCGGCAACACGCGCTGCTGTTTCCCGAGCCGAAGCTCGTTCGAGCACATTGCGAGCATCATCGAAACCATATTTCTGCATACCCGTGAGGTCGGCATGGCCTGGACGGGGTGTCGTGAGTTTCTGAGTGGTCTGGCCAGGGTGAGGGGACATTTCCTCGGTCCACTTCTTTTCCCATTCGCTGTTGCCAATTTCGATCGCAACTGGAGAACCGAGGGTGAGTCCATGACGGACACCAGCGAGGATGGTGACTTCGTCGGCCTCGAACTTCATTCGGGGACCGCGGCCGAAGCCAAGGCGGCGGCGGGCCAACTCATTTCCGATTTGGTCGACGGTGATGGGCAAACCAGCAGGAAGGCCTTCGAGAATAACGACGAGGGCCTTGCCATGGGATTCACCGGCGGTCAGATAACGCAGCACCGGACCAATCTACCGGCCTGCTCCACCCCTTTCGGAGCCAGTTTCGCTATTGGTCTGAGTCAGCCAACAAGCGCTCGGCTGAAAAGGACCGTGGCGAGGGCCCCAATCGCCAAGAACGGACCGAACGGGAAGGCTTGGCTGCGACCCCGAAGAACCATGAGCGCCAGTCCCCCGACAGTGCCGAAGGCAAATCCAATGAGGAACAACCAAAGAACGACGATTACGGAATCAGCAAACGACTGTGCCTGCCATCCCACCATCAGACCCAGCAGCGCGACGAACTTCACGTCACCAAAACCCATTCCATTTGGTGAGATCAGGTGAACGATGAGAAGAACACCAAACGCGAGAAGTGCAGCAACGAAGGCATACCGCAGTCGATCTGATGAGTTGTCGGCGATTGAAATAATCGAAATGAGCACCACTCCAACCCCAAGTGACGGCAGGACGACAACATCGGGTAGGCGATATTCGGTGAGATCGATAACGCTGGCCAACAACACGGCAGCGAATCCTGCGAGATAGGCCAGCAGTTCTGCCCAAGAGGCGTCGGTGAATCTCCAGCCCAAAAGCACAAAAACCACCATTGTCGTTATCCCGATAGCAAGCGTCCGCGCCGAAATGCGGGGGATATCCGAAGGCTGGAATAACGGACGTTCAGTGACGAACTTTTCGGCGATGTTGGAAACCAACGCACCGCACGGAACCGCCAACACGATGCACACGAGAAGGCGGATCGTGTTCATCGTCGAGGCTCAGCCGAGTTGATCGGCCACGGAGGCCATCATCACATCGATGGGGGCATCGATTCCGGTCCACAATTCAAACTGCACTGCTGCTTGATGGGTCAACATCGCGACTCCATTCGCCACAGAAGCACCGCGTTGGCGAGCAATCGCCAACAGTGGGGTTTCAAGAGGCTTGTAGACAATGTCAACAAGCACTTGGCCTTCGTGCAGCACTGACGCGTCGAACGGAACTTCGTTTGCGGCGGGTTCACCCATACCTATCGAGGTTGCATTCACAATGAGGTCGGCATCGACAAGATCAGAATGTGCACCCTCGAGGGCTACAACTTCACCCCGGTCGCCGGCGAGAGCAGCAGTTCGCTCGGCGCGACCAAGCGTTCGATTCACCACAACAATTTCTGAAGCCCCTGCATCGGCAAGCGCAAGGACGATTGAGCGGGCTGCTCCACCCGCGCCGAAAACCACACAGCGTTTATTCGCCGGTTCAAATGCGAATCCGTGACGCAGTGATCGGACGAAGCCGTCGCCGTCGGTGTTATGCCCGGTCAGAACTCCCCCGTCATTGACGATGCAGTTCACCGCCCCTAATCGCTCGGCGGCAGGAGAAAGGCGATCACAACAAGCAGCCGCACTTTCCTTATGGGGCATGGTGATTGAAAGTCCGGCGATTCCGAGCGCGCGCACGCCAGCCAACGCATCGGGAAGTTGCATCGCTGCGACCTCTAACGCCACATAGGACCAGTCGATCCCCGTTGCTTCGAACGCTGCATTCATCAACGTCGGAGAAAGCGAGTGCCGGACCGGGTCCCCGATCACTGCCGCAATTCGAGTCTGCCCTGTGGGGCTCATCAGAAAACGCCTCGGGCTTTGGCGTCGGCGACCGCTTTGTTGAAATCGGTCAGGTTATTTGTGAAGTAATGCAGGCCGTCTTTATTGGTGAGCACGTAGAACAGCCAATCACCTGGAGCAGGATTCAGCGCAGCGTTTATTGATTTCTGTCCCGGCGAATTGATCGGGGCTGGCGGTAGGCCCCTTTTCAAGCGCGTGTTGTAGGGCGAATCGGTCTTGAGGTCGGATTCAGTAAGCGTCGCCTTGCGCTTCTGAATCGCATAGAGCACTGACGCATCAATACCCAAACTCTCACCCCGCGCAAGTCGGTTATAAATCACACGCGCGATTTTGGCGCGGTCAGCATCGATCTTTGCTTCAGATTCCACGAGCGACGCAACAATCAACGCTTCATACGGCGAGATCGCTTTGGTGCCCGCTACCCCCCTGAGCTTCGTCGTCGCGTTCGGCAGCCCTTCGCTCTGAGACACGCGATCAAACGAAACCATCATCTGATCGACAAGTTTCTGGGCGTTACCAACATCCTGTTGCGCTATTTCATAAGTTGCCGGATACAAGAATCCTTCAAGGTTCCCCGAACCCGCTGGCTGAAGCGAAGGGTGCGTGTTCGCTAGCGCTGCATCGAGCGCGGCTGGATCCATGGTTGGAAACTTCTCAAGCGCGAGTTTTTTGAATTCCGAAACCCACAGACCTTCACGAACGAGAAAGAGGACAGTCTTCGGTGGCGCGGGACCAGCTTTCAAGACGTTGACGACATCACCCATAGAACTGTTGACGCGTAAACCTTCATAGTCACCGGCCTGAAATGGATCGCCACCTTTCCATTTCACGTACCACTCGAACACTGATGCACTCGAAATAACTTTCTTTTCTGCCAATGCCGTTGCAATTTGCGATGTCGTCGCACCCTTGGGAACCGTGAATGCCACGTCCTCGCCCGGACTTCCCGGATTTATCTTGCCCTGCACCCAAAAGCCCGCAGCACCGATAAGCAGTGCAATAACAAGGAGCGGCACACCAATCAACAATGCCCATCGACCGCCGCGGCCTCCACCGCCGCGAACTGAGACGTAGTCGCCAGCATCGCCGTCGTCGCCGTCGCCGTCGCCGTCATTGGACATCGAAACGTCACTAAACGGTTCCGCATCGATCTCAGGCGAGAGCGGAGGCACCGATTGCGTGGGCGGTGGCGGCAATAACGGCGCAGGTGGCGGCGCAGCCTCAAGCCCAAAGAGTTCGAACGGATCTGGTTGTTCAGGCACGTGTGACTCTGTGGTTCTCGATCAGGAATCGGATTGGTTGGCGAGGCCATCGAGCCACGCTTGAAGCATCACCGCAGCAGCGACCTGGTCGACCATCTGGCGCTGGGAACGTCCTGGCACCGCACCCTCCTGCAAAAGGCGGGTGGCCGTCACCGTGGTGAGTCGTTCATCGTAGGGAACCACCGGGATCGATGTCGCCGCGACCAGTTCAGCGATCTCCGACCGCACCAGAACCACCGCTGGACCTTCGCTCCCATCAAGGGAAAGCGGGAGTCCGACCACAAGCGTGTCGACCTCCCATTCCGCCGCGATAGCAAGCAGATTGCGGTGATCGATGGCGTGGTTCGCCGAGCGCTGCACTGTTTCTATTGGCGAGGCCACCGAACCTGAGGAGACAGCGACACCGATTCGGCGCTCGCCAAGATCGATTCCGAGTGCTCGCACTAGGAACGGACCGCCGCCCGAACAAGATCGAGGGCTTCGTCGAGCGCTTCGGGGTCTTTGCCACCGGCAACTGCGAGGTCGGCGCTCTTACCACCGCCGCCCTTCACTTTCTTCGCCGCATCGGCAATGAGTTCTGAAGCATTGAGACCAGAATCGGCAGCAACTGCAGCAACGATCGTGACGCCGCCACCTTCTGGTGCAGTCCCGAGCACAACAGCCTTAATGCCGACACGATCGCGAATGGCAACGGCAAGATCGCGAACGCCGTCACGATCGAGCCCGTCGACCCGTTCAATAACAATGCCGTCGACAGCGAGATCGGCGAGTTCACCAGATCGTCCGGCAGCCGCCTGGCGCTCGAGATCACGGATGCGCGTGCGAAGTTCTTTCACTTCAGCAACGCGACGCTCAACGGCGTCGACAAGTTCGTCGGTGGCAACGCCCATGGCATCGGCAGCCGCCTTAATGCGACGTTCGTCTTCACGCAGGCGCTCGATGGGGCCAGTACCCGATACCGCTTCGATGCGACGGATGTTCGAACCAATAGAAGCTTCGCTGATGATCTTCACCGGACCAATATCGCCGAGCGCCTTTACATGGGTGCCGCCGCAAAGTTCCGTTGAGTGCGGTCCAGCTTCGAGCACCTTCACAATGTCGCCGTATTTGTCGCCAAAGAATGCGATCGCACCGCTCGCTTCGGCTTTATCCTTCGTGGTTTCATAATGGCGGGCTGGAGAGTTTTCAAGGATGTCGGCAGCGACAAGGTCTTCGATCGCAGTGATTTCATCGTCGCTCAACGCGTCGTAATGAGAGAAGTCGAAGCGAAGTCGATCGGGACCCACAAGCGAACCTTGCTGCTTCACATGGTCACCAAGCGTTTCGCGCAACGCCCAATGGAGAAGATGCGTTGCAGTGTGATTGCGCTTGATCGCATCGCGGCGTTCGCCATCGATGACCGCGTTGACGGTTTGACCGACTTCAATGTCACCTTCGAGAACCTCGAAACGATGTCGCACAACACCGGGGGCTCCATAGATCGTTTCAACGATGCGGGCCCGACCAGTCGGTGAGGTGATGACGCCGATGTCGCCCACCTGACCGCCTGATTCGGCGTAGAACGGCGTCTGATTAAGAACAATCGAATCTTCCGTAACAGCAAGGACCGTTGCATCGACGGCATAGGAATCGTCGCCAAGAAACAAGGTTGAACCGTGTTCCGCCGAGATGGCGGCGAAGACTTCAACGCCGCCAGCACCGCCGCCTTTTCGAGCGTCCTTTGCTCGTCGACGTTGCTCTGCCATTTCGGTAGCAAAACCGTCTTCGTCGACATCGTGACCGCGTTCAAGCGCGATTTCACGAGTCAATTCAAGGGGAAATCCATGCGTGTCATGGAGAAGGAACGCGACCGAACCGCCGATGGTGGCGCCTGGCCCGAGACGATCGAGTTCTGTGTCGAGCAACGCAGTACCCGATTTCAGTGTGGCGCGGAAACGTTCCTCTTCGCGGGCGACGACAGTGCGCACAAAGTCTTGCTGCTTGACGAGATCGGGATACGCCTCACCCATAACCTCGACAGTTGTATCGACGAGGGTCGGTGTCACAAGGTCGGCGACATCGAGCAGATACGCCTCGCGAACAGCCCGACGAATGATGCGACGAAGCACATAGCCGCGTCCTTCGTTCGAAGGAAAGACCCCGTCGCTCACAAGGAAGCTCATGGTGCGCGCATGCTCGGCGAGGATGCGCAGCGAAATGTCGGAACGCTCCCCTGCCCCCAGACGAGTGTTGGTGATTCGCTGTGCGGTTTCGACCAGTGGCGCGAGCACGTCGGTTTCAAAAACCGAATCGACACCCTGCAGCACGCCAAGAATTCGTTCGAGCCCGGCGCCGGTATCGATGTTCTTCTTCGGCAGTTCGGTGTCGTGACCATCGGTGTCACGCGCAAACTGCATAAAGACGAGATTCCAAATTTCAAGGAAGCGTTCGTCGCTACCTGAGGCCGGGCCGCCATCGGGGCCATAGGCCGAACCCTTATCGACATAAATCTCCGAACAAGGACCACAAGGACCGGGAGGGCCACCAGGTGGGCCCCACCAATTGTCGGCGTCGAGAAACTGGATGCGGTCGGGATTCACACCAACTTCGTCACGCCAAATATCGGCAGCTTCCTGATCGCTCAGATGGCAAGTGACCCAAAGCAGTTCGGGATCGATACCAAAGAGATTGGTGACCATGTCCCAGGCCATAGGGATGGCTTCATGTTTGAAGTAGTCACCGAACGAGAAGTTGCCCAGCATTTCGAAAAACGAAAGATGCCGAGCATCGCGCCCGACCTCTTCAAGATCGGAATCTTTGCCGCCAGCGCGAACACACTTCTGCACCGTGGTGGCCCGACTGAACGGAGGTGCTTGCTCGCCAAGGAAGTACGGCTTGAACGGCACCATTCCGGCGACGGTGAAAAGAAGATCAGGATCGTGAGGAATCAGGCTCGCCGAGGGAACAATCGTGTGGCCTCGGGCCTCGAAGAACGAGGTGAATGCTCGGCGCAACTCGTTCGCTGTCATCGGGTTCATGATGGGCTCAGCCTAATGACTGTGCGCAGCAACCTTCGATTCAACTCTGGAGCGCGTCGGGCCCGTCAAGACCATCATCAGGTTCCCTCTGCGCAGCTGCGGCATTGTCGAAGCGCACTGGCCCGATAACACGGAAACCTTCACCATCTTCGATAATTCGAGGCTCCGCCGCTCGGGGAGTCGACGGGAAAAGAGTTTCCGAGTTGATCGCTATCCGTTCAGTCGGCCCACCACCGCGGCGCTTTGACAGCGTTAATTCAATGACGACTCCGACGATGAGTCCCACGACGATGACGAGGACGGCGATTGCCATACCAGATCATAACTCAGATGAATAATTTCTGTCCGGTTCAGATCGAATGGATGAGTAGGCGCAGAATGCAGGACCTAGTCGCCTAGGACTGGCTCCTGTTCAGGACCAGCCAGTCCCCCCTGCTCCCGACGCCGAGCGAGAAGACTCGCCCCAGCGCCAAGGATAAGGAGGATCAGACCCAGGGTCGCAAACGGCACGATGTCGTTCGAGCCCGTGTAGGGCAGCGCTGAACCTGGCGCCGCAACCGGCGATGTCTCAGGAGGTGTAACCGGTTCGACCGGAACTTCAGTGGCCTGCGGCGTAACGGGGACTGAGACCGACGGAGCTGCTGAACCAGCCGCGTTCGATGCGGTCACTCGATAGAGAACCGCAACGCCGTTCTCAAGCGGAGCATCGGTCAACGAGGTGGCCGAGGTCGTTGCGACAATCTGCCAGGTGAGTCCGCCATCGAGCGAACGCTCGACGAGATAGGTCACTTGACTGCCGCCGTCGTCCGCGGATGGGGCCCACGTCACAATCGCCGAGCCGTCGCCCGCTGTTACGGCGGGGATTCCAGCGGGACTCGGTGGGTTTGCGGCGAAGGCGATGACTTCGGTCCAGGGGCTGTCACCAACCACGGTGTAGGACTGCACTCGGAACCAGTAGCGCGTCCCGGGCTGCAATCCCGTCACCGTCAGCGATGTCGCATCAACGAGACCCGAACCTGATGGCGACAACAATCCGGTCACCACATAGTTCGTGCCGATGGATGTCGCCATTACTCCCGCACGGGACTGCTTGACGCCCCATGGTGTCGATGACACCGAGAACGAACGGCTTGAAGGAGCAACGGTGTACACATCAGGGCCGAGCTGGATTGTGTCGGTCCACGTTGAACCATTGAGTGATTGTTCGAGTCGGTAACCCACAATCGAAGTACCGCCGTCGTCAACCGGAGTTGCCCACTGCACCGTGATCTGACCGGGGGCGCTTTGCGTCGTCAACGCGGCGGGAACGGTCGGCGGCGCAACGGGTGCTGCAGTCGTCCAGACGCTTGCAGCACCTGTTCCGGCCACATTGATGGCCCGTGTCCGGAACACGTACGCAACCCCATTCGTCAGACCGGTCACCGTCGCCGAAGTCGTCGCCGAGGTTGGGCCGTTCTGCCACGTACGACCACCATCACGGGACAGCTCAACGAGGTAACTCGTGATGCTTGCCCCGCCATTCGACACGGGCGCGACCCATGTCAGCGACACCTGGCCATTTCCAGAGACCGCCACAACATTGGTCGGCGCCGAAGACGTCGTCACTGGAGTTGCTGCAACTGACGATGTTGCCGACGCACCAGCACCAATCGCGTTCGTGGCCGTCACGCGGAATCGGTACGGAGTTCCGTTTGTCAGACCAACGACAAGGAAGTTGCGGACGCTCACCGCCGAGGCGACGATCTGCCAACTCGTTCCACCGTCTGAAGAGATCTCGACACGGTAAGAACTAATTGATGCACCACCGTCAGTGGTCGGCGCAGACCATGACAACGCGATTTGTCCATCGCCGGATACAAGAACCAGAGATGTCGGTGCTCCCGGCGATGTCGCCGGAGTTGCGGTCACCGGTGAACTTGGCGCACCAGTTCCTGCAGCATTCACCGCAACAACACGGAACGCGTAGACCGTTCCATTCGTGAGGCCGGAAATCACTGCACCAGTAGCCGATGTGGTTGTGGCCGTTACCCAAGTAAGGCCACCATCGGTTGAACGTTCCACGACGTACGAGGTCACCGGCGCACCACCATCAGATGTTGGGATTGCCCACACAAGTGCAGCAGTTCCATTCGAAGCGATGACGCTGAGGTTGACCGGCGCCGTTGGCGGAGTGCGAGGAGCGATCGCTCCAGAAAGCGATACCGACGAACCCGTGCCAGCTGCGTTACGAGCGGAGATACGGAAGCGATAGGTCGAGCCATTGGCCAAGCCGGAGACGACTGCGGAGCGATCTGCAGTTGTCGCGACGGTCTGCCACGAGATGCCACCGTCTGTTGATTGCTCAACGATGTAACTCGAGACAGACAAGCCTCCATCAGTCGCCGGAGCAGCCCACACGATCGTCACTGAACCATCACCAGCGGTTGCAACCGGATTCAACGGAGCTCCCGGAACTGTCGATGGCGTCATCGATGTTGCCGAACTCGCAACACCCTGTCCGGCGACGTTCACCGCACGCACGCGGAAGGCGTACGTCGTTCCATTTGCGAGACCCGACACAACAAATGACGTTGTCGCCGTCGAACCTGCACCAGCCCAAGTCAGGCCCCCGTCGTTGGAGCGTTCCACTATGTAGTTGGTAATCGTCGAACCACCATCTGTCGATGGAGCGGTCCAAGTAATCGTTGCGGAACCATTTCCGAGCGTCGCGCTCAAACTTGTCGGAGCTCCCGGAATCGAACGCGGCGTCACTGACAACGTTGATGCCGGGAGACCGGAACCAGCATTGTTCAGCGCCGTAATGCGGAACTGTTCAGCAGTTCCGTTCGTGAGTCCCGACACTTCATAACTCGTGCCAACCACAGATGCGACAAGAACAGTCCATCCACCTGCACCAAGAGAACGCTCAATGCGGTATCCGGTAACCGGACTTCCACCGTCGGTTGTTGGCGCCGCCCATGTGAGCATCACCGAGCCATCACCAGGGGTGGCGATAGCCCCTACCGGCTGCCCCGGCGCCGTGAGCGGAGTCGCTGTAACAACCGCTGACGAAGCTCCGGAGCCAGCGATGTTCGTTGCGCGAACACGGAAGACGTACACGCTTCCGTTTGCCAAACCGTTCACTGTCGTCGTGAGTGCATTCAGGGTGGCGATTGCCGTCCACGATGCACCGCCGTCAAGCGAACGCTCAACGGTGTAACTCGTCACAGAGCTTCCGCCGTCAGAAGCCGGGGCCGTCCAGATCAACGTCACCGATCCATCGCTCACAGTGACTCCCAGCGAAGCCGGAGCTCCCGGAACCGTTCGGGGAGTCGCAGTCGTGATACCGCTCGCCAATCCGGCGCCAGCGCTATTAATCGCGCTCACTCGGAAAGCAACGGGAACACCGTTTGCCAGGCCTGTTACAAGTGCGCTGGTAACTGCTGTTCCGCTGTTTGCCGTGACCGTCGTCCACGTCACACCGTTATCAATTGAACGTTCAATTCGGTATCCGATGATCTGGGTGCCACCTGAAGACACTGGACTCGTCCACGAGAGCGCAACCTGTGCGTCACCCGGTGTTGCGACGAGCGCTGAAGGCGCGCCCGGCACTGCACCGAAGTTCGGCGTTGCACTAGACGATGCCGGAGTGCCCGTACCTGCGGCGTTACGCGCGCTGACACGAACAGAAATCGGAGTTCCATTCGTGAGCCCACCAGCCACAGCGCTGAGAGCAAGCGAACCTGAACTCACAACCGTCCAAGCCGTTCCATCGATCGATGTTTCGACGATGTACTCGACAATCGGGAGGCCGCCGGAAGAGACCGGCGCCGTCCAACTTGCGACAACCTGACCGTTGCCCGCAATGAGGGCAAGGTTCGTCGGCGCTCCGGGTGAGCCCGCCGGAGTTGCCGGGGCCAAGAGGCTCGGCAAACTCAAACCGGCAACGTTCGATGCACGAACACGGAATGCGTAGGCAGCACCATTCACGAGACCGGTGACAGTTGCCGTCGTGGTAACGCTCGTCGTTGCCGTCGACCATGTCGCTCCACCATCGGTTGACAATTCAACGACGTAGCCCGTCACCGATGCTCCACCGTTCTGGGTCGGTGCCGACCACGACAGTTGCACCTGCGCGTCACCAGCTACGACAACAGGCGTACCCGGTCGACTCGGAACCGCAGAAGGAATCGCGACTGCTGTTGCACTTGCAGCACCAACACCAGCGAAGGTGATCGCGCTCACGCGGACGGTGTAACTCGTGCCGTTTGTGAGTCCGCCGATCACTGCGCCGGTCGCCGGTCCTGCGGTGTCAACCGCAACAACCCAGGTTGAACCATCGGTTGACGTTTCAATGCGATAGCCGCTGATCGCTGCTCCCCCGTTTGAGGTGGGTGCAGTCCACGTAAGCGACAGTTGCCGGTCCGCCGAAAGTGCAACAAGGTTCGTTGGTGCCGATGCCAAACCACGAGGCTGAACAGCAACGGGCACAGAATTCACACCCGCTGCACCGGCAGCAATCGCTGCAACTCGGAACGCGTAGGCGGTTCCATTCGTCAGTCCAGAAACAGTTGCGCTTGTCGCCGTTGAACCAGTGTCGGCGATCGCAAGTGTCCACGTGTTTCCACCGTCCGTTGACACTTCAATCTGGTAGCCATCGACCGGCACTCCACCCGAACTCAGCGGAGCGGTCCAAGTCAACGCAACCTGTCCATCTCCAGGCGTGGCCAACGGGTTGGTCGGTGCACGATCTGAACCAGTTGGCGGACCAAGCGGAAGCGCAATCGCAATATTGGACGGTACGGAACTGATTCCTGCGATGTTGATCGAACGAACTCGGAACCGAACTTCCGTTCCGTTCGTAAGTCCAACAATGCTGGTCATGAGTGCTGGATTACCTGTATCGGCAATCACAGTCGTCCAAGTGACGCCACCATTCGTTGTTTGCTCGACGGAGTACCCCACGATGGGAGCGCCACCGATCGCCACAGGCGCCGTCCACGTCAGGACGACTGCTGCATCGAGGCCAACTGCGGTTAGCGCTGTCGGCGCATCGGGCGCACGCATCGGCAGAACGGAAATAGGACCATCGGACAAACCGATACCTGCAGCGTTCACTGCCGAGACTCGGAACGACACTGGAACACCATTCGTGAGACCGGTCACGACTGTCGAAGTTCCGACGATTGACGTGACGAGCATCCACGCTCCGCCACCAACAGACTTTTCAAGTCGGTAGCCAGTGATTGGAGTGCCACCGTTAGAGGCCGGGGCGTTCCAACTTACCGATACCTGTCCGTCTCCAGCGGTTGCAACGATGCCAGTCGGAGCATCGGGCGCACCCGCAGGAACAGCTGATACCGGATTCGCCGGGTTTGCATCGATCGCGTTCACTGCGCTCACTCGGAAGATGTAGGTCTGTCCATTAGTGAGACCGTTCACCGTGGCCGAAAGTCCGACGACGCCAGTCACTGCAGTCGTCCAACTTGAGGCTGATGAAAGTCGATACTCGACCTTGTAGCCAGTGAGAGGAGATCCACCGTTCGATGCTGGTGCAACCCACGACAGAACAACCTGCGTATCGCCGCCAACTGCTGTGATTGATGTCGGCGCTCCAGGGCGTGCCGCCGGAACTGTCACGACAGGCGCGGATGCGGGCCCGACACCAACGGCGTTCACCGCAGAAACTCGGAACCAATAGGCCGTTCCATTGGTCAGGCCTGAGATTGTTGTGCTTGTACCGACGATTCCCGATGAAACGACAATCCAGTTCAACCCGTCGAGCGAACGCTCAACGCTGTAACTCGTGATCAGCGAACCACCATCGGATGCCGGGGCGTTCCACGTAAGCAGCGCAGCGCCATCACCCGGCATCGGCGTGATCGCGAGCACCGTGCCCGGAATCGTTGCAGGAGCCGACGTTGCGGTGCCCGACGCACTTCCGGACCCGACTGCGTTCAGCGCTGAAACACGGAACATGTAACTCATTCCGTTGGTGAGCCCGGTAAGAACTGCTGCGGTCACCGACGTGCCGGAGTTTGCGATTGCCACTGACCAGCTTGAACCCGAGTTCACGGACAGTTCGATGCGATAGCCAGTGATTGGCGAACCACCATTGTTCGAAGGCGCAGCCCATGCGAGGGACACGGCTCCGTCACTTGGCGTCGCAACCAGAGAGGTGGGAGCTGCGGGGACGGCTGCCGGAGTTGCTGACGTCAAGCTTGAAGCAGCGCCGACTCCACCAGCGTTTCGCGCCGAGACACGGAAGACGTAAGCGGTGCCGTTACTGAGACCCGCAACCGTGCGAGTCGTAGACGTTGACGATGTATCGGCAACAACGGTGGTCCAGGAGAGTCCGCCGTTGCTCGATTGTTCAATGCGATAGCCGGTTACTGGGCTACCTCCGTCGGAGGTCGGAGCAGACCAACTCAGAACAACCGACGAGTCATCTGGGCTTGCCGCAAGAGCGAGCGGACTCGAAGCCGAGGTGAATGGAGTTGAGGCAATCGTTGTCGAGGCAGATCCCACACCAGCGGCGTTACGCGCACTGACGCGGAATGTATAGACCGTGCCATTCGTAAGGCCGGTGACCAGAGCCGTCGTCGATGTCGTACCTGTGTTGGCAATGACTTCCGTCCAGTTCGCTCCCGAGTCGGTTGAACGTTCGATTCGATAACCCGTGATGGGTGCGCCACCGTTCGAGATCGGAGCAGTCCAGGAAAGGGCAACTTGCGTATCGCTTGCCACTCCAGCCAACGCCGTCGGAACCGCCGGCGTCGTGAACGGCACCGAGGTCACCACGGCACTGCGAACACCGACCAGCGTGCGCGATGTCGGCGCGTCAGCAGTGATCGCAGCGATACGGAATGAATAGATGAGTCCACTCGTCAAACCAGTGACGGTTGCACTCGTGCTCGTCGACGCCGTATCCGCGATCGCGGTCGTCCATGTGACTCCACCATCAGCCGACTGCTCGACGAGGTAGCCAGAGATCGCGCGGCCGCCGTCGAATGCAGGGGCGACCCACGTAAGTGCGACCGAGCTCGCCGCCGCGACAGCCGTCACCGCGGTCGGTGCACCAGCGCTCGTAAACGGAACCGCCGACATCGGCGAAGAAGCTGCGCCCACACCACCAGCAGTGCGCGCACTCACGCGGAAGGCATAGGTCGTGCCATTCGTAAGTCCACCGATCACTGTTGACGTTGCGGTCGAAGCCGTATCGGCGATGAGCACCGTGAATGCGCCGCCGCTGACCGAGCGTTCGATCTGATAGCCCGAAATCGCAGCACCACCCGTATCAGTAGGTGCTGTCCACGAAAGGCTGACCTGACCGTTATCTGGCGTTGCGATCAAAGCGCTCGGCGTCGCTGCAGCGCCGTATGGCGTCGCTGCAACCGAGGCGCCGGGAAGACCCGCCCCCGCCACGGTGAGTGCTGCAGTTCGGAAGCCGTACGTCGTCCCGTTACTGAGACCCGTCAGAACTCGAATCGTTGCGGTTGAGCCGGTATCGGCAACTGCAACCGTCCAGGTGACACCGCCATCAGAGGTTGTGTCGATGCGATAGCCGGTGATGGCCGAGCCTCCGGTTGTCGCCGGAGCAGTCCAGGAAAGTGTGACCTGCCCATCCCCTGCCACCGCAGTAAGCGCCGTCGGTGCAGTTGAAAGGCCGGTCGGTGTCGTTGTTGCAATAACTGATGCAATACCAACGCCTGCAGCGTTACGAGCCGAGACTCGGAACTTGTAGGTCGAACCGTTCGTAAGCCCAGCAATGGTCACTCCGAGGCCCCCGACGGAACCAGCGGCAACAGACCATGTTGCACCGTTATTGCTCGACATCTCAACCGAATAGGAACTGACAGTTGATCCGCCATCGGATGATGGAGCGGTCCACACAAGCGCAACCGAAGTATCGCCTGCAGTCGCGACCAACGATGCCGGTGCACTCGGGACGGTAAGCGGCGTCGTCACTGTTGACGCACTCGGAATACCAGCACCGCCGCTGTTTATGGCGGCAACACGGAAGAGGTACGAAGTTCCGTTGGTGAGACCAGTTGCAATCGCGGTCGTTGCTGTTGAACCAGTGTTCGCGAGTACCGCAGTCCAGGTGACACCAGCATCCGTCGAACGCTCGATGCGATAACCAACGATCGCCGAGCCACCAGTTGAAGTCGGCGCTGTCCACGACAACGACGCCTGTGTGTTTCCAGGTGTGGCGACAAGCGATGTCGGAGCGCCGGCGAATCCTGCCGGGATTGCGGACACAACTGCCGAAACCGTTCCGAGGCCAGCCGCGTTGCGCGCGGTGACGCGGAATTTGTAGCTGGTTCCGTTGGAAAGTCCGCCGATGGTTGTCGACAACCCGTTCACGGTTGCCGCAGCGACAGTCCAAGTTGTTCCGCCATTCGCGGACAGTTCCACTTGGTAACTCGTGACCAAGGATCCACCATCAGTCGAAGGCGTGGTCCACGAAAGCGTGACTGCCGCATCAGAAGCAACTGCGGTGGGTGTCGATGCGACACCGGGAACCGTGTACGGCGTAGCCGAAGCGACTGGCGAAGATGCGCCGAGTCCGCCTGCATTTCGAGCGGCAACTCGGAACGCGTAGTTCGCTCCGTTCGTGAGGCCAGTCACCGTCGTCGTGAGGCCAACAACGGACGAAGCAGCAATAGTCCACGTCGCGCCACCGTCAAGGGAGCGCTCAACCTGGTAGCCGGTCACAGCCGAACCACCGTCGGATGTCGGCGCAGTCCAAGAAACCACGACCTGACCGTTTCCGGGCGTGACGTTGATCGATACCGGCGCAGTCGGCGCGCCGACCGGTGTTGCTGATGCATTTGCCGAGAAGGCTCCCGAGCCAAGTGCACTTACTGCGGAAACGCGGAATGTTTGGGTAACCCCGCCCGGAAGTCCGGTGAGCACAGTTGATGTCAGCGTGCTTCCGGTACTTCCAACAGCGACAGTCCACGTGACACCGTTGTCCGTAGACCGCTCGATGCGATAGCCGAGAAGCGCGGAACCGCCGGTGCCGGCCGGAGCTGTCCACGAAAGAGAGACCTGACCCGTACCTGCTGTCGCAACAAGATCGGTAGGTGCACCCGGCGCAGCAAACGGCGTCGACGTAACAACGCCAGAATCGGAGCCGAAGCCAGCAGCATTCTGAGCGGTGACTCGCACCGCTACCGGTGCGCCGTTCACAAGCCCAGTAATCGCAAGCGCGGTAGCGGTTGTCGTGGTCACCGTTGTCCACGTCGCTCCCCCGTCGAGACTCTGCTCAACGAGGTAGCCGGTCAATACCGAGCCGCCCGTGGACGCCGGTGCCGACCATGAAAGAGACAGTTGACTGTCGCTCGGCGTGACGGTGAGTGAACGCGGCGCACTCGGCGGACCGAACGGGGTTGTCGTTGCCGGCGTTGAACTTGCGCCTGCACCCGGGGAGGTAAGAGCAGAGACGCGGAACGCATACGTTGTTCCATTCGCAAGGCCAGCGACTGTGACTGACGTTGATGTTGTGCCGGTGTCGTTGATGGCGACAGTCCATGACGTTCCACCGTTGGAGGAAATCTCTACGCGGTAACCAACGATTGAGAGGCCTCCCGTCGAGACAGGAGCCACCCAAGAAAGCGTGGCCACGGCGTTGCCAGCAGTTGCAGACAGTGCGGTCGGTGCAGACGCAGCCGTGAACGGTGTCGATGTGACCGTCGAAGACGCAACACCAGTGCCCGCAACATTGATCGCCGAGACGCGGTACGCGTAGGTCGTTCCGTTGGTCAATCCGGTCGAGACATAACTGCTCGCTGAAGATGCAGTCGTTGCAAGCGTCGTCCAAGTGAGGCCGCCATCTACGGATCGCTCAACCAGATAACCAGTAATTGCCGAGCCACCGGTTGATGCAGGGGCAGTCCACGAAACAGTGACCTGGGTATTGGCAGCGACTGTCGTGACGTTGCGCGGTGTTGTCGGGACCGTGAACGGGGTCGCACTTATTTCCGCCGAGGCCGCGCCGGTTCCAACAGTGTTGGTTGCACGGAAACGGAACTTGTATGCAGTGCCGTTCGTGAGACCAGTCACCGTCACCGCAGTCGACCCCAAACCGACCGTTGTCGGACCAGCAAGCCACGTCGCACCGTTATCGGCGGAGTACTCAACGAGGTAACCAGTGATCAGCGAACCGTTGTTCGACGGCGCCGTCCACGACAACGTCACTTGACCCTGACCCGCCACCGCAGTCGGAGCTGTTCCAGCGAGCGGAGCGCCCGCAGGCGTGAGGAGATCAATATTCGACGGCGACGCATCGCCAGCCGCGGTAATCACGGTGACACGGAAGAACACAGGTGTTCCGTTTGTCAGACTGGTGATTGTCGCGGACAACGCCGACGACGCGAGCGTTGAACCAACTGTCGACCAGGTCGTCATGTTTGAGGACCGCTCAACGCGATAGCCGGTGACATTTGAAACACCGACAGGAGCAGACCATGTGAGCGTCGCAGTCGTATCGCCCGCAGACCCATCGATGGTGATCGGCGCAGCGACCAACGGCGTACCCGTTGCCGGGGCCGATACTGCACCAGTTCCGCCTGCAGTAATCGCTGAAACTCGGAATGAATACAGCTGTCCGGGCTGAAGTCCCGAGACCACGCCATAGGTGCTCGGTGTGGCCGTGTTTGCGATAGCGACCGACCACGTCACTCCGGCATCGAACGAGGACTCGATTTGGTAACCGGTGATTGGGGCGCCGCCCGTTGAGACAGGAGCCGTCCACGTGAGAACAACCTGTTCTGCGCCGGCGAAGGTCGTGACATTGGTCGGTGCCGCCGCACGTGCCGCAGGAATTCCGATCACAGGAATGCTTGAGACGCCAGTGCCGAATGCATTGACCGCGCTCACTCGGTAGACGTAGAGCGAACCGTTGGTGAGCGAATTGGTATCGGTATAGGTCGTCGCATTGAGAGAGGTTGCGACCACCATCCATGTAGAACCACCGTTCGAGGAGCGCTCAACGGTGTATCCAAGTATCGAGCTCCCTCCGTCGCTGACTGGAGGAGCCCAGTTGATGGTCACTTGGCGGTCCGCCGGACTCGCTGTGACCACTGTGGGCGAGCCGGGGATGGTGGCCGGCGTAGCGCCGGCAGCCGCACTTGGCGACCCCGTCCCTCCCCTCGTAATTGCCGATACACGGAATCCATACGCGGTTCCGTTTGTCAGGCCGGAGATGACGCGAAGCGTCGTCGGTGAACCGGTGTCAGCAACCACGACAGCCCATGTGGTTCCGCCATCGGTCGACTGTTCGATCTTGTATCCGGTGATAGAGGCGCCACCGGTTGAGGACGGTGCCGTCCACGAAAGCGCCACCGATGCATTACCTGGAGATGCAACCAACGCCGTCGGAACTTCGGGCGCTCCGTATGGCGTCACGCTCAGCGCCGCAGTGGCAATTCCAACCCCGGCACTATTGATGGCTTTCACGCGAAGAGCAACGTCGACACCGTTCACAAGACCAACGATGGTTGCGATCGTGGCACCACCCGTTGATGCCTTCACCACAGTCCAAGTCGCACCGCCATCACGAGAAAGCTCAACCCGATAATCAGTGACCGGCGAACCGCCGTCACTGGCAGGAGCCGTCCACGAAAGCGCGATCTGACCATCGCCTGGCGTTCCCGCAAGTGAACGAGGCGCCGTCGGAGGACCATACGGTGTCGCCGTAACCGAGACAGAGAACGAACCCAGCCCCGCACCCGTCAATGCCGCGACTCGGAATCGGTACTGCGTTCCGTTCGTGAGCCCCGCGATTGTGGTTGTGAGACCAGTTGTTCCCGTTGTGGGAATGGCAATCGTCCAAGTGATTCCGTCGAGCGATTGTTCAATGCGGTAACCGCTGATCGAGAAGCCACCGGTACTGACAGGTGCCAACCATGTGAGCGTCACCTGCGAAGCGCCCGAGGTCGCAACGACCTCGGTTGGAGGATCAGCAGCGGTTGAAGGAGTGACTGAAACCGAAGTACTCGCCGAGCTTTCGTACGCACCAGTGAGGGTGACAGCTCGCAGCAACACTGCGACACCATTCTCGAGTCCCGTGATCGTCGCGGTTGTCACCGTTCCGACTGTTGCGGCCTCTGACCACGATGATCCACCGTCAACGCTGATTTCGATTCGATAGCCCGTGATCGCCGGACCACCGGTAGAAACCGGCGCCGTCCAGTTCAGACGAGCCGAACCATCGCCACTGGTCGCAACAAGCGCAGTCGGAGGACCGGCCGGAGCATATGGAGTTGCCGAAGCAGCAATGCTCGGTCGACCTGTTCCCAACGATGTCAATGCGCTCACGCGGAATGCATATGAGGTTCCAGCAACGAGATCGGTTACTTCGAAGTTCGTCGCACCGCTTGGGGTCGACGCGACAGCGACAATCCAAGATGCTCCGTTGTTCGTCGAGTACTCGATCATGTAACCCGCAATCGAGACACCAGTCGCAACCGATGGAGCCGTCCACGAGAGTCCGACCGCGTTCACGCCAGCAGTAGCAACAAGGTTTGTCGGCGATCCAGCAGTTGCCTGCGGGGTTGCGGTGATCAGCACCGGACCAGCGACGACCGAACCACCCGAGAAGATTGGCGTGATTCGGAACGTCATCAAGTTGCCGTTCGTGAGACCAGTTGCCGTAAAGGTGCGCGAGGTCGTACTCGCAGCGAGAACAGTGAAGTTCGCACTCGTCGTCGTGCATGCCGAAAGCGCAGTACACGACTCCACCTTGTAACCAGTGATCGTCGTTCCACCCGGAACTTGCGGCGCGAGCCAGTTCAACGACACCTGCGCGTCTGAAGATGACGCTGTCGGAAGCAGAACCGTGAGCGGCACCACTGCAACTGGCGTCGCTGATACCTGTGATCCAGGACCAGCGACAACGGGCGAACCGTTCATCGGCGAGATCTGGAAGTCATACAACGAGCCATTCGTCAGACCGGTCACGCTGTAGTTCAACGCGGTCGTCGTCGTTCCAGTCGGCGAACCCGCAACAGCCGTCGCCGTCGTCCACAACGTGGCACCCGAGAGGCGGTATTGAATGAGATAGCCGACTGGCGCAGCCCCGCCACCAGGAGGAGCAAGCCACGCAAGTGCAACGCTCGCGCTTCCGGGAGTAGCGACAAGTCCGCTGATCGCTCCAAGCGGTCCAGCCACAACAGTGGCCGGAAGTCCCGCGCCAACATCACTGAGCGCACGAACTCGGAAGTAGTAACTGCCGCCACTCACCAGACTGGTCGCGGTGTAGGTAAGGAGCGTTTGCGATGCGACAAGCGTTGTCCATGTCACACCATCGCTTGACTGCTCGATCTTGTAACCGTTGATCGATAGACCACCGTTGTTCACAGGTGCTGCCCATGTGAGCACCACACTGTTAAGACCCGGCGTCGCAGTGAAGGCCGTCGGCGCAGTCGGAACGTTTGAGGTCGCCACCGGACCCACCGGAGCGCTTGGAGCACCCGTTCCAATCTGTGTGATCGCAGAAATGCGGAACTTGTAACCCTGACCACTTGCCGATTGCGTGACACCAGGAAGTCGGTAATTCGTATCGGTCGTTCCGGTATTCGCAACGAGTGAGGACCACGTTGTTGCGCCAGGCGCCATGTACTCGATGAAGTAGCCGGTGATCGGCCAGCCACCCGTGTTCGCCGGCGCCGCCCATGTGAGAACGATGTCGCCGTTCGCGTACACCGCCTGCGGAGGAGTAGGCGAGGTATTCGTTGCTGCTGCAGCGACAAAGTGGGCCGAGACACGGGCAGCACTCAGGGCACCCGAGTACAGCGCCACTTCACTTAGCGCGCCGTTGAAACCAGGACTGTCAGCATTGAACGAGTTACCCAGCATGAATGGACTCGTGGCGGTCGTGTTAACAGCGGCCCATCCATAGTTCTCCGCAACAACCTGACCGTTGACGTAAATTCGAGCGACTCCACCGTCGTAGGTGGCCACGATGTGTGTCCACTTGCCAGCGGCGACAACGCCCGCGTCCGTCTTCAACTGCTGCAGCGTGGCTCCTGAATAGGTGGAGAAGTAAAGATGTCCATCACCGTTCAAATAGAGGTTGTAATTTCGATTCGTCGCCGTTGCACTTCCGCGACCGACAAGCGCCGAGTATGCAACGCCCGAGAGTGTCGTCGGCTTCGCCCACAGTTCCACCGTGAATGTCGACAACTTCATCGCATTTGTTGTGGGCGCCTGGATCGAGCCAGTGCCCGCTACCGCAGTCGTCGGTGCTGCGCCGCCCGGGAACGCTGCCGAACCTTCATTGGGACCAGTGAACGCCGGGTTGCCGGTGCCACTGAATGTCACGGCGCCGGTAACGGTTCCGGTGTTGTTGTTGCCCGAGGAATCAGTGATCGCCGTTGAAGCTGCCGGATTGTTCAGACGCCACCACAACAGCGGTGAGTCCGCAGTAATCGCCGAGCCGTAGGAATCGCTTCCGGTATTAGGCGTGATCGACTGAGCGGGACCTGTCGGCTGACTAGGAAGTGTTGCCGGGGTCGCCGCGATCGTCGCGGTCGTACCGAAGGCCGTCGATCCATTCAACGAATATGTGGCCGCAATGCGGAACAGCGTGGAGGTTCCATTCACGAGACCGCTCGTGCCGGCCGCAACGGTGTAGGTCAACGTTGCCGCGGCAGTTGTCGTGAGTACGGTGAAGGTCGGGGACGAACCCGAACATCCAGCAGTACACATTTCAATTCGGTAACCAGTGATGGTGTTGCCGCCAAGGGCAACCGGCGCAACCCACGCCAACGTGACCGCTCCAGTGTTGGGTGCGCTCGCAGTGAGTCCACCAACCGCGCTCGGCGGCGCGGTCGGAGTTCCCGAGATGACATCGGGAGTTCCCAACCCGTAGGCCGTCATTGCTCGAACGCGGAACGTGTAGGCCGTGCCATTCGTGAGTCCGGTGACCGCATAGGTGCGCAACGACGCTGCAATCGTGCGCGAGACCTCGGTATAGGTGCCGGCAACCGCAGTACACGTCGGAGCAATGCCCGCGCAGCGTTCGATCATCCACGCGGTGATCGGAGCTCCACCGGTGCTCGTCGGTGCCGTCCAAGTCAGGGTCACCGTTCCATCGCTGTTCGCTCCAACAATCGATGTCGGAACACCAGCTGGACCAAGCGGAAGACCAGTAGCGACAGAACCAGTGCCTGTTCCCTGAGTATTTACGGCACTCACACGAACACTGACAGCAACACCGTTCGTAAGACCGGTAAGCGTGTAGGTCGTTGCCGCTGCGGCGAGATTCGGGGTGATTGCGGTGTAGGTAGCACCGCCATCAACCGAGTACTCGACCTTGTAGCCCGACACTGCCGAGGAGCCGATCGAGGATGGCGCGGCCCACGTCATAACTGCCTGAGCATTACCTGGGGCAAGCGTGAGGTTTGTGGGCGCTGAAGGCGTCGCGGCCGGCACCAATGCCGGAATAAGTGCAGTGACAACTGCAGCGTTTCCAGCTCCAGAAGGAGCATTCAGTGCACTCACTCGGAACGTGTACGAAGATCCACCCACGAGGCCGCTCACGATGGCGGTCAAGGTGCCACCGTTGTTGCCAGTGATCACCGTGTAGGTGCCACTCGTTGCGGTACACGTTGGTTGACCGCCTGAGCAACGCTCGATCTTGTAGCCAGTGATCGCACTTCCGCCATTGCCGAGTGGGGCGAGCCATGTCAACGTCACGGAACCATCAGCCGCAGTGGCCTTCAGATCAACGGGAGCGTCTGGAGCTGTCGTGAACGTTGCGCTCAACAACGCCCATGCACCAACACCGAGGCTGGTAACCGCAGCGACCCGGAACTGAGCTGTCGTTCCAAGCGCGAGTCCGGTGACGACGTAGGGGCTTTGAGCAATAGCGCTCACAAGTGTCCACGTCACGCCGCCATCAATCGACTGTTCAAGGCGATAGCCAGTCACTGCGAAACCACCGTTCGCGAGCGGAGCCGCCCAGCTAAGCGATGCGCTGCCTGCGCCGGTCACCGTGGCGATCGGGCTTGTCGGCGCAAAGGCGAGTCGTCCCGGCGTTGCCATTGCAACCGTTGTTGCGTTTGACACGGAACTCGACGTCACTGCTTTGACTCGGAAGTAGTAGAGCGTTCCGTTAGTGAGACCCGTGACGGTGTAGGTGGTTGCGACTGAACCCGTGTTCGCGACGAGAGTCGTCCACGTCGAGTTATTCGTCGACAAAGCGATCTCGTAGCCACTGATGGTTACGCCCCCGTCGTCGATCGGAGCCATCCAAGAAAGAGCAACGCTGGCATCGCCAGGCGTCGACTGCAGTGAACGCGGCTCGGTCGCCGGGCCGAACGGATTGCCCGTCACAAGTGACTCGAGGCCCACGCCAAACGCAGTGACAGCGCGAACCCGATACGTGTAGACGAATCCGTTGGCGACGTTCGCATCGGTATACGCCGTGCCGGTTGTTGCCGTGCTCAGCACGGTCCACGTCACACCACTGTCAGCAGAACGCTCGACCTGATAGGCGGTGATGGTGAACCCACCGGTGGTGGCGGGCGCATTCCAATCGAGCGCGACCTGAGCATTGCCATTGATGGCACGGAGCGATCCGGGGGCAGAAGCTGGTGCTCCCGGCATCACGGAGACGAGTGTCGCTGCGCCTTGACCAGCCTGAGTCAGTGCGGAAATGCGGAAGTAGTAGTTCGTTCCATTTGTCAGACCGCTCGAAACATAGGTCGTTGCAATTGAGTTGGTACTCACAGTGAGAACTGTCCACGTGCCACCGCTGAGTGAACAGGCCGACGTGCAAACTTCGACCTTGTAGCCAGAAAGCGCAGTTCCGCCATTATCAACGGGAGCGAGCCAACGAAGCGTTGCCGTACCGTCGGAACCTTCACCAGTCATCGATCGGGGCGCCGACGCCGGAGCCATTGCCGTTGCCAATACCGGCAGACTTGCGACTCCGAGGCCACCTGTGAGGTCAAGTGGGCCACTTCCAGTGATCGCGGTTACTCGCACATACCAAGACGAACCGTTGGCAAGGCCACCAACGGTGTAATTGAGCGCCTTGGTGTCGCCGGCAACAGTCCACACGATGCCATCGACCGAGCGCTCAACGCGATATGCGAACAGTGCATAACCGCCGAGGTTTGCAGGTGCAGTCCACGACACATAGACGCTTCGGTCGCGACCAGAGGCTGCAACTGTTTGCGGAGTAGTCGCCAGTGCAAACGGCACACCAACAACAGAGGTTGCCGTCACCGCGTTGCCGATCGCGTTCACAGCTTGAACGGTGTAGGTGTAGGTCGTGCCGTTCGTCAGTGCCGTATCGGTGTACGTCGTTGCCGTTGAGCCAGTCGACGCAACAATCTGCACGCCATTTCGAACAATGCGGTAGCCGGTGATCGATGATCCACCGCTATCAGGCGCCGTCCAAGACAACACGACCTGCGTATTGCCCGATACCGACCCAAGTCCGGTAATCGTGCCGGGAGTCGTCGACGGCGTGCCAGTCACGGTCGCCGAGGCGCCAACACCTGCTGCGGTTATCGCCGAAATTCGGAAGGTGTACGAAACGCCGTTCGTGAGACCAGTAACGATCTGCGTGACACCAGTCGACTGTGTATTCGGGAAAATTGTCGACCACGTCGAACCGGCGTTGTCGGAAAGTTCAATCTGATAACCGCTAACGGCAAAGCCACCGTTGCTGGATGGAGCAGTCCAGGCCAGGGTGACCTGACGATCACCGCGTGTGGCGTTCAGCGCTGTCGGCGCTGCGGCCAATCCCGAAGGCACGGCGTAGACAATCGGCTTCAACGCACCAGTGACACCATTCGACGTCACTCGGAATCCGGTGCGAGTGCCGTTGGTAAGGCCAGTGACAACTACCGATGTCACGCCTGATGCAACGGACGTCATCGCTGCGCTTACTGCCTGACCTGTCCACGTTCCATTTGCAGTCGTCCACGATGCTCCACCGTTTGCCGAAACCTCAACAAGCGTGGTTGTGGTTCCCACAGCCGCGGCCCACGAGAGGGTCACCGTCGCATTGCCAGCAGTTGCCGCAAGGCTTGAGACCGAACAGGGAAGTGAAACCACGGGGTTCGAACCCGTGAGGGAGCACGTCGCCGCAGGCGGCGCAACAATCCCAACAACCGACGAACCGCCAGCGCCAACCGACGTCAGAGCTGTGACCCGGAATCGATAGGCCACGCCCGGCGTCAATGAAATCTGCGACATCGTGGTTGCCACGCCGTAGTTCGCACTCATCACCAACCAGGTCGCTCCCCCATCGCTGGACTGCTCAATTCGGTAACCGGTAATTGCCGAACCGCCATTGTCGGTGGGTGCCGCCCACGTGAGGTCAACAACCGAAGATGCCGTCGGCACACCAGCTGCCGAAACTGCTTCCACTGCAGTCAGCGCAAGCGGAGCACCCGGCAGGCCGTACGGCGTTGCCATCGCGATTCCGCCTGTGTAGTTGCAAGCGCCGGACGTGTACGTCGTCACGATCGTTCCTGTTTCGTCACAACCAGATGTGACCGCCGAGACTCGGAACCAATACGAAGTGCCGTTCGCCAAACCAGTGATGAGCTGAGACGTCACATTCGGCGTGCCGGTATTGCGCACGAGAACGGTGTAGTAGCTGTTGCCGTAGGCCGTGTTCGGGCAATAGGCGACGCCAGCCGAACACACCTCGATCTCGTAACCAAGCACGGCAAGCCCGCCCGTTGATGCCGGAGCAGACCAGTTCAGTGTTACTCGAGCGTCACCCGGCGTTGCGGAGAACAGGCGTGGTGCGGATGCCGCGCCAGTGGGCTGTGAGATGGTCATCGAGTAGGCCCCGACTCCCTGGCCAGTAATCGCAGCGATGCGGAACAGGTAGACCGTCCCATTCGTAAGGCCACCAACGGTCTGCGTGGTCGCGACAGAATTCGAGTTCGCAACAACGCTCGCCCATGTCGTCCCGTTATCGGTCGACATGTCGATGCGGTAGCCCGTGATTGCAGTACCGCCGGTATTTGCTGGCGCCGACCACGACAACGCGACCTGGCTATCGCTCGGTGTCGCCGTCAGGCCCTGCGGCGACGATGCCACCGAGAATGCTGTGGCCGAAACGACCGATGCCTTTCCACCAATTGGCGTGACGCGAATGCCGTACGACGTGCCAACCGTGAGGCCACTCAGAGTGATGGACGTTGCGGTGTACGAGTTCGTCGAACTTGCACCAGTCCAGGCTGTCCAACCCGCAGTGAAGTTCGCGTTGTACTCAACGATGTAACCCTTAATTGGCGTCCCGCCGGTATCGGCAGGAGCGTCCCATGTGACAAGAATCGACGCGCCGACGGGTGTGGCAACAAGATTACGAACTGGACCGGGATCGCCAAGCGACAGGTACGAAATGACCGACGGCGTTCCCGCTCCATTGATGTTCAGCGGCGTAATACGGACCCAGACCGCAAGACCAGTCGGGTAGGCAGGAAGTGTTGCGGTCAATGCGGTGGTCGTCGTGACCTCTGCCCACGTGACCTTGTTATCGGTCGAAGTCTCGATCACATAACCGGTGATCGGCTTTCCACCCGTGACCGCAGGTGCGGTCCACGATGCCGTTGCGGTCCAATTCGGGGTACCCGTATTGGTGATCTTGAGTTCGATCGGACCGGAAGGCGTCGATGACGGGACTGCCGAAATTGTGGCAGGCGAACCACCGGCAATTGCGACGCCACCTGCTTGCGTGAGCGGTGTCACGCGGAACCAAATCTCTGTTCCATTCGTGAGTCCGTACGCGGTGTAGGTGGTGCCAGCGTTACCGGTGTCGGCGGTGACCACGGTGTAGTAGTTGGTGGCATATCCAGCCGACCCGATCGGGCAATAGGCAACACCTTGAGTGCAGCGCTCGACGCGGTAACCGACAACCACACGACCACCGGTATCGGCAGGCGCGCTCCAATTCAGGACAACGGTTCCGTCACCCGGCGTTGCACCAAGTCCGAGAACATTCGATGCTGTCGCCATCGGAGTCGCTGACACCAGTGAGAATGCGCCTTCGCCACTCGAGGTCAGAGCTCGAACACGGAACCAGTAATTCAACCCATTGGTGAGGCCATCGATAGTGATCGATCCACTTGTGCCTGCGTTACCTGAGATGAGCGTCCAATTTGCGGCATCGGCCGAACGTTCGACGCGGAAGCCGCTAATCGTTCCCCCGCCGGTGACCGTTGTCCCTGCATTCCACGTGAGCGTCACCTGCCCATCGCCTGCTGCGGCGATCAACGACTGCGGAGCTCCGGCAACTGCGCTGGGCACAGAGCTGACCACTGCGCCAGAACCAACACCAGCGGCAGTGATTGCCGAGATGCGGAACCAGTAGGGCGTTCCATTGGTCAGGCCGTTGAGTGAGTATGTCGTCGCAATACTTCCCGTCGAAGCAGTGAGGATGGTGAAGTTGGTCGTATCGGACGCGATACATGCGGCAGCACTTGTGGTGCACAACTCGATTCGGTAACCAAGAACTGTCAATCCACCGAGAACCAACGGTGCATTCCAATTGAGTGTTGCTGCGCCATCACCCGCGACCGCGGCGAGTCCGCCGACAACATCAGCGACACCAAGTGGCCGTGCCGAAACTGTCGCTGCCGTGCCGATTCCGCCCGCAGTAACCGCAGAAACACGGAACGTATACGTCGTGCCGTTCACCAAACCGCTCACGGAGTACGACGTCAGTGGTGAACCTGTGGAAGAAGTCAGAACTGTCCAAGAGGCTGCTCCGACCGCTTGATACTCAATCTTGTATCCAGTTGGCGTCACACCAGTCGGTGCTGTCCACGTAAGCGCAACCGCTCCATCACCTGGCGTTGCTCGCAGCAATGGCGAACCGCCGACC
>Ga0209296_1000088_pt1 | contig 78558 bp, 92 predicted proteins | sample S_130206_EF_Meta_FD_187319 | JGI IMG/M metagenome (GOLD analysis project Ga0209296, IMG submission 187319) | Freshwater microbial communities from Lake Simoncouche, Canada to study carbon cycling - S_130206_EF_MetaG (SPAdes) (version 2) | ecosystem: Environmental > Aquatic > Freshwater > Lake ...
ACTGCTCTGCCTTGTTTGCACCAAAACCTGGAAACCACCAACTCGTATCTTTTCCTTCGCATGTACCACCGCCTGGAGGGAATGGCGCTGCGGTTCTGTCGACGAACATAATTGAGCGCTGGATTCTACTGCATGTATCAATTGTCATTTTTCTCCAGTTAATTTGATTTGTATGTGTAATCGTGACGCTCTTGCAATAGTTTCACAGAGATAGAGAATATCAGGTTCTCATCAAAAGTAAAAATCCGCTGCGACATAAAAATTTGATGGATGTGTGAATGATTGAAATCTACACACTCTTGAGGGTCAACTGCATTCTCTTGCAAGATTTGAGCGATAACTACGGCTGTCGCGTAAACGCGCTGCCAGTATCTTGGGTCATCGCTCTCTACTGAAAATTTGCGTGAACTCGCTTCTCGTAAAGTTCGCAAACCATTTGCCAAGTTTCCAAAGATGGCGCTCCAGCATTAACTTGTGATGCAACAGCAAACTGTTTACTTTTATCAAAATCTCTTGCAGAACTAAGAGAGATGTTTGATTCCTCAAGAACATCAACAATCCTCACCGCCTTAAGGAGTCGATGCTGGTGTTCGTATGGATTTCGTTCTTGCATCTGTCCCTCTTTAAGTTAGATATCTTCGCGTTCACCTTTTGGTTTAAAGAGATTAGCACGACGAGTCATTAGTTCCAAATCGGCTTTCACTTCGTTCAACCTTGCTTCCTGAACAGTAAATGCAAGTGCAAGAATTCCAAGAAGTATTAACCCGCCGAATACTAAAAGCCATCCAATAACAGAAATAACTATTAAAAAAATTGTCACTCTAAAGGTGCTCTTCCACCAGCAATAATTTTCCGTGCCAAAGCAACCATTTGCTGGATAAGCGGCTTGGAGACTGCTAGTTCTTCTGCAATCTGAGAATACGATAGTCCTTCAGCATCAGGTCCACCAAATTCGCATGACTCCTTGATTGCCAATGCTCGCGCTTCAATAATGCCGCGGCGTATCTCGGCAACGGCTGGAAGCATTTCATTGTGCAGGGCAATAGAACGCTTGACTGGGTCTTCAATTTTTAATACTTCTTTAAGTTTTGACTCAATCATCGTGCTTCCAACTCTGTGATATGTAATACAACTTTTGACTCTCCAGACACAATCGGCGCTTCAAATATTAGGCGCTGAACAATCTCTGGACCGTCTTCCCAAAGTATACCAGCATCAACAAGCCCGTCTATACAGGCTTTGGCGACTGGGAAGTGTCCGCCAGTGTCTGCCTTTCCTTTCCCGTTACGGCGGTGAGGAATGAATCTAACCTCAATTGCTCGTAGGCGTTTTGGAATCTTTTTAGCAGTGGCAACTGCCGCTGCGGCTTCGCGCCACTCTTTAACTAGTTTTGCTCGTTGGTAGTGATGAAGGCTTCGTTCTTTATTGAGAGTCCACATTGTTTCGCCATAAATCTCGATGACGAATGTTTCTAATTTCGGGGGCTCTTTACTTTTCTTTGCTGGCATAAATCCCTACAAAATTAAGGTTCTGCCAGAATGGCTGAACGACGGAAAACCCTGCACTTTTCAGCATCCTAATATTTTCTGAGGCCCTAACTGGAACAAGAACATTTTGAAGAGACAAGCGTTTTGCCTCAACCTGTTCTTCGGAATAACCATTATCCTTTTTCATTTGGTGATAGACGCTGACTAGATGGTCCTGTCCACCTGCTGATTCTCCTAGAACTTTTTCCACAAGAATAAAGCACCCATTTGGAGTAAGCGCATCATGAACCTGTTTTAAAATATCTTGGCGGTGCTCAATTGGAATGAATTGCAAAGTAAGAATTGACAAGATTGAGTCATACCTAAGTCTCTGCATTTCTGCATCTGCGATGTTTCCATGAACAATCGTTACTCGCTCATCGTCTGCAAATCGTGTTCTTGCTTTGCTTACCATTGCCGTAGAAGAATCAATGCCAACATAGTTCACATACATCGATGAACCAAGGTCTTTGATTAATTTTGCAATCATTTCTCCATGCGAACAACCCAAGTCAAGAATATGTCCACCATTTGTGATGATTGGAGAAATCATTTTTATTACGGTGTCGCGCATGTTTTCATATCCAGGGATTGAGCGACCGAGCATGTCGTCAAAGACATTTGCTACATCCTCATTGAATGACCATTCTTTTCCTGGAATAATTTCATCTCTCATAGCGTGATTCCTAGTCTCTTGGAGAATGCTTCCTTTGCTTCTTCAGCCATCCCTAAACGCAATCCACCAGGGTGCGGTAGGTCAAACTCAAACTCAATCGCTGCCTTTAGTTCTTCTGGACTTATTGTTTTAGGGTTCGACCCAACCGCCTGAACAAGGCCGTTTTTTGCCGTTAAAAAGGTGTCAACGGTTTTGAAACCGTGCTGAACTAGTTCTTTGAACTCTGTCTGGGTGTGATACTTCTGCACTTTTGGCTTTGCAGCAATGTCTGAAACAATAATTCTTGGCTCGTAGTCAAGAGGGAATCCACCGCTTGATGTGTCATGTCCCTTCTTTATGTCTCCGCGAGCGTGATTGTGCCACCTATCGGACTCTGTGCAAATCGCTGCTGTGTGGAGTTTTGTATGGGGTGAGCACAATGCAGCAACAAGTTTTATGACATGTATTCGGTCTTGCAGAAATGGAATGCTGTTAAAAACGCTTGCAATAAAGATTGAATCAAACTTTGTTCCTTCAGCAACTCGCTTCAAGAACTTTCTAGCCAACTCTCTTGCGCCTTCAGTGTCAATTGTTTCGTTATCTTTTGCCAAGAAGAACGGCTCGAACGGCGTGCAGTCAACGCCCAGTCTGTTAAGAATGTCTGTCTTGTCGCAAAGACCAGCCCCAAAGTCAATTACGGTAGTTCCGTAATAACCCTTCCAGAGTTCAACATGCTTCGGGTCATCAAGGTGGAATGCTCCGTTTCGATTACCAGACGGTACGAAGTGACGCAAGAAATCTTCCAAGAATGTTGGAGTAAGTATTTCTACCCTTTGGTTTTTTCGCCTAAAGGAGTTATGGCGTAGAAGGTCTGCGTAGCGTTCCTGAATATCAAAGTCCATTGATAGAAGATTGAGCATGGCTGTCACCGCTTCTTCAATCTCTGATGGCACGGTGACTACGCTGATAAAATCGTTTCCTTCTTGCGCGGCAAATGTAAGACGCGCGCGACCATTCAGAACTTTGAAATCTGGAGTGCAAATAATTGGCATTGGCGGAAGACCATGCGACTTGATTTGACCAGCCATTACAATGGCATGCTGTTCCATCCAGCGCTCATTTTTGGTCATTAGGCGTAATACCGACTGGGGCTTCATCTTCATGACTGGGTACCAGTCTGGGGAATCTACCTCAATGTCTGGGAGTAAATTGATTTTATTAATCATTTCATCCATTGAAAGAAGGGCTTCCTTCATATCTGTGGACGACTGGTTCTTGTAAAGGTCGTTTGTCGCGCGATTGTAGAGCACATTTATTCCCATACGACGCTCTACGGGCATTTGGGGTGTCCTAACCACAGGAACGGTCTTTGCTCCCATCCTGGAGGCCACTAGGTGCCTTTGGTGGCCACTGAGAATCTCTCCGTTTATATCGGCATAGATTGGCAGAAGCCAGCCAAATTTACGCAGGGACAACTCAACCAGATTTAGGCGCTCTTCGTCGGCCTTTCGGGGGTTATAGGCAGAGGGACGAAGGTCCTCAATTGGGGTCAGGACTGGCTTCATTATTCTGTTCTACGAGCGCTCTTACGCTTGGAACGACGCTGGCGTGTACTCACCCAGGAATCGCCCTGGATATTAAGCATCTCCATCATTCCACCGCAAACTTCTTCAAACGAAAATCCATGAGCCTTAAACATCTCTTCTTCCCAAGCGTCAAAGTAGGAGCGTTCAAACTTAATCTCCCACTTACCAATGTTGGCGGTGACATTTCGTGCCTTGTCTTCGTCAGTTGACTTTCCTTTTTCTTCTTTGATGCCCCATCCAGCAACATCGCTAATCAAATCATCAACATCATCTCCGCTATATCCAGTTCCATCAAATGAGGACATAGAGCGAAGCATCTCTGCGAGTTCGACATGGTCATAGGTTGCAAGGTCGGCAGTTTTATTGTCCACAAGAACAATCTTTGCTGCGGCTGCTTCATCAAGGTCAACGAATGTTACGGCTATTTCTTTCCAGCCCAACATTTTTGCAGCCTTCCATGTGTGGTTTCCAACAAGGATTGAGTTGTCTAACTTATTGACAACAATTGGTCTGAATTGTCCATTCTCTTTTAGAGATTCGGCAATTACTCCAATATCACCCTGACGAGCATTCATTGGATATGGAAAAACACTATTGATGTCCACATTGGTTGTCTCTGTAATAACAGATTTCATACCAGACTTAGCAACTGTTTTTTTCTTTATTGTTGCTTTTCGAGGGCGAGGAGCGATTGCTTTTGCATCTAGCAAATTTAGGCGGCGGCGTAACTCCTGAAGAATAGAGTCATTGTCTTTATAAGAGGTCTCAAAATCTTTTGCCCAATCTGCATAGATGTCATCATCTACAAGTACGCGGTACGAGCCAACGCAGATACGAATACCGTCTCCGACTTTTCCTGTTCGCTCTCCATCTGGTGCAGTGAATTCTCCAACTCCGCTCATAAGTGCTTGCAGTTGGTCAATATCTACAGTTGTGAATCCAGTTCCTTCTAGGTCTGGAAGGCTTGAAAGAAGTTCAAGTAGTTTTGAATCGTCATAAGCCGATGCGTCAGATGTACGGTTATCCGCAAGAACAATCTTGCGCGCCTCATGCTCATCAACATCAACCCAAGAAACTGCAATTTGCGTCCAACCAAGGCTTCTTGCTGCACGCCATGTGTGATTGCCAGCGAGGATTGAATTGTCTTTACGGTTAACCACAATCGGCTTATATTGACCGTTTACTTCCAGGGATTTAGCAATAGCGTCAACATCGCCGCGGCGTGGATTCTGGTGATATCCCTTCAGAATTGAGATATCTACTACTTCTGTATCTACTTTAATTTGTTCTGACATGACATCCTCTGCACAATGGTATAGAGGAAGTATAGCCTATTCGATAATCTTGCGCTTGTTTAATTCCATAATCTTACGAATTTCTGCGATATGAGCAAGGTTTTCTTCTCGCGTGCATGGCTCTTCCGCCCCAGACTGGAGTGCCAACTGATTAGATTCAATCTGGCGACGGCGCTCTATAGGGTCAATGACCTGCCTGAATTCTGCCCAAGATGGCCAAAACTTAGCGTTCATCTCAACAGCACGGATAGCCGACTTCGCTGATTCGTAAGAGTACGGCGAAAGATTTTCTTCCCATCTCAAAACCTCTTCAACAATCAGTTTCTTTGATGGAAAAATAATATTAAGTTCAGCGACTATTCGGTCTGCTTCATCTGGGGTCATTCCAAATTCCTTCAATTAGTTTGTGTTGTAATTCAGTTACTTCTTCGCTCATAAACGGGTCAAGGTCGGTTGCCCTAATCATGTTTGCCACTTCAATTCTTGCCTGTGCAAGCATATTGAAGTATGTCTGCCCATAGCGCCAGCCAAAAAGCCTGAACAACTTTTCATGCCTGATACTCACATCGGCAATAAAGTCATTGTACGAGATGTACTCGGTCATAGAGAGTAATGGTCACGCCAGTTTGATGGAGAGTGATTATCAATAATGGCTTTAGCCATTTCTGGACTCTCATACATTCTTACGATATGAATACACGGGTCGCTCTCGTAGAGTTCAGTCTCTTCCTCAATGCTTAGTGGAAGGCCATCATGCGTATAGCAAACTGGTGGTCCACACCAACCGTTTTCGATTCCATGCTTCATCCATTCATTAAAGTCCATTTTATGCTCCTCGTTGTTTTCTTGCTTCTTTAATTGCGTCCCAACCTGCTGGTACAGCCTCATTGGTTACATCGTCTTGCGAAAGAGATGACCAGTGATTCACCAGTGCTGGTGGAGTCAGGACAAGTCCCTTATATCGCTTCCTGTAGCGTTCTGCACGCAAGTAAATCTCATCAGCGTTTGCTTGGCTCTCTTTCAGCAACTTGCAACAGCCGCCGTATTTGCTTCTTTCGGACTGGTTCAAAGTCGTTTGGTCAATACCACAAACATCCATTACAGCATTCCAGATTGGGTCTTCTGGTCGTTCTTTCTTGACTGCTGGGCTTACTTTCTTTTTTGCGGGCGCTTTTTTTACAGCAACAGGAAGAGACTCAACAACTTGAATATCTTCGTCATCGTCGTCATCGATTTTAATATTCATCGGGTTATCAGGCCATTCATCCTGAATCAAGACTGTAAAAAGACTGCTTTGGTTGTGGCGTAGTTGTCTTTTTAACTCGCCAATCTCAATCAGTTTCTTGACGATTCTCTTTACTGTTCGTTTATCAAGACCAGTCTTGTGAGCGATATGACCAACTGATGGGAATGCGTTAGTGCCGTCTTCCCATGCGTTATCTGCAATTGCGAGCAGGACTAACTTGTCATTCCCAGTTGCTTTAGATTTTTTCCATACTCTCGTGGTGCAGTATACGCTCATGACTTCTTCCGAATGGATACCCTTTCTGTCTTCTCAACTTCGCAGAAATCATCTGGGTTGAGTCCAGGAATCATAGCGCGTAGTGCTGTAACTCGCCAGTCACGAATTGCTGCAGCATCGGCAATGTTTTTAACCACAAGGTCAATTATTGGCTTTGCAATAACCAAAAGGTCAATTACCTCACCCGTATTTGGGTCAATTACCCTGCTATCCTCGTCGGCGAGCGAAGTATTTACAACGGCTTCCAACAAGGTTTTATGTTCCCAATTTTTTCTAGTAGAACTGATTTTTCGCTCGGCAACATGAGTCCCATAGTCGCGAACCTTTTCACCGTTAAGACGCATCCATGCAACAAGCAACTCGTTTATAGAGTCTTCGATTTGTCGTGCCTGACGCTTGAGTTCGGCGATGTCGACGAGGGCATTAAAGGCATCGTCTGGATTGAATTCGCTAGTACCATCTTCGAAACTCTTGACGGTCGCACCAGCGGTATCGGTAAGGGAATTCATCACTAATTGTATTTGTTCATTGATTTTCATTGTTTCTCCAAACTGTAATTTTTAATCCTGGTTGGTCTAAATTTTCTGTTGAAACTAATACCGAATCGACTTCCGCCGACCAGTCTGTTCCACTGTCAATTTCTTTTGCTAAAACGGTTGCAATAACTTTCGGCAACCAGCCAATAAATACTCCTTGAGATTTAACCATAATCGCATTTGAATCGTGTGGATTGTGAACATCCCGCTCTAGTTCAAGGTTGACTTTTCCAGTAGCGACGCTGGCGCTAATAGAAAAGATTGACTGCGGATAGTTTTTACAAAACGACACTCCAACGACTTTGGTCGTGAATATGTTTGGTGTCATGGTTAGTCTTCTTGCGAAGCAGCCTCAAAAAGGTCCATAATTGCGTTATATTCACGCTCTGGCATTTGTTCTTCCCACTTTGATGGGTCACCGAATGCAAGGATTACTTCCTTTTGAGCGTGCTCGCTAAGTAGGGCAAATGCTGCTTTTAGTGGAGCAGATGCAAGCATGCTGTCTGCATCTGCTTCTTCTCGTGCGCCACGGATACCTTGCAAGGCAATCATGAGGTTGTTGAGGTCGCCTTTTTCCATGGGCCATGAGCGACCATTCAACTTGTCATGGTGCTCACGCAGTGACTCAAGTTCGTCTGGCGACAGGTCTGCACACATCGTCTTGAATGTTCGATGTGCGTCCTCTAATTCGCCTTCATTCTTCCAGCCTTCAAGAAGTGGCTTTGTTGCCTCTTTCTGTGGGCTTTCTTTTGACTCAACTACTGGAACCTTGTTCTCGGTCTGCACGCCAGCAATAACTGACTTTGTCTCAAGAACCTGATTTGCCACTTGCACTTGTGGTGCGGTCACGACCTTTACTCCAGTCTTTGCCTCGCGAAACTTCATGAGAACCTTAAGGTCTGTCAAGGTATCTGGGTATCCAGCCTTTTTCATAGCGCGCCCCATTGCCTTTGAGCAAAGCGCATGCCAGGAGTCTGTGTCTTTTGTTCCACGAACATCAGATTCAGCCTTGTAAGAAACGATTGGGCTTTCATCGCCCTTATATCGTGTCACTAGTGCGACACAAACCTTTTCATCCTTCTTTGAGAATGTAGAAGGTATTCCAATCTCGCTCGGAGTACTCTCCGAGAACTCAATTGATGCATCTGGCCAATCAGCCTTAAACATCGCCCAACGCACCGAAGTGCTTAGGTAGTCTTCAAAATTAATAGCAGCCATGCGGCCTCCTCTGTTAGTTAAGTATGTTGACTATACATCAGCCAAATTTAGATTGCAACCTATTTTGTTTCTAGTTCAACAATCTTCTTATTAAGTTGGTTAATGATAGACCTTTGAATCGCCAAATCGCGAGAAAGAGTAGCGACCTGCACTGAGAGGTCGTTAATTACTTCGCCGATATCTGGTTGTGTGGTTTGATTATCGCTCATGCGCCTAGTCTAGCCTCAAGTTCTTTAATCCGTGCATTCAAATCTAAAATTGCGCAAAGCATTTGTGGGTTCAGTGAACCATATGCAACAGAGGCATACCTAGTTTCTGGCATTTCATCATCAACAAGATATGGGTAAATTTCCTTTATTTCATCTGCAATGATTCCAACTGATGTTGGGCTATCTTTCCAATACTGTAAACTTGGTACTGAATCTGCATTTTCGTTCCAATCCCACTCGTGTACATTAATTGAATAAAATTTATCTAATGATTCTTTAGAAACACTTCTTAAATTATTCTTCAATCTTCTATCAGAAGCGACATTGGGAGTATATCCACCAGAAATCCAGTATGTAAGGTATGTAGCGCTGTCATTGGCACATGCATAAATTCTGTTCCCGCTTTCGCGAACATTAAATCCAATTTGATATGTAGTACTTTGAAGATTAGTAAAAAAATCAAATTGACCCAAAGTTGTTCTAGAACCAAGGCTATTCATGGTGGTAAATCTATTGCTTGAAGACTGAATTGTTGCATCACCGTATGTGTATGAACCATATTCAGATGCACTGGAAACAGAAAATAAGCCCGACCGACCACCAGAGTAAGAAGAATTGTACCCAAGTGTCGTGGCACCAAGACCAGCACCAGTGGTAAGTGTCCCAGATGAACTAAGGGTCATTGACCCACCAATTGTTCCAGACAAGGCAACAATTACACCAGCATTTGAAACCCTAAATGGAGCAGATGCATATGCCGCAGCACCAGACCACATGTTTCCGTTAATGTCAACATGAAATGAGTTTGCGCCACTTCCAATATCAATTGTGGAACCAGTTATTGCTCCGCTGAATGTTCCGCTAGTTGCCGTCATTGCTCCAGTGCTGCTCACCCTAAATGGTGCAGTTGCCTTATTTGCAATAGTTGCGCCAAGCCACATATTTCCAGTTGCATCAACATGAAATGATGTGTCGTCGTCTCCGCCAATATCCAATGCTGCACTAGAACTTGGAAGTGTGATGGAGTTGAACTCCGCAGTTCCGTTTGCTGAAATTTTCCAACCAGAAACATTTTGCACATATGTTGAAGATTGAACAGCAGAAGCAACTAATTGGTATGGTTCATTGGAGGAGGAGAATGTGCTGAGCGCACTCGTTTCGCCCTGAATTCCATACTCATTGCATGGTGTTACGCAATAAGAGTATGTTGACTGCGGTGAGGAAAGGTTCTCTATAGTTGCAGTATTAGCGGCCCCATCAGCCATTACTGTCGAGTACTCAAGTACCTCTTTGACTGTTGTTGGGCCAGTAGCAGTATCGTCTGGTCCTTGATTTGCATAATAAATGACGCTTGAGGAACTACTAAGAACTGGGATATTAAATCCATTGAAACCTTCATCGGAATAGATATTTATGAATTTTCCGTTTGAAAGACCGTGCGCGCTAGGGAATGTTATAGCGGCAATATTTCCAGCGCGAGTTAAAGATGTAGCGGTTTTCGTGGTTCCTTCACGAAATACTGCTATTTCATACTGACTTACACGACCAGAATTTGTATTATCCCAACTTACGGTTACTCGGTTGCTCATTCCAACTACAGATGTTGTTGCAGAAGTTATTTCTGGCGCGGGAAGGCTTACATTTGGTGGTGTGCCAGAAAAAGAAGCAAGAATAGGAGCGTTGAGGGAACCAAAACCAGACTGTGCTGTCAGGTCGGTTGCAATATCTGGGAAAACCTCGCCAAAGGTAACTTCAATTGTCTGTTCGTTGGCTCCAGTAATGCTTGCTGCAATTGCTGAAATAATCTGGCTTGAGTAAAGACCAGGTTGTGTTTCAAGAAGAATCTTATCTCCGACAAAGAAATCACTCCATGCAACCTGCCCAGTTCGTTCTGGAAATTTTGCAGTCTGTGAAAGTCTTCCACCGTCGATTCGACGCATGGCACTTCCAGTAATGTTTGCTACTGCTGGTGCATCGCTTGATGTATTTTCAAAGTATGACTCTCGTACTCCATAAATCGTTTGATTCGTAGAAACAAGCCTGTCTAGACCTCTACCATCAGAGCCGTAAGCAACTGTCCTTCTATCAGTAGAGGATGTCTTTGTCTCTGACTCCTGAAGACTTGGAAGCGTAAATAGAAGTGCGCTTGAGCCAGATGTTCTATCCACACCAAATGGCACAGAGTTAACGACTCCGTTTCGCGAGAAAGGAGTTATAGCAAAACTTACTGAACCGCTTGCATCAAAATGCCACGAAAGACCAGTCTGGTCTGTAACCTGCTTAAGAACTTCGCTCATTTTCTTTCCAGCAGGAATACTAAATACTCCACCGTCTTGAACTGTCTGACCCTTTGAGTCGAGTTTTCCAAGGTTCGAATTAATTACAGAGTCAAGATAAATTGGCCAACTAACTGCAAATTGTGGACCACCACGACCAGAATCGGAAATTACATTCCCAAATGTTGCCTCTGCCGAAGAGTACTCGTACCCAGTCGCTGCTTCTTTGAAAAGAAGATAAAAAGCACTCAGACCAGTAAATGTCCCAGATGTCTGCTGGGTGTAGGAAAGATTGTATGTTCCAACTTGTGATGAAAGTGTAAGTCCGCTATTTGAACTTAAGTAGAAAGCCTTATAACCGTTTGTCGCTCCTTCCTGAACAAATACATTGTTTCCAACCGTAAAGTCGGTTACAGGTGAGCCGTCAGATGTTGCAGTTCTCTGCAGTTGCCACGCTATTGAACTTGAGCCAACAACACTCACCCAGTAAATTCCATTTTGTGCTGCGTTGGTCTGATTCTTCAGAAGGACCGTATCGCCAACAACTAAATCTGTTAATCCATCAATCCCAACAGAGTTAATTGATTGATTGGTTGTAGATACTAATTTTGCGCCAACTCCTGGAAATCCAGTGAATTGTCCACTTGAGTATGTTCCAGCAATATTTGCAGTTGTTGCACAGCGAACTACTTCTACATATCCAGGGAACAATCGGTCAAAGAATCTTGGTCGTGTGCTCGTTGTTGCGCCAACTCGTGTTGAACCAGTAAATCCTTCTGGTAATACAACAGCCCAGTCAAGAGCAGAACCAATGCCCTTTCCAGAAAGGGTTACGGTTTCTCCGTCTGGTAGACGCTCCAGTTGGACATCTTCAATAAAGAATGTAAATACTGGTGTTGAGTTGCGAAGGATTTGCAGGGCGTAAGGTCCAGTAAGAAGAGAATACCCAGTCTGCACTTCAAAGTCTGAGAAGAATGGGTCCTTGAAGTCATGGACCATCTTTCCAGAGCCGAAGTCATTTAGCGCATCAGAAAACTCAATTGATGTCCAGCGCGGTACATAGGTAACAACGCTCGCAGCATTCATCGCCGAGACGACGCGAATATCCCAAATTGAATTAACTACTTGCATTTAGATATATGCCCTTTGATATGAAATAGTACAACTTCCTCTACTTGATGTCCCATCAACACTAAATGTTAGGGTATTTGTTGTTGGGTGTAGAACCATCCAGTCCTGCACTGAGCCAGTCCTATAAAGAGACGCAGATACATTTGTCCCAGTACCAGTCTTTATCGTCAGTGCATCGGTATTAATTACAATGCTTGTTCCAGAAGAAATTGTTCCTGTATATCCAATCACGGATTGAGAGGATGTATAGGTTGAATTTGTCAATCGTGGATTCACTAATGTCTGACCAGATGCTGGAGTGAATGTAATCGTCATGTATGTGACTGGAGCAGTTCCAATTACAGATGCAGAATTTGATATTGAAGCAGAAGATACTGCAGTCGTAATCGAAGCGGATAATGCTGGTGTATAAACAGATGCGTCGTACCAGCGTGGGTCAGTGAACTCAACATCTACGGTGAATTCTGCGTACAGAAGTTCACGATGGTCAGAGATAGAAAAGTTATTTGTAATTTCTCCATATGCTACTCGTATGTCAGTAAGTGATGAATTTGATGTATTCACACGATTATGCAAGATTGTTAATTGTGAAGCCAACTTATTGAGAGCCGACATAACGGTGTCGTAGTTTGCGTTGAACTGTGAGCGACGAGCATCAATTGTTGAAGCAATTGCACCAGTTGTTGGGTCAGCGTCAGTTATGACGATATTCCAGGACTCATTTCGTGTTGTTAAACGCTTCTGACGCCAAGCAGAACCATGTATTGAAGGAACATCAATATTGTTTCCCTTACGACCAGCATGTCCTTTATCAACATTAGCAATCCAGTATCCAGGGGTGGCGAAGTCGACGCCGTCAACTGTATACCATTCTTTGAAATTAAGAATATTTGCCATGTCTTAATCCTATCCAAACAATCCAGCATTAGATAGTGACTTCATTCGTCGAGAAATTGAATCTGAAGCAGTTTCTGGAACTGGGTTATTAACTGTGATATTGAAGACCTGATTACTAGAAGAGTTAGAGTCTGACTTGCTTGGCTTCACATTTGTGTATCGCTCAAGAGCAGTAGTCGTATCTAATTTACTGAGTGGAATTACCAATTCTGGTCCTGACTCACCTACCATCGAAAGGGTTGGACGAGTCACCAACCCACCTTCTGCAAGCATGGTCAGATTAAGTTTTTTATACTCTTCATAGAGTTTTGGAAATGCTTCTTTTGCCGCAATATTCGGTGTTGAACCTTTATATGTTTTAAAGAAGTTTGGATGAAGCGCTTTTGCTGCTGCGATAAAGTTCGCATACGGCCTCCCAGTTTCTGGGTTCCAACCAAATCCAGTTCCGCCAGTTCCGCCAGTATTTGTTGGTGTATCCACTACTGGGCTAAATGAAACAGACTCATTCTCTGCGGTTGCTCCAGGGATTGCAGATGAAACGATTGAGCCATACCCGCCAGCAGACTTATTCAATTCGTTTAAACTTATTCCGAGATTTGCAAATGAAATGCCCAAATTAGGCAGTGCTTGGTTTGCAAAATTATTAAAATACTCAACCGCATCACTCATATTGATTTTTAGTTGGATTGCAGCATCAGTCATTGCCTGCTGTGCATCTGTTACATCATAAATCGCCTTTGCTGCTTCAAGGTCTTTGTTTGCTAGATTGTTCCGTGCATCAAGTACAGCATTTTCTGAGTCAATTACTTCGCTACTTGCCTCTGATGCTGCTGCTCGCGCCTCGTTTAGGGCATCTTCTGCATCCATTACATCAGTAAGAGTTCCGCGACGCATGGAGTAGTTCCGTGAAGCCTGCTCGAAAGCCTTCTGCAATTCCTCAATCTTTGAGATTTCGTAGTCAGTTACTGATGTTCCGCCAGAGCCACCAAACTTTCTTACATTGCGCTCTTTTTCACGCTGTGACTTGGCCAACTCTCCATCAAGCAATTTCTGTGAATATGCAAGTTTCTGCGTTTCGAGAACAGCCTTACTTAGATTTAACTGAGCATCGATATAGCCGCCAACGGTTCCCAAAGCATCTTGGATATTACCGACAACTGCATTTAGAAAGTCTTTATAAGGTGTTTTCTTGTCTGAGATTTGTTTCAATACAGAAGTGATTTTTGCAGCAGTTAATCCGCCCTTTAGCGCATCTGCATATCGCTTTGCAGCGGCTTTACCAGTATTCTCTGCGCCAGTTAGAATTGGCTCCGCGATTGGTGTCCATGCTCCCTCAAATACAGACATAGAGGATACTTTTTCAGAAAATCCTTGTACAAATCCTTCGCCAGCGGGTTCGCCAATCATTCTTGCGATAAGAGCAGATGGTGAGCCAATCTCCAGGTCTCGCTCCATACGCTTTGTGATTGCATCAGTTACTTTCTTCGCTTCGTCAGATGTTGCACCAGCAATCATTCCCTCAATGATTCCTTGAGCAATTGGCAAACCTATTTCATCGCGGGCAACCCTTGAAGGAGAAGCAATTTTCCAGTCATCAAGGAAATCACCAAGCAACTTCTGATTAAATTCAGATACGCCAGTTTTGTCTCCAGTTGTATTATTCAGCAATCCAGCCTTAAATCCTTCAACAATTGCCGCTGCAGTTTCTGGCATTGCTTCTTGTGTTGGAAGACCGAGAGTTGCAAGTGGGTCAGTCTGGTTTCCAGTCCATGTTCTTGCAATGTCATTTGGCTTAAAACCAATGTCAGCAAGTTGTTTCATTGCCTCTTCTTTTGTCACTTTTCCATTTTTGGTAAGTGCATCTATTGCTTGTGTGTACTGCTTAGTCATGTACTCCGCTGCTTTTTGCGGAGCATTTTCATCACCACTCGCCATAATTATGTTGGCTACATTCATTGACTCTTCAGTAAACTTAATTAAGTCTTCGTATGCTTTGCCCTGCTTTCCAGAAAAGCCAACCGTTCCTCCAGATTCTTTAAGGCTGTCGCGTAGGTCAACTGTTGCGTTGTTGGCATCAATTTGTGCTTCAACAAAATTCTTTGATAGACCAGCAACTGCCTCTTGTCCTTTTTCATAGTTTTTAATTGCTGCTGTTGCTGCATCAAATGCATCAACTTGGTCTTGGATTGCTGGGTTAAGACCGTTTTCGAACTCGGTCATTACATCGTATCCAGCATTTTGAACTGCATAAAGAGCAGCCTCGTTGGCGCCAAGCGCGACTTCGTTCTCCAAAAGAACCTTTGAAAAACCCTGCATCTGTTCTGTTGGACTTGCATCTTTTAGTCGAAGCATTTCCTGCTGAACATCATGAACTAACTGTGCATTTTCTTGAGCGCCTAGATTAAGTGGTCCAAACATTGCTGCAAGGGCATCAGTATTACTTGCTTGCGTAAGTATTTTTGCAAAACCACCTTCAACAATGTCAAACTTAACTCCAGTATCTCCTGCAGCAGAGTTAAGTTGTTCAAATATTGCCTTTGTTGCTATGACGCCAAGTGTTGAGTTTTGTGCTGCTGCACCCAATTGCTTAAACGGTTCTGCAAGCATTCCTATAGATGAAGCAAATCCCATAACATCTGATGTTCTATTGAACTGAGCAGATATATTCTTTCCGATTTTTTGAGAGAAGTTTGCTACTTCTTTGTCTTTTCCTGCATCTGTTAATTGTTTTATATATTCGGTAGCAAATTCAAGACCAGAATCAGTACCAGCATCTTTTGCTGCTGTTCCTGCAGTGCCAAAATCTGGAAGTAAATCTTTTTGGAATTTCTTCTGCTGCCTTTGAGCGCCAGCAATTGCTAACCCAGCAGCAAATAGCCCAGTAGCATCTTTGCCATAATCCTCACCTTGCTTCTTAAGTATGTTTGCTGATTCACCTATACCAATGTTAAATACACCAGTTAATTTTTCAGCAAATTTAGCCTTTGCATCTTCATCTGCAAAGTCCATAGTTCCAAGGATTGCGGCAGCAAGATTTACTTTTTGGTCAGTTGTTCCAGACTGTATATTTTTGATTGCGTCTTTTGCGCCATATAATGCCTTATCAACAGCATCAATTGTTTCTTTGCTTAATTCTTCTGCTGTTTTACCAGCATCTTTTGAATCTAGGGTTACAGCAATATTGATTCCAGTTGCAGCATAGGTTGCAGTTGTCTCAAGAAGGCTATTAATATCCTCAAGAGATTGCCTTGGTGCTTCCATTCCACCACCAAAACCACTGCCAATAAGACCAAATGATGTTGCAAGAGTGTAAGCAAGCGCTGCAATTCCAACTATCATTGGCAGTGTAGCCATCAAAGACTTACCAAAACTTTCAACAGCGAACTGTTTTTCAATCCAACTTAATGCTTCTGCCTCGTTTGCAAATGTTTGACCAGTGGTTTTACCAATCATCATTTGTGTTATCGCAGCGCCTCTTGCTTTTGTAACATGGTTTCGTAAAATTGCCATTGTTTCTTCGTCGGTGATTAAGGTTCCACCAGCAGTAGCAACGGCAAGTTCTGTTTCTAGCGCGGTCTGTTGAGTTGTCGACATTCCTAAAATTTTGTAGGCGTTAGCATTCATTGTTGCAGCCATTCCAGCCTGCTGCATTGCCGCGTTATGACCTCGAACTCCCATTGTGAGGCCGCGGGTAACAATTTGTGCATGTCCAAATAAACGAACAAGTGACGAAACTCTAGTAAATAAGAATAAACTTGCTCTTGTAAAAATAGTGAATGCCGCAATGGCCATCAATGCGCCTTTAGCAAGTTTATTAAAAAATCCACTTGCGGTGGCAAATCTTAATAGTGTTTCTGCAACACGGGCAATTGCTCCACCCATTGCCATTAGTCCAGTAACTGTTGGCATAATTGCATCACCAAGACGAATCAATGCTGCTTGAGACTCTGCCGCTGCTTTCTTAAACTTATAATCAGCAGTCTTTGTATAAGCCTGGAATGCTAAGTCTGCATCTCCAGTTGCATTATTCAAGTTTTCAAAGATTTGCCTGTTGGATTCAAGGTTTGGTCCTAGCAACGAGAAGACTGCTGTAAGTGCGCGCACATTACCGAATACCTTTGTTAAACCTTCGGAAGCAACTTGTGTATCTGTTCCTCCAAGTTTGGTATTCAAATAACTTAAAGCATTCAGCAAACCGTCTTTTTGAATCTTGTCACGAAGTTCTTCTGCCGATGTTCCAGCAGCATGCATTGTTTCTGCTGCTGCTTTTGATGGCTTAAGTAGTTGTGAGAGAACCTGACGCAAGTAAATAGCAGATGTTCCAGCGCTCGCACCACCACGGGTCAAGGCAGCAACACCAGCGGAGACATCTTCAAACGAAGCACCGAATGCAGCAGCAATTGGGAGTACCTTGCCAAGTGCTGGAGCAAATTGGTCTGCTTCTGCTTTACCTTCTCGTACAGTTGCAACGAGAATGTCATTGGCTTTTGCAGCAGAGTATGTACCGTTACCATAGGCGTTAAGAATCGATGTAAGGGCGTCAGCAACTACTTTTGTTTCACCAAGTCCAGCAGCAGCAGATTCAGCAGACTCTCTCAAAACCTCAAGTGCTCTTTGACCTTTAATACCAGCAGATGTAATAAAGTATAATGCATCTGCAAGTTCAACTGGCCCTTTTGAACTTGCTGCACCAAGTGCAAGAATTTCATCTTTATAAACTTTTACCTGCTGTGCGCTAATTCCTACCAGACCTCTAATTTGAGCCATAGAGACTTCAAATTGCCTTGACATTTGAATTGCCTGTTTTCCAGCATTAACAAGTTCGCCAATTACCGCGTACTTAACTAGTGATGCTGTTTGACGCATTGCGTCACCCATCATTCTGATTGGGACAGTGCTGGCTGCTACCGACCTAGCCATTCCCGTTGCACCAGCACCAACTGATGAAACAGCACTTCTTGCCGCGGCAGCACCAGTGGTACTAATGGCAATGCGAACATTAATTGGGGGGAGGCCGCCACCAGCGTTAGACATAAAACTATTTTTTCACACTATTTAACTCCGCGCAAACGAAATTAGTATAAATGCAAATTACAAACGACTAACCTGTTGCTAGTCCCATAGATTTAGCAAAGTTCATAATGTCGCTAGTGCCAGCCTTTTGCTTCATGAATCCCATGCCCTCAAAGACTGCGCCTACTTGTGCTGGGCTTAGTTCCCAGAACTCTTCGTACGGGCGGCCCGTTTGGGACCAGGTGGTGTACCACTGTCTCCAGGGGAGTCGTTCTGGAATTCCACCACTGACATTGCCTGCTCTAGCACTCTTTTGTTTTCTTCGGCGAGCAGGGCGCTTTGTCGGAGCATCTTGCCCGCCACGGTCGGGTCCACGCCATTAGCAATTGCCCATGCAACGCTCACCACATTTGAGTAGATTACCGTTTGTCCTTCAAGCATTGCTTCACCGACTTCGGTGTTATTGCGCTTGAGCGCATATGCAAGACTTTGTCGAAGTGTTGAAACTGGCATCTTTTCAAGATTCTGTTGCCATGCCTCAAGGCCGCCCCAATGCTCTTCAATATCTGCAATAACATTGTTCGTAAACCTAACAAACACTGTTTCTTTTAGTACTTCCCCAACTTCATCGTATTCGCGCTCATATACATCAGAGCCAATGCTTTTGACTTTTGCAAGTTCTACTGGGATACCTTTATTTTTTAAAACAATTGGTGTGTAATCCATGCGGGTAACTATACACACTATTCGGGTATAAAGCAAACGACGGCCCGAAGGCCGTCGTTTGTCCCAAGGAGGAGTTAGATTAAATTAATTAAGCGCTAAGGCCAGATGTGCCTTCGCGGAACTGTACGGTTCCGAAGCCAACGCCAGTTGCGATTGGGAGAATCGCTTCTGCGTCAAATGATGGGGTTCCGAAGTTGTCGGTCGAACCTGACATAATCGTTCCACCAGTTACTTGGCACTTAGCAAGTGCGAATACCAACTCTGAAAGTTCTGATTCAAGGTCATTGACCAAGAATTCAACCTTGAAGTAAGGAAGGCTTCCACCATCAAAGGTGTAAGTTGCGGTCTCGGTTGAACCCGAACCTGCAGCGGTAACCGAACCACCGAAGATGGTCTTGAGCACTTCAAGGCTCAACTCTGCATAAGTTGCAGAGAAGTTAAGACGGTCGATTTTGCCCTTCTTGGCAAGAACCTTTCCGTCACCCTTAAGTTCTACGGTAACAAAGTTTGGCTCAACAGATACTTCCTGAATACCAGGAACATCAATTGCTGCGCCGTATGTAATGCCACCAGAGACATCGGTGCTAACTGGATACACCTTGCAATCTTGGACATCGAATGTAATTGTGGACTGACTTGCGGCCATTTCTGGACTCCTTTTTCCTTGTTCTATGGATAATTGTACTGATTTGTCTGTTTAAGTGTGCGAGGGTATGGACGAAATAATACTATATTTTCAGCCCATACCCAGACACTTACGCCTGTGGTGGATTAGCCGCTTCGTAGTCCAGAACAGCCTGTGGCATTGCCTTACCTTCGGTAAAGCGAATGTGCCAAGGTTCTGCGCCTGGGTTTTCAACTACCTCGTGGCTGAATCCAAACTTCTGCTCATTAGCAAGCAACCAAGCAAGGATTTTGCCGTTTGCGTTCGCAATATCAATAGCAATTCCAAGCATGTGGCGTGAGCAGGTTTTGGCATCATCGTTTGGTGCAGCAAGAGGAGCATTGCCCTTCTTCAGATACCACTTCTCACCGTTCCAGGTGCGTGTTGAGGCATCTGGAATTAACTCCTTTTGGTATCTGGTGAGGAAGCCTTTTTTCTGGGTCTCGATACTGCGGAATGTGTCGCCGCTGCTAGTCGGAGCCAACTTGATTCCTTCTGCTGCTGCGGCTGCTTTCATTGCTTCAAAAGCGCGCGCTGCACAGTGGTGCATTTGACCACCAACAGACAACTTGCGAAGCATCGCAGGAGTAATCTGGCTTGGCTTCTTGCCTTCCAAATGTTCGCAGTATTTAACTGGTACTACTGGCCAACTTTCCTTTGCCATTATTTCTTTGCCTCTTGCTTTGCTGCGAAGAATGATGCAACGGTTGGGTCACCAATCTTTGTTGATGCCATTGCGAGAACTGCTGCTACTAGTGGCATTGCAAGTGCGGTGAGCATTGGGTCAATGCTGTACTTATCACACAAGTAAACAACGACGCCCATTGCGCCACCCTTTGCGATTCCGTCTGCTGCTGTTGTTGCTTTCATGATTGCTCCTTTTAACTCGGTTGCCCAAAGTCTTGTCGAAGCAAGGTGTATATATAGGCTATGGCTTTGTTTTAGCGTAAAGCCTTTTCATTAAGTCACCGACAACGCTTGCTTGTTGGACTTCATCACCTTCAGTAACTGCGTCAACAACTGCTCGTTTTGCATCAATCAAATCGTAGATATCTTCATCAATTGTATTTACTCCAATTAAGTACCATGCTTGGACACTGTTTTGCTGTCCGATTCGGTGACATCTATCTTCTGCTTGGTCATGCTCGCCAGGAGTCCATCCTTGTTGGACAAAACAAACATCGGAGCCAGCCGTAAGAGTAAGACCAACTCCACCAGCCTGAAGGTTGAGAACAATAACTCTTGCTTTTGGGTCTTTCTGAAAAGAGTCAACGGCATGCTGCCTATCTTCCATTGAGTCCTGCCCGCTAACACGAAGGTTTCCGTACTTACAAGCGAGGTAATCAACGATGGCGACATTGTGTGCAAACACAACAAGTTTTCTATCGCATGATTCCAAGAATGAATCAATCCATTCAATTACTGATTCCATCTTTGCGTCAGCAGCAAGACGCTTTAAAACTGTAGTTCTGCGCAAGTGCTCTGCTGTATCTGAAGAGCGGTATCCATTCTCTGCAAGGAATGCAAGAAGGTCGCCTTCTGCTTTTCTGTACTCCACATATCCTTTTCCAGATGGCTCAACATGGACAACATTTCGTGTCTTTGCTGGAAGTTCTTTTAGCACTTCGTCTTTTGTTCTGCGGATGTAGCAGTTCTGGCGAAGTTTCATATTCAGTTCGTTGAGGTTTGAAGCGCCTTTAGTATCCCAGCCAAATCCATTGTGGTAGGCATTTGTATATCGCTTCAGGAATGCCCACTTGCCACCGAAGCGACTAAGCATTCCCAGGATTTCTAATTGACTTACAAGTTCTTCTGGTCTATTCGTAACTGGTGTTCCAGAGAGAAGCAATACTGTTCCAGATTGCGGAACCTTCTTTGCAATGTCGCGAACTGCTTCTGTGCGTTTTGTCTTGCTCGTCTTCACATAGTGAGACTCGTCAAGGACAAGACCCATTGGTTTTAGATGCATGATTGGCTCAACAAACCTGCCGATGATGTCGTAGTTCACGATATTCACATCAACATTGGCGATGTTGCCTTTACCGCTCAGAATATTGACCGTGCGGTGAGGAAGCCATTTGTTTATTTCACGCTTCCAGTTTTCTTTGAGCGAGGCTGGGCAGACAATGATTGCTGGGAACGCATCTCTGTATTCAAGTGCGGCAATCGCTTCTACGGTCTTACCGAGACCCATTTGGTCAGCAATCAAACAGCGCCCAACCGAACTAGCATAAGCAACTCCAGCCTTTTGGTACGGCATTAGCGTCCCATTGAGAGTTGGGATATTTATATCTGCATCGGTAGATGTTGACTGAACCAGTAGTTCTGTTGACTTCTTTGTGAGTTCAATAATCTTTTCGCGAACCGAATCCTCAACATCAAATTTATACTTATCAGCAAATTCAAGAACACCGATAGTTATCGGGGCAGTCCAATGCTTTTTCTTCATATCCCAAGTTCGCTGTGGGAGTTTTTTGACTTCTGTAATAATCTCTGAATCAAACGGAAATTTAATTACAGCCATGCCGCGCTTGCTGATAGTCAGAGACTTTTCTGTGTCTTGAATTACTTCTGGCAATTGAGTTTGTGCTTCCTGCGAGACATTGAATTGGTACTTAGATGCAAATTCTGCTACTTCCAGTTTAGCCGATTCTGGAGCAATCCAAACCGATGCAGCAGAATTCCAAACCACTCCAGTAATTTGTTTTAATTCCGAGGTCACTTGCTCGTCGTATTGACAGTGAATTATAAAATTATTATTTACTTTTGTAATTCTTCTGTCTACTTTTGAGCCATAGACGGAATCCAGGTCTTGATGAATATCTGTATATGCGCGCTTTGGTGGTTTTATTTCATCATAGACATAGCCAAGTTTTCTTAATTGCTTTGAATACTTGGCAAGCATTATCCATGCCGAATAAGCCATTGTTGGCGTCCAGTAAGATTCTGGAATTAGTGCTAATTGGGTGCCAATGCGGGAATCTGATTTATTAAATCCGACGCTGTCTTCAGTTACTGCGCCATCACACGAAAGGGCAATTGACCTTAGTGCTTCCGCCAGTTGCGAATATTCGCTTTCCACGCCTACTCAAGAACTGAAATAGATGACCAAAGAATAAGGTCATAAACTTCTGGAATTGCTTCAGTCTCTTCAGATTCTTTTTTGTGCTGGATAATTGCGTATGTCAATCGCGCAATTTCATCAAGGTAAGAAATCGTTTTATCTTCAGCAAGAAGAGTTTTTACCTGAGAAAGGCGCTCGCTGATTCCGTTACGGTAGCGCTGGGACTTGCGATACCAAGTATCAAACTTTTCTTTTTCATCAAGGTAATCCTTGTGAGAAACCACGCCAAGTTTTACATCTTGAGCCATCATGTTGACTCGCTCACGGTGATACATCGCGGATGACTCGTAGTCAGACAATGCAGTTAGTAGTGACTGGCACCATGCCAAGCGATTTTCTGGCGCTTGCAACCACTCAATCTCTTCGGTTGAGGCATCGCCCTTGCATTCGCGCTTGGCAATGTCCATGATATTTTTTCTGTCGACCATTATTTTTACTCCTATAGGTTTAAATCTTGACTTGCAGTATACCGCCGTGATATATCACGCGGGGGCATTGGCTTTAAATTCTCCAACAGCGTGGTCGCGAATGTGCTCATCAATTTTTGCTTCTGTCCGCAGAGCGGTATTCTCAACTCTATCAATTGAAATGCCAAGACTCTTGGCTACCGTTTCAATTTTGTCAACGACAAAGTTGTGGTCTGCTTTATTTTCTTCCCAGTTTTGTTTCGAAGCACGGCGACCGTGTTCAAAATATGCAACAGTGACTAGACCGAATGTGCTAATCAGTGCTACATACACTTCGGTCATTACTCGTCATCTCCAGCACTAGTAGCAAATCCAATTACATGAACAACTAGGGCCGCGATTGACATATAGATTCCCCATTTTTGGGTATCTCCGCTGAGGGTAATCAAAACAAGACCAGTTCCAGCCAGGGTCCAGCCGAGTGACGATAGTTCTCCAATGATTTTTTTCAACATATCTTGTCCTTGCCAACTAAGTACAGTTATTTTATTTAATCATTACTCGTGGTATAGGTAGAGTCGACTACTTAACGCGCGCACGCGCACGCGCACGGCGTTGTCTTTTAGCAGCATTTTTTCTATCTGGGTCAGGTACATCACCGCCACCGCCAGAGTTGCCTCCAGAAGGGGCTCCAGAGCCTCCAGAAGGGCCCGTAGAGCCTCCAGAAGGCGCAGATGCACCAGCAGCCCCAACTGCTGCTACAGCGGCTCCTGCAGCAACAAGCGTCCTTCTATCCCCAACATTGATTGAGGAGCCCAGGGCAACATATGTGTCAAACACTCCATCAAAGACATTGATTTCCTCTTCAAACGATTCCTTTACTTCCGCAGGGGCATCAACAAGAGCCTCCGCAATCGCTGCACCGTCTTCTGGTGAAACATTGTCAACAACAATTGCATCAAAAACTTCTGTCGCCTGTGACGCATCAATGCTTTCCAGGACCTTTGCGCTAGTTGCCAACTCGGTTGCTTGCTCGCCATCAATGCCGCCATCTTGTCCGATAATCAAATCAACAACTGCTGAAACCTGGTCGTTGCTGATACTTGCGTTTTCGAGGACATTAACAACTTCCGCAAATTTTTCCTCGTCTAGTTCTGTGCTTAAAACAGCATCGAATGTTCCGAGCAAAACCTCATCTGAAACTTTTTCGTCAAAGATTGCATTGATAAGTGTGCTGAATTCTTCGGCGCTAAGAGGAGCCTCAAGGATTGATTCTGCCAACGCGACAGTATCTTCAGCAGAAATGTCTCCGTCAAAGACGGCATCAAACACCGCAGCAAGTTCCTCGGTAGATAAATCAGCAGAAAGCAGGTTGTCAACAACGGCGACCATCTGCTCCTGTGATGCAGACTCGCTAAACACTGCATCCATAACTTCCTGAAGTTGCTCTAATGGAATATCCGCACCAACAACATCAAGAAGAATCGCGGATGCTTCTTCCGCAGATGTATTATTATCTAAAGTTACATTGTCAATAATTGCGTCAAGAACTTCTGTATCCAAAGGCTGAGAATCATCCAACTGGTCAAAGTCGGGGATGGTCACGGTAGTCTCTTCTGATGGTTCAGTTACTGTTATTTCCGTTTCTGGCTCTGAAGGTAGTATTTCATTCAGCATCTCTGGCAATGTCTCTACTGTTGCTATTTCTTCAGGCAGCGTCTCCTCTGTGGCTGGCGTGGTGTCTTCTGGGATTATGGGCTCTGGCTCAGGCTCTACGGGGACGACTACAACCACTGGCTGTGTGGTCGTTGTCGGCAATTCCGTCGTTGATGTTGTTGAACTACTTGTAGTTGTAGTAGTCGATGTTGACTGTGGAACAGTCGTAGTAGTCGTAGTAGTCGTAGTTGTTGTGGATGTTGTTGAAGTTGTAGTTGTGACTGGGGTTGCAGAAGCAGTGTAAGTTTCAATCATTGACGAATACACATGTAGAGAGTCATTGTCAGCGCGAACCCTAAACTGATAGGCAACACCATTGGTCAAGTTCCCTATAGTTGCGGATGTGTTATTGGATGCGATTGCAAAAGATGACTGCCAGTTGTTTGAACTGAAGAACACTGCGTAGCGTTCAACTTCGGCGTAACCAGAACCACCTTCTGGGGCATCCCAGGTAAGAAATACGCTCTCATTTCCTGCGACCGCCTGAAGGTTTGTTGGGGTTCGCATGCTCAACGGTGCAAGTGTCGTAGTTGTTGTTGACGCAATAGTCGTAGTTGTGCTTGTTGATGTAGTAGTACTTGAGGTCGTAGTAGTTGATGTCGTCGTAGTTGAAGGTGCATTTGATGGTGCAATATTTACATCCACTACATATGAAGTTCCGTACCAGCGATTTGGGTCTCCACAGCAAACGCCAGTGCGCAGGCGGTAAGTCCCAGCGCCTAGGTCTCTTGTAATGTATGAATCAAGACCATATTGGGAGTCATCATTTGCAGCAAGTAATTGATTATTTGAGTCATACAACCACAGCATTGAGTCAATTTGGTATTGCCAAGCGTATGTACGAACAGTAAACACTTGCGCTTCTTCCAGTGTAAAGTAATAATCGTTAGCGCCAGTCGTAGTAAAACTATCTGCTTTTGCTGATGAAATTGGGCCGAACAATGCCAAAAGAAGCGCAGGGATAACTATCCAGAAGCCTTTACGCAGTCTCATACCCGCTATACAATAAAACTATTTTATAAGATAGTTCTTATAGCCTGTCTAAATCTGCCTATCGGCGATGTTCCTGTTTTCTACTGGGACCAAAACCCCATGATGGCGTGCCTGGATATCCTTGCGTACCCATGTCATTCCGTATGTTGAATCTAGGTTTTGAGTACCTTCTCTGCGCTTTAGTCGTTCTGCCATTGACTGGAAGGTTGGGTCATCGCTTAGATTTAGGTATGAGTTATGCGACCACGGAAGGTCATAGAAGGCTGGTGCATTTACCAGAAGCGCTCCAGCAGTAGTCCAATGCTCTTCAATTCTTGGGTCTTCGCAGACAACTGGACCAGACAGGGCATACGATGGAACATCCGCCCCAACAAGTGGTCTATCGACTTCAAGCATCTTTTCAATAATATTTGCGTCCATTGATATGTCTGAATCGACATAGAGAATCGCTTGATAGTTAACAACTCCGTGATTCAATTCCGTGCAGTCTTCGCCCCAATGATGCCCGCTCGTGACACGGACTCGTTGGGCAAATTCACGGATTAGGTTGCGCCCAGTTTCAATGCGAATCCACCTGTTTCCAGAAGTAACTTGGGCGTGCATATCGTTAATTGAGTATGTCCAGTAATCTCCGTTGACTTCCTTGAGTGCATCAATCACTTCCTTGAATGGCTCAAGGCCACGGTTGTCAAGTTCAAATGCAGAGAACCATTTAACATTTGGAAACTTGCGCATGATTTCTGCTCTATCAGCCATCCAGTTCAGATGCTCTCTTGCATCGCATTTCCATCCGACAAGCGGAGTAGCGATAACAAAATGCATCTGGTAATCAACTTCTCTTAGAAATGGCATCTTTATCTTCTTTATGTAGTCGGAGCAAACACCTGCGTAGTGAGCGAGGTTAAGAGTTTTCACATCAGAATGAGACTCTGGCATAACCATGACACATTTATTTGATGCAAGTGGTTTCCCAGGAAAAGCCCAGACAAAACTGTTGCTAGTTATTGTGTAGTCGTCCGTATTGTGGAAGAAACAATGCAGTCCCGAGTCTTTGCAGATTCCAAGTGCCACATCGTTTTTGCAATGAATCCAGAGTTTCTGTGAGCGTTCTTGTAGCCAGCCAATCTCGATTTTGTGCTGTGGTCCATCATGCCCAAGAAATAGACCGTCTTGGTTTGCCCAAACATCTACCTCAACATCAAATCCCTGACTTATTGCAGCATCAATGTATTCAGGTGTGTTTTCAAGTTCTGGTTTAGGACCTTGAAGGTTCCCACGGTGGGATATGTAAATCATTTTTCAACCTGAACCCAAATCCAGTTTTTGTGGTTATCGCCAGGACCAGTTTCCCTAATATCAAATTTAAAGTTTTTGAAACCTATTTTTCCAACTAGGTCGTCAAATACTGTTTGCTCATCTTGGATACTTACATCTGAGTGACCGTTCGTGCTGCCAGCATCATAATTATTGTCGTAGTAGCCAGCAGTAGGTATCTCGCCCTTCCCGCCATAACCCATTTGGAAACATAACTTCCCGCCTGGCTTGAGAACCCTGTAGATATCCTTCAAGATATCAAACCTAATTTTATGCACGCAAATATGCTGGAAGCAGATTACGGCAAAAACCACATCGTAAACATCGTCGGCAATAGCAGAGAGATTGTCTCCGCTAGTTACATATAGGTTTGGCTCGGCAATGTTATTTGCCTTGACATTGAGACGCGCCCTTTCAATATTCACATGAGAAATATCTATCCCGTCAACCCGAGCAAAACGATTTGAGAACTTGACCAGGTTTCTTCCAGGTCCACATCCGTACTCAAGTGCTACAAGGCCATTTGTGTCAAAGTCCTTGAACAAGAAATTGTCATAGTCTGACCAGTTGTTGTGAGCATCGTATGAGCCAACTACTGGGTCCCTGAAATCAAGTGACCACTTTGCTGCATATTCGTCGTAATACGAATTCTGCATTCCCAAGTAATCGTCTTTGTCCTTGCTCATTTGTTGTTCTCCAAGTAGTAGTTCAGGTCTTCAGGTGTTCCGATTCCCCACATCTTGGGAACTTCCTTAATCCTAATCTTTTTATCATCCTGAATCGCTTCATTGAATACAGGGCAAACATAGAACTCATTATTTGTTCTAATGTCTTTTTCAATCATCTGGTTTGCATATTTGACATAGTCAGAACCGTGCTTCCAGTAATAGATTCCAACGGTGGCATTATCTGAGATTGGGTTCTTCTCTGCCACTTCTGACACGAAGCCATCATCTCCAAGTTTTGCATAGGACCATTTTGGATGGGTTGCCTTGAATGTCAGGATTCCGCCGTCAATCTCGTCAGCACCAAACGCATAGAGGCATTCATTGCTATCCCATTCAACGACTTGGTCGGAGTTTGCCATTAGCAATGGCGCGTCAGTATCGATGAGGTGCGAAGCCAGCAGGGTTGTGCAGGCGGCCCCTTCTGTCATTCCATCAACCAAGACAATGTCGCATCCTGGCTTTATGAGGTTGAGAACCTGCTTTAGGTTGTATTTCTCGTAGTGGTCTTTTTGAACCAAGAAAATAAAGTGCGCGTCAACATTGAGGTTGTCAACAACTACCTGAATCATTGGCTTGCCATTTACCTCGATAAGCGGCTTTGGGAATGTGTAACCAGCCTGAGCAAAGCGTGAGCCAGCGCCTGCCATTGGTATCAAAACATTCATCTTTTCGTTCCTCCAAGCGACTGGCTTTTTGCCACGGGTTTCAATTTCATCAACGAACTTCATCAAACTATTTTTATTAAGGTCGTCGGCATTCTTGATTGCAAAAAGATTGGCGCCAGAACTAAGTGCGCCTTCCCTTCCAATATGTGAATCCTCAACAATAATGGTGTTTGCTGGACTTGAATCTAAAGAGACTATGCACTGCCAGTACATCTCTGGGTGCGGCTTGTGGTGCTTTACATCCTCGTTGCTCATGATGTAACTGACATATTTGAGCACACCAATTGCATCAAGCGCCGTGATTACAGTATCCCTAATCGCGTTACTTGCCACAGCAATCTTCCATCCGCGCTCCTTAAGGGTCTGCATGATGTCAATAGCGACATAGTTCTTTGGAAACTCGGACAAGATTTTTAGCGTTGCTTCTTGCTTGTCTTCCCAAACTTGCTGGTGATTCGATTCTGGAAGTCCCTTGTTTTGACTCAACATCTTTAACTTTGTAGTTGTGCCAAGTCCGTCGTACATTGACAGATGCTCATCGCGGGAAATCACATACTTTGGGTCAATCCTGCTGAGGGCGATATTTAGGGAGTCATAATGCACATCCCTAGATTCAATTAGAACACCATCAAGGTCAAAGATTACAAGGAAGTTACTTTTCATGTGGGTTTGGTCCCGCATGTCTGTGCCACTTATTGTGACGAACAATACTCTTACCATTGCACTTCATCAGATATTTATCCCTCACGCGCATTGACCACTCTACATCTTCTTCTTCGTTCCATCCGCGAGACTCGTCCAGCGGCTCTTCCAGCATCACATGCTTTTTTAGCATGAAGAACCCGCCAGAGATATACATATATTGCGTTTGAGTCCAGTCGTTATAGTCAAGCGACCAGGCCCTACCGTGTCCAGGCTTGTCCCATAATGACCAATCCATTGGATTGCGTGCTCCATTGATTAGGTACTGGGGGCATGAGCAGATTTCCCAATCTGTCCCGAACTTCTTAAACTCTTCATACCAAGCACTATCAAAAATGTGGTAATCATGCATTAACACAATGTTTTCGTACTTCGCGTTCTGAACAAGAATGTTCTTTTTGCGGGTAATCCATCGCGGCTTTATTGACTCGTCAAAGTCAATCTTTACGATGTCATCGCCTTCAATCCCAGACGAATCTCCGCCGCCTACAAAAAGCATTTCGTACTCTGGCACTCCAAGACTTCGGATGTTTTCAACAATTTCAGAAAGTCTATTTTTATCTTCGTAAACAGTGATTATCCCAAAGGTCCACGGAATGTCATGCATTCTCCGCACCTTCTAGTATTGAGCGATAAACATGATTCCATTCAGGTCCACGCTTTTCCATAGTGAATAGGTTCTTTACATTTGCAAGATTCTCTTCAACTTCGTCTTTGCGCATTGATGGGTCCATAAGTTCGTTTAAGTGGTAATTCCACTCACTCTTGTTTCGCGCCACTCTTCCAACTCCATAACTTGCCATAAATTCATACTCGGGGGACCAGGATGAAATAAACGGAATGCCAGCGGCGACATACTCAAGTCCCTTGATAAAAGACTTTGCATGATTGAATTGAACATCGTTCAATGGAACAATTCCAATATCAATTGGTGCAAAGAGTTTTGGGTAATCTAGAATTGGGACCAGTGGGAGCGTCGTAGTGGAATCCGCACTAATCCCAAGTTGGTCGGCGGCGTGTGCTGCATTTGTCTGCAAGTGCCCAGAATGATGAAACTTTAGACCGTTGCTATTTATAAATGACCCCACAGAATCTGCCACCGATTCAAGGTCACTTGAGCGCCAAGGGGTAGCCCCAACCCAGCCAATTGTTGGCTTATCAACAAAGTTGACTTTGTTTCTCTTCCACCTATCAAGGTCAATGCCGTTTCGCACCATGAAGACATTGTCATTAAATTTTGAATAGTAATCGCCGAGGAATGGGGTTGACACCACAATGGCGTCGGCAAGAGCGATTATTTTGTTATAGATATCTCTGTTATTCTCTGGGCTTTTCTCTGGGTCTGTAACATCGTAAGCACGGTTTGTCTTTTCTAGACCGTCATGCCAGTCGTCAATATCCACGACAATAATCTGCCCCAGTGCCTTTGCTTTGTGCATCTCTTCCAGAACTCTCTGATGCATAATGAGTTTAAAAACAATTATATCCCAACCGTGGATTGCCTTTTCGTCCTCAACCATTAATCCGAATCCATGCGCTTCGTTAAATCCAGGGAAACCCATACCAGTACCCCACTGGTGCTTCTTTAGTTCCCTTGATGGAAGAAGGCAGCGATACCATCCGCAACCATTGGGTTGAAGCGGCTTTGTTCCCCAAGACCAGTCAAATGTCAAAAAAGAGATATTTGGGTTCTTTTCCATTTTTCTTCCTGTATTGTCTTCCAAGGTATGCGGCGCGATTCAACGCTACATGATAATAACACACCCGATTGGTTAACGAAAAACCACTAAGAGATATCAGTGTATTTTATAGAGTCTTTTTTTCTTTTGCTTTTATTGTAGGCAGAAATGAACTCTGGTGTACCTATTACATTTTGTCCGCCATCAACTTCATATAGCAGATTATATGAATTTTCTAGGGCAAAAAGTATAATCCAACTTAGTGTTGAAGCATTCATTGGTTTGCCCGACTCAAGTACCGACATATACGAAATATCATCTAATCCTGGGTATGCAATTATCACATTAGATAATTCTGGTTTTAGCCACTCTGGAATGCGTGGGTCTATTAGCCATCCACACTTAAATGCTCTGCACATCTCTGGTCTTTCTTCATGGATGGTGCAACCGACACCCTTGTCGACATAGTGGCAAGGTCTCCCATTATAGAAAACATGACCGTTTATCTCTCCAGAAAAGTACCCTTCACAGCACCTTGTGCATGTTCCGCATGACCTATTCAACTGGCTCTCCAATTTTAAATATTTTTGGGTTATGCATTATTCGGATTGCGTCTCAACAATGTTATCTTTTATTTCGCGTAATATTTGATTCCGCAAACCCGAACGCCTAAATATCTCATACTTTTCCGTCAATTTTGAAAATCTTGGCAGTGGGTTCAACTGAACCAAGGAAAGCGCTATCGTGCTGAGTCTTTTTGTTACCTGATAACGATGTAGTCTTATCCTTTTATCAGTATGAAACTCAATATACATAAGTGGCTCATCCTGGTTTATTTGCAACTCATTAATCCCATCCCAAAGATTGAACTCGGCATTAAATGGTCTATACCATTTACCAATGTCAAAACGGCCAGGAACTAGCGAGCCATATTTGCTGCTTTCAACATTGTGAAAGTACGGAGATGTCATGGATGCCATGACACTTTCATCTGAAAAAAGTAATAGCGAATACTCAAAATTTACAAGCATATTATTCTTTAAAGTTGGCTGATGCAAGACTGAACTTGGTGTCTGCAGTATTTCTGGAATATCGTAAAAAACTTTGTTATCAACATATGTTGTATGATTTTTTACCATATTGTTAAAAACAAAAATATTCTTCATCTTGCTTGACACAGCAGGGCATTTAATGAATGTATCTCGCTGCTGATTACCAGCGTAGTTTTCCACACATTGGCTGTATAAAGAATTTGGTGATGGGTACAGGTGATTTAGGTCAAAGGCTAATGTTTGGTTCCAGTAAGGAGCCCAATATATGTCAATATATTTACTGTCATCGTTTGTTTTGTATTCATACATTTAAAATGTTATCCAGTTCCTCATTTGATACTTCTCGTGGGATTATCTCTGTCTGCATTGTATTGGGTGATTCATGGTCTTGGGTGAATTCATCACAGTGAATAAATGAACTAATTATCCATTTATCCCCAGAAATCGGAACAAGCCCAGCGTGCTGATGCGTCCACGATGCTGGGAATACCGCGATTCTTCCAGACACCGCATTTATTGATACATCATGGTCGATAAACCCAGTTCCGCCACCCTTTTCTACTGTATTTAAATATATAATTACTCCAAGAACGCGCTTATTTACTGGGTGCTCCGTCCAAGGAGAGCCATCATGGTGGATTCTGTAAAACCCATTATTTTTCACATAATGCTGAAGTCTAAATCCAGTGTTATATAAAACAGGTGACTGTTGCAAGACTGGGAATTCTTCAATATATAAAGCCATTGCTGATGACAATGCTTCTTGGATTTCAAAATAGTTTTTATTGAGCGACAAAGAATAAATGCCCATTGACTCATATGTTCCTGGATGAAAGTGGAAATCCATCGACGATTTTATATTTGGGTTATACCCACCAATTGTCGGCCCGTTAGAAAAAAACTGACCGTAATTTTTTATGCATTCTTGGATTATCTCATCACAGCATTGTTTTGTTATCAGGTCATCAATAAAGGCAATATGCCCAGATTTTTCTCCTGCGTATTTAAGCATATGAGCCAATCTCTGATTCTTCCCCATTTGAAACTGAAAAATTTACCTCTGTAATCTTTATGGACTCCAGAAATACAGAAATTGAATAGTATCCCTCTGACTCAAAAAATGCAGGTAGCGCGCAGTGATGCAGGTCGTGTTTAATTACATCCATCTTGAATGTTTTTCTAATAAGAGCATTATCCATAGAAAGAAAAAAATCAAGTTTTGAGCAGTCTACGAAATCGTCATAGTAATTGAATGACATCGACCTGTTTGGTTTTATAACTGGTGGGAATGGCAAAAATCCAGAGTATATGGGTATTAAAATAACGCTAACTTTATCTCTATCAAATTCCATTCCAGTCGTTCGCTCGGAGTCGCCAATCTGAATTGGCAAAGACCACTCCTTTGCAATTAATTCAGCCTCTTCAATATTTTCAACTGACGGACAAAATACAACCCTATCCATTGTCGCCTCCTATTTTTTTATCTACCCTGTTTTGCTCATGCTTATATGCGCCTTCCCACGAGACTCGGCGATGAATATTGTCAAAACCAAGGTTATTCAGCAATTTGTAAATCCCAGAATCGCCTTTAATCAATTCAGAATTTTTTATTACATCTGCTCTCTTGAAGGGTATGGCGTGGAACATTGGTGTTCCTTCCGCGATTGAGAATTCAGAAGTGCTTGTAATATTTAGAACGATATTGCAGTGGTGGTAGTAATCAGTGTTTACAACACCAGCCATTACATGGTAGTTATCATTTGGCTCCCACTGTGGATGTATAAAAAGTGTGGAGTACCCAGGGGCAGTCTTAAAAAGCCACGGGTTAGTCAGTTTCAAGTATGATGACTCCTCGCGACCTTTAATCGAGGCTACTGGGCACTTTCCAGCCTGTTCCGCTGGAAATTGGTTTCCCATAAGTTCGTTATGAGACATTATTTGAGCAAACTCTTCATTGCTTAAGAATTCAGCACCGTATAAATCTGGGTCAAGAATGTCATACTTTGCGTCCCAGTTTTTATGAAGTTTATTTAGTGGTGTCCTTACATCCAACTTTGCCCACAGCGGAACAGTGTATCCGCCACGAATATAGTCGCTGAGTCCGAAGCACCTCTTTAGACCGCTAGTTCCGCCAGCGATTTCCTTATACCAATCTGGGGTTTTTTTCCTATTCTCAAATACCTCAACCTTTGGATGCCAAAGTGTATTTGATACAGGAACTGCTAGTAGTTCGTATGGTTTTGGTACTGGTATTTCTGAAAAAATATCAGCCTTTACTACACTACCTTTTTTTGAAAATAGACGCATGGTCAACCAATGTTTCCTTTAGTGCATTTGTTTTTAATTCTGCAAATATACGGGCTGCCTTTTCTCTTGAGCCATAGGCATTTAATTCCCTTGTTGCTATCTCCCTAGATACTAGCCCTTGTCCTTGAGCAACATGCCAAAAATGAGCACTATGAAATACTTCATAGCCGAATATTGGTGTGTCATACGACTGTGGGCAGCGCTCTTTCCATAAATCTATCAATGTGCTTAATAATTCTGGCTTTTCTGCATTTTGTTGTTCCCTCCACATTTCTGTGTCAGACCTGTCAGAAATATAGTGCATTGCGACCATCGTTACTAGGTTCTCCATAAGCAGCGCTGTTTGCTTATTGTGCTGTTCAATAACCGCCTTTGAACCAGGGACATATGCCCCTATAACCGATACCAGCATCCTGGCCTGCTGAATAGATGTGGCAATTGAGGTTGCTTCTAATGGCTCAAGGAATGATGAGGATAGACCAACGGCAGCACAATTGTATGCCATTGCTGTCTTGTAGTATCCAGATTTAAATTTAATTATTCTTGCTGGCTGAATATCCCTGCCATGTGCGTCAGATATTTCCTTTACGGCCTGCTCGTCCGAGCAGAAATCTGAAGCAAAAACATACCCATTTCCCCTTCGCTCTTGAGTTGGTATCTCCCACATCCAGCCATTTGGCATTGCCCTTGCCCTTGTGTATGGCCTGATTTGACCAGACTCATCAGACTCTGTCTGAAATACTGCAGCAGAATCGCATGGCAAAAATTTTCTATATGAGTAAAAGTCGGAGTCGTTGTCAACAAGTTTGCCCATTAGGGCACGGTGAAATCCAGATGAGTCAATGAAGAAATCTGCTGCTACTTCAGTTTTATTCTGCAATATGACTGACTCGATATTCCCATTCTCTGAGTTGCGAGTTATATCCTCAACTTCTCCATCTATAAATTTGATTCCTCTTGATTGTGATACATCTTTCAAGTATGTATTGAGTTTAAAAGTATCAAAGTGGAACTGATTCACAGCATTATGTGGACTTTGCTTATTCAACGGAATTTTATTATTGTACAAATGACTTATCATTGCATTTGTTAGCAACATATTGTTTTCTATAGCAAATGCGTAGTTCCCAGCAAAGTAGTGCGGACCTACCTCTCCACCACTAACGCTGTGGAAATAATCTGGGGTATGTGTTGTCCATCCCTCAAACCTTATGCCGTATTTATGCGTTGCTGCACAACGGTCAACCATCTCATCAACTGATATTCCGTGTTTATCTTGGAAAAAAATACGCCAGTGCTCAGTTGAGCCTTCGCCAACTCCGATAATCCCAATTTTCTCCGAGGACACAACAGTAATTTCGTGGTATGGAAGGTGCCCTTTTAAAATTATTGCAGAGACAAGTCCAGATGTTCCTGAACCAACAATGCAAATGTGCTTTTTCATTTCATTCAAACCATGAAACAAATGAATAACGAACCGTATCATCGCTAATACCAGTTGGATTTACATGGTGATAATAAGGAAAATTAGATGGGAATAGGATAATGCTTCCAGCCTTTGGCTTTACTGTAACCCCAATCAATGGAAAGACAATCTCCCCACCAGTAAAATCATCATTTAAAAATCCAATAATACTCAACACCCTTTTGTTGTCTGGATGGTGGTCAATGTGGCCTTTATACTCCGCTCCGCGACCATACTTGAGAACCCTAAATCCCTCATCTTGCTGCAAATTTAACGAATACATTGTACGATAATGCCAAATTGCCTGTTCTAGATTCTCTCGTATGTTCAACCAGGAATCAGAAAGTGGTTTCATTCTTTCGACAGTCATGAGTTCTTTGTCGAGTTGGAGCGGGCTTAATTCGCAACCCAAAGAAGAGCGATAGTCAGTTACAAACTGGTTATTATTAGAACCAGTTCTAGTTTGATACCAATTTAAATATCCCCAATCACGCTTGCATTCTTCTTCTAGTAAGTCAATAAAATTTTCTGTTTTGAAGACTCTGTCATACTGAACAATACATGTTCCAAGTTGCTCGTGTTTCATAAGAATATAGTATCACTAATCTCTGCAATGTCAATGATTAAATTATTAGAAATTTATCATCCATCAATGTCTTGCACGAAAGTCGTATTTCCAGTTGCAATATGCGTGCTGATATTTCTGGTTAGGACTACAAGCCCACCCTGTTTTCCAGTCGCACCAGTTCCACCCTGCGCACCAGCGTTTCCAGAAGTTCCTGGGTTTCCAGGGTTTGCCGTTCCAGCCGCGCCTCCAGGATATGTTGGGTTGTGATATTGCGTACCAGGATGTGAATAATGGAATGAACTTCCTGGGTGTGAGTGATAATAAACTGTTGCTGGGGTGTGGTGCGCGTACGCATTAACATGGTGCCAACCAGGGTTGTGCGCGCCGTATTTACCGTTATGGCTACTGCAGCAGTGGTATGAGGCTTCTGGGTTATGAGCGGCTGCGTTGTGAGCGCCTGCATGTCCAACTGGGTTGTGCCCAACAGCGTGACCAGTTGGGTTATGTGCAGATGTTCCAGCAACAGTGGTTCCAGCATTTCCTGCGACACCAGCATTTCCAGGATTTCCCGCACCTCCTGGATTGCCTAATGAGCCAACATTTCCTGAAGTTGGTTCGCTAACAAATGTTCCCGTTCCAGTGATGGTTTTAGCAACTACTACAACGACTCCGCCACCTTGTCCACCAGTTCCGCCAGCACCGCCAGTTCCTGCCGCACCAAACGAGCCTCTTGTCCCAGCCGTTCCTGGGTTTCCAGCGGTTGCTCCACCGCTAGGCGAAGGTGCTGCACCTCCAGGGTTTGCTGTTCCGTCTGTTCCAGTGGAACCCAAGTTTCCAGCGGCTCCAGTTGACCCATCAGCACCAACCGCCCCAACATACCACCGTGACAAACTTGCACCAGATTGGACTACTCCATTTAACAGTGAATCGTAGTCCTTGACATTTCCTACTGGGAGAGTTCCAGATGAGTTTGCTGAATCAATTGAACTGCCAGCAGAGAATCCGCCAGTTCCATCTATTCTTGTTAGTACTGTTCCAGCCAGCACTGCCGTAGTTTGGGCTACTCCAGCAGGCATTCCGACTGTGCCGTTGTTGGTCAGTGTATTCTTTACGAATAATCTAAATCCGTTAGTAAATAAAGTTACAGATGCACTTACGGTCAAAGTATCATAATACATGTCTCGCGACAAAAAAGTATTTGTTGAAATTACAACAGTTCCATCAACGCCATTTCCGAATAACTTATCTGAGCCAGTCTTTTGAACTGGAGTTGTCCGTGTTGATGAAAATCTGTTGATTAAAGGCATTACGCCACCTGCATGTAATTCACTGTTCCAGCGGAACAACCAGTGCCGCCAGTAACATCTGTTGAAACGGAACTATTTAGCACCGTTGCAGAAGATACTACCAAAATAACACCGCCACCGCCACCACCAGCACCTGCGGTTCCTGGGGCTTTGAAATATGCGGTTCCAGATGAAACGGTTATATAACGAGCAGAAATAAGTACCACTCCACCGCCTGCTCCAGATGCTCCACCAGCACCACCGCGAAGGAATGTTGGAGTTGTGCTAGATGCAGTTACTGCCCATCCACGAATAGCCTGCAGCGGTTGCTGGTAGTACTGTGAGCCGCCAAGAGCCGCCGTTGGTGCAGTTGCAGTCTGTGTCGCGCTCGCGCCACCAAGGCTATGTGTTACAGCAACTGTTGCTGCTCCACCCTGCGCTACTGTTCCAGCAGTTGAATATCCTGTTGAGTGACCAATTACTGAGTTTGGACCAAGAGTCAGCGTATTTCTAACAAATATACGGTATCCGTTAGGAGTTAATTGAATACCATCAGCAATCGTAAGATTGTTATAGAACTTGTCCGAAGTAAGGGATGTATTCGATGAGATTGTTGCGTCTCCATCACTTCCACTGCCATACACTGGGTCTGGCAAGTTTAGGTATGTGGCAGTAGCAACAAGTGCGCTGGAAATAGACGAAGTTGCTTCAGCCGTTGATATTCCAGTTCCGTTCACGCGAACGAACGCAGCCATTACGACTCCTCAATACCAGTAACAATAATATTTACTGCGGTGTTTGCACTTGCATAACCAATAAGTTGGTCGCTGTTTGTTGCGTTTGCAGTACTTCCGTTATTTGTAAAAACAAGGTTTGTTGAAAGTAAAACTGTTTCGTTCGCAGCAAGCGAAAGTGCATTTGTGAAGTTCTGAGTTGAAGCCTGAGCCACATTTAATGGCTTTAGAACAAGCGTTACCGTTACCGCGCTGCCAGTCGTATTGCACAGAATAATCTGCTTTGCAATAGCCGTGGTACTAATCGGTGTGGTATAAAGAACCGTTGATGTAGTTGTCGTTAGTTGGGAAGGCCCAACAAGACGCTTCTGTGTTAATGCCATTACATAACCTCCATATAGAATCTTATCAGACTATCTCTTACTGCTGTTGTAGTAAATGCTGTTGTAGCAATCTGGGTAGTATTTGTTCCAGCGGATGCCGTGGCAGCCGTTGGTGCGCCAGAGAGTGCAACACTTGACTTAATTGCCGTAACTCCAGTATCAGAAACTGAAATATCTCCAGTTTCCGCCACAGCGGTTGGTACTCCAGAAGCGTTATAAACAATGATGTTTCCAGCAGTGCTTGTTGCTAACTTGCTGAGTGCAATGCCCGCTGATGCACTAATGTCTCCGTTGACGATTGTCCCGTCAGAAATCATTGCGCTAGTAACTGTTCCAGTATCGCTAGTGGTTATAACACCACTCTGATTGACCCATGCACTCCCATTCCACTTCAGGAAATCTCCAGTTGAAGGAGATGGTGCGGTAACATTGCCGATATCGTCCAGGGTATTAATTGTTGGAACTGCGGCTGCGACCCATGCGGCAGACGCCGATACATACTTCAGGAATTGCCCATCTGTCGGGCTAGGAGCGTCAACATTGCCAATGTCATCAAGGGCATTGATGGTCGGCACTGATGCTGGAACCCATACGGATGACGCTGAGAGATACTTTAGAAAGTTTCCATCAGATGGTGACGGTGCCGTGACATCGGACAGGTTATCCAAAGCAATGGCACCTAAACTTATCCATTTTTCGCCATCGTATTGCCAAGTAGAAAAACCTACGGCATAAGTTTGACCGTTTGTTGGGGAATCTGGGAAGTTAATAGCCATAAGTGCTTAGTCTCCTTGTTTCTTCATTGCTGGTCGGCAGATAGTCCACTTGTATTTCTTCCAACAAAAGTATCACCCGCAATATTATACCGTGACGAGGCAATTTGGTTAGAGCCTGATATTGGGCGGGATTGGCTGTATATCCATTCACCGAGCGTGTCGGCTCTAGCGACGGTAGACCATAATGCCAGTAAGGCTACTGGAACAAAAATTAACCAACGACTTTTAATCATACTTTTTTGGAACCCAATATTTTTGAGAATACCCACCAATTAACTTGCTAAAAATTTTGTGCATCCTAAACAGGTTAGTTTTTTCGTTTAATTTTATTCTTTCACTTTTCCAAATTTCTCTCTTAAAAGGAATTATTTGAAGTATTGGAGTTCCTGCTGGTATTAATCCAGTAAAACCTTTTTTAATAAAGAAAGGAATACTTCCAGTTCCAGCAAACAAACCAGTATCTGTATCAATCACTCCAGCAGTAGTAACAAAAGGAGATTCAGTATCATTCAAAGGTTGCTGAATCAAACACGAATAACCCTTTGGGGTAATTGGGGCATAATACATTTGCCAAGCAAACTCGTTTTCATGGCAACCAATTGGGGTTGGAATACTTTTTCTGGTTGCAACTATAAACGGATTAGGTTGACAGGCATACACCCATTCAATTTCATCTCCAACTTCTGTAATATAAATATCAGTCCAAGTTTTATATATGTAACCAGCCGTCATTGCATCCCTAAAAGGAACACACGCTTTAACGGTTAAATCAAGTCTGCCATTAAACATTTTTCTAGGAAGGTTTACGGCACGCAATCTTTTGTACCAAGATGGAATAGATTTTGTTGCTGATTTTGGTACTTCTACAACATCCCAAGCATCATTGTTTGTTGATTCAAATGTAATTAATTTTTCTTTTAGAAAGAAATCCAAGAAATAGTTGCTTCGTCCCATGCGTACAGTTTTCCTTCTTCAATAGTTGGATGTGGAACTGGAGGTTGCCAATCAAAATTTTGGTCTAACGACCATGAAGCATACGGTTTTTCAAATATAAAAACATCATTTTCTCTAAGATATTGCAGCCCCACGGAACCATACTGTTTGCGTATTTCAGGTGAAGTTTGTAGCCATTCGCCATCAAGACCTAAAGATGCAATAAATGTTTGACCTGCTTGTTCCGACTCAGGGAACACGCCTCCAGCGCAATCACTATCATCAATAACAATCACATTCGTAACAATGTTGTTTTCAATTTTTGCAAAGTTAGCCATAGTTATACCAGTGTAATTACGAAGTTAGATGAGCCAGTAAAAGTGTGAATGGTATATCCACCACTGGTAGATGTTGAACCACCAGTAACAGACATACCAGCAGCAGCAGATGTCAAGTAGGAAACATAAACCACACCTTGAACTCCAGCACCTCCACTGCCAGAAGCGTATGCACCGCCACCTCCACCAGCACCATATTGTGACCCATTTGCGCCGTTGCCGTTCACTGCTGCGCCACCATTACCGCCACCGCCTGAACCACCTGCACCGCCAGTTCCAGAACCACCACCACCTGCACCACCAAATACGGTTGAACCTACGCCGTTAATAGAACAGGCAGTTCCAGCACCACCTGCTGCACCTTGTGCGCCACCGTCACCAGATTTACCGCCAGTACCACCAGTATTTGTAGTACCAGAACCGCCAGCGCCACCGTTACCGCCGACATTTCCAAATGCGTTAGCACCAGTACCGCCACCATTCCCAACAACAGTTGAACCAGTAAAGTACGAAACAGATTGACCAGAAACGCCACCAACAGTAATCGTGTACGAACCAGCAGCCTGAGCAGCAGGTTGAACTACACCACTTCCAGCACCACCACCGCCTCCACCGCCGCCGCCTGAACCAGTACCACTACCGCCAGAACCACCACCGCCAACAACAAGTGTTTGAACGGTAAGAGTTGAAGCAAGTGTTGTGAAAGCAACACCAGCCGATTGTGAACCAACACCATAAGCGTTCTTAGGTCGCATATAAACTGTATATCCAGTAGATGCCGTCAAACCAGTCAAGTTCTTAGGACTTGACGAAACACCAGCATCAACCCAACTAGACAAATAATAATCGTAACCAGTTATCGCACCACCACCAGCAGTAGTTGTAAAGTTCACTGTTGCTGTAGTTCTTGAAATACTGCTTACAGAAGTAATTGTTGTTGTGCCAGTCGGGATTCCATCGGTTGTAAACGAAACACCAGTTGAAGCAGGACCAGAACCAACAGCATTAACTGCACGCAAATAAACCGTGTATGCAGTGTTCTGTGTTAAACCACTTACTGTTACTGGACTGGTTGCATCAGCAGGGGATAGTGCTGTCCATGAAGAGTTGTTGAACGAGTATTCGTAGTTCGTAATTTCCGAACCACCGTCGTCAGATGGAACAGTAAAAGAAATAGAAACACTTGTATTGATTGGAATAGCACTTAAAGAGGTTGGGGCTGTTTTGGGTGCGGTTGCACCCTTCATACTCCCAATCATTCCCGATATTGCACCAGTCATCAGGTAAGTCCGTTACCGCTAATTATCCACGAAGTAGAAGTTATCTTTACAGCAGTTGCCATACCAAACGCTGCAAGAGTTCTGGAACCAGTTGTTCCAGCACCAGCAAGATACATTGTGTCTGATGTAATTGCTATTGTTACCGTCGCGCCAGAACCAGCAATAAACACAACAGTTGAACCAATAGGCATAGCAATTGTTGCATTAGCAGGGATGGTTACCGTGCGAGTTGCACTTGAATAAATGTGTTTTCCAGCATCTGCCGCAACAACCCCGTAAGCACCAGTAGTTGCAGAGTTCTGCGGCAAACCCATATAGCCAAAACCAGTAGTGCCAGTTGTTGTTGTCCCAGCACTAGGGCTTCCAGTTACACTTCCAGTAAATGTTGGGCTGGCAAGGTTTGCCTTGAGAGCATCTGCTGTATCAACATAGGCTGTCGTAGCGAGAGCCGTAGAATTATTGTTTGCCGTTTGTGTTGTTGCAATAGTTCCTGTGGGGAGCGTAGGTGTTCCAGTAAATGTTGGACTAGCAAGGTCGGCTTTCGCAGCAAGAAGAGCGTTATCGTTTACCCAAGCAGTTCCACTCCATTTAAGAATGTCACCAGATGATGGTGTTGGCGCTGTAACATCAGTCAAGCCATCCAACCCAACAATGGGTCCTGCTGGACCTGTTGAACCAATTATTTCAACCCAAAATGAGTCGTAATAAACATAGGTTTTTCCAGTATCAGACTCATACCATATTTGACCAGCCAACGGTGATACTGGTGGTGTGTCAGAGACAGTTGCGCCACCAATAATGGTTTCGGCAACCCATGCGGCAGACGCCGATACATACTTTAGGACCTGTCCATTAGATGGTGAAGGAGCAAAAACATTGCTCAAGTCGTCTAGTGTTGCGTTCAAAGAAACAGAAGCCGAAGAGCCTTCTCCTGGGGTATGTGAAACCGTGATTCCAGTACCAGCAGAGAGTCCAGACATATAGTTGCCCGTTGTATCCGTGCCGAGAGCGACGCTATTAGCAGCAATTGTCGCAACACCAGCGCCGTCAATTGTTATGTCTCCAGAAATTGTTGTCGCTGTTACTACACCAGTTGTAGTTGTTCCAAGGAGAATCTGACCAGCGGTTGCGTTAGCAAGTTTGCTATGAGCAATTGCGGCAGATGAACTGATATCTGCGTTAACAATTGTTCCATCGGCAATCATCGTGCTGGTAATCGTTCCAGATGGTGCTGAGAATGTACCAGTAAACGAAGCGTTATTGATTGGTGCGGCATCTGTAATGCCATAACCAGAAAGTGTTGTTGGGTTAGTTCCTGCGGTCACACGCCCATAGGTGTCTACTGTTACCGATTTGTATGTCCCAGTTGCGGAGATTACCCCAGAAGCGAGGTCAATATTGTCAGCATTAACAACAATTCGTGAAGAACTAGCAGTTCCAATGTCTAGGGTGTTACCCGTAATAGACATACCAGTTCCAGCAGTAAGTGCCGCTGTACCAGTAAATTGTGTAAACACAACATTGTCTGTGCCAAGGACTATTGCACCATTGGTGCCTGTTCCTGTAGTTGTTTGAATAAAACCTTGGTTTGCATTTGTAGTTCCGTAAAGAACAAAAATGGCATCTCCTGGCACAATAGTGCCTTCTGCTCCAGAGTTGTCCATATCTGTTGCTCTTGTGATAACCCAAGGAACAGACACTGAACCAACCGTGGTAAGAGTGTAAACACCATTCTGCTTTGCATCGGTTTGGTTCTTAATAAGAACTCTTTGACCAACAGTTACTGATTCTCCGTCAAGTACAGAAAAAGCACGGTTTGTATCAGCAGTAAGAGTTGCTCCTACTCCAGCAGTTCCGTTACTGTAAGTTGCTGATAAGTTTGAAACTGATGAAGCATGCACCGCCTGATGCCAGTTAATACCTGATACAAATGAATCAACATACTGTTTTGTTGCCGCTTGAAGGGCTGAAGATGGGTTTGCGGCGAGTGTCACGGTTCCCGTTGCAGTAATGTTTGCAAAAGTTACCGATGCACTTGTTCCAATTGCTTGCCCAATGGCTACAGTCGGAGTTGCTGTTTCCCCAGAGTTATTGGTAAGGGTTACACCCGTTCCAGCAACAAGAGATGCAACATAGTCACCAGTCGTGTCAGTACCAAGAGCAACTGCGTTTGGCTGTACCGTGGCAGTAATGGTTACATCGGACGAGCCATTGAAAGAAGCAGAGCCGCTGACATCTCCACCCAAAGAGATTGTTCGTGCATTTTGCAGAGTCGTTGCTGTAGAGGCATTTCCAACCAATGACGCAGTAACAGCAGCAAATGTAACCGATGCGCTTGTTCCAACGGCTTGTCCAATGGCTACCGTTGGGGATGTACCTTCACCTGGTGTGTGCGTAATGGTCACACCAGTTCCAGCGGTCAAATCGTTTACATAGTTTCCAGTTGTATCGGTGCCGAGCGATACTGAGTTCGGCTGAATGGTTGCGGCTATTGATGCATTTGTAGAACCGTTAAAAGAAACCGAACCAGTTACATCACCAGTTAGTTCAATCGTTCGTGATGTTGCAAGCGAACTTGCCGTATCTGCGTTTCCAGTCACATTCCCGATGAGTGGTGCCGTGACAGCGGCAAACTGCACAGATGATGAAGTCCCTACTGCCTGACCGATTGCAATCGTTGGACTTGTTCCTTCGCCAGGAGTATGCGTTACGGTGACGCCCGTACCAGCGGTCAAATCATTAACATAGTTGCCAGTTGTATCTGTTCCAAGGGCAATACTGTTTGGTTGTACAGTTGCTGTAATGTCAACATTTGTTGAACCATCAAACGAAACAGAACCAGAAACATCGCCAGAAAGAGAGATAGTGCGTGCGTTCTGTAGGGTTGTGGCTGTAGCAGCATTTCCAGTTGTTGAGCCAGAACTTCCAGTGACATTTCCAGTGACATTTCCAGTTAGAGACGCCGAAACATGCGCAAATGTTACGGATGCAGATGTTCCGACAGCCTGACCAATTGCGATGGTTGCATTGGAGCCTTCACCAGGAGTATGGGTAATGGTTACGCCAGTGCCCTGTGTCAGGTCTGACATGTAATTGCCCGTGGTGTCAGTTCCAAGAGCAACCGAGTTTGGCTGGATGTTTGCAGTGATTGAAACATCGGACGCACCGTTGAACGATGCGGAACCGCTAATATCACCAGACAAAGAAATTGCGCGGGAAGTCTGGAGTGTGGTTGCAGTGGTTGCGTTTCCTTCAAGCGGAGCAGTTACTTTTGCAAACTGCACCGAAGCAGATGTAGCAACATCTTGTCCGATAGCGATTGCTGGAGTTGCACCTTCGCCAGAGTTGTTGTTAAGAGATACGCCAGTTCCTGCAACTAATGAAGATACATAGTCGCCGCTAGTGTCTGTTCCAAGTGAGACCGAGTTTGGTTGAATCGTTGCAGATATATCAACATTGCTAGTTCCATTGAATGAAACAGAACCAGAAACATCACCACTAATCGAGATTGTCCTTGCATTTTGCAGTGCTGTTGCTGTGCCAGAATTTCCAGTCACATTTCCAGTCACATTTCCAGTCACTGGTGCTGTTACAGAAGCAAAAGTCACCGAAGAACTATTTGATACAGCCTGTCCAATTGAGATTGTTGGCGTTGCAGTTTCCCCGCTATTATCAACAACAGAAATACCAGTTCCAGCGATAAGAGATGCGACATAATTTCCTGTTGTATTCACACCAAGAGTTACTTGTGCATCACCAGTTGTTACACCAAGAACTCTGCCGTATGCATCTCTTTGAATACCTGAAACAAAAGCCAAAGATGGTGAGCCAGAAACATCATTTTGTGTTATTCCTGAGAGTCCAATTGTATTATCTACTACAGAAAGACCACTGCCAGCGGTAAATGAATGAACTCCAGTAATTTGCAAAAACTGGATACTGTCAGTACCAATAATGTGAGCGCCGTTTATACCACTTCCGTATGAAGAAGTTACAAATTGCTGGTTACTATTCTTGTCTCCGCTTTGTGTGTCAACATGTTCGCCATTGTGGATTTGGTTTGGGTGTGAACCGTTAACATCATCTGCTCGTGTAAGAATCCAGTGTGAACCAGCACTACCCTGAGCGGTTACTTCGTAAATACCATTCTGTTTTGCATCAACCTGATTCTTTACAAGAATACGATTCGTGTTGCTTGCTTCTACTCCATCTACTACAAGTCTTGCATTTGCGGATGATTCAAGTTTTGCGCCAATACCATATCCGCCGTCTTGGTCTAAAGTTCCAGCAGTATAGGTTGGAGAATTAGGAAGGACTGCGTATGTGGAAAGGCGAACCTGCTGAGCCCAAGTAAATTCATTTAATCTTGTCTCTATCGAATAAGAGTCAATAATGTCGTTGTAGTCAGTTCCGTTTTCAGTTGTTTGCCACTTATCTGTTGTCTCATTCCAGCGAAGAGCAACATTGGCTGAAGAACCACGCTCAACTTCAATTCCAGCATTTAGGCTTGGTGAGCCAGTGGTGCCAGAGTTAAGAACAACAATGTTATCCTCAACAGAAAGTGTTTCTGTATTAAGAGTAGTAGTGGTTCCATTAACCGTAAGGTTTCCACCTACTGTTACATCACCTGTAGTTTCAATTTTTGCAAAAGTAACAGATGCGCTTGTTCCGACTGCTTGTCCAATGGCAACAGTTGGACTTGAGCCTTCTCCAGGTGTGTGTGTTACTGACACACCAGTTCCTGCGGTTAAATCGTTTACATAATTACCAGTCGTGTCTGTTCCGAGTGCAACACTATTTGGTTGGATTGTGGTAGTAATGTTTATACCTGTTGAGCCATCAAATGAAACGGAGCCAGAAACATCACCCGACAAAGAAATCGCGCGGGAAGTTTGAAGCGCAGAAGCGGTAGTCGCATTACCAGTAAGTGGTGCGGTCACACTTGCGAACTGGACGGAAGAACTTGTGGCAACTGCTTGCCCAATCGCCACGGTAGGAGTGGCACCTTCTCCTGAGTTATTTGAGAGCGTGACGCCAGTACCAGCGGTTAGGCTCTGCACATAGTCACCAACAGTGTCTGTTGAAAGGTTTACTGGGTCATTAATCCAGGCTGAAGCAGAACTGCTATAACGGAGGAAGTCGCCATTTTGAAGGCTGCTGATAGTTACATCGCCGACTGAATTGAGTGTTAGGGTTTCAGAATAATAGTCAGTCGCGTTCCATAGCGCGCCAGTACCAAGTTTTAATTTTTTAGTATCTAGTTCCATTCCCCATTCGCCAGCGGCAAGGGTAGGGTTGGCAGCGGTCCACGCAGAGGCATTAGCCCTCTTAATTTGAATTTTAACGCTCACTAGAACACTCCTCCATCATAAATTGCTTCGACCATATTTGTAAGTTCTGCTTCAAAAATCTCTTCGAAATTTGTTCCGCCATCAATGTCTAATAAACTAGCACTGTTGTCCTGATTGACCCATGCGGAGCCATTATAGACCAGTATCTGACCAACAGTTGGAGAAGGTACTGAGACATTCCCAATGTCATCAAGCAAGGCGACACTAGTGATACCTATTTGCACCCAGTCAGAGGCGTAGTAAACAAATGTCTTAAGGGTGTCAGACTCAAACCACAGGTCACCCTCTTCTGCTCCCGCTGGAGGTGTGGCTGATACGACAAGAGATGCATTACCAGTTCCGCTAGAAACGGAAGCCGAAACAAACTTTGTTCCGTTGAATACGAGTGCATCTCCAACAGTTGCGCCAGTTGGGTCAATCTGTGTTCCAGCAACGAACAGACCAGCAGACTTAAAAGTATCGTCAGTCTTGAGAACATTTGCGGTGTCGCGGTATAGGTTTGTGTCTCCAGCACCAGCACCAGCACCCCATGTAATGCGCCCGCCTGCTTCTACTTTGAGTCTTGCAAAAGATTCCTGGTCAAGAAATACAGTGATGCCGTCCGAGCCTGCCGATGACAGATTCTTAATCGTTACGGGTACTGTAAATTTTTGAGCCATGACCTCAGTCAATCTCTTGTATGAACCCCACGGGGTTATTTATATTAGCCAGTTACAACAATAGTAAATTCGTTGGTATCAACAGAGCCGTTAATCACAACCGAGACCGTATTACCGTTAGTGCGAATCGTGTCAGCGATTACTGTTTCTCCAGTAGAAACTTGGTACACCTGCACCATTACATCGGTTGTCCCGAAGTTGTGAGTAACAGTTGTGGTTGAAACTCCACCAGAGTGTGCAGTGTTACCTTGCTTGGCAATACGAGCAAGAACTGGGGTGCTTGTGGTTCCAGAAGTAGTTGCAGCAAGGTTTGTTCGTGCACCTGCGGCTGATGTAGCAGCGGTACCACCATTTGCAATGGCGATTGTCGTGCCGTTCCAAGTACCAGTGGTGATTGTTCCAAGAGTCGTGATGCTGTCATCACCAATATAGGTGCTTGCTGAAACTGCTGCTAGTGCTGCGCTGTATGCCTGAACATTAGTTCCGATGGCCAAACCGAGGGTTGTGCGCATCGTTGCAGCATCGGCATCGTCGAGCAAGTCGCGGGCAGCAGATGTAAAGTCGGCAAGTGCTGCTGTTCCAGAGCCAGTGAAGTATGGAAGTTTATTAGCGGCAGAAGTAAGTCCAGCAAGTGCTGCAAGTTCTGCATCGTAGCCCTGGATATCGCTTCCAATTGCAAGACCAAGGTTGCTCCTTGCGGTCGATGCGTCTGAAGCATTTGTACCACCGTTTGCAATGGCGAGAGTACCAGTAACGGAGTTCGCGCTATCTAGGTCTAGAGCACCCCAAGCAGCGGTTCCTGAACCAACTGAGCGGAGAACTTGACCAGCAGTTGCTGACGACTTGACAGCAAGGTCGTCGTTTCCATCAACATAGATGGTTACATCGTCATCATTGACATTGAGGGTACTTCCGTCTTTTGAGAGACCATCGCCAGCAGTGATTTGACCAGTACCAGAGAACTGTGTGAAGAGGATTGCGGTTGAACCAACAGTGATTGAACCATTGGTTGCAACTACATATCCAGAGTCACCATTTGCAGTACCTTCTTCAACGAATGTAAATGCTCCAGGTGTTACCTCTGCGTCACTATCAAAGTCAGTTGCTCGTGTTGGCACTCCAGAAGCATTGACGGTATAAATACCGTTGTCTGCATGAGCCACACCGCCAGCGCCTTGGTCCTTGATGAGGATTCGGTCGCCAGTAGCAAGAGTTACACCGTCAATAACGCTTGCGTTGTCAACATCTGTTGAAAGGTTTACTGTTGCAGTAGTGGCTACACGAACCGACTGCTTAACATCTAGTCCAGAGCGGGCCGAGTCAACATAGCCCTTGGTCGCAACATGTGATGCGTCTGTAGGCGTTCCGAACTTTGCCTGGCTACTGGCATCTCGGATTACCAGTTTGCTCGCAGTTGCCTCTGAGGCTGCGTCTGCCAACTTGGAGAAGTCTGATGCAGACATCAAACCAGCACTTGCAGAACTTGCAAGGTTTGGAGTAATTGAAACTACACCATTTGCCTCATTGATTGTTAGTGCTGAGGACTGGGAGCCAGCAGAAGTTACACCCGTAACCATCTTTCGCCATGCGGAGGCGGTAATGTCGTAAACCTTGATAACACCTTCGGTGCTATTGAAAATCATTCGACCGTCGAACAGGTTAGTGTTCGGGTCACTTGCAAGTACTTCAAAAGTACCCTTAATCAGTTGATTTTGATTAAGGTCTAAGTTTGTTACGAATTTCATCTAAAAACCTCCATAGCGGGTGCGCGCACCCCTAAGAATAGGCTTTTTTATAACAAAAGTGTGCGAAGGTATTTAAGAAAGAAAGGCTTTTCCAGAGAAAGCGCTTGTAAACGATACTGTCAGGCTGTTCTCGTTGATATAGGTGACTTCGCCTATCACATGGGAAAGGGCAGAGTCAACAATTGAAACATTTGGGTAAAATTTAAGATTGTGCGTAATTGACCAGGTCGTTGCAGAAGATGCCTGGGTATGGACATATTTGGATTTTGCCCGTACCTCTTCTATCGCGGCCTGAACTGTAGTCGATATTATTTCGCTAGTTGGCGTAAATGCAATACTTGTTGCCGTAACGCCAATATTGCTATCTACATACTCTTTAGTCGCGTAGTTATAAGTGACTATCGGCTCTGTATTTGGAACAACATCAGCAAGGCTGAATCTGCGATTTGGAGAATTGCTATTTAGTGTAAAATAGTACTTATTGTATCCAGTTTCGTTTAGCCGTTCGTTTACTTCATATGTAACACCGTCTGGCTGTGTTGTAGCGTCATCGTTTGCATATAGATTAATCGAGATTGAGCCGCTGTTACTTAGGGCTACAACTTGCTCTTGCGGCGTAATGGTTACATCTGTGCTGGCGTCCCGCATTGGTGCTGTAAGCGTGAACGACACGGAGCCACTCGCTGGGTGACCAGTCGGCAATAGATATGTGCCAGTAACTGTAATAAGTGTAAAAGCCATGATTACGCCTTCTGGAATACATCAAGCGTTAGTGCATGATGAACAACATTATCCTCTAATGATACTATCCTTTGGATATCAGAAACTCTTAGCCTGTAGATGTACACATCTGAGTCAAACTGCCCAAGTCCATCAAGTGCTGAAACCATAGAGTCGACCAGAGATGTATTCTCGGAAGCCCTATCTTGCCATAAATCAAACTGGACCATTCTTCGACGAGTTTTTACCAAACCATCACCGATTATCTCTGGCACATTTCTTAATTCATCGCTGTATGTGATATATGGTTTTGCTGTATTTGGTGGAGCAAAATCACGGAAGATACCAGTAATGCCAGCAAGGTTTGCTGCAAGCAAACGGGTACGAATTGAACCTCCAACTGAAGCCATAACTATTCACCGACCTTAATTGTTACATTCAATGGCTTCATGCCCTTAAACCTCTTGTACATATAGTAAGTAAAAGCATTAGCAACTGTTTTCCTGGCTCCTAAAGCAATATTTTCTCGTGCTGGTCTGGCAAATGGCCTTGGCGCCATGCGCTCAGTTCCATACTCAAGAAATCTTGCATACTTTAACTTTGAGCCGAAAACTGCTCGTGCTGGGTTATCTCCAACCTTGCTCAATGTTTGTGAATATATAGATTTGTACAATGGACCACTTGGGTCAGCAGATGGAGGCTCCCCAGGACGGCTAGACATCCTCTGGCTCTTGCTGTTTCCGTATGTTTTATATGAGCCAGGATGGTCAATGATTTTTTTGATTTCCTGCTCGCCTTGGCGTGCGAGTTCTTGGGCAGTATAAAAGTTTCCAGCGATGCCAGCGTTTATTGCGCTTGCAATTCTTTTATCAACTTGAGACATCAAGTTATCAATCGATTTCATTCTCTTACTCATTTAAAAGCGTCCTTCGTATTTCTAGTCTTAAATGAGTATGGGTATAGATTAAACCTTCAATTTCATAAACACCATCCATGCTGTCATGGTATCCAGTAATCACGATTTGGTCGTTACTGACTACGGATGTTTGCTTTGGGAGTCTCACCACTAGACTCCGTCTTTCACCATATTTACCTAAATCTGAAGGTTGACCTTCTTCTGTAAATTTTTGATGGATTGAACCCTTATAGGTTACATCACTTAATACTGGTGTCCAAACGCCCTCTGCATCTACAGTCACAGATGATTTGCGCCGAACAGTGATTTGTTCAAATGCGCCGCGCATGGACTACCTAATAACCCTGCGCTTGTAGCGAAGAATATTTTTTACTTCTTGGTCGGTGAATCCACCGCCAGGAGTTGGCTCGAAGAAGTACTCAGTTCCTTCAACCTTTAGACGCTCCATACCTTGCGCATCAATGAGTACCTTACTCATTTCTCGTGTTGCAGCGGAAAGAATTACGCGCTCTAGTGCTGATGCATCTGCGTCAAGCATGCCAGCGTTGTAGGTTACAAGCGCCTGATAACCAAGCCCAGCAATCAGAACATTGTCAATTCCCCAAGGGTAAACATCAAAGTCATAAATATTTTGCGTTGTGTATGTTGCCGATGCATTATCAATCAACCCAATGCTGAATGAGATAACACTTCGCACTGGGGCTTTGCGTAAAAATAACTGGCGTTGTCCAGGTTCAAGCATGTGCTTCTCGTCAGTGATGCGAACTGGGTTTAAGGGGCGATTCAGCAAATATGAAATTTCTGATTCCAGACCAGAAAGAATAGTTGAAGCCGCAGCCTGCTCACCAGCACTGAAAGTCTTGTTCATTGCACGAGCAAGGTCAGCGTAATTCAAAATTGCCATAAAAACACATTACACCATTGTTTTTAGAGGGTCTATCGGATTGGGGCAACCCAGAAAATCTTGCGGTATTCAAAAAAGCAAATTATTGGCTCCGCATCATCCTCTTCCATCTCAAGCAAAAAGCCAGCATTGTTGCCTTCAAAATAAATCCTTGGGTGAACCACATAGCCCCTACAGGAGTGCATGATTACGCTACTTGAATCCAGCGGCTCCCATCCATACCTGACCTCGATTAGGGAATCACTTGTATGGGCTTGTTTTATCAAACCACTTGCACATACCTGATTGAAAATTGCATCGTACGGATAGTCGTATTGAAAATCTTTATCATCTTGGATTAGTTCATACATTGCGTTTTTTAAACTTAGGAAAGGCTCATCCTTCACCCAGTACGCGGCAAAATCTATATCGTCGTTCAACCCAAATTTCTTTGGGTCCAGGCTGTCCACGGATTACTTTGTTTCTGTAGCGAATGGGTCATTTACCGAGATAGGCATGACCTTATATCGCATTGCATCTTCGACACTAATGCGCTCGCCCTTACGGACAACCCTCACACTCTTGCCTTCGATGTTCTCGTAAATATCGCGTGGAGCGATTACTACAATTTGTGACATGTAAAGATATTAGCACAAAGCAAAAAGCCTGGGCCGAAGCCCAGGCTTTTCACTTTTCTGACTGTGATTATCAGGCAGGTGCGCTGTTGAGTGAAACTTCAACGAACGACTCTGGACGCTTAACAGCAAGTGCAATACGCTCTTCAGCAAGTACTGCAACTGCATTGCGAACAAAGAAGTCGCTGTGTTGCTCGGAAACGCGGATGTTGCCCTCCATGCGGTCGTACAGCGTTGCGCCAACACCGAATGAACCAAGGAGAACCTTGCCTTCGGTAATTGCTGGCGTGCTGACGATTGGCAAACGCCACAAGCGAGCATCTGCACCCATCGATACGGACATAAGCATCAAATACTGTGCTTGTGAGTCCTTCGTGAGTTCGATGTCTTCGAGGTCGTTCGGGTGAACAATCATACCTGTTGGCTCGTAGTAAGCAAGCAACGACTTGGTGATACCACGACGAATTGCATCGAGGCGGGTATCTCCAGCGGCACCACTTGACCAAGTTGAGGTCTGAATTCCAGAGGTCGAACGGATACCAGTGAGGTTTTGTCCAACACCGTTTCCGTTAAGAATCTGGTCATCTTCTACCAAGCGGAGTCCGTACAACAGTTCGTTGTCGATAATTCCACGAAGGGTTGGCTCATCGTCCAACACATTGCGGTGAGCAACTTCGTAGTGAGCAATCGTGCGAACTGGAGCCTGAACACCAACGACGGTCATTGACGACTGTGGCTTTACACCAAAGGCGTTGTTTGCGTCGTTGCGCTCTGCAACAGTTGATGCGTTGTTGGTGAAACCAGAAACACGGAAGTATTCAACCATGTTGCTGCTCGTCTGCTGTACATCGAAGAGTTCGCGTACGCGCATGGTGCGCTTCTGACGCTCTACGATACCCTCACGCTGTGGCGTACCGAAGTCTGTAGGAGTGCCTGATGGCAATCCTGTGTAGACATCTTTGCGACCCCAGTGTGACGAGAATGCACCATTCACTTGGAACGGAGCATGCATCGTGTAACCAGACTTACCACCAGCAATTGCCTTGAACTCGTCTGATTCAATGAACTGCTCGCCAAGCGATTTTGCGCTTTGTGGAACAATCAAACCAGACTTGGTCTGTGCTACTGGTGCGGTCATGCCTTCAGCCCATGAGCGAATTTCGCCCATGCCTTCCAAGGCCTCAATTTCAGCACGGATTTCGCGTGCCTTTGCGAGGTTGCCTCGGAATGCTTCAACATGCTTTGCTTGTACTTGAATCTCAGGTCCGCCTTCTTCGCGGGTAGCACCTGCATGATTAACGATGTCATCGTTATCTGCAAGAACTGCACGGAGGGCTGACTTGAGTTCCTTTAAACGGCTATCTGTAGCCATAGTGATATACTCCTTTTGAGTAATAGTGGAACTTCGGACACAAGGTAAGCACCTCGTATTAAATATTATGCTTGCTCTTTGCTAGTTTGTCAAGCAGGGGTTAGATTATTTTTAATTGTCTTCGTCTTCTTCGTCTTCGTTTTGACCAAACATGTCCAATAGGTCTTGGAATGTAACATCAGAAGCCATAAAGGGCTTGGCTATTACATCACCCTTAAATGTAATTTTGGGGCCCACTGCAATATTACTCATTGCATCTAGTATGCGTTCGAATACAGAAACAGCAACAAATGGCGGTATTGAGCCCAAATCAACATGGATTGGCTCATCTCGGTCTTCGTAGGAAACAGAAATAGTAATCATCGGAAAGCGCAGGTTCATCTGGCTTTCAAGAGGGTCTCGACCCTCTGTCATTTTTTCTTGTCTGCCTTATAAATCTTTCCGCGATAGAACATAGAACCATTGTGAATTGGAACGAGTTCTAGATGGAATGGACCATCTCCAGCGACATAGTGGACAACAGCAATTCCCTGCTGCCAGTCTTCCGTGCATGGGATTGGGCGTCCGTCGAGGTCGGTCCCGCCTTTTGTGCTTGGCACGACACCGTCTACGCGAGCAAGGCATCCTGCTGATGCGGCGAGAATAGTTTTATCCTCATCCCAATCTTGGCGGGTTCGCTCTGCCCATTCGCGGCGATGGATATGTCCATAAAGAACTGAAGTCTTTTCTGTTGCGAGGTACTTATGAGCAGTGCTTCCTCCAGATGCGACTTTGTGTCCGTGAATAATTCTCAACTTACGATTAACCCAATATGTTGACGCTGGGTATCCTGGTAAATACTTAACACCAAATTCTTCAAATCTGCAAAGATAAGGAAGCGACATGACTGGCCATGAGTCTGGGATATTCCCACGCTTCAAACCAAAAGCAGCATTTGCATTATCAAGAATATAATTTCCTAATCTTGCTTCATGATTTCCCTCAAGCCAAACAATTTCAGCGAGTGGAGATGCTGCACGAAGGCGCGCCATAAGCGTTGTTAAATAATCAATTGTTTTTTGTGTTGTCAATTGATAAGCAGGAGTTAGTCTGTACTTTCCAAATTCTGCAAAGTCAGCATTGTCTCCATTCATCGCAATTACATCTGGCTTTGATTCTTTAATAAATTCAACAGCCAGATTGATTGCAATTTCATCATGGATAGCAACAAAATTGCCATTTACATCCCTGAAATAACCACATTGCATATCTGGTAAAACTACGCATGTTTTAAACTGCGACTTTTCTTTTTTAACAGTTGGAACAGTTGGGAGTTTTATTGACGGGCCTCTTTTTACTACTGGCCATTCTGGGGAGTTACGATTCATTGCTGATTTTAAATCTTTTGACAATGACATTATTTGCCCCCAATATAATTGTTGCTTCTGGTTTCAAAATTTTCAACATTAGCATGTCGCCAATTGTCTACAGCACTCCTACCAATTACATAGCCGCGACCTTTTAGAACTTTTGAAATTGTGCGACTTGAAACTGACAAGTTCTTCATTGCATCAACGAGCGAAGCAGAATCTTTTGCACTCAAAGATGCCAAAAGTTTATCTACCTTGCCGATTGTCGTGCTCTTTTGAACTCTGGCTATTTCCTTGCCAATATCCACAACCCCTCCACGGGCGCTACTAACGCCCGTGAATACTATAGCACTTTGATGAGGTCGTGGAACTCTTTAAGGTCATCGAACGAAAGTTCTGCTGTTTCCATCTGAACCAATTCAGACTTTTCTTCAGCAACAACTTCTTCAGCGGCGACTTCTTCTACTGCTGCTTCAACTGCTACTTCTTCTGCTGGTGCATCTGCAGCAACTTCTTCGACAGCAACTTCAGCAACTACTTCTTCAGCAACTGCTTCGGCGGCTTCATCCGACTTAGTCTCAACAGCAATTTCTTCTGCCTTAACTTCTGCGGTGTTCATTGCAGCAAGAGCCTTAGCAACTTCGCGTGCAACAATCTCGGCAATCTGTGCTTCAATGTTCATGTCTATGCTCTTTTCTCCATCTTCGGCCATTGGCATTGTATCCGCTGGCATATTTTCATCTACTGGGTCTTCGTCATCCATTGGCTCTGGAAGTTCTTCAACCATAGTCAATGCATCACCGTATGCTACTACAGTAACATTAGTAGGCATCCATTCGTCTTCATCCCACATCATAACGCGCACAACATAGGCTGGGCGCTCTGCGGAGCCTTCAATTTCAAGGCCTTGAGGCTCACCGCGAACAGTTCCTTCTGCTGAGGAAGACAAAATATCGCCGTAATATGTGCCGTTTGAGGTCTCCCATGAAACAAGAGCGCCTTCAGTCATTCCTTCATCGACTTTTTCCATGACCACAAAAGTACGAAGTTTTACATCTTCAACTGCAATTAAAACAGTTTCATCTGTCTCTTCAAGTCCTTCCATGTCAAGACATTTCTGCACAAGCGCCTGGCCATCTTCGGAGATTCCAACGATGATGCCAATACTGTCATCGCTCAATAGAGCCTGCTGCCCAACAAAGGACTTATACGACTCAATATCAATCTTGCTCATCTGTTTTCTCCGTGATAGATAGTGGCTCACTAATGAGGCCTTTTTGCATCATAACATTATCAATGTACCCATCTGACTTTAGTTCAGGTGGTTTCTTGCCGAAGTCACGGTAGTGACGAGCGAGATGATTATACACAGCCTTGCGGTCTTCTCCGCGAAGTATCGTTCCGCCGCGTCCACCGTTGAGGATTGCCATTTCGGATTTCAACTCTGAGTATGCAGCAGCACCTGGCTGTCCGTCTTCTGAAACATGGTGATGGATAAATGTGTAGTGCGTTTTACGAGTTCCGTCGGTACCAGGAATATGATAAGCAAAAATCTTGCTGTAATAGTCCTTCCCTTCTGGTGAACGAGTATTAAGAATTGCCGAGCGGTCGAGTCTTTCATCGTCGCGAACTGCAGTCTTATGCGATGGGATTGGTCCTCCAGCAGCCTTCACTTCGATTCCAGAATCTGGGCTAAGCGGCTTTGAGATGATTCCTTTTTGAATCATGATGTAGTCAACAAATTCATCTGACTTCAGTTCTGGAGGTTCTTTTCCAGCATCGCGATAATGTGAAGCGATATGGTTGTAAACGCCACGGCGTGCCTCACCACGAAGAACTGTTCCAGAGCGACCACCGTTCAAAACAGCCATTGAATTAATCAGCGCCGAGTACGAAGCCTCTCCTGGGGTTCCATCATTTCCGACATAGTGGTGGATGAAATTGTAGTGAGTTTTACGGGTTCCATCGGTATTTGGATTTTGGAATGCAAACAGTCTGTTGTAATAAGATGGAGTTGCTGGTGATTTCATATTGCGAAAAGGAACTGTCTTATCCCAAGCCCGTGAAGTATTTACATCAGTTTTATGGGTTGCAATAACACGACCATTTGGGCCTGCATCTTTAACTTCTTCATCAATAGAAATCATCGACTTTGGATATTCAACTTGCTGGCTTCCCATATCCGCATCTGTTACTGGTCCACCAGTTACCCAAGCATCACAGGTTCGTTGTCCAGCACACTTAAAATCAAAAATTTCGCAGTAACCAAGGTTCGCTTTTTCAACAATTGCAACTGCCTCTGGGCCTGAATCAAGACCTTTTTCTATGCATGAAATCATTTTTTCAGTCTGAATAAATGCAGCACAATTTGAGCACAAAGATTGCTTTGCAATTTCTGGAGTTGTATTAAATAAATCTCCCTTTGCAACCCAAAACTCTTCGTTCGGTAATTCTGGATTCATTGGTCCATAATTTGCAACTTTGACTGCATTTAGTCTGTTTGCAAGATTGATGGAAACATCTTGAGTTGCTGCTGGGCACCCATCAATTGTTTCCTCTTCCATGTCAATGGCTTTTTCACCTTCCATCTCTGAATTTAGTTCTTCAAGATGTGCCTGTGCTTCGGCAAGATTGAGATGGCATCCATCGGTGACAATTCCCTCTCCAACTTTTACGACTGCATAACCGCTACAACCCTGAACATCTTGCTCAATGCTGTATGGCTTTTCTTCTGGAGCATTTGGCGTGGTACCAATTCGCTGCGGTGTACCGAAAGAGCCTGGTGTTCCTGATGGCATATCAGTGAAGGCATCCTTCTTCGAAATATCCATCTTTGTAAGGGTTGAGAACTTATGCCCAACTCGCACTTCTGTAGGAGAATAATCAAGCCCCTCTTTGCGGTAAACACGAATTAATGCTGCTGGGTCTTCTGGTGTACCAGTAATAGCGAAACTGCTATTCGGGACATCTATTTCACCGTCGCGCTCAATACGCTCAATTCGTCCGTATGCTCTACCACCAGATGCGCGCCAAGTAACAAAGTCGCTAGTCTTCAGCCCGTTTGGTTCTGCTTTCATTTCATCGCGTGAGTTCATTGCGTCAACAAGTTTTTGAGCCCAGCGCCATCCAGCATTTCCACCCCAGAGTTTCCATGCAATCAGTCCTGCACCTGGATAACCATCTGCGCCTGGCTTGCTATTGGCTGGAGTCTTGAGGTCTACTGCGTGGCGAGGGAAGTAGCGCGCGATGTGACGAGCCTTTTCAGGGCTAACAGCAGAATTGTTGAGTAGGTAATTAGCCGTAGCCTTACCGACCTCAGTTCCGCCTCGGTTAAATTCTTTCGACCACCCGAGACCAGTCTCTGCTTGACTTTTAACACCAGAAGGAATGCCGAAATCAATATCGTCGTACTTTCCAGGAGCCTTTGCTTCAATTTCGACTCCGTCCTCTTTTAGGCTTAATGTACGGGTGCTTGGGGCAGCACCAAAAATTACTGGTGAGTACTCAAACAGTTCCAATTGCTTGATATAGCGAATTCCAGTTTTTGAATCAACTGTGTATTTTCCTTCTGGAACCGCGTAGCCAATTGACCATTCTTGCTCTGGGCCGAAGAACTGGACATCAAAAAAGGCATCGCGCCCACGGCTTGTATTTAGATTGAACTGCATTTTTACAAGCAGAGCACCAGCATTTTGCTGAATAAGGTCATTTGGAAGGCGTGGGTCATTTGGAAGAAGTTCCTCAACACGGAGAGTCTTACCAACTGGGATATTCGTATCGTGAGACCATACGACTTTAGGGTTACGCTTCTTTAGAGTTAATTTATAAGCGCCTGGCTCAATTACATCGTTTACGGAGTCGACGATATTGGTAACGGAGACAATTGCCTCAACGATTCCATCCACATCATCAATGCCACGAACTGATGAAACTGATACTTGTTTGTGTTCCAAAACGGCCTCCTGCAAGAAGAGTAGCAGAAAATTGCAGTAAATGTTGTAATGTAGAGACTAACTATTTAATTTCGTATAGTCTATGAAAACAAAAGTGTGCAACTGCAGTTCATCACAAACTCAGTTGGTGCTTCTGGGTCTCCAGGGTACATTGCAGACTTGCCATTAATCTCAAACTTCTCGTCGATGCCGACTGTCTGACTGGCAAGTTCAGCGTGCTCATTGCGTGCTGAGTCTTGACTTGGGCGGTGAACCCATGTCTTTTTTGTATATCCAAGTTCTTTTGCTGCCCATAGAAGACCAGCATTGAACGCCCCGCCAACTTCTGTTTTGGAGATTGTTTTAACTCGCGAACTAAATGCCGAAGCGAACCATGCTTTTAGAGCAGTGATGAACTCTTGGTGCGACTTTGAGCGATGCTCGCTAATAATTTTTTCAATATTGCGCTTGCTCGTCTCGTTAATAGATGAAATAGCCTTAATTCGTGGGCTAACGATTTCGTCCATCGTTACATTTCCTGGGTTTAAAGAATCAACTTTTGTTGAGGCTACTTCGATTGCCCCATCAAGGAACACTGATGCAACCCATGTTTTTGCATCGGAGATGAGTTGGTCATTCCACACGGCAACATCAAAAATGTCTTCTGCTTTGATTCCTTCTCCAGAATCCCATTTTTCCTTAACCTTTTTAGAGGCTGCTTTTTCAATTGTTACTCGCTCTTGGCGCTTCAACATTGAACCAATCTGAAGCGCGACACTTTGCTCAAGACGGGTAATCTGGCGCGTGCGGCGAACCCCAATGTCTTCGGAAGACTTTGATTCCTCAATGTCATGGGCTAAAGGGGTTAGTGGTGGTGTAAAAATTGACCTTGGTGTTGGAGGGTTGGTCGGCTCTATCGAATCGTTTGGTCGCGAGTTCGGACTTGAGTTTGGCAACGCTGGGTCTGGTGCATCCGCAGGACGGCGACCTGGCCTTTGGTTCGGGTTCAACGGAGCGCCATCTTCTGGTTGTTGCTGACCGCCATTGTTTGTCTGCATGACAACTGGTGAAAGGTTTGTTGGGATTAGCAACTCATCAATTCCAACACCTTCGCGCCCAGTGAGTTCGCGGTATTCATCAATTGAAATTGCACCCTGCTTCAATTCTTCAAGATGGAATCGAGCACGCTCTCTATCGTCACGGCTCAAAATTGCAACCGAAGAAAGGTCATAAGCAAAGTATGTAGTTGGGTCTTCGTCTAATTTGTCAAAAGACCGCTCAAGAAGCGTCAGGTGAGGAACCATTGTCTCTCGCCAGAATACTTCTAGTTCAACATCAGCATTAGCAAATGTCCTATTTGATGCATTTCCAATTACTGATTCGGGTACACCAAAGGCGAGAAGAATCTCTTCCTTGTTCATTTGACGAGCCTCGATATATTGAGCATCTCGCTGATTGGTTGATGTATCAATAAACTTTGCATCTTCAGCAGACATTACGGTTAGGCGACCTGCGCCACCGATATTTGAGCCAGTACTTCCCTTGAAGCGGCGTTGAATTTCTTCTGCCTGTTCTTCTTCCATGTCTCCGTTAATTACAAGAATTCCGCCTGGTCGACCATCATTAACCATAAAGTTACGGTTGAAAACTTTTGCGTAATAGTCGTACTCAATTGCTAGTCCAGCAGACTCAAGTGGAGTCTGTCCTTTGAATGGGTCAATTGGGTGTGGAACTCTTGTCCAAATTACATCTTTGGCATCAATGATTCTTTTTGGGGTATTTGGATACTCAACAGAGAATCCAGATACGAATCTGTCTGGGTCTGGAATTGGGAAGGTGTATTGCGGAGGAAGCAAAACTAGTGCGGCAACTTCTCCCATGCGATTACGAATGATTTCCACAAACGCACCACGCTGAGAAAGCAACAACTGCGATGACAGCATAAAGCGGAATGAAAAAGCATCTTGACCAGGGTTTGCATTGCGATTCATAATCTGCAAAATTGGGTCGTCGTATGTTAGTTCGCCGATTCTCCAGTCGCCCTTTCTCATGGCAATCGGGAGAGATGCAGCGTTTGCTGAAATTGCGTAAACTGCTTTGTAAACCCAAGTAACTCTGTCAAGTGCTTGTGTTACTGAGCGCTCCAAGTCCCAGCCATCTTTGTATGGCTTTAGGGGGCGGCCAGGACCGCTTGATGGTGCGTAAAACTGTTTCTTATCTGGGGCTACAAAACCTTGTTGGTCGTGTGTGTTAAATGAGCGAAGGAATGCCATTTACTACCCTCTCTCGTATCCAAATAAAATACCAATACCAATTAGACATGCCGCGATAACACATACGCCAGCAATGTCGCTGTACATAAAACCAGCAGTAGAAGCAGAAGACACACCGCCAGCAATCGCTGTAGTGGAGATTCTTCCTCTTAAATCAATGTTCAACTTTGGCGATATAAACCAAACTAGGCCAGCCATAAATACTGCTACTGCTAGACCTATATACATACCGAAATCCTCTTTTGAATTAGCCGTGCCAATTTCATATACCAACACTAAGTTACACTAAATTTTCATAGAATTGTTTGCGTGTCACGGGATAAGTCGTTCCCACTAACCCTCCCGTGACACACAAATTCAATCAGAATGGCGGTTCGTCATCAAGGAATGATGCCGCTGCTGGCTTCTTGCCAGTATTCTGGTACTGCTGACCACTTTGCGCGGCAGGGTTTCCAGACTTTGCAACGCCTTCTACTGTTGCTTTTCGCAGTGAAACTGCAATGTCATCAGCAATAACTACAACCTTTTTCTTGGTTGAGCCGTCGTTTTTGTCTGTCCATTCCTGCTGTTCTAGCCGTCCAACCACAACAACCTTATTGCCCTTGCTCAGGCTGGCTGCTGCGTTATCTGCTAGTTCTCCCCACGCTGTGAGGTCAAAGAATGATGTTTGCTCTTCCCAGTTATCTTGCTTGTCCCGCCAACGGCGAGTGACAGCAATACCTACTGTTAATAGCGAAGAACCAGTCTTCGTTGCTTTAAGAACTGGGTCTGCTGTGAGATTGCCAGTCATTGTTACCTGTGTGCTCATTTTTCTCCTGATTTTTCTTTATCCTGATTTTTCATGTCTAACAAGAACCAGCCTCTAATCCACATGATTGCAATTATGGAATAACCACAAATGTCAAGCCATGTGTCTTTTACAGGCTCAAAAAGTACGGGGCCGTCAAAGCCACGCAGGTTCTTGAGTCTTTCCAACTTATCATTCATACGAATGACAATGCCTGGAACCTCGAAACGGGCGATGTTTCCATGCCCGTACATCTTTTGTTTTCCCACAACAGTTGTATACACAAATGCTGCTGAAGCCTTATGGTCTTCTTTCCCGACCAAAGAATATCCATGCAGACCAGCAACCGCAAGATTAAAAAACATTTCCTCAAGGAAGTCTGGGTCTACATCTTTAGTGTGAAATGCCAAGTCAACAATTTCGTCAAAGTTCTTCTGAACAAAATCATTGACTTTAGATTCGCTCTTGCTTTTTGCAATCTCGTATTGTTTGCACTTATCAGCAATTTCATTTACTACTAGAGCAGCGGCGCTTTCCCAATTTCCTGGTTTAATATCTTTTCTCACATAAGCCCCTTGTGCTGTATTGGTGCAAGCATAGCAGTTTTAGACTGCCGTGATTCCCATTCGAATGTTCTGCGTAGGGCTAAGAATGTAGCAAAGATATCGTCGTCGATGCGCAATGGTTGATACGACCACTTATCTGGGCGTAGCAGAAGTGCGGCACCGCCGTCAACCTTCGGCATCGGTATCTCGTTGTCTCCATCAAAAATAACATCAGCATTTGCGTATGCGGCTAATTGAAGAGCAACCTTTGCAGAAATTCCAGACCTTGTTGTTTTGAAGTCAAGAAGAATCTTTTTATCGTTAATCTTGCAGATTGCATCAAATGAACCTGCGTAATTGTGCGTAATGGAAAAGATTGATTTTTCTACATGAATCCATTCTGGTTCAAACCGCTTCTCAAATTCCCAAAAACCATGCAGAAACGGAAGCAGGTCATCATCGTACTTATAGTTTGGGTCAAGAATCAACTGCTCAATAGCCTCGTGGACTCGCGTACCAGTGTCTGCGGCTTTGTTCAACTCGCGCTCCGCAGCAGCCTTCAGCCAATCAATTGCCTTTACTTTTCCACCAGCGCTACCCAGTAGGGAGTCAATATGCTCACGCTCATTAATTGCCGCTTCTGCCGTCACCTTGCTATTCCACTTCGGCAGGTACGGCATTGGGAGCATTCCAACAATTGATGTGACACTGGGGGCAACCATATTTTTAATATTTGGGTGCTTGTAGTGGCGATTGCCATTAATTGAAACTGTCTGAACTTTTGGATTTGTCATTGAATAATTCTGTCCTTATCAATTGTTTTTTGATACTCAGACCAATCAGCCTGGTACTTGTATTGTGTTGAACTTACACGCTTGTATAAATCCTGACCGCGATTCATAACAAGATACTCTGGGGTTGGATAAATGAACTCCAACTCCCTACCGTCAAACGAACCACCGATAAAGGTTATGTCAATTCTGTTTGGCGTTTTAGATGATGATTTTTTAGTTGCCACTACTTAAGTTGCTGTGCAATCTGAACAATTTTGACAAAATCTGACTGCATCTGGTCAACTAGTTTCACCAACTTAGTAACAAACGATTTGTCCATTACGACCGTATCTGTTGTCTTGTCTACTTCAAGTGCAGCGAGATGGTCGTTAATCTTTTTAATCTTGTTGTTGAATGAGTCCGAATTAGCACTAATCTCGCGGGACAGAACTACAAGATTTACATCGTTAAGATTAAAATTTGCTGGGATTTGGACTGCTCCGTCCTGCCCACTCATTCTGCTTGACGGGATAGAGAACTCATCTCTGCCCATATCGAATCCTGAAACTTTTGACATATATTCTCCTGTTGTTCTAAGTGTATATTAATTTTGCGGTTTAAACAAGTCGGTCCATTGTGCGTTCTTGAGTTGCTCTTCTTCAAGCATATCCTGCAATTTATCAAATGCTTCAGAATACTCAAAAACCATAGTTTTCATGTCTATTAGCAAGTCCATCATTACCTCAATTTGGGATGGGTAGAAATGGACAGCGGCAGAATTCTTGAATGCTAAATATGTATTGAGGTCCTCAATCACATCCTCACATTTTACAATGCTGGCTAGGTACTTATTTGAGTCTTTCATTTGGCCTACTAAATCATTATTACTATTCACTGCTTCCTCCAATTGCGTCATATTTTTTATTGATTAACATATCCATAACATGCCTAGGCTTTAAAATAAATCCTCTTGCTGGGTTGTCACTGCCCTCGGCAAAATTGCGCTTCGTTTCTTCGTTGAATAAATGCTTATTGAGTCTCAGATACCTTTTGAGTCTTTCAACATGGACGATTGTCATTCCGCCATCGAGAGCATAAACATACACCCACCACTCTGCCTTGGTTACATTGATTCCGCTTTTCTTCCATCCCTTCAGACCTGGATTCTGGTCTGTTTCAATGACCATATTTCCATTCCTATATCTGTCGGTCTTTATTTCAAATGAGCCATTAACGAGTGCATCCAACATTGTGGCAACAAGTGTTTCTCCAACCTGTCCGTACTGAAGGTCATCTTTGAAATTAAACTGTTTTACTTCAGAAGATGGCTCTAGGTCGAAGTCTTGGTTGTAGCCAGATGTTTTTTTAAAACTGCTCACCACTGCCCAGTTTTTTCAAGATAAGTTTTTCGTCCCTTGTAAGAAGATTTGCTTGCAAGTTTTGCCCTTCGCTTCTGTTCGCTCTCGGACAAGGTGATTAATTTTAACTCTCCATCTGGGGTTATCTGAAAGTAGTCAATTCCTTTTATTACACGATGATAGAGATAGCCGCAGATTAATAAAAATTCAAAACACTCCCCAGATGACCGACGCATGTCGTAATTATCTGCGTGGAAGTTAACCCAGTCGTCCCACCTAAATGCCTTTTTCTTAAATTTCGCGTATAACAGCACCCTATGCGTACCGCTGTGGTACTTGATACTTCCAGCGCCTACTTTGCCAAGTGCTGCTTTGCGTAATTTTTCCAACTTTTTACCAGTTGGCATTGTTGTTCTTGCGCTTCCCATTATTTTCCTGACTGTTTGTTTGGTTGAGTATAGGTGGTGTCAGAAAAATGACAACCTAGTTTTCTATTTTTGGTGCGTTAGGCAGGAGAGGCATGTCACATGCCTTTGATGCACAGAAACAGATATGTCTTTCCCAACATACATACCGCATGCTGTTGTTGCTATGACTTCTTTGCTTGCTTCGGTACGCTCGACAACTTCATATTTTGCCATGTGTATTAGAAGAGCCATGTGAAAAAAGTATCACACTTTATAGACGCGCCAGTTACCTAATTGACTCTTGCTATTGTCCATAAGCCACTTTGCAAACTTCACATTGCACACTGGGTCTTTTAGGCCCTGCATGTGATTGTCCACTGCGTCTTCACCGCACACGCCTTTGACTGCTGTGTACCAAGTGGAATTGACCTGCAAAAGACCAGTGTCATAACTTCCGTCTTTATTCAGAGCGTAGGTCATTTTTCCGTTCTTCCAAGTTGCGTTCTGTGCTTTTGGATTGCATCCGCTCTCGCGCCACGCAATATACGAGAACACATCTACTGGAAGACCGTACTCAGCAAACAGTGGCTCCCACATCGGGCAACGCTCTGCTGGGTCATATGAGATGTTGTAGCGAGGTGTGTTCTGCTTAGGGACATTTGCAGTTGGAAGGCCGCGTGCCTCAAGTGCCTCAATATGTTCCCTGCGGGTAATCATTCCGTAGTGACCGTCTACAGCGACAGTTCCTATGACCTTTTGCAGGTCTGCTACTCGCTTGGATACTTCATTCAACTTAAACTTCTGCCTGAGAATTGCTTCTGCCGCTACTTGGTCCAGGACTTGGGGTTGAGTTACTTCCGCGACCACTGCCACGGGTGCGCCTTGTGCGCTCACTGAGTTGTTTACTTGATTCCCAACCCACCCAAATGTTGCGGTAAGCCAGATTGCTAATGTGGTAATTAAAGGTTTCGATATCAATAGTCTCTCCTACTGTCGGCCCTCCTTCGGTGGTAAAGACTTAGTAAGACCAAGTCTCTCCGCTTCGGCGGGGTTGTCATGTTTCCAGCGGTGGTGCATACGGCACAACACTTGGCAGTTACTCGGGTCTAAATGGTCGCCTCCGCGACCTCTCGGGATAACTTCGTCCACATCTAGCGGACCTGAACATGACAGATATGTTACCAAAAATTTACCTTGACACAACCCCATATCGCGTTCAAGGACTATACGACGGACTTCTGCGCGTTGTGGGGCTTGGCTTTTAGTCTTTTCAGAAATTTGAGAAATCTTTTTTTTATTTTGTTTTACTGGTGTTCTGCGCAATAATGGTGCGGAATTGTCTCCGCATCCTTTGATTCTATTCAAACCATCAGTCGATTCTTTTAATGTTCCAAACTTTGGACAATCACTAAGGGAGCATTTATCTTTTCTTCCTTCGCAATCGCCCTTCATTAAAGGATAATCCTCACAGATGTTTTCTTCTTTCCAACTAGTGATTGCATTGCACCAGCAACAGCGTCCACTTGGTCATCGTGTGCACCGTATGGAAAAACTTCGCATTCGTCAATGAATGGTGAGTTCCAGGATGCTCTTGCAAGCATGACATTTCCTGCTTCTGCCGCTGAGGAAAAAACAAGTGCGCGGTCTTTCTTGGAGACATTTGACTTCTCTCCGCGGAATATAAATCCTTGGAGAACAGTGCGCGCGTAGTGGTCAATGACATTCACACCAGAAGAACCTGGTTCTTGTTCAATAATGATTGGAGTAGACACGCCGTCAATCTGTGCTGTTTGCGCAATCATCTTTTCAACTTCATAAGGACTTCCGCGCATTCGACGAATATCCATCACAAAGTAACGACCATCTTTCATTCCGACTAATGCACCGACCGTGTAGTCGGGGTCGTTTGAGCGACTCTTTGGTGTTGCAGCCAAGTCCCAGTAGCGAACCGTTTTCATTCCTTCAGGGAAGTTTCCAGTAACCGAGAATGACTCACGCTTGAACATTCCACCCTCTTCGCGGATTTCCCAGTTTCCATCGAGAAGTCGCGCGCGCTCAATTGCATCAAGTTCATTAAGACCTTTGATGTATGCCTCGGAGTCAAGAGAAGGGTTATCCAAAATCTTTGCAGGCATAAACTTTCGCTCTGGCTTTTTATCCAGAATGAATCTCTCGTACACCCAGTTGTTTCCTGGACCTCCAGGGTTAGTTGCGGCGCGGGTTCTTAGAGGAATGTCTGCAGATGTCAAACCACAGTGAGGGCAAGCAGGTAGAGATTCGTCCTGCATTGGTTTACGAACACGAGAGAAGCCCACATAGCGATAAACACGGTCGGTCTTCCACTGCGTTAACTCGTCTACACCAACGAAGTGGTAAGCAAACGACTGGAACTTGTAGCGGTCTTCATCGCGTTCGCAATGGTCGAACGAAAGAGTTGCACCAGAGGGGAAAGTCCATCGCTTATTTGTGGAAACATAATTAGCACCAGTACCCGCAAGCCACGCATTGCAACGGTCAATAAAGCCGTCAGGACCAGACAATTGCGGGTATGTCTGACGCAAAAGTAGCGCGGAGTAACCAGGAACACAGATGTACTGGAGTGCAGACATGAGAAGCGTGTCGGACTTTCCTCCGCCAGCAGCACCGCCATAAAGGGCTTCGCGTGTTGTTGTCCAAGTCAAATAAGCCTGTTGCTTTGGGTGCATTGTGTGGGGAAACTTAAACCCGCACGGTTGTTTCCAGTCAGTCAGCGATGCAAGTTGCTCGCGAGTTGTCATTCTTTAGACTCCACAATCTCTGCCTCAATGATGTCATCTTCATCATCCCATGCATTAAGAACATTCGACGGAAGGTCTCCAGACTCAACAAGTGCAGAAAGAATTGCTCTCTTTCTCTCTTCATCTTCTGTCTCGGTGAGTTCTTTATCACGACCGTTGTTGTTGCCAAATCCAGCACCAGCAGAAACTTCAAGTTTGACGGTGTTGTTATCGCCCCACTCTTGTGGGAATCGGCGAGCAAGAAATCTTTCTGCTGCTTTCCAGTCTCCACCTCTTGCTTCTTTGAACCATGAAAGAACAAGAGCGCCCATAGATTCAGACTCTGCTTTAGCAAGTCCTTCAGAGAAGTTCATGTACACCTCTTCTGACTTGTTGGGAACTCCGCCTTTTTCACGGTGAACCGTTTCGGCAATACCGCGAGAAATCCAAACAGACACTGTTGATTTAGAAATCCTGTTTGCCTCTGCTGCACGAGATGGCGTCATGCCAGCACGAACCAAATCAATAATGACTGGTCCCATAATTTCACAGGTGGTAACAATCTCGCCGTTTACTTTGCGCGCAGCGTTATTTGCTGCTGGTATTTTTCTAGTTGCCATCTTTTTTACCAATCTTCTGAATAAAAATACAGTCCTTCTTGCGAGGGATATGAGTCTTTACTTTGTAACCGTACCTATCGGCAGCCATATAAATAGCAGCACGAAATGACCTCATATCAACATCAAAGTCTTCGCCTTGCTTAAGTCGCCATACATGACCATCAAACCATTCTTTCCACGGATACTTTTCCTCTGTCACCTTTTTTGGCCAGGTCAAAGACTCGCGGATAATGCTTCGGTGTTTCACTTCTTTTTTCTCGTCACTCATTTGAGTTCCTCACCAGGATTTTCCTTCATCCAATCTTCAATTGCTTGTTCAAGCAAAGTGTCATCGTTCTTAATTCGTTGAATCAAGAGAGAAATCCAGTTAGTTGTGTAACCGCATGCTTCGCCAATAGCGCGCATTGTTCCTTCACCAGTTCTCCATGTATTGAAAATGTCATTGCGCAATCTCTGCTCTGCAATAGAAGTTTGTTTGCGTAGAGTTTCAAGAACTAGTTTGCGTCGCTGAAGACGATTTAGGGCATCGTCTGAAAGTTGTCGCTTCCAATCCGACTTGGGCATGCCGCCTCTTACTTTTTCAGCCATGATTAAGAGACCCGTAAAAGTTTTTTTGTAATTTTTCCATCTTGTATAATTCCCCTATTCGTTGCCATTTACTTTTCCCTCCCGCTACCAAACCCTTACTTAGGGACGAAAGTATCCACAACTTGCCGCATACTAATTTTATTTTAAAATCAGTTAGTTGCTGATTTGCAAGTATCACACTGGCAATGAGCCCAACGGCCACCAGATGCAATGCTTTGCTCTTCACAGAACGGAGAGCCTACATGACTTCTCGCGTCTGCGATTCCTGTGAAGCACAGTGCACAACCGACATTAACTTTCTGTCGCACATTCTTATGCTCTACAAATATTCCTTTTTCGAATATCATCACATTCACCTCCTAACAAGGTTGATAAAAGAGTATCACAACGAAAGTATAAATGTGGTGCTATACTGATGTCAACCTAATAAAGGAGAAAATAATGGCTAAGAAAAAGAAGTCAGGACGGACTCAACCACGGACATGGGGCGAGTGGCATATCGGCAATTACCCAGCAATAGCAAAACCAGACCACATCTCTCAAGACCAATGGGAAGAGATGATGAGGTGGCGCCAAGAAACCGAATGCTTTGTCAACGATGTTTATCAAGTCAATATGAAAGACATTAAAGACGAAGACGGGCATGCCTGGAAGTACCTATCTATTAAGCGTAGGGACAAAAAACCAATCCATGACTGGCGTGCCCTACAGAGAATCAAGAATGAATTAGTAGGGGAAGAATACGAAGCAATCGAGATTTATCCTCGTGAATCAGAACTCATTGATGAAGCAAATCAATATCACCTTTGGGTAATGGAAAAAGGAAGAATCTGCCCTGTAGGATTTCGCGGTACAAGAATGACTTGTACTCCAGAAGAAGCAGCAATTGTTGGTGCTAAACAAAGACCCTTTACAGACTAAGGAAATCAATGCCATTAAAAGACCCTGAAGCACGCAAAGCATATGAACGAGAACGCAAGAATAAAAAGCGCGTAGAAAAGATTATGCAACTTCCTGAACCCGAACGCACCCGACGCCTTGAGTCCAACGCCGCACGCCGCGCCTATCAGATGCGCTGGACATCGGACAAAGTTCGGATGCGCGACCTGTGAGGAAAGCAAAAAAGATTTTTGGAATTTTACTCTCTCTTATAATCGTCCTATACGGTCCCATTCCTGTTCGTTCACAAAATTTGTCTTGGGATGAGAACGGCTTTTGTTGGGAAAATTGCCCCACTTTAGATGGTTCTGCATACATCCATTCATTCACTCAAATCAGAGGTCTTACTGGTTATCTACGACTACCTGAAGTAGTTACTGCTCCAGTTCAAATCAGAGGACTTCGTATTGGAGTCAATAATCCAATGGGTAACTTCTGGACTGCTAATGGAACCCTTGTCCACACTCTTACTGGTCAGAGGTATCCGATTGGATACGCAGAATCATCTGATGGTAATCCGATGGGCTGGTATAACTTGAAGTGTTCTTACGATAACCCTTGTAGCCCATACTTTGCATTCGGGCCTGTGCAGATTCCGTCTTATATGTACGCTGGTTCATACCATCTCGAAATTGTGGTGAGATACGACTATGGCTTGAATCCTTCTTGGGGTAAGACGATAGTCCTACCTGGGGCGTTAGTGATTGCTTCATCGCCTGCTGGGCTCGGCGTGCTTCCCACTCCCACATCTTCCACAACTGCCTCATCAACTACCACAGTAGCACCCATTGTAACTATTACTGTGCTCCCCGCTAGACCTGCCTTTGGCAGGGCTTGTCCTTATCGCTATGGACAGACTCGGATTAACGGTAAGAGAGCAGTCTGTTCCCTAGTCAACGGAAACTTGATATGGAGAAGGAAGTGAACTGGAACGAACTCCTCATCCATAAAAAGAACGGTATAAAGAACCTTTGTGTTCAAGCACAAGTAACACCTAGCCAACTTGTTGATGCATATAAGGGGAGACTCATTGCTCAAACCTCTATTGACAAGAGGGACTTGTTTGTTCATCTCCTGAATCAGACTCTTACTGAAAGAGAGCAGGAGTACATTGACAAAGTGTGTGTGCTTCCACACCGAGACAACCGTACCGCTACGCAGTACGCAACTGACTTGACTGTCAATTGGTTGCTAGAGGACTTGACTACCGAGTTGTTCAACAAGGCGGAGATTCCTAATAAGAAGAGCGGGGCAGACTCTAATAGGGACTATCTAGAGGAAGGACAGATTACCTCTGCATGTGACTTTAAGGTCAAACTTGGAACCACTGTACGGAATCTAGAAGTCATCTATGACCACACGAACTACTGGTATCGACAAGACAAGTTAGACCTACGACTGAACAAACATAACAACCTGGCTAACGATAAGGCTTTGCTACTTGGTATTGATACGCAACGGGGCAGTGCTTTTGTGATTGATTACCGTGTGGTGCCTGAAACTGTTCAGTCATATCACGAGGCGTACGGCAAAACAGTACATTCTCTTGTCGGGATTAAGCAGATGCTTCAACCCATTACCGTGGTGATGGATAGGATAAAGGAGTAGTCATGGACCTACTAGTTCTACTATCAGCGCTGACTTTGATGGCAGCAGTGTGGTATCGGGACCATACATAGGACAGGTCACCTATACAGGTGATTACAGGTGCAAAATGTGGGGCGGGCTCCCCGCGAGGCAACCCTAAACCTTTAGTTGAGGGTTAGGGGGTGGGGGGTATCCCGTCACTGTGAGTGGTCGAGGCTGTGGATAACCTGTGGATAACAGCCCCAGACCGAACACTTGTTCGCATTGGCACTAGGCGTGCTGTAATGCGTTCTAGCGCGCGTGGCGCGGTGTTGTGTGTGTCTAAGCCTTATCGAGACTAGCGCGCGTCTAGGCGCGTTGTGGCGCGTCTCACGGCTTGCGGGCTATGGCGCGCAATAACGGCGGGCAAGGGTTCGCAAGGGTTCGCAAGGGTTCGCGGTGCTGGCGCGTCTCACGGGCAACGGGCAACGGCGCGAGACTGGCAACGGGCAACGGCGCGCAAGTGTTATCCCATAAACGCGAACGGCGCGCCAGTCTCATCTTGCGAGACTGGCGCGCCGTGTTGCGCGTGACGATTACCGATTAGGCGAGATATCCGCCGTATGTCTCGCGATAGCGCGCGAGGTGGTTCATATCGTCATCAGAATAGCCTTCACCGTTCCAACGGGCTACGGCGTAGCGCGTAATCTCGTCACTATCCATTACTGGAATGAACGCGCGTAAGTCGGCTATTGCCTCAAAGTAGTCGGCGTGCATTGGGTCTAGCGCGATAGTGAGAAGGTTCACTAGTGAATAAGTCTCTAGCGCGTGTTCATCACCTAAGTCGCGTACTTTGCGGGCGTGTGTCTCGCGTAGCGCCGATACAAGTAGTTCGTTCGTGTTGCATATCGCTAGGTAGCCATCACGCTGTGCCGTCAATTCCGTAACTCTGTCCTGTTCCATTTTTAGCGCGTGTGCCAATGCGGAATAGTCGGCTTGACTGTCAAGCGTGTCGGCGTGTGCCGTGTATGCGCTTGCCAATTCGGCTTGCACTTTGCCTAGTTCGTTCTTGTAGTACTTGTGCAAGTGTTTCGCCGTGTTCGCTGTGTTCTGTTCGCCTTGCTTCTCAACGAATACCCAAGCGCCCATAGCACCTAGACACACGCCGAAAAACACTAGAAAAATTACTACGCCGAACGCATTACCCGTTCCTAAATTGTAATCGTGTGCCAGTGACAAGGCGAACAAGCCACCAACGAAAACGCCAATAAGGCTAAGAATTGTAATCATACCGCTAGTTTTTTCTAGCCAGTTGTCTAGTTTGTGTGTGAGTGTAGTTTTCATTTTTTTTCCTTTTCAGTTTGGTTTGGTTTGGTTTGGTGAGTGTTGCCACTCTTACAATGCCCGCACTAGTCGGGCACTCTAAGAGTGTCACGGCGCAAGGGGTACGCCGTGACACACTCACTAGATTAGTTCCAGTAGTTAGCACTCTCTAGTGAACGCTCTACTTGTGTAGCGCGTGCCTCACGGCTTGCGATAACGACACTGTCCACTGGTGCTAGGTAGTAATCACTTGGGCGTAGCGGTTGGTTGTTGTCTTGGTAAACGACACTCTCAACGCTTACGGCGTCCTCACGGATACCCCACACGCCGTGACGGTTGCGGTATGCGTAAGCGTTGCGAGGTAGCAACGCTAACTCTTTGGTACTGAATGGGCTTCTGTTCATTGGGTTTTTTCCTTTGCTATGTTCGGCGGTTTTGCCGATACCCCATCATAGGCACAATGTTGGGGAATGTGTCAAGTCAATGCGCATATTTTCTAATTTTTTTCTATATTTTCCCGATATCCCGTCTAAGCCTTACGCCGTAAGGGTTTGCGCCATATCTGCCCTAATTGACGGCGGGCTATATATAGACACGCCAACACGGCGGGCGACACGGGCAGACACGACACGGGCACACGGCAGACACGGCAACGCCGACACGGTCACGCCGTAGCCTTGTGGATAACTCTAAGCCTTGTGGATAACTCAACCACTCTGAGTGTGATATATCAGCGGGGTAATATATCGGTGATATATCAGCGGGGTTTGGGGGGTCGGGCGACCCGCACCCGAAGGGTGCCCCCGCCGCGAGAAAATGGTGTTCCAGACTGAATGATTTTATTTTGTTACGCTCCGTTTCCTCGGGCTGGGTCGTCCCTGCCCGCGACCCTTGAGCGTCCTCGCTCCCCTTGCGCCCTTGTCTCGACCCTCTGCGCCCTCGTCCCAACGCCAATACCCCGCGCCGCTTTTTTAGCGGAGCCTCTGCCCGCCGCCCCTACCCTCCCCCTTCGGGAGTGTGGCTCGACCCTGGTGCCCGTGTTCGCCCTGGCGCGCGCCCTGAGCCTCTCTACGAAGCCCTAGGCGCGCCCTGGTGCGTCCTCGCGCCTACTTGCGCCCGCGAGCCCACAACACAAGCGCCACGATTAGGACGCTTGCTGTAGACACTGCAACGGCGGTACTTGCATTGTAGATGTCAAGTGTTACCTGCATTGTGCTCCCTTCATTGGTATAAGTATATTATAGCACGGGTTGGCGGTAATTGCAACCACCAACCCGAACTATTTTCAGACGGTTACTAACTTCCGTAGTCCGACTGGGTAGCGCGCTACCGTGCCGTCTGCGTCAATGCGCCACGAGCCCGCCTTCTGGCAAGTGCTCACGCCAGTCTCGGCGTTGGTGGTTAGCAAGCGCCAGACTGAGCCCGTCATTGCGCCGTCATTGTGTTGCTTGCGCGACAAGTCAAGCGTGTATCGGTTGCCGTCTACCTCATAGACATTGCCAATGCCCGTTGAGGCTATGCAGATATCCTTCCACGCGCTGAATATGTCGTGTGCCTCGCCTGCGTACACTTTGCCCATTATGCGTTCCCTTCATTAGGTTGGTTGTTACTAATACTATTATATCACAATATCGCGAGCACGACAACCCCAAATAATTATATCTTTGGGTTGCTAAGTATGCGAGAGTGTGCTATACTGTATATATGAACAACACACACAACTCACTCGCCAAGTGCGAAGGTGCGGACTGCACCAACCTAACCGACATCGTCCTTTGCGATGACTGCACTGAGGAATACCTGTACGACTACGAACTCGCGCGGGACGACAGGGCTGAGGCGCGGTTGCGCTGACGCCAACGGCGGGCGGGGCGTGAGCCTCGCCAACCCTCGCGACCCTCCTCCCGTGATATATCAACGGCATATCACCCTCGCGCCACCCTCGCGACCCTTCCCCCTCGGATAAGCCCTCAGTTAGACAATTATTTGCGCGCACAACCTGAAGCCCTGGGAGCGCCCTGGTGCCAACCCTTGGCGTGGTTCCAGTTCCCGCCGCCCGCCTCCCTCGCTCCCCTCGCGATGGCAAGCCCTGGGATAAGCCCTCAGTCTCGCAAACCCGCGCGCACGCGCCCTGGAGCCCTGGGTGAGCCCTTGCGCCAACCCTCGATATGAACGCCCGCGACCCTCTGTTTTTTTCTGAACGCCAACCCCGCGCGCCCTCCTGCGGATACGCCAACGCCACGCCCTGGCCCTCCTCTTTGCGGAGCCCTGGCGTGCCCTTGCGCCACCCTCGGGTGAGCCCTGGAGTGCGAAGCCCGCGCGCCTCTCCTCGGCTCTCTCCCTTGGTTGCTAGAACCTGCCTGCCCGTATTCCCGCGAGCAAGTGTGCGATGGTCATCATCAGTCTCATTTGGTTTCCTTCCATTAGGTTATGTATCTATTATAGCACGCCCCGCGAACCAATGCAACCCGCGGGGCGACTATTTTCTAAATTATTTTGCGAGCGACGCCCTCAACAATGCGTTGCGGAGTTTGCCCATTCCAACCTTGTCGGAGTGTGAGCCCCAACCTTCGGAGACTTGGGTCAGTTCGCCCTTGGTTAGTTCCGCCATCAAGGTGGAGTAGTGATAGATATGACGGGTGTCGCCGTCAATGTCTACGGCTCGCCACGATGAAGCCTTGAATGAGCGCCCCGCCTTCACGGGCTTGGTTGCTAGGTCTGCTAATTTTGCCATTGAGTTGCCTTCCGTTCGGGGCTTGCTGGTTGCTTGCCCTTGTATATACAAGTATAGCATTTTATAGCATACTCTGCAAGTCAAACGGGCAGATTTTTCTAAATTGTTTTGCCCTCAACGAGACGCGCCCTGGCGCCCCTCCTGCGGCGCAAGCCCTCGAACAAGCCCTCAGTTGGACAATCCCTCGCGCTCACGCCCTGGAGCCCGTGGTGAGCCCTGGGTATCCCGCGGGGGTTGGTCGCAAAACTGCAGGGCAAGCCCTCCCCCTATATTGTCCCCTGTGCGACCCTCCTGTGGGTATGCAGAAGCCCGCCCCGCGGGGGGTGCGGGTCGGGCTCTGCCTGTGGTCTTGCTACGCTTCCAGCGAGCGTGCAACCGTTCCTGTGAAGGTTGGGCTAACCCAGCGCAACACAATCGCCATTTCGGCACTGCGGTCACGAACAACCGCAACCTTTGCGCACTTCTCTACCCAAGCAACCGCTTCGGTGAGTGTGTCGCACGACATTACTTTGACGAGACCGCCATCGCCCTCGTTGTCGTACTGCCAGTGAACTAGATACTGATTTTCCATTTTGTTCTCCCTTGTTTCGTTGGTAATACAAGTATACCAATTCGTGCGACAATATGCAAGTCAAACGGGTATATTTTCTAAATTATTTTTAGGACATAAAGTCCAGCGCCCTCTGCGCCCTCTGCTTCGCCCAAACCGTGCTGGCTTCCAGCGAGCCCGCGGCGTATGCGTGCCCGTAGTCCGCCACAAGTCCCTCGGGGTTCAGCCCGTCTAGGTACTCCACGATTTCCGTGAGTGCGTGTTCTAGGTCGGTGACCCTCGCCCTCAGTTGGTGTTCGGTGTATGTCTGCATTTTATTTCCCTCCGTTGTGTTGTGAATAAATTATACCCAATGGGTGTCACACGGTTTCCCGCGCGCCCTCCCCCTTCGGGCTAGTAAAGTCCTCGGGCGATTTCTCGCTGTTGGTCTGCGATTTCGTCACAGAAACAATCGCAAGACCAAACCCCGCAGTCCTCGCAGGTTTGGATATCGTCCTCGGTGGTTGTGTTCGTTGTGTTTGTCATAATAATAGTATAGCACACTATGCTACACAATGCAACCCCATTTCCAAAATAAATAAAACTTTTTCCGACCCGTCGCCCTTGCGCCCTCACGCCCGCGGGGCTAGTTCAGCCACTCTCCGCAGTGTGCGCAGATTTTCACGCTACCGCCGAAGGGCAGTTTTTCGTAGTCGGTGGTTGAGCCACAAACAACGAGTGCGCCCTCGTCACTCACACAATAGGCTGGCAGGTGGATTTCGTGGTTGTTCAGTGTAATCGTCATATATACAGTATAGCACACTCTGCCACGCTTGACAACTTATTTCCAAATATTTTTGCTGTCTGCCAGTCGCGCCCTCAGCGTCCCGCGTGCCCTCGCACCCTCGGATAAACCCTCAGTCTCGCTTTTTTTCCCACTCACGCCCTGGAGCCTTGGGGCACGGCTAATAGCCCGCGGGGTCGCCACTCCCGCGGGCTTGCGCCTTGCTTACTACCACTTAGTGAGGCACGCCGTTCCAGTATGGGCGTGGCTCTGAAGGCTCGTCATACTCGTCATAACCCTCTGCTTCCAACAATTCGTCTTCCCACCCTGGCTTCCACCCGTGGTCCAAGTCACCGTAGTTTGACATTTTGTTTCCTTTCGTTTGGCTGATATATACAGTATAGCACAATATCGCACGATATGCAAATTATTTCCAGATATTTTTCTAAGCGCCCTGGGCGTAGCCCAAGCCCTCGGACAAGCCCTCAGTCTCGCAAACTTTCCCTCGTTCACCCTGGAGCCCTGGAGCGTGCCCTGGGGCAATTCTTGGCTTGGTCGCCCGCGTGCCCAAACCCACCAGCCTCCGCCCGTGGGCAGATACGCCAATGCCCGCCCAGCGGGGGGGCTGGGCGGGCTGGCTCTGACTGACTGCCGTCTAGCGGTAGTACAGCCAGTTCTTGCGGAACGAGACTGCCGTTCCTTCGTAGTCGGCGTTAGCGTCACGGCTAATGGCATCAACCATTACTGGGGCGATAACAAGCGTGTCGGGCGTTGCCTTCGCCGTGCGTAGCGCACGGTTGCTGGCGAGGGCATAGGTCAAGCCGTTGTCTTGGCTGACCGCCATCGTGGTTTTGGCTTGGCTTGAGTTTGTCAAGCCTGACCACTGAATATTGCTATTGCGTGCTGGTCGCATATTTCCCTTTCGCATAGGTACTTCGTTTTCCCTATGAATATACTATAGCACACTCTGTCACGGTTCGCAACCTAAAATAGAATTATTTTGGATATTCTTTTGATATATCACCGCCCGCACCCTCCTCCCTCCCTCGGCAGACCCACTAGCCTCCGCCCTGGCGCGCCTCTTGTAATGCGTCCTGGGGCGAGTTACGGGCTTGGGTGGGTGCTTGCCCCATATCGCCCTCGCGGAGCCCTGGGAGCCCTTGGGTGCGTCTGACGGGGCGAACAAGTGTTTGGGGGTCGTTTGCCACGATATGCGCCCTCGTGCGATATTGTGCGAGTAAAAGTAAAATAAGCCCTCAGTCACGCAAAGTCCCGCGCGCCTCCCTCGGCACGCCCTGGAGCGTCTAGTG
>Ga0209296_1000089_pt1 | contig 78363 bp, 97 predicted proteins | sample S_130206_EF_Meta_FD_187319 | JGI IMG/M metagenome (GOLD analysis project Ga0209296, IMG submission 187319) | Freshwater microbial communities from Lake Simoncouche, Canada to study carbon cycling - S_130206_EF_MetaG (SPAdes) (version 2) | ecosystem: Environmental > Aquatic > Freshwater > Lake ...
ATCAAGCTCATGAACGAGAAATGGCTAAAATGCAAAATGAACAAGCTATGCTTATGGCTCAAAAAGGTTTTCAATCACAAGAAAAAATAGCAGCTATTGAATTGGAGGGTACTTATGCAGAAACATTCGCACAAGAAAGACAAGCACTTTATGAACACGATGCAAAACTTGTACACGACGCTGCTCCCTGGGTTAGAACTCTTAACGCAGCTGTCCGCCCTATTGTTGCTTTCACTTTTGTAGGATTACTTATATTTGTGGATGTGGCTGGTTTTATTTGGGCTGTACAAACTGTAGGGTTTAGTCGTGAATCTATGGATGTTATATTTTCATCTGATGAAATGGCTATTGTAGGTTCTATTATTGGCTTCTATTTTGGAGCTAGAACTTGGGAAAAGAAATAAGTGAATGTATCAAAAGCTGGCATCGCTCTTATTAAACATCATGAAGGCGTGCGTAATAAGCCTTATAAATGTCCTGCTGGGCTTTGGACTTGTTGTGTGGGTCATCTTATCGGGGATGGTAAATCATTGCCTGAATCTTGGAATAGAACTTTTTCACAGGAAGAAATAGATGGACTTCTTAAATCCGACCTACGTCGCTTCGAGCTGGGAGTACATAAGATGCTACCTAACGTGCTTCTTCGACAACATGAGTTTGACGCTCTTGTCAGTTTTTGCTTTAATTTGGGTCTTGGATGCTTTCAAAGATCAACACTCCGTCAAGCGCTTCTTCGCGGCGATAAAAAGGCGGCTATGGAATCGTTAGTAAAATATTGTAGGGCCGGTGGTAAAATACTGAGAGGTCTACAAACTCGTAGGCTAGATGAAAAAGCACTCTTTGAAGGTAAATAATGCCATTAAGTAAACTTGTATTTAAACCAGGAATTAATCGAGATCAGACTGACTATGCCTCTGAAGGCGGTTGGTATGAGATGGACAAAGTTCGTTTTCGTTCAGGTTTTCCTGAAAAACTTGGCGGCTGGACTGTAAGAACTATTGAACCTTATGTTGGCGTTGCAAGGTCTATTGCAACTTGGTCTACTACTGATGGTGCTAAACTTATTGGTATTGGTACAAATGAAAAGATGTATGTAAGTGCTGGATCGAGTATTTACGATATTACCCCCTTACGAGTTACTTATACTTCTACCACAGATCCTTCAAGTGATGATTGCTTTTCTACAACAAATGGGTCTAATCAAGTTGAGATTTTAACTATCACGGCCGGCATTGAAGATGGTGAGTGGGTTACATTTAGTGGTGTGACTAATCCTATTGGCGGTATTCCTGCAGCCGAATTTAATAACGAGTTTCAAATTACAGCTATTGGGGGCTCATACTTTATAACACTTCCCACAACAGCTACATCAACTGCAGTCTCGTCTGGTAACACCTCTATTGTGGCAGAGTTCCAAGTTAATATTGGCTCTGATATTGTTACCTTTGGTCCAGGTTGGGGAGCAGGTGTTTGGTCTCGTGGTACTTGGGGCTCTAGTGCACTTATACCTATTACAATATATCCAAGGCTTCAGTTTCAAGACAACTTTAATAATGACTTAATTTTTAATTATTTTTTAGGCGACATTTATTACTGGGTATATGATCCTACTTATACTGATCGCGCTGTAACATTACAATCTGTGCCAGGTGCTATTGCAGTCCCCCGTGAAGTATCAATTACCATATTTTCTCCATCAGGCCATCTTGTTGCATTAGGTGGTACTAATTATGAAGCGACAGTAGTCCCCGGTCAAAGCATAGTAACTCTTGTTCAAGACCTAGTAGACCCACTTATAGCTATTGCAGAAACCGCAATTGCGCACGGCCTTCAATCAGGCGATTGGGTAACATTATCAGGCCAGATCCCTGTTGACTATGAAGGTACTTATCAAGTTACTTATATTGACGCTACACACTTTAGTTATACGATGTTAACAGATCCAGGCGGCAATGCTACAACCGAAGGTACATATGACTATAATGATTACACAGGGGCTTACGATGCGCTTCTTGTTCGCTGGGCTAATGTAGACCCAGCTATTGGGCCTCAACCAGAAGTATGGCAACCTACACTAACTAATACTGCCGGCTTTTTAAGAATACAATCGGGCTCTAGAATTGTCGCGGCAATTAATACCCGACAAGAAACACTTATCTTTACTGATAGATCACTAACATCTATGCAATTTTTAGGTACAGCCGATGTGTTTGGTTTACAAGAAATGGGGGCTAATATTTCTATTATGGGTCCTAATGCGGTTACAGGCATTAATAATATTGTCTACTGGATGGGACGAGATAAGTTCTATACTTATTCAGGCCGTGTTGATACACTACCTTGTACACTACGCCAATACATATTCTCCGATATTAACACAGCCCAAAGTGAATTAATTTTTGCAGGCACTAACAATCAGTTTAATGAAATTATTTGGTTCTACTGTTCCGCAAACTCTAATACTGTCGATCGATATGTAGTGTATAACTATTCTGAAAACATTTGGTATTATGGTAATTTAGATCGAACTGCTTGGCTAGATTCAGGTGACTTTAGTAGGCCTCTAGCATTAAATGATTCATGGATTTATAACCACGAAGATGGCGTTGACGACGGACAACCACTAAGTGCTGCTCCATTACCTATTGAGTCTTTTATTCAGTCTGCATTTATTGACGTAGATGATGGTGATAAATTCATGTTAATTCGCCGTGTAATTCCTGATATTAACTTTACTAACTCGGATTCAACTTATGATACGCCAGAAGTTGTTATGACAGTAGGGGTTACAAATTTCCCTGGAGCTTCAACATCTACAACTAACGCAGATAATTTAACTACAGCAAGAAGTGTTCTAACTACCGCTACCATTGATCAATATACAAACCAAGTTTTTGTAAGAACCCGTGGCCGTCAGATGAACTTTAAAATCCAATCTAATAATTTAGGTACTCAGTGGCAGCTAGGTATGCCTCGTATTGATGCACGTCCAGACGGAATGAGGGGATAACATGGCCGGTTTTAACATTGCCAATATTAAGCCACCTAAAGCACCAAGCTTACCAATACCTCCATCGCAGTATAGTCAAGAATATTTTAATCTATTTGACAACGCCTTACGTCTTTATTTTAACCAATTAGATAAAGTGTTTCAGTATACAATTGATCCTAATATTGGGCAGTATATTAACTTTCCGTTTTTAGCTGTTTTAGATACAACTATTCAAGTTGCTACTGTGGTAGGAGATTCTTACCCTATTACTTTTGATTCGCCTTATTTACCTGTTTATTATGCAGGGCCCAATGATAGTCACCCTTATTTAGATCCTCTTGATGCATCTAAAATTATTATACCCAACTCACATTACTATAACTTTGCATACACAATTAACTTTTACAAAGCAACAACAAACCCAGCGACCGTAGCGGTATGGTTTAGACTTAATAGTACTACGTTAGGGACCATAGATTTTCCAGGTACCACTCGGTACTACACTGTTTTAGGCGACGGCGCTATTACCGCTGCAAACTGCACTATCATGACTGATGAACAAAACGGGGACTCTTGGCAAATTATGTGGACTACTTCAGATATAGATGTTTCTATTGTTCCAACCCCAGGTGCCGTTATAGGATCAGAACCCACAGGAGCATCGGCCGCATTAGCAATTAGCTATGTTTCAGCATAATTTGTATGGTATCATTACACTATCTTAAAAAGGACTTTTTATGGCAGCACACCACTCAGCACAAGGTTTAGCATCCCTCGGTCGTCACGGCGATTCAATGCTAGTTCACATGAGCCCACACGAAGTTGCTGGCTTAAATTATTTAGCTAAAAAACAAGGTACTAAACTTACAATCAATCCTGAAACAGGTCTTCCTGAAGCATTTAGCTTAGGTGGATTCTTTAGTTCATTATTGCCTATGTTTGCTGGTATGGCTTTGGGGCCAGGAGCTGGTATGATGCCTTTATTAGCAGGTGCTGCAACCGGTGCGGGTTTAGCGGCTGTAAAAGGCGAAAATCCTTTAATGGGCGGATTAATGGGCGGTCTTGGCGGTTATAGCGGCGCTAATTTAGCTGGCGGATTTGGTGCTGCGGCAGGTGGTGCGGGCGGTGCTGCGGGTACTGTAGGTGCTAACGGAGAAATAGGTTCTAGTTTGTTAAGCTCAGCTGGGGGATATACACCGGCTTCTGTTATTAATGGTGTTTCTGTTCCTAACGTTTCTGATATTGCAGGCGGCATGGATAAATCTATGATTAATACTGGACTTAATATTCCTAAAACTTCTATGATGAATTCTGCTAATATAATTAATCAGTCAGGCGCTGGAGCAGGATCAGCATTTTCAGGAGCTAGCTCATTTAATCCGATGCAGACTCTAAAGAATTCATATACTGGCGCTAAAAATGTAGTTACAGGTGAACCAGGTTCATGGGACGCATTTAAAAATTACTTTAATGAAGCCGGTCAAGCACCAACTACTAATTTCCAAGCGGGAATGAAAATAGCTATGCCACTAGGTGGTGCGGTATTAGGGGGTTTAGAGCCTACTGATATTTATGGTGAACCGATGAAACCTGATGGTAAAGATAAATATGATCCCTATTCAACATTAAACTTATCAGGCGATACAGGACTCCGTTTATATGCAGCCGGTGGAGATGTAAATAATAATCAATCTTCAATTGCATCTGGTGGCTTACAAAGTTTGTATGGCACTTCTGATAATTCAGGAGGTCCTCAAGCATTAAGTCGAGATGGTTATGGTGTAGGTAGATTAGAAGGATTAACTGCTGCAGGATCTAGAGCAAAAGCCGCTGATATGTTTTATGCTCAAGGTGGCCCAGTAAGTTTTGCTGATGGGGGTGATACAGAAGGTGTTGCACTAGAGCAATTAAGTATGTCTCCTGATTCAGCAAGTCCAAGTCCGGGTGGTATTGTGGCATTAGCTAATTCAGCTCAAATGAGTCCACAAGGCGGACAAGCTTCAGATATCAATTTAGCAGCCCCTCCAACAGCAACAGATGGTAGTCTAATTACACAAGTAGCTAATAATTTACAAGCAGACCCTAATTACCAACCTAAAAACCCTATTGAAGCCGCTATTGTTAAACAATTAAAAGGTACTGATCCAATGCAAGAAGGACAACAAGGTTTAGGATCATTAGCTCCAGCACAACCTTCATTCCCAACAGCAGCTACTTTTGCTCCTGCTCCAGCCATGGGTCCTACAGATTATAGTCAATCAAGTACACCTTATATGGCTAAGGGTGGTTATTTAAATGGTTCTGGTGATGGTATGTCTGACTCAATCCCTGCTACAATAGAAGGAAAACAACCTGCCAGATTAGCTGATGGTGAGTTTGTAGTGCCAGCTGATGTTGTAAGTCATATTGGTAATGGCTCATCTAAAGCAGGATCAAAAAGATTATATGCAATGTTAGACAAAGTACGTAAAGCACGTACAGGACATACTAAACAAGGTAAACAAATTAATCCTAGCAAATACATGCCTGCATGAACACCGTACAAATTGTAGCACCCAATAACGTATATAGCGTTTGGGACAACGTAGAGAATTATTTAAATGTGTCAATTAATGTAAGTGGTGGAGATTACACTTTAGACCAGCTTAAATTATTATTAGTACGGGGTGAGCAAACCTTATTAGTTTCTACAGATGAAAAAGGCGTTTTAAATGGCGCTATGACTGTAGAGTTTTCTAATCGTCCTAATAGTAGAGTTATGTTTATTACAGCATTAGGCGGCAACGGCATAGTAAATAAAGACACATTCGACCAAGTAGAGAATTGGGCTAGAATGCAGGGGGCAACAAAAGTAAGTGCATGGGCACAAGAAGCGCAAGCAAGGTTATACAAAATCAAATCAAATTTTAATACCGTTAGAATGGTTGTGGAGAAAGATTTATGAAATTATTTAACATATTTAATTGGGTACAAAACCTAGTAGAATTATTTACCTTTTATGGTGGTGGCTCTGGTGGCGGAGGCTCTCAAACTTCTACTTCGTATTCTACAAACTTGCCTGAATACGCTAAGCCATACTACGAAGAGTTAATGAAACAGTCAAACAAGGCTGTTTATACAACAGATGCAAAAGGTAATGTAACCGGTGTTAAGCCAATGCCAACTTATACTGGCGAACGTGTAGCAGGGTTTAATCAAGATCAAATAAATACTCAAAATGCAGTTATGGGCATGCAACAACAAGGTGGTTTTGGGCAAGCTGCTCAAGGTCTTACAGGCGCTCAAGGACTTTCTGGTGCTGCCGCAGGTATGGGGTTATCAAAGGCTTTAAACTATAACCCTAATCAAATTGCCGCACAAAGTATTAATGCGCCTACATTACAACAATATCAAATGGGCCCAGTAGAACGTGCAACAAGTCAATATTTTAGTCCTGCAGCGGCTGCTTATTATGGTGATCCATATCAACAAGGTGTTACTAATATCGCCCTTCGTGAAGCTCAATTACAAGGTGCTAAAGACAGACAAGCGGGTATGTTAGGTTCTATTGGTCGGGGTACATTTGGCGGCGCTAGACAAGCGCTTATGCAAGCCGAACAACGTCGTGGACTCAATCAAAACTTAGGCGACATTCAAGCTAGAGGTTCACAAGCAGGTTATGAAAATGCACAAAAAGCATTCTTGGCTGATCAAGCTAACCGTATGGCGGCTCAACAACTTAATGTCCAAACAGGCCTAACAGAAGCACAACAAAACTTGGCAGCGCAATTACAAACCCAAGGATTAAGTGCAGACCAAGCAATGAAGGCAGCATTATCTAATCAACAAACTAATTTAACTGCACAACAAGCCAATCAACAAGCTCAATTACAAGCAGCTCAACTTGCAGGTCAAACAGGTATTGCAGGTCTTACTTCTAGTATCGATGCAGCTAAAGCTCAGGCTGCAACAGCGGCGGCAACTCAAGGAGCTGAACTTGAAAGACTTAAAGCACAAGCAGCAACAGGCGCTGAAAAACAAGCGCTACAACAAAAAATTGATGATCTTAAATATCAAACGTTCCAAGAACAACAAAACTATCAAAAAACACAACTTGAATATCTTAGCAATATTCTTCGTGGGAACGCGGGTGCGTTGGGTTCTACTCAAGTGGCTTACACACCTACGCCGTCTGCAATATCACAAGTTGGCGGCCTTGGGTTAGCTGGACTTGGTTTAATGAAAGCGTTAGGATAAGGATAAAATATGAACATTATTAAACTACAAAATGAATTAAAAGGGGTACCAGACCAAGCTCTCATTGGTTATGTTCAAAATCCTACTGGTCAAGTACCAACCTACCTTGCATTAAGTGAATTACAACGCCGTAAAGAAATGCGTAATAGTTATCAAGCTGCAAAGCCTGAAACAACTGTAGCTGAAAGTTTAGTTAACGAGGCACAACCTCAACCTATGCAACAAGGTATAGCAGCCATGGCTCCGCAACAACCAGCTCCTGAACCAGCGCCGATGCCACAGGCTCCTATGGCGCCACCACAAGGTATGGCTCATGGCGGTATGGTTTCTTTTGCAGAAGGTGGCGAGACTCAACCTGCAATATATAGACCCATGACTTCAGGGCTAATTCCTCGCCCTGTAACAAATCCACCAATTAGTAATTCAACGCCTAACACTGTAGAAATTAAATTTGATGGATCTAATCTAAATAGGATACCTTCACTAAATTTAGATGCACTTCCTTCACTTAATTTAGACATGGCTCATGGCGGTATGGTTTCTTTTGCAGATGGTGGCATAGCAGGACTAGACACAGGCAATATGTACGATGAACAAATCTATGCCCAAGGTGGTATCGTTGCGTTTGATGATGGGGGGGATGTTAAAGGTTACGCAGGGCCGGAAGGCAGCTATGTTCAAGCAGATACTCCAACTTCACGTATTGATGCGTTGTATAAATTATTATCAGGGGCTCCAAATAAAATTCTTAGAGGACTAGCTGAATCGTCTGCTAATGTACCTTATGGGGCAGTAAGATCACAATTCCCAGATTTACCTGAAGATATATTTCATAAAAATGTACTTGGCGGAGAACCAGGTGCAGGGCTTTTTGGAGCGTCCACACCAGTAGCAGAACAACCAATAGCACCTCCAACTTTAGCGGCAGATACAACAACCGGTGCTAAACCAGCGGCAGAATCAACTAAACCTACTGTAGCAGATGATCCATTTGCAGCATTAAAGAAAACATTAGCCGCGGGCCCTACAGAAAAACCTAAATCAATGCAAGACTATGCAGCTGAATATAAACAAGCATTAGGTGAAGACCCTACAGTACAAGGTGCTAAAGATAGACTGAAAAAAATGGAAGATAAAGCAGCTGAACAAGAATCTAAATCTGGGTGGATGTCATTAGCTAAAGCGGGGCTAGCTATGGCTGCAGGTAAGTCTCCTCGAGCATTACAAAATATTGCTGAAGGCGCAACTGCAGGTGTTAATGATTATACAGAAGCACAAGACAGATTAGTAAAATTAAGAGAAAAACATTTTGAACTCCAATCTCAACTTGATAGACAAGCTCGTGCTGAACAAGTATCTGCTACAACATATGGTGCTAATAGTAAAGAACGCGCAGAAGACAGGGCAGCGAGAGAAAAACTTGAGAAAATGGCGATGGGTAATCAATTAGCAATAGCTCAATTAAACTATGGCATGCAAAAAGATAATAAAGTTGTAGCTAATAGAGATAAAGCAATTGATAACGCAATGCAAAAAGCTAAGATTATAGCTGAACAAAAGGGCGTTTCAGATGCCACTGAGTTTGATGCTATTTACCAACCTTTATTAGCACAAGAATTGGCTACATTAGGAGTGACTGGTACTGGATCTACTTATAAACCTCCTGTAAGTGGTATGTTACAAACAACTAAAGACGGTGTATTGAACTACGTAAGGAACGCCGCTAAATAAAATGCCTATAGTAAATGTTCCAGGCGTAGGTCAAGTTAATTTTCCTGATGACATGTCTCATAATGAGATTGTCGGCGCTATTGAATCAGATGTTATTCCTCAATACCAACAACACCTAGAAAAAACAGGTTTTGTACCCGCATTAAAAGCCGCAGGTCGTAGTGCATTAGGTGCTACTGAATTAGCCCTTGGTGAAGCTTTTAATTCTGATAAACTCCGTCAGCTTGCTGAAGAACAAAAACAAAAAGCCGCTCAAACATTTGAGCCAACAACGGAAGCAGATATTGCTGCAGCTCAAGGTATATTGCCTACTGCGGGAGCTTATGCTTCTAAATATGTAACCGAGCCATTAGGTGGTATTGCAGGCAGATTTGGTGCTCCTATTGCGGCAGGTATGGCGGCTCCGTTTATTGCTCCTGAAGCCCTTGGTGGATTAGCAACAGGCGCTATCGCTACAGCATTAACTGATTTGCCCGCTGAAATTGGTGAGAACGTTGAACGCCAAAAAGAACAAGGTAAAGAAGTTGACTTACTATCTGCCACAACAACAGGTTTAGCTCAAGCTGCATTAGCAGGATTCGGAGTACCCGGTACAGGCGCTTTAAATAAAGTGTTAGGCCCTCAATTATTAAGAGAAGCTGAAATCCTTGCTCCTAAAGTTTTAAAAGGTCAACTTACTAGAGAACAGGCTATTGCAGGATTAACAGGTAAAGCAGAATCTTACGCTCGATCTGTTGGTGTTAATGCGATTACAGGCACAGGCTTGATGGTAGGTACAGAAGAATTGCGTCGTGCTCAAGCAGGTCAAGAAGGTATGACACCAGGAGAACTCGGCGAGACTGCATTAACAGCAGGCTTATTAGCTCCTATATTTGGTGGATTACATCCAGTTGGACGTGGTGCTGCTGAAGCTAAAATCGGTGAAGCTGCCGGAAAACGCCAAACAAAATTAGACGCTATTGAAGCTAAAAATCAAGCTAGAGAAGAAGCTTTCTTTAGAATAGAACAAGAAAAACTTACAGAACAACTCGCTCAAGAAGAAGCTGCTAAGAAAGCACAAGAAGATTTTGATGCGGCCAACGCTCCTAACAAATTTGGTAACTTTGCTCCAGAAGGAAGTAAACTCGCTAAATCAATTGCAGATGCAGTTAATCTTCCAGAACAAGAATCAATCAAGCAAGCTACTAAAGCCCGTGATACCGCATTTGAGGATCTTCCTAAAAACATTGCATCGTTAGCTAAACGCCCAGAATTACCTTCTATTGACAATGTAACTCGTATCGATGATAATTTCACTAAAGCAATTGGTACTGCACCTAATGCCGGCTTCTTAAAAAACATTAAAAATTTAGAACTAAACGCAGAGAACGCGCCTAAGATACAACAAGAAATAGAAAACTATAATGGTACAAGTAAAACTGTACTAAATAATCTTAAGCAGTTTTCAAATCGTTTAGAGGACATTAAAAATGGAAATGATGCACGAGTTAACGAACGAAGAGCTAGCGAAAATCTTTCAATATTTGGACAACCCGAACCAGGAGTTACCGCAGGAAATGAAGCATTTAACAGACTTAGAGATTATGGGGCTCCAGTTGATGTTAGTGCAGCTCGAGCAAGAAAAGAGAGCATCTACGCTCCAATAGAAGCAGCCACTAAACCTACCACTCCAAACTTATTAACAACCTTACGTAAGTATGGGGGCATTAATTTATCTGATCTCCGTGAACTAAAAGGAGAAACTAGAAAAGTTGAAAAACGTGGATACTATAATGTATTTAATCAACGCGCTAAATCACTCATGGAGCATATTGAGAGTGGAAGACTTGATGACTATTTGCCCTACCAAGATAGAATGAATACAGCCGCAGAACGCGGTGAAACTTTTGATGCAAAACCTGCATATGATTTCCTAGCAGAAAAAATTAAAAATGAAGAGACAGTTTATCACTTTGAAGATGCACAACGTATGGCAGAAGCCCGTAATGAATTACGTAGTCGCCAAGAAGAGCCTAGTGATATTAATCAACGTCTTGCAGAAGAAGCTGCGGTTGAAAAAGGTATGGGTGTTAAATACGCTAAAGAAGAAACTAGACCTGAATGGGTAACACCTGACGTATGGAGAAAATACGATGCAGCTCGTGAGGCTGAAGCTTTTGCTAAAAAACATGATCTAGGTGCATATCGTGACATGGCAGAGCGGGCTAATAAAAACCTTGATGAAGCTATTAAAAGAGACCACCCTACTGAAAAACCATTAGAGTTTAAAGATAAATTAAAAGACGCTTATGGAGATAGACTTAAATTAGCTAAGGGTCTTGAAGCGCTTACAAAAGAAACAATCGGTTCTATTAAGCAAGCTCTCAAAGATAGATTTGGTAAGAACGTAGAAAGAGCTATTGAGCGTAAAGATTTAAACTTAATTGAAAGTAAAGATGTGCCCGCTGGTATTGATGCCGAGGCTGTAGCTTACTTTGATAAAGGTAAAGTTTATTTAATTGCAGATAGATTATCTAAAGAAGATGCGGGTGCTAAGCTCCTACATGAAATGGGTGTTCACTACGGCTTAGAAGGTATGATTGGTAAAGACATATACCGCGATGTTCTACGCACAGTCAATAGATTGAACAAGATGGACAAGATTGCTACTGCGGCTCATGATTACGTTAACGCTAGATACCCTGAATTAAAACCAGGTTCAGCTGCGCATGCAGAAGAAGTGCTAGCACGTATCGGTGAGACTGCACCTAACCATACATTATGGCGTAGAATTGTAGCTGCGGTTAAAAACTTCTTAATCAAAAAAGGTCTATATGACCCGAACAAATTAAGTGTAAAAGATTTGCAAGACATGATTAATAGCTCATTGCATAGAGCACTACGAGAAGAAAAGAAACCAGTTGCTTTAGAGATGAGAGAACCTCTACTTGAACGCACAGTTCAATACGCTAAAAAAGAACAACCCCGTAATGCAGAGCTTCATGCAATATTAAGAGCTTCCGGTTCAGACTTTAAAAAAGAAGATCCTAGCTTATTCCAATCATTCCGTGATAAACCTAAAGAAACAGCTAAGCAATATTATGACGATGCTAAGACAGGTGCATCTGGCTTCTTACGTAACTTTGAAACTAACTGGTTCTCAGCTGATGCTGCACTACAACGCGGTATACGTTCTGCTATGGAAGGAAGCAAAGAAACTTGGGATGCGGTTCGTCAAGCTATGTACCAAACAAGTACTTCTCAAGCCTTACACAATGAAGGCGTAGCACATACATTCCTCGAGATGGGTAATATTAAATATAATCCTGAAACATACAAGTGGGAAGTTAAAAAGGGCGATACTAGCTGGGTAGATATTACTAAAGAAATTAAGAATTTAGCTGAACAAAAAGGTGTATCTTATTCTGAAATGGAAACTTATGCTCATCGATATTTAGAAGCTAAGCGTCTACAAGGTTTAATTAAACAAAACGAAACAATGGATACCCGTGCTAGACAAATGTTATCCGAAGGTAAATCTAAAGCTGATGTATCTAAATTCCTGTTTGACAATAAAGTTAAAATACACATGTCGCCTGAGCAGATTGCTGCGGCATTAAAATTCAAAGATAAGATTAAAGGTCTTGAAAAGGTAGAAGAAAAATGGCATAAAGTTCGTGCCGAAGTATTAAAGTTTGCAGAAGATACAGGCCTGTATACAAAAGACGAAGCTAAAAAGTTATTAGAAGTGATGGACTACGTTCCGTTCTATCGTATTGAGCAACTAGAGAACCAAGCTGGACCTCGAGAATATAGTCGTGGTTTACTTGATGCAGCCCGAGATAAAAAACTACATGGTAGTGGACAAGAAGTTAACAACGTATTTGACAATATGGAGCGTTGGATTTCTTATACTATTCGTAGGGGCGTTAATAATAAGTCAGCTCAGAATCTAGCAGAAGTTGCTACTAAATATTTACCTGAAGGTGAAGTTAAACTTGTAGATGAAGTAGGACGCGGTATGGAAAACAATACCGTAGGTATATGGAAAGGTGGACGTCGTTATCTATACGAGTTTAGTGATCCTCTCTTTGTAAAAGCATTTACAGGCATTGAATCATTAGCTATCCCTGCAATGAAAGGCTTCGCTAAATTTACAAATGCCTTACGTCAAAACATTGTATTAAATCCGTTGTTCTCAATAGGTCAGCTATCTCAAGACGCGTTTGGCGCCATGTTTACATCAGGTGTTAAGAGCCCTTTTGCTATTCCTTTAGAAGTTATGAAAGAGTTTTATAAGACTTTACGTGGTACAAGTGCCGCTCACGAAGCATTAAGATCAGTAGGCGCAGTAGGTGTTAAAGACTATTCTGCAGAAGCAAGTAGACTACAGGCTGAAATTTCAGCAGGACTTCGTAGCCCAACACTATTACAAAAAATTAAATCTCCATTAGAGAAATTCTCTATGGCATCAGACAACGCTGTACGTCAAGCTATCTTTAATAGAACCCTAAAAGAAACAGGCGATAAAGCTAAAGCAATTGAACGAGCATTTGAAGTCATTAACTTCCGTCGTGCTGGTGCATCTAAAGAAGCTACATTTATGAGACAGACTGTTCCGTTCTTTGGAGCTTACTTACAATCTATGAACGTAGCAGCTAAAGTAATTTCTGGTCGTGGTATTGCTCCTGAACAAAAAGCTGAAGCTCATCGAGTGCTAGCAAGTACAGCAGCTAAGGTTGCAGCCTTATCATTAATTTATAATATTATGGTAAGTGACGATGATACTTATAAGCAAACTGATCCTTCAATCCGTGACCGTAAACTATATATTCCAGGCACAGGTATGAGCTTACCATTACGTCCTGATATATTTACATTAACAACTAAGATTTTACCTGAGCATATTTATCAAATGACTATGGCTGAAGCTACAGAAGATAAAACTAAAGCCATGAAAGCTCTAAAGAACGGATTATCTAATGCACTATTAGGCCCTAACGTATTGCCTCAAGCAATCAAACCTATCCTAGAAGTGTCAACTAACCATGACTTCTTTACTGATCGAGCTATCGTAGGTCAAGGTTTAGAGCAATTAGAAACTTACAAACAATACACTAACAATACTTCTGAATTAGCTAAAGCATTAGGCAATTTCGGCATGTCTCCAATGAAGATAGATCATTTATTAAAGGCTTACTTTGGGTATACAGGCGGTTTAGCTTTAATGACTACAGATGCTTTAATCAATGCAGGGTCAGATATTCCTAAACCTGATAAATCAATCCGAGATAATATTGCGTCAGTTCCTGGCATGTCAGCATTTGTAGCTAAAGAGCGCGGTACTAAACTTATGAATGACTTCTATGAGCTTCGTGATGAAGTATCTACAGCAGTAAATACATTTAATAAACTGAAAAAAGAAGGTACGCCAGAAGAACGTCAAGAATATAGAGAGAAAAACCAAGAGTTACTTCGCGTTAAATCCGCGGTTAACAATATGAATAACCAATTAACTAAGATTAGAGAAGCTGAGAAAAGAATTTACAATAACCGTTCAATGTCCGGTGAAGAAAAAAGAATTAAACTTGAAGAGATCCGTCAACGCCAAGAAAGAATATTAGCTAACGTAGAGAAACTAAGATTACGCGCAGGGTTCTAACCTATCCTCCAAGCCCTAACTCCTAGGCAACCATCTTTCGTAGTAACATAAACTTTAACTCTTACTCGTGCTCGCTTAGCGCCGGACTCAATGGCATAGATAAGAGGCGAGGGCTTCAATGTTGGTATAAAAAAACTCTCGCCTAATTCCATTACTTCAAACGGAAAGATCCATTCGGGTTCATCATGCAGGTTCAGATACAACTCCTCCAATAATATCTTTTGGGATTGAGTTAAGATTTAACTTATAGACTCTTGTTGCTGACTTACCAATATCTCTCCAGCCTGCGTTCATACGCTTTCTAATATCTCGTCCTGCATCGATCTCAATGTTAGATAACTTCATTTGATATAAGAACTCTTTAGAACTAACTGACATTTCATTAAGATACTTTTCAAACTCTGTCTTAGATATATACATTGCATTACCTTCTACTTCAACGCGGATAACTAAAGCTGATCTAGGTTCCATCACTGCCTTCCCATCTTTCATAATAAGAATACCTGTTTGGTTCTTATTGATATAGTCTGACAATACTGACTCATAGTCGACTGCGTTAACCTTGACCACGTTATCTCGAATAGCAATCATTTCTCCTACTATGCGTCGATAGACCCGATCCAAGTCAAAATTAGTAATGCCCGCGTTATTCGTAATTTCACCCGCAGTCATCGTAGCAGAGACTAAGTTCTCGTAGAATCGATAAGCCGTATCCCGACCAAAGTCTTCATTAAACTTAATACCCCACTTAGTAATCATGTCTTGTAGAGCATGTTCACCTACCTTGTAGACTTCTTGAATAAACATAGGGCCTGCCCAACCATAATTAAATCTAAACTTGTCAAATATCTCACGACCAAGTGAAGCGTCGTCTTTAAATGCGTCAGGTTTACGTACAGATAACTCAATTAAACGCGCTACCTCACCATTAGGATCTTTCTTTAACCCTGTTAGCTTGTCGTATAATGAGTGATTGGATGTAAACATAGCAATCATCGAAGCTGACATCTCATGATCTCGTTCCGCATTGACTGATGCTTGCATACGGATTTTAGATTTACCCTGTGAGATTTTATGGATAAGCTGTGATAAGTCTTTAGGTAGGATATTGCCAACTTCGTCCAAACCAAATGGAAGATTATGTAATCCCAAATATCGACCTGTCATACCATTAGCCGTAGCTTCGAGTACTGATAAATCTTTAGGGTTACCCCATACAGATAAAGCTGAATATAAAGCTCCAGTCTTAGCTGCACCTGATTCCCCTGTTAAACAAATTGTCACGCCGGAGGTTGATGTATAATCCATGAGAACTGAGCCGAACCCAGCTAACATAGTAAAAGCATGAAGTTCTAGACTTGGCAGATTAAGTTTATTAGCTGCCACTTTCCATTCTTCGTACGTACCATGTTTGGATAAATGTTTTGCGATGCCTCGGCAAAGAGGAGACGTAGGAGAAGGTTTTGTTTTCCCGTCCCTAGTAATTTCATCTTCACCGATAACAAAGGATTCTCTGTTTGGAGTCCACCCCATCTGCATCCTCATTACGTCTGCAGCGCCTTTGTTCATTAGGTATTGACCCCATTTAATAATATATTGCAATAGATGCCCCACTTCCTTATTTCCTGGACTAAATAATATGCCATTACTTGCTATGATCTCTTTAAACTTTTCTACTGCATATACATGCTTCAATGGCAATAGGAACTTTCTTTCGGGATCATTAGGTAATAGCGCCTTCATTTCTAAACACTCTCCGTCAGCGATACTAAAAATACGTCTAACTGGATATATGTCATATAGAGATACTGTGATTGGGATACTTCGTGTAACTTCCCCATGCTCATTTGTTTCTTGTTGCATATAATAAATACCGCCATTTTTACCATATACATAAGGTGAAAGTTCTTCAGGTAAAGATTTTAACATAGATACTACAGTGCCTGTTTTAGCGTCGAACTGATGTACAACAGGGTTATCTGATGCGGGAGTTATATTAAATACTTTACCTAATGCTAACGGATTTGTAATTTTGCCTCGATGCGGACAGCCTTCGCAGCCACCAGGATTGACTGAGTTAAATGTCTCGCATGAATGAGGCATGTTTTGTGTAGCTTGAGCTTTTCTCTCTGCTGCGTTCTTATCATAACCCGGATGACCTTCTGATATTGCTCGAATAGCGTCTTCTCTATCATTACAATGTTGGGCTATGGATAACCCTGAATACCAAATAGGCTCCGTTAAAGTTGCTACATTTTCTAGAATATATTTAAGTTGATTACATCCTTTACCATCTAAACTCTCAACGGCAATCTTCTGAAAGTTAGACTCGAAGTTATCGAGCTTAAGCATTTTCTTTTGATCTTCTGATAAACCTTTAGGTACTGATTGTAGTATAGACTCTAATGACTGGGTAATTTCACCTAAGAAATCTTTAAACTCATCAAAGGTGTACACAGGTAATTCGTCATGTCTATAGATAAAGGTTCTACTTGGAGGGTCTGATTTATGATTGAACGTATCAGGACTACGTAGAATACGAGCCGCGTCTGCTGTCACTACTGGATCAATCTTTAAGCCATGACTAATACAGAAGTCTTTAAACTTCTCTGCATAAGGTTTCCATTCAGTCGTATCGATGTCTCGGTCAAAGAACCAATAGGCATGGATGCCCCCACCTGAATCTACTATTACAGGATCAGGTAATTCTGACTCTAATACAAACTTATCTAAATCATCTAATGCTTCTTTTTTAGATTGGTAATCTTTAGTTTCACCTACATCTAGATCTATAAAGAATGACCTAGCATAAATAGCTTCATCTGCCTTACGGCTATAGCCCTTAAATGAGCTCATAGCTACAAATATGTTCGTCTTGTCGTCTCGTTTTGTTTCAATTGTTTCTGCTAAATCATCAATGGACTCTACGAATTTGTGTCTAGTCCTCTTGGTTATTGGGTCTATATCTGCTATACAATAAACCCCTTTAGTAGGCAATGCTTTCGTATAAAATTCTCTTATCATTTTGCTTTCCTAAATTTTTAGTCAAAGTTATCCCGCTGCATCAATATGCATTTTTTTCGATCTCTTTCGGGATACTGTTATTGTACTACTTTTTTCTCTAATTCTTTAATCAGTATCTTTATTTTCTCTAAATTCCTATTTCGTATAGCGCCGCCTCTAAACCATGTATAAACTGTCAGTCTAGATACATTACATTTTTCGGCAACTTCAATAGGGGGTACGTCCGCCTTAACACATAACTTGGCTAGTTTAACCCCTATCAAATTGTCGTTAAGCTTGTTTAATTCAAGCCTAAATTTCTCGCTATACATTATTGCCATTACGTTTTAGTCGACCACTTTTTTACAATATCATTAACGCTACTTACAGGTTTAGGTTGAGCTTGTGTTGTTTCTCTCAATACCGGTTCTGTTGAGTCAACGTCACTCTTTTGTGCTTCGGCAGGTTGTGCCTGAGCTGGAGCGGCTGTTGCTTGAACTGGTTGAGAAGGAGCTTCACCTTCTTCTGTTGATTGGAAAATGGTTAACTTAACTGCTTGTTCAGCAGCTTGACTCTTCGCTTGTCTTGCGATTACATCCATATCACCTGGATCAACTGCGGCTGCAGGAGAGAATAGTACCTTGGGTGTAGGAGACTTAGTATCAAATTGCATCTTAGTAACGACGCGGCTAGCACTTACATTGTTGCTTGCTAACATTTGTACATAAGGTCTGAAACCCCACTTACCACTATCTTCTTTTTGCCAACATGATGTTGAAGGTAATACGAGTTGCATAACATCGCCTGCAGGATCATTAGGTAATACAACGGCTAGACGCCATGATAGGCGGCATGATGAACCCGCACCACTTTTAACGCTTTGTGGGCATGCATCACATGATTTTGCTTGCGGTGTTTTAACATCAGCGTCAGGTACTCGAGAGTCGCTAGACCAGCATGAAGGGCTAACTTTCTCATTCTCTTTATATGATGTTGCATAAAATGTTCTAGATGCGGCATGAGCCATCTTAACGATGATTACATTCATATGACGATCTTCGATGGCACTGACTTCTTTACCACCAACTATCTTACGAAAGACTCCACCACGAATTGATATACGCTTGGTCGCATTACCCAGTGCACCACCGGCAACGGCTAAGGTATCTTCATCTAACCCTGTCTGAATTAGGCTAGGACTGTTCTGCAATATTACTGATAATTCTGTATTCATAACTGTATCTCCACTAATTATTTACTGGTTGGTTTGCGTACTACAATGCCAAATTCTCGCATTGTGCTGATGCCGGGTGGCAGTCCTTCGTCTTCCTTACCATTAAAGAACTCTTTACAATTGCTTTGATGTAAGCGTTGTTGAAGTAACTCGATTGCGTTATTCTCGATAACGTACTGCTTAAAGTTATTCCAATCGCTACATACAAAGTTCTCTTTAAGAGACTTAATGATAGTGCCATTCCCCGTACGTATACTATCAGCATTTATATCATTGCAGGCACCTAACATCACCTGTTCTAACTGAAACATGTCCGCTTTTAACTGTGCGTCCTTTGCTTCGTATTCTCTTGCTATATTATCCCTTTCTGATCTTATAGTCAAATAAGTTTGTACTAATTCATCTAGTTGTGGTGCATCACTCATTTCTTTCTCCTTAATTTATCTTTCTCTAATTGATCCAACTCATATAGTACCTCAAATAATATAACTAGTATATAGCCAATCCAAAACCACATATTAGCATGGAAATTATATAAAAGGAACCCAGCCATAAAAGTATTTAATATCACTCTCCAAGCTCCTCTCTATAAAGATCTACTAATTTAGTGTGCATATCTACCTTACCTTGTAGCATCTTATACATCTTCTTTTCTACGTCTGATCCTTGTAGGTGTACTACAGTCATCTTATTCTTCTGTCCTACGCGATCCATACGGGCAACACATTGTAAGTAAGTTTCAACGCTCATCACAGGAGACCAGAAGACTACCGTGTTTGCTCTAGTTAACGTCACTCCGTGAGACGCAGCTTGAGGCTGTATGACTAAGACTCTTGGATCTTCATCTGTTTGGAACCTACCTATAATACTGGCTCGCTTTGTCGCTGTAACATCCCCATTAATGATCTCATTTGTAACCCCCTCCCCATCTAAAAATCTTGCAACGACCTCGATGGTATGTCTATAGGGTACGAATATTATCACCTTATGTTCTGTTTCGTCAATGACCTCTTTCAACTCTTTAAGACGCGGGCTAATATCAAACTCAATAACATCATGCTTGTCTGTATAGACAGCTCCGCCTGAAATCTGTAATAACTTATTAAGTCCTGCTGCAGCGTTGACTGCGGTCACTTGTGCTCCTGCTGCCTCGATCAACATCTGTTCTTTTAAAGCCTTGTAGTACTTCATAACTTGGGGAGTTAAAGGAACTTCGCGTGTCTGGTACATGACTTCGGGTAAATCAAGACAATCATTTTTAGCAAAGCGTATCGCAGGGTTTAGCGCTTTAAAGACCTCGTGCCTTGAGTTAGGCTTGGGTATCCATTTAAACTTAGTGACTTGGTGCATCACTAGATCTCGCCACGCCATAGCAAACTTCGGTATACGTTGTGGACAAACTAACTTAGCTAATCCATAAGCATCGATGGGCGATTGAGATGCCGGCGTTCCAGTGAGCATCCATAAACGAGTTTCGGGTTTTAATATTTTAGCTAGCGTTTTCCACCTTGTTGTAGATGGGCTCTTATAAGCATTAGCTTCATCGACTACGATTAAATCAAATCCGCCATTAGCGATGACGTCTCGTACTACCCCTACACCATCATAGTTAATAATGATAATCTCGTAATCCCCGTTAATAATCTTAGCTCTTTTTTCTGCTGTTCCGTGAGCTACGGCTGAGGTTCTATGCATGCACGTATTAAAGACATCGCCTTGCCAAGCTGAATACATAATTGACAAAGGACATATAATAAGAATGCGTTTGATCTCGCCTTGATTCATTAAATAATCCGCTGCCCATAGTACTGACGAGGTTTTCCCTGTACCAGCTTCGTTAAAACAAAAGGCTCGACGATTGATTGAGAGGAATTCTGAGGTTATTCTTTGGTGATCGAAAGGTTTATACAGCCCAGGATAATGATAGTCCCGAGTGATAGGTGAAGGTAGATTGGTTCTGAATGATACGATTTGGTTAAGCTTAGTCATCTCATGTAAGCCCCAATAGACCATTACGTCTGCTAGGTTACCATTCCATTCAATAACTTCTGACTTTTCAATTGCGTCCGTAATATGTGGGACGATGTGTTCAGGTACTGTAATTCTTACTGCGGTATTTTCTATAAGTTCCATACTATCCTTTTAACTAGGCATCCCCGATGCCTTTCTGTGTATTACTATTTCTTCTTGCGTTCTCTACTACTAATCTCTGAAATTAGATTACCTTTCTTGTCTCTGTTAAACGATCTATTCTTGGCAGCGCTTTGTATGACTACGCCGTCTTTATTCGATCCTCCTTTATCTAGTGCTTTCTTGTGAGCTACGTCTTTACCTTCCCGTGCGTCAGCTTTACCATCTTTGTCTTTATCAGCCATCGTTTTATCTAGTAATCGACGAGCGCGTTGTCTTTCCATTCGGCGTTCATGTTCACCACGTTTCTTTTCTAGTTCATATTCATGATTATAAGGTCTCTTACCTTTTGCGTATGCCATATTTTCTCCTAAGATTTATTATATTCACAGCTCTTAACAGGGCAATATCTACAGAGCGGTGTTGGGTTAGCTTGCCATGTGTTATTATCATACGACATATCTAATCTTGCAAGCGATTGTCCAAAGTCATTCCAATACTTATCTATCTTATCTCTTGTATACTCTTCTGTAATAAAGCTATTGTGCATCACAAAGAGAAGTCCAGCTTTGATCTTATTAATATTTGGAAAGTGGGCAAAGGTCATTAGCGCCATAAGTTTAAGTTGCTTAGAGTCCGGATACTTATTTGAACCAGTCTTATAGTCAACAATAAAAGCATAGTCATCATCAACAATAAGTAAATCCACAATACCACGAACCCATCTATTAGGGTCATCAAAAGCACACGGGGTTTTATCTCTCCCCAAAGCCATTTCATACTCTGGATATTTATCCCCAGGGATCGCAATAAGTTCATCGACTACTCCTTTAAATCTTAAATAGTTTAATGCTAATTCTTTACCATCTTTTACATAGTCTTCTAATGCTTTATGTACTTCTGTTCCATAGATCATTTTTTCACTAGGAATAACTTGATAGCTTTGTGCTACCCTAATTTCATAGTACTTTCTAGGGCACTTAAGATACTCACTTAAAGCTGAATAAGACCATGTGTATTGAGCCATTATTTTTTATCTACTTTCTGAACGTTCCCCGTCGATTTATTAAGTTCATACTCAGGTAATACTTCTTTTCCTATGGGTTTCATTTGATCCCATTCTTTATCTACAGGCAATTCTTTCTTCCTAAAAATCAAATCAAAGTTTTGTTCATACAGCTCATTGTTTGGTTTACTCTGTAACAGATCTCCTGTTGATTCATTTCTTGCTGTTCTTTTCATAATTTTCCTCCACGTCTTTTAATAATCGATCAAATGTTAATTTATCTTTGTCTTGTAAAAATTCTACGCTAAACATATATCTTGGTTTTTGAAAATTAATTACCATGTGTTCATGTTGAGTATTATATAAGTAATATGTATTAGGTTTGTAATGTAGTTGCATAAAATTTCTACTCACTTCTTTTTTGTTTCTCGAAAATAAACTATGACTATATACACTTCCATTAGGTGTTAATAGCATATTAATTCCTACGCCCCGCCTAGTATCTACATGCCAATCGTAACAAGTATATGGATCTAATTTAATAACCCCACCTAAATACTCGTACCTATTTCCTAGCCATTTAAAGAACGGGTCTTGTTCTAATAGGTCGTATGGTAAAGGTTTACCCGCAAAATTATAATAAGGAAACCAAGCCTCATCATTTTTCGCATATTCTAAAATACTGTCTGCAATGTTAGACTCATGTTTAATTTCCATAAATGAGTATGCCATCATTTTTCTCCGTATATATAAATTATCCAATTTGCAAATCTAAGTAGTTGTTCAGGTGATGCGCTGTTCTTCATTGTGTTAGCTTTGTGACTAAGCACCTGTATATTACCTTTAACATATCCTTTATCATTATCTATCCTATCTACCGACGGAGAATGTGGCGACGGCCCCGTTTTCATTCCCTCATTTGTGCCTACTAATATAGGTATACCAAGTGCGGGACATAGAATAGGTATATCAATATCTTGCCAATCTAAATTAAACTCCGTTCCCATTCGTTTAGCTCTACTTTTTATATTAAGATGTAGACATCTTTCAGGGTTTGCATACCGCCATATTTTAAGTTTCTGTGTAGATTTTGCCTGATGTTTTTGTACATATGCTTTTATTTTGTCAGGGTTTTTTAATCTCCACGCTTTTTGGTACTCTTTATTATTTTTAGCAGTCGCCATAGCTTTCTCCATAGTTAGCTTCGCATGCTACGGGTAATCCTTCTGCCCATTCAGGTGGTTTTGACATAACCCCCATAATAAAATCTTTAGCGTTATCTGCATCATCTTTTTTAGCTATACAAACTACGGCATCATGTACAGTTAAAACAGGTCGATACTTCTCATTAATAGTTATCATTTGCTCACCCACAATGATACGGGCTAGGGCTTGAATAACATTCTCTACTACTGAACCACCCCACACAGAGATAGTGCCACGTCTAGACTTATAAGTGAACCGACTCTTTGCTTCCGATGTATCATACGTCAGTCCGGGATATTGTATATAAAGCCCATTAGGTAATTTAATACCTCTCGATGTTACAAGTAATGCTTTATTCTTATCTAGATAGTAAGGTTCTTTTTGATACGGCCATGAAGATATATCATGTAAGGCTTCGTCACATGTGCGCCAAAACTCAATCACTTTATTATTAACTTCGCGGTATACTCTTACTAACCTTTGGCATTCTAGGTCATCGAGCTCTGTATTCGCAGCGATCTTTAAAGTCTGTTGTAACTTCTGCCACCCTGTACCATACCCTAATCCAAGAATACAAGTTTTACCTACAGCTCGTTCAGTCTTATCTTCCTTAGTAATAGGTCTATCATAAACTTTACTTGCAAACTCTGAATAAACATCTCGACCTTCTTTATACCATTGAACGACATCATCTTGTCCAGCTATCCATGTAAGTACTCGAGCTTCAATTTGGGAAGAGTCACAGTTAATAACTACGTGACCACTTGGTGCTATGACTGCATTCTTTAAGGCTTTCTTTTTCTTATCTCGGCTTGGTAAGTTTTGGAAGTTAACTTTATCCGAGCCTGCCCATCGACCCGTATGTGCGCCGTAATACTTAAGAGGAATAGGCAGCTTGCCCTTATTGCGCGACCCAATTGCGATAAACCTTTCAATTCTACTCTCCTCTATGGTTGACTTAGTTCCTAATCTAACTGTACAAAGCTGTTGAATAAACGGATCTTCATGTTCCATCAAAGCTACGAACCCTTCATCTCCTTTAGCTAAAGCAAAGGTATCCTTACCTGTTGCAGGACTTATTTTAGTAGGTACAACTACCCCTAATTCTTGAAGTATCTCGGCAAATTGTTTATTAGATGCAAGCTTTGCCCTAACACATTCTTCTGTTTCGCATACAAGTTTAACCATGAGGCCTTGTAATAGCTGTGACTTTTCTAACTTGACTTCTTCTAGTCGCTCGATCAATAGCCCATCATCAACTTCTAGGACAGGTATAGTATACATACGTAAGGTTAGATCAATGAGTTTTAATTCTTCTTGGGGGAACATCGGGGACAATACATGAAACAATTTATAGGTAAGTTCGACGTCGTTCTTACAATATGAACCATAACGTTCTAGGTCATCATGGGCAAAATCTTCTCTACGTTTACCCTTGGCTTCTACTACCTCTGTACCTTTAGCGCCTAACTCATATCGTTCGACAAGGGCGGCTAAGCTACCTCCCGCATCTACGCCATGAATGGCACGAGCCATACCAAGAGTATCAAAATATATGTGGGGGACAATGTTAAATACGAAAGAAAGGATTCCGCCATCGAATTGGGTATTGTGGCAGAGCAACATAGAATTGTCCCAATCATAGCTTTGTAACCTAGCTTTAATCTCATCATGAGTGCCTGTATACCAATGAGTATCGCCGTCATCTATCTTTACTCCTACTCCGATAACCTCGAAGCGTGGGTCTCTAATATATTCTTCTGTTGTAAGTCCTGAGAGTGAGTAGCCTGTATCATAAAATGTTTCAAAATCAAGCGTTAGAAGTTGCATATTGTCCTTAAAATTGGTGGGTTACTTGCGGTTTATATAATTGCAAAAATACCATTTTAAACATATAAATAAAGTGCTTTCACCCATTGCGTTTACTGCAAATTACTTATTTACTTTGCGTGTCGTGCAAATTCATCTCGGCAGTCTGTTGAGCACCACCTTCTTGTATCGGGAACGTCTTCACCACACCACGTACACTTGCCCGAAAGGTTCGGGGCCACTTTAGCTTCCGCTGCAGCGTTTTTAATTGCAATATCAGTGATGACTTCCATGTATTCATTGGCTCTGTCTATTTCGTCTGCCATATTTTGTACCTAATTCTTTTCCCATAATTTGAAAATTTTGTGACCATTTATTATTAGCGCTTCTCTTTTTGGGAAGTGTGACCTTACCCGCTTGTTCTAATCCAACTATTCTATCATAAGAGCTATTGATATTGTCTAGAAGTTTAGACCTTGATATGTTAGGAAACTTTTCTATGCACTCATTAATTTTTACTACTAATTCTTCATCTGTTAATTTTTTGTATGCAGGTGTTACGCTCATATTAAACATTCTCCGACTAATTCAAATAAATCCTCTTTAACTTGAGGTTCTTGTTCTAAGGTTATTATTGTAACATCTTTGTGTGTATCTCTATACCATTTAGCTTCACGGCGTGACCATCTATACTTGCGGACGATCTCTCCGTCTTCAACTAAAGCGTGAGTAAAAGGTAAAGACATTTAATTACTCCTCCTATAAAACACAATGTTGTAAATACTATTATGCCGATTATTATAGCATCAAATTTCATTGTAGTGTAGGTTTCTCGACGGGTTCAAATGCTTGTAATGTTTCCATGAGGTCTTTGAAGTTTTCCTCTGAGCCACTAATCTCGTTAAACAAGTATAGCCTCGCATTGATGACAGCACTTAACTCTAACGGCGTTATATTATATCGTTCAACTTCGTTAATTAAAAAGTCATCTACTTTGTTACTCAATTCTGCTATCTCTAAGTCGTCCATTATAAGCCTCCTTCGGCTTCGGTTAATCGCTTACTATTATACTTTTTATTCTTTGATAAGCTGTGCGTATACTTTTGAAACTCTTTTTGTCCCATAAAATCTTCTAACACTAACTTGTATGCTTCGTTTAAATTAACTTCTTCATCAAATCCTAACGGCGCGTCTTTTAATAGAAGTTCATATTGTTCTTTTAATACTGCCACTATAATTGGTTCTGCTATTTCGTAATCAATGTCAAGCGTTATCTTCATCTTCTATCTCCTCATCTTTAGTTTTAAGATTTAATACTCGTCCGTCTTTTTTAATTCTATCTTTGAGCTTTTGTCTTAGTGAGTGTACATTCCATTCAAGTAACCAACAGGATATATGAAGTATCGGACTATCTGACATAAACCAATCTAATGTATCAAGGGGGTATCCTTCTTTTAACTCAAAGTCAAGATCCTCTAACGCTTGGATAAATATTGCGGTAATGAGTCTACCCTCTGGCGTTCCGATTAACCCCGTTGAGTTTTGATCTAACGTTTTATCAATTGATGGTATAGCAATAACATTGTTATACTTACCTATGATGTTCATTTTAACCTCTAATAAAAAATGTGATTCTGAATTGTAACACGAGGTTTCATTTTCCACCTAGGGTTTACTGAAAAGTTATGGAAGTGGGTTGACCCTTTAGAATAGTCGGGCTCTAACTTATACATGACCCGCCATGCAAGTAAATAATATGGTTTGAGCTCGGCTTTCTGAGGGGGCTTTCGCTTGCCATACCAAGAAAACTGTGCTGGTCTCGCCATCTCTGAGCAAATACGCTCGGGTTTAAATTCTGCTCTACGCATCAATACGTAACCTACGGCGACCTGACCTTGATGGTTTTCGCCGCGGGCTTCCATAAAAATAGTTTGAGCTAAACAGGCTAACGCTTGATCTATCATCTAGACCTCCTTTTAAGCAACTGGCTTCAGTTATTTAATTTATTTTGACTCGAGATAGTTCTTGAGTTCGTTGGCGTACCAAGCAATTTTGCCTGCGTCTTCAATGGGGTTACCTTTGAGTCCGAGACGGCTTGAGTACTTGAGAAGATTTCCTTTGATATACCCACAATATTCTTCTGTGGATAGTTTTGCTTTAATAAAACTAATTGTTTCGATGCCACCCGTAGTATAGTGTGGCGGGCTATTTACCATATCAGGTGTACTTTTAATAGCTTCAAATTCTTCCGCTAATGTCATACTAACTCCTTTATTGTTGTCAATAATGTGCTTATATTACTCTCATTTACCACGATTGTATATCCTCCAGCGGTTCTAATGCGTTTCATGTTGTTTTCTTGCAAAAAAGTGGGTACATTCTTCCCCGATTTGCACTCAATACCTATAAACATACCACTATAACACGCGATAATGTCGGGTACTCCACTATGTCCATACCCTGTCATCATAGGAGAAAAGTGGTATGCTCCTAAGTCATCGAGTATCTTTTTAACTTGTTTCTTTACCTTACCTTCGGGTGTTGTTGCCATCGTTTGCCTTTTGTGTTTGCTCTGTTTGTTGTGGGGGTTCTGATTTAGGGCTTGGCATATATACACTTACCCATACCGCAACATATATAGCTGTTATCCATGCGATTGCATCCATCTTCATCTCCTTAATCACCAAATTTTTTATAATAGACCTCGCCTTTTTTACGACGAGGTTGTTTGTCTTCGAGCTTGTGTTTAGTCACGCCCTTAATAACAAAGTCGGGCATCGGATGAAATAAATCTTGTAGAAAGCATCGCTCTATTTTGTAATAGTGCATACGTCCACTAATAATTTTACCCGATAACTGCCCCGATCTGTGCAAGAACGACATCAAGTTCGAGACACTCTTTAACTCAATGCCTAATTTATCTGATATATCTTTAGATGAATACTGTTCCTCATCTGTAAAGAACGCCAAAATAATATCATATAGTTCAAATTGAGTTACGCTTTTCCCGTTGACTTGGTAATGCCTAACAATATCTGTCGCTCTCTTTTCTCTCATCAATGTCCTACCTTATCTAACTTAGTGAGCATATAAAGATCAGCCCAATGTAAGTCATCGTTAAGGTACTCGTCTCTATATGTAATGACGCTTGCATCATAAATACCCACAAGCTTTCGATAAACATTCTTATCTGTCGTGCCTAACTCATCACCTACTTTCTTTGCCATGAAGCTCTTACCACTATAATATAATTCGATGCGACTATCTTTGGTAGGGTTATTAGATTCAAATGCTTGATGTATCCTAGTACTAATGCGTTTAAAATCTTTATGTACATTATCCATTATATCTCCTTTAATTAATCTTCACACGATCCACCGATACAAGCTCGGCTCGTGATCTCGTTTTCAAGTTCTTCCATAGCATCGCGTACAGCATACGACTCTGCATCTTCTTTAAGTCTCGCGTACGGGCTATGATCTACTTCTTTTGACCATACTTTAATGATCATGCCTTTCTCTCTCATGTGCTCTGCAATCTGCGTTGAGATATAGTCGGTAGGTTCTACCCCCCATGACTCGACAACTTTATACTCGTCATCATTTAATTTTAACTCTGCTACTATAATAAATTTAATCATGTCCTCTCCTTAATGTATCCAAAAACTAATTAATAATCCTACTACTACCCATACACCTGCTTCAATCGGATTAATACGTTTGATATGAACCCATGCGTCTGCACCTAGATGATCTTTTTTCTCAGGTATTGGAGTTCCTAATCTTTTACTAATTCTTTTCGCAGCTCTTTTTCTCATGCGTTGATAGTCGTGATTAATTTCGTTCAGCTTTCTATCAATACTTATGTTTTGTTTAAATGCCATACTTATCTCCTAGTTTGTTGTATTAGTTTTAAGAATTGTTTCGCTAGTCTTATCTGTGCTCTGAGTTTCATTTGCGTTTGCTTTCTCCTGTTCAAATTTTCTTAATGATTCGATGTATTGATTAGTGGCAAAGTTTAAACCTCGTATTACACCAATCCTCATCGCTGTATAAAACATCTCTGCATCCTTTTCTTTTCGCTCTCGCTTATGTACGTCAACGTACTGATAGTATTCAGCTACGGCTACTTCGATAATGTCTTCTTCAAACTTTCGTTTCTTTTCTTCGTTCTTCTGATGTTGGGTCATTCGTATATCCTCCCTACTCCTTCAAAAATTCCAACTAAATCGTTGGGTTTAAAATCGTTCTTGTTATATGAGAACGGCATCTTTTTTCCATTAGCGTGTTTAACATAGCCTGTCACTATGACTTGCTCCACGATAATCTGTTTCTGTTTCTCTTTAGTAGTCATGGCTTTTGTGTTCGTCCTCCCTTTGTTGTTTTAATAAGTATTCATCTGTTTGTGACATCGGCGCGTCGTAAACTTTGGGTGGCGTAGGTTTATGGTAGTCTTTAATTTCAAACCCTGTCATAAAATGGTTCTCACCACAACAACTCCCTTTCCACTCGGGTACGGCATCATAGCAATACACGCAATAAGTCACATCATCTTCTAAATCATCATAGTCATCACTCATACTGTTTCCTTGTCTTGTTTAACATCGCTTGATTGCTTACGCCATGCTTTAATTAACGCAAAGCGTTTAGCTTCGAGTTCTGTTCTAGGCGTCGCCCATTGGTAATAGTTATATTTAAAGTAGTCTTGTATCTTATCATTATTCGTTTTCATACACCACCCCGTCTGCATCATCAAAACGTTTGTCATCGCTTGGTTCATCATAGTACGGCTCGATGTTTAATAGGTGACAGATGTCATTATAAGTAGCTACCCCACCGCTTGACATTCGTTGGCAGTCCCACCCTAAGTCTAAAACTAAGTTCGTTAGCTTTTTGTCTAAGGCTTTGCTCTCATCTTTGAGCGTAGCGATTTTGTTTGTTGCATCGATGTATAGTTCGTTTAATTCGTCGTAAGTCATGATGTCTCCTTATAGTCATCAACTTCAAATCTTAATAGCCGTGTACCTTCAAAAATTTCAACTATCTCAAAATCAAATCCCGCTTTAACTAATGCCTCATACAATTCTTCTGCTGTCATGCCACCACTCCTTTCAATGCTTGTCTAAGTTCTGCTTTTAACTCAGGTGACGTCGATGATAGTATGGGGGCTATCATATACTTGATCGCTTTCTTAACGTCGTACTCAAACTCATGCCAGTCGCGGTCTATCGTATCATTAGTAAACTTTTTCTTTGTGTACCCTGTGCCGTCATGTACCACAACGATTGACCACTTGCGACTACGTTGTAGTTCAAGGATAATGTTTCTGTTATGGTTTCTTAATACTCTCATGCTAGTCTCCTTATAATCTCTGTGTTATCTTCGTCACAGCCCTCGTACGTTAAGTCAAGTATTGATGACGGGTTTTTCTCTAACGCTTTCTCGTATGCGTCGTCTTGATTATCAGCGTTCACTACAACTTCGTGTGAATATAAAAATCTAAATGTATAAGTATTGTCTATCTTTGGTTTCATACAATCCTCGCGGTCTAAATAGTTAATAATGTTTATTACGAATTATTATTAGAGCATACTTTTTGGACTTTGTGTAAATTATTTTAATGTTTTTTATCATTTGTGAGACATTTTTTAAATCAAGCGACCCTCTTTGATAAGCAAAACTTATCAATCCTCACGTTAAAACTATAAAGTCTCGCGTCCTAATTATATAAACCCACTCCTATCGAGCCTACTATGCGTCTCATGGCGACCCCGTTTAAACCCCTCTCCCCAAAGTCTCGCGTTCTAACTAAGGCTCACGTCCTCTATAGCAACTGGTTTCAAAAAACTAAGGGTGGGCTTAGTTTTAGCGTGGGGGGTAGGGCGCAGCTTAAATTGAATTTGAATAACCATGTTATGAGTAGGGTTATTTATTTTGTGGTGTCCTGTGTGTCGGGTGTACCTTTCTTTTTTAGTGTGACTTGGTTGGGTTGTGGGCGTGAATAACGCCCAATAAAAAGCCCCTAGAATATAGGGGCGTTAAGTTAAAACTTAGTCCCCTTAGGTGCGTTCGTGTCCGTGTTCTAGTTCGTGGTTGTAGTCGTCCCACTCATGCACGGGGTTAGGGTTTAAAGTGTTGTAGTAGGGTTCATTATAGGCGTTATATTCGGCGTCCATTGAGTAAGCATACACGTCTAAAAGTTCGCTCACGGCGTCTGCTATGTCCTCGGGGTGCGCTGTCTTAATCCAATTTAATAAGCCCTTATAATCTTTTGAATATAACTCATCAATGACGGGGCTTGACCCTATGCCGTAATAATCGTTAGCCCCCCACGTTGAGCCGTAGCCTTGTTTATATTCCACCTTGGTGTAGTCACGTTCGTAAGGTAGGGTTATCTCGTCCCACTTGATCGCTAGTACCTTGTCCCGTAGTTTTAAAACGTGGTCGGTGTCTAGGGTTTCTTTGTTGCTGTGTTCTGATTGATAGCCTATCGATATGTTTAGGCACTCGCTCACTTGTTCCATGTATTGCGCCGTGTCTGTGTATAGCCCTGTGTCGTCTAGTTCGTACCCCATGCCGAGAAGCGAAGCGATAGCATTTGAGCAAGTATCACTTGACGCCCTCTCACCCATTTGGTGCGTAATTACTGACGTGGTGCCCCGTCTGTCAAAGGCTATGGCGTGGGTAAATTGTTTTAAAAAATCTTGATAAAGTGTCGCCACTTGTTTTGACCCCCAACACCCCCGCTCCTCTCCTCTGTGGAATACATACACCCCGCCAATGTTAGCTTGTACCATTTCCAATAAAAGAAAAGCCCCTGCGCCGTCATCTGCTCCCAAACAATCGGACGCTTCACTTACAAACGCTGTCCCGAAGTCGTCACAAAATACGTCTTGTTTTATTGTGTCGGGGTTTGAGTTGTGCATGGTGTCAATATGACAGCTCCATAAAGTTGTATTCGCTGTGCTGTTCTCTTTTCTATTGTCTATATAGTAGGCTATGACCTCGCCCGTTTCGTTTTTAAGTTGTTGGACGTCCCCGCCTGATAGATAAGTTTCTATAAAATACGCTTCGCCTTTCGTGCCGTGTTGGCGTCTTATTGATAGTATTTCTAATAAGTTGTTTCTTAATATTTCGTTTTGTTTAGTTGTTTTCATCTGTTGCCCCTTGTGTAGTTGTTTCGTTGGTTTCGGTTTCTTCTTCTTCGTCAATCTCTGCTTGTAATTCGTCTGCGTCATCTTTATGGCATAACTTTCCGTTGCTTAGTTCGTGAATGTCATCTTCGTGGGCGTAGTTGTTGCCCTCGCTGTCCTCATAGTCCAATCGCTTAGCATAGCTTTCATGTATAAAGCCCATTGAAGTATGTACTAAATCATCTATGTGGTAATACTCATCTGACGCTTCGCATGGGTATATGTCGTTTTCACTTAAATAATTGCTGTCGTAGTATTCATCACTCGCATAAATAGCATTATCGCTGTGGACGTAGTATTGATCGCCATTACGCCCATAAACGTAAGTATAATCATTACCCAAACAATTCTCACAAACATGGCGGTCTGTGTCCTCAACGTATTCTATATCGTCCTCGTCCACGTTGTCCCCGCATTCGTCACAAGTCCATTCTTCAACGTTGGACGTCCACCCGTTTGTATTCGCTAGATCATATTCGCCGTCACCTATGACTAAATAAGTTTTCCCGTCTATGTTCTCGGGGTCTGCTGTTTGGCTTCCGCCGTTCCCGTAGTCAATATATGGGGTCATAAAAACGTCATCTTCATTGGGGTGTGGTACACCTAGCAATAAACACCCGTTAAGGTTTGTCTGCTTTTCATAACCTAGATTTTTTAATGTATCCAACATGAAACGCCCCTCTGCGTGTCCGTTTGGGTCGGGGTAAACTCTGATATATCCCTTTGATGCGTCCCCCGTGTCGTCATAGTTGTTTTGAGTTCTAACTATTGCACGGGCTATGACTGCGCCACCTTCCAACATATAAGCCAATTTTAAAACGCTCTTTTCGTGGGCGTACACTTGCACCGCTTTTGAGTTGGTCATACATGAATTAAATCTCTCGCCCTGTCCGTAGATATTCACCCACCCCGTGCCGTCTGTGCTTTCAATAAAGCGTACTTCCCACCCCGCTTGTGCTTGTACCCGTGCGGTGTGTGCTTCTGTAATGCTTTTAATTTCTAGGTCTGTGAGTTGTATTTCTTCTTTAAACTGCGTTAGATATTTTCCTAGTTTGGTTCTAACTTCCCGCCCCTGTCTAAAATGATCTAAGTTCGGATAGTAAGCAATTAACATAGGGGACATGAGCGAATAATGGACGTTATGAAGTGAGTGCAAGTTGTTAAGTTTTGATAGTTTGTCGGTGTCATTCATGCCATACTTAACCCAATCTAGTTTTTCCCATTCACCCGTTTTGAATTTCTGTCTTATATCTAATACACGGGGCTCTATTCTTTTAAGTATCTCGTCCCGTATGTGATGCGTTAAATAATTAATATAGTTTATGACACTTTCGGGGGACGCCTTCCTAGCGTCTTTTACTTTCGCCCGTTCTATTGCGAGTGAGTGCCCGTTTAATTTAAATTCTTTAGCCGTTGCCTTGTGACTAAAATTAATACGGGGCTCTTTTGTTTTTGCTTTTAGTTGGTCTTGCATAAAGTTTTTTATATCATATCGGGCGTACCCGTCTTTGATTAGTCCGCTAAACGTGACAAGGTGCGGGGGTATCGGTCTTACTAGGTTTCTAACTGCGTTGAGTTGGTGTGTGTTTAACATATTAGAAGCCCCCCATGATTAAAGTTAAAAAGCACCAAAAAGAAAATAAACACCATATCAAAAAGAAGCCATACCCGATTAATTTTAACTTGCTCATAGATAACCCCCCATTAATAACGCTAACACCATGCACCCGAAAAGAGTTCCCGCAATAATACCAAGCCCGATCATAAAGCCGTCAATGTCTTGTTGGCGTTTCATTTGTCTTATACGTCCTAGTTCTTCGTATCTTTTTTCTAGTCTAGTTAGTCTCATTTTGATTTTCTTCCTCGTTTTGTTCTCGTGTGATGAGTTCGTTTAATGCTTGGTTGATTTGAGTTGATGCGATTAAGTCTAAAAGGGTTGGGGGTTGTTTGTCCCCGTGTTTAATTGCGTGTTCGGCTCTTAGGTTGTTTTCAAGTTCCCTTGCGTAGTTTTCTGTTTGTTTCATATCGTGGGGCGTTGCGTTGTAGAAGTATTTAACACCGATTTGATGCCCGTTTATTGTAATGCTTCCGCCGTTGGCTTCGTCAAAAAAGGTTTTGCCTTGTGGTGTTTGTGTCACTTCATAACTTTTGGTTGGTCTTATCTCGTTGCGTAGTGCTTCGATCATGTCAAAGCGTTGTGCTTCTGTTGATAGGTTTGAGTTTTCCATGGTTTGTTTTCCTTAGTTGGTTTGAAATTTTTGTTGTTGTGCTTTTATTACTCTAAACAATGTCGGCTTGATGTCATCTGGATTTAATACGATTGAAGCGTTATCGTACTGCTCCCAATAAGTCCCGAAGCGTTGCGCCCATTCATTTAGTGTTGGGTGTATGGGTTCGGTCGGTCTAAACTCGCCGTAAGTGTCATAAACAAATAGATCGGCGTTCAACATATCTTCACTAGATATAAATAAAAGTCCGTCACGTTCAAAGGCGTTGGGCTTGGCATAATCTTCCGTGAAATCTTTTGTTTCTTTGTCCCATTTAAAATACTTAATAGAGGGTAGTAGATCAATGAGTTCTTGTGCGGTTGCGTGTGGTTGCTTAGTCATAATGTGCCTTTCGTTAAGTTGCTTAAAATTTAATCAGTTGTTAAGTGGTGCTTTTTTCTGTGTTGCTGTGCGTGATTATAATTCGGCGTTTTCTGTTTGTGTAATTTATTTTATGTTCGTTGGGTTAAATAAGAAAAGGGCTAAGCATAAACCATGCCAAGCCCCCCAAATATAACCTTGCTCCCGTGTGCCTAGTTTGCGACAGCTTGGGACGCCGTTTTATATAGTTTTAAGCCCAATAGCCCGATAACCAAAAAGAAAAGCGATAAGCCCCAATTTTCCCCGTGATGTATAGCTAAACAAAAACCCGATATAAAAAGGCTCAAGGTTGGAATGAGTGCTAAGTAGATGTTAAAAAGTTTTAATGCTGTTTTGCTTGGTTTGTTTGCTGTTGATGTGTTCATGTTTAATTTCCCTTTGTTGTTTAAGTTTTATTGTGTTGCTATCTGATAAACGTTTAATTTTTCCGAATGTAAGGCTTTTCTGTGTTTATTTTGTTTTATTTTGTTTTATTTTGTTAAGTGCTTGATTTTAAACGTGTGTCCATGTGTCCACTTCATAAACTATACTCATTATGCTTGGTCACAGGCTTTGTGGACTAAGTTGGTGTTCGTAAGTCTTTGTTTTATATATATAATATATTATTTATTATTATTATTAGTTGTCTTGTGCCCATGTGCCCACTACTTATGCAGAGTGAAGACTGCGGGGTTTTTACACTTGCGAGGTGACACGAAGCCCTACCAAGTTTTCCAAGTTTACCCCCCGCCCCCTATGTTTAAACGTGGACACAACGGACACAAACGTTATTAATCAAAGACTTAGCTTAAATTAGTGGACACAAGAATGGACACCAAGTCGCACCAAGTGGACACAAGGTCAAACGGGGTTAGGTCGGGGCTTACTTAGTGGACGCAGTTGGACTTAGTTGGACGAAGTGACGCAGAAAAGGACGCAGTTGGACAAAATTGGACTTGGTTTTGACTTGGTGGACTTAGCGACCCCACCCGTACCCGACCACCCCAAATTTAGTTGGGACTCCGTGGACTCTGTTTACACTTGAATTCGCACAAATAGTAGGCAAAAAGTTCAAAATCTATAGGAAACACCCCCCGTCACTCAAATAAAGGGCATTCTAAAAAAATTTTTATAAAAAAATTCTGAAATATCAGGGAGTTAACTGCAAAAAGTGCATGAAACTTTAATAACTACGCGGAAAAAGAAGATCCACAACCACATGTACTAGTTGCAGCGGGGTTTTTTATTTCAAAACCTGATGTCATTAAAGAAGTATTGTAACTTATAACCGATCCAGTTAGGTATTGCATACTATGTGCGTCTACAAGAAGGGATACTTCGTCCTGAACCACTATAAAGTCATCTTCGTTTTGAGTGTCGTCAAAAGTAAAACCGTATTGAAACCCAGAACAACCACCACCGGATACATAGATTCGTAGTTTAAGTCCTTTGACTTCTTCATCTGCTAACAGATCTTTTATTTTTACTATTGCAGAGCTTTCTAGGGTTATTGGATTCAAATTGCTTTAGGATCGAAGTTGTAGAGCTCGGAGTAAACGTCTTTAATCTTAAGAAACTTCTCGCCGTGCTGATCAAAGTCATCGTCGCCCTTATAATAGAGGTGTAAATGTATCATTTCATGAAGCAATGTCTGAAAAATGGTTATAAAGTGACCACAAGACCCAGAACTTATTTCAATAGCCATGTCCACTTCGTCAAAACATCCATAAATGCCAGGGTTCTTAATGACACGAAAGGTAACTTTGTTAGATTTAGGCATCTTTAATTTATTAAAAGGGGGTAGTTGACAAGCCATGTTATATAGTATCTCAAGGTTTTTCTTAGTCAACGTAGTTTTCAAAAGGTAAACTCCTTGTAGATCATAATTCGATTAGGTTCTACTCTAACTGGGCTCTTACTAGGCTGTTCTTTGGGTAGTCTTGGTTCAAACAAAGCAGGGTTATAAAATTCAGTAGACTTAGATTGAGGGAAGTACACCTTAACAGCTTTGAACCTATCTATGATATCCATAGTCCAACAACCTTCGTGATTAGCTTGACCCAGTTTAATAACGTAAGCTGCATAAGGATAGCCCTTCAAACCCATCTTTGTATACTCACAAGGTTCTCTAGTCAATACAACTTCACCCGATGGGGTCTTTACAAAGAATTCTTTTATCTCGTCAGCACGAGCATCTTCAATAGGCCACATAGCAACCCACCAAAGTAGAATCCCTGCAACACCAATTGTAAATAAATCTTTCATATGACTATTATACTAAAGACTTGCAAAAATCTTTGAAACACTATATATTACAGGAATAGCTGCAAATAATTTCTAGGGTGTAATCAGCGACACATGTCAAATGAAATATCGAAACAATCAGACGTTAATGAGGACGAGCATTTCCATGCGGTTCTTATACCTACCATAGAGAACGACGTCCCAATCCCTAAGAATTCAAAAGAAGCTCTACCTGAAATGACTATTAATGAAGAGTTAAACATCAGGGCAGAAACTATAAAAGCAGTAGCAGATATAAAAGGTGAAGACATAAAGCCCACGTACTCTAATATAAAAGACGCAGAAGACCTAGCAAAAGAAATGATGAAGAACCCTCTACTTAAACCTGAGTTTGATAAGTATCCAAATGAAACGATGGCGTTCTTAGCTGGCTTAGTGGGACAGACTCAATGTATGTTAACAGAGCAGTTAGCGGATTTTAAATTGTATGTATTAAATAGACTTGTTGAGATCGTAGAAAAAACTGATAACCCAAAAGAAAAAATAGCAGCGCTAAGATCTATAGGTGAGATTGATGGCGTCGATGCGTTTAAGAAAAAGACAGAAGTTACGCATAAAGTTGAGTCGATGGAAGAAGTTGAAAAAGAATTACTAAGTATGTTAGCTGAGTTAAAAGAGAAAGGCTTAGTTAAAGAAAAAGAAGTGATCGATGCGGAAGTTGTAAAAGATGAGTGAGGAAAAGTTAACGCCTGAAAAAGTAGCGTTACTAGAAGCAAACTTCTCTGAGTTAACAGATGCACAAAAAGTTAAAGCACTTAATGCACTACGTATATATAAGAAGCATGCAGTACAAGAACATGGGGCAGAACATTTTTTAGACTTTATTCAGCATGTATACCCTGGTTACATTATAGGAGACCATCATAGAAAACTTGCAAAAATATTTGAAGACATTGCTAACGGAAAGAAAAAAAGAGTTATTGTCAACATTGCGCCTCGCCATGGTAAATCGGAACTTATCTCCTATCTTGCGCCAGCATGGTTCCTTGGTAAATTTCCTCACAAGAAAATTATTATGGCGTCTCACACAGCTGATCTGGCGGTTAACTTTGGCCGTCGTGTGCGTAACTTGGTGGGCAGTGACGCGTATAAAGACATTTTTCCGAAAGTAGAGTTACAAGCTGATAGCAAATCCGCATCTCGTTGGGGTACTAATTTTAACGGCGAGTACTTTGCTATCGGTGTTGGGGGTGCTCTGGCTGGTCGCGGCGCTGATTTGTTTATCATTGACGATCCTCACTCAGAACAGGATGCGAAGACAGGACGTTCGGATATTTTTCTTCCGGCTTGGGAGTGGTTTCAGTCTGGTCCTATTCAGCGTCTTATGCCAGGTGGAGCTATTATTGTAGTCATGACTCGGTGGAGTAAGCTGGACTTAACGGGACAAATCGTTAACCAGATGGTAAAGCAAGAAGGCGTAGATGAATGGGAGCTAGTTGAGTTTCCCGCAATCATTGAAAATAAAGCCGGAGAGGAAGCGTCGCTTTGGCCTGAGTTTTGGCCGCTTGAAGAATTACAGGCAAAGAAAGCCGCACTAGATATTAGGTATTGGAACGCTCAGTATTTACAAAATCCAGTGTCAGAAGAAGGTGCACTAATTAAAAGAGAGTGGTGGAAGATGTGGGAGAAAGAAGACCCTCCACATTGTGAGTTTACTATTATGTCGTTAGACGCGGCACAAGAGGCAAATACTAGAGCCGACTACAATGCGTTGACTACGTGGGGAGTATTTTTCAACGAAGAAACCAACAATTATAATATAATACTATTAAATTCAATTAAGAAGCGACTAGAGTTTCCAGAGCTTAAAGAGCTAGTACTTGAAGAGTACAAAGATTGGGAACCTGACGCATTTATAGTAGAAAAGAAATCTAACGGCGCTGCACTCTATCAAGAGATGAGAAGAACAGGTGTGCCACTTGGTGAGTTCACACCAGGCAAAGGACAAGATAAAATTTCTAGGGTTAACGCAGTATCTGACTTATTTAGAAGTGGTGTGGTTTGGGCTCCTGATAGACGATGGGCTCACGAGGTTATCGAAGAATGTAATGACTTCCCAGCAGGAGCTAATGACGACTTAGTGGACTCAACAACCATGGCACTTATGAGGTTCAGACAAGGCGGGTTTATTAGATTACCTAATGATGAGCCTGAAGAGATACAAGGATTTAGAAGTTCTAGAAATAGGTTGTACGCAGTGTAATGTTTGTTTACAAGATTAAAAGGTTATTTGGTGGAAGAAGACGCTACGTAAAGACAAGGGTGTCAGATAAGAATAAAAGAAGAAACCAACAAATTAAAAGTTTAAGAAGAGTTTGGTTTTGGCACGAAGATAGATGGAATCAAAGACACGGAATTAACTAAGGATAAAAAATGGCAGACAATATTGATAAAGGGTTATACCAAACTCCACTAGGTTTAGACAAAGAACCAACTATGGCAGATGCAGCGCTTGCTATTGAGATTGAAAATCCAGACAGCGTGACATTAGATGATGGCAGTATGGAGATTACGCTTGAGCCTGGTAAAGAATATGAAGATGAGTTTAATGATAACTTAGCTGAAGAACTAGATGAAGGCACTTTAACAGAATTAGCTGGCGATTTAATAGGCGATTTCCAAACAGATATAGAATCAAGAAAAGATTGGCTCAACACTTATGTTGAAGGTCTAGAATTATTAGGTCTTAAAGTAGAAGACCGAACCGAACCGTGGCCCGGTGCTTGCAATGTATACCATCCCTTAATGACTGAAGCCCTTGTGAAATTCCAAGCGGAAACTATGATGGAAACTTTCCCTGCAGCTGGCCCAGTAAAAACAGTAATCATAGGTAAACAAACAATAGAAAAAGAACAAGCAGCTGAACGGGTTCGCGATGACATGAACTATCAGTTGACTGAAAAAATGCCAGAGTATAGACCTGAACATGAGCGCATGTTATGGGGACTTGGGCTTGCAGGTAACGCATTTAAAAAAGTTTATTATGATCCGTCATTAAATCGTCAAGTATCTATGTATGTCACTGCAGAAGATATTGTAGTTCCGTATGGCGCGTCTAACTTAGAAACATGTGAGCGTATTACTCATGTGATGCGAAAAACTAAAAATGAATTAAGAAAACTCATGGTAGCTGGATTCTACAAAGATGTAGATTTAGGTGAACCCTCTCACACAGTTGACGAAGCCGAGAAAAAGATTGCAGAAAAGATGGGCTTCAATGCGTCTGAAGATGACCGATACAAAATTCTTGAAATGCATGTTAATTTAGATTTAGAAAATGGTGATGACGAAGATGGTATTGCACTACCTTATGTTGTTACTATTGAACAAGGTACAAGCACAATCTTAGCCATTCGTCGTAATTGGAACCCCGATGATAAGTTAAAATTAAAACGTCAACACTTTGTACACTACGGTTATATACCAGGCTTTGGTTTCTATTGTTTTGGTTTAATTCATTTGATAGGTGCCTTTGCAAAATCCGGTACTATGATCTTACGTCAACTTGTTGATGCAGGTACTTTATCAAATTTACCAGGGGGATTAAAATCTCGCGGTCTTAGAATTAAAGGTGATGATACTCCAATTGCCCCAGGCGAGTTCCGTGACGTTGATGTACCATCAGGTGCTATCCGTGACAATATCTTACCTCTTCCATATAAAGAACCTTCACAAGTATTAAATAGTTTGATGAATCAAATCATCGACGAAGGCCGTGCGTTTGCTAATGCAGATGGATTAAAAGTTTCTGATATGTCAGCTAATGCTCCAGTAGGTACAACGTTAGCTATTTTAGAAAGAACTCTTAAAGTAATGTCAGCTGTACAAGCTCGTATTTACTACGCGATGAAACAAGAGTTTAAACTTCTTAAAGGCATTATTAGAGATTACACTCCTGATGAATATAATTATGAACCTGAAGTAGGTGATAGACGCGCTAAACAATCTGACTACGATAACTGTGATGTTATTCCTGTATCAGATCCAAATGCATCAACGATGTCTCAAAAGGTTGTACAGTATCAAGCTGTAATGCAGATGGCGCAAGCTAATCCACAGATCTATGATTTACCTGAGCTTAATAAACAAATGCTAGAAGTATTAGGCATTAAAAATATTAACAAGCTTATTCCAAGTGTCGAAGACTTTAAACCAAAAGATCCTGTATCTGAAAATATGGCAATTCTTAATGGTAAACCTGTTAAAGCATTTATTTATCAAGACCATCAAGCACATATGACGGTTCATCAATCAGCCATGCAAGATCCTAAGATAATGGAAATGATAGGACAAAATCCACAAGCACAATCAATTCAGGCAGCTATGATGGCACATATTAATGAGCACGTAGCATTTGAATATAGAAAACATATTGAAGAACAACTTGGTGTACCTTTACCTGGTATGGATGAAGTATTACCAGAAGACGTAGAAACAGAAATTTCTAAACTTATGGCCCAAGCTGCACAACAATTATTAGCTAAAGATCAAGCCGAAGCTCAACAACAACAAGCTGAACAACAGCAACAAGATCCGCTCATTCAAATGCAACAACAAGAATTAGCTATCAAACAACAAGAATCACAAGCAAAAACGCAAAAAATGATGGCAGATACTCAATTAGATCAACAAAAACTTGAAGCTACTCAAGCGTTAGAGCAACAAAAACTTGAATTAGAAAAAGCTAAACTTGAGTTAGAAAAAGCCAAAATGGACTCACAAGAAAGAGTTGCAGGGGCTCATCTAGGGTTTAAATCTGTAATAGATAAACAAAAAATGGAAGCAGAAGACCAACGCACTCAAGCACAACAAGCAGCAGAGGGCATGAGGATTGGGTTAGATGCAACTAAATCAGAGTTAGATCGCGAACACGCGATTGAGTTAGCGCACATTAATAAAAAGGAACAAAAACAACCCAAGGAGTAACATATGGACCAAACGCTAGAGCTATTATTGTCTCGAATAGATGATCAGCGCAAAACAGTATTAATAAATTTAGGAGACGGAGCCGCAAAAGATTTTGCTTCGTACCAAAATATGACAGGGTATATTCGAGGTCTATCCGTCGCAGAAAGTATCATAAAAGACCTTGCACAAAGAATGGAGACGTTTGAAGATGAGTGAACAAATACTCACAATAAATAAGAATTTGGTAGATGCAAATGGTCGACCGATTGTTGTTCCAAAGATAGACGATGTAAATGCAGAAGACATACCGATTGAAGAACGTGGTTTACAGTTGCCTGAGCCTAAAGGATACAAGATACTTTGTGCAATTCCTGACGCCGCAGAAACTTATCAAGGGGGTATTGTAAAAGCAGATTCAACTAGAACTGTAGAAGAACATTCAACTGTAGTTTTATTTGTAGTAAGAGTAGGTGATTTAGCTTATAAAGACGAGGCTAGATTTCCTACAGGTCCATGGTGTAAAGAGGGTGATTTTGTTTTGACACGTGCATACGCAGGTACAAGATTTAAAATCCACGGAAGAGAATTCCGCATTATTAACGACGATACAGTCGAGGGGGTTGTTGAAGATCCTCGTGGCTATACTCGCGCATAAGGAGAACTAAATGGCTGAGAACAAAGAAACCGAGATAATCTTTGAATATCCCGATGACAATGAAATTTCAGGTAATAAACTACCTGATGAAAAAGAAGTCAACGTAGAGACAAAACAAGTTGAGTCTAAAGAAAACGAAACAAAAGTAGACGCTAAGGTTGATGATTTTGACCTTGAGATAGAAGATGATACACCTGCACAAGATAGAAATCGAGAGCCTTTACCTAAAGAGGTAGTAGAGGAATTAGAAAACGATAATCTTGATGACTATTCTGAAAGAGTTAAACAGCGTTTATCTCAGATGAAAAAAGTTTGGCATGATGAAAGACGCGCTAAAGAACAGGCTGATAGAGAACGAGAAGAAGCAATTCGATTTGCTCAACAAATTTCTCATGAAAATAATAAACTAAAAACTACACTAAGTAACGGAGAAGAAGACTACGTAAAAACAGTCTACTCTGCAGTAGAACAACAGTTTAGTATGGCCCAAAGAGATTATCGCGACGCATATGAATCTGGTGACACTGATAAAATTTTAAATGCTCAAACTAGAATGAATGACGCACAACTTAGGCTGTCTCAAATTCAAAATTATACGCCTCAATTTAGAAATACTTTACAAGAGCCTGAAAATAATGTATATATACCACAATCACAGCCTCAAGTACCAAAACCTGATAATCGAGCCTTAAAATGGCAAGAAAAGAATGATTGGTTCGGTTCTGATGAGGAAATGACAAGCCTTGCATTAGGCTTACATGAGAAATTAGTTAGGAGTGGTATAAACCCCACATCTGACGAATATTATCGTCGTATCGATGGTACGATGCAGAAACGATTCCCAGAATACTTTGGGGATGCAACGCTGGACGAGGTTCAACCCGCCCAACGCACAAAACCTTCGACTGTAGTTGCCCCGGCAACGCGTAGCACCGCGCCAAAAAAAGTGCGTCTGACGAAGACACAAGTAGCGTTAGCCAAGAAATTTGGTCTAACACCGGAGCAATATGCAAGAGAAACTTTAAAATTGGAGAGAACAAATGGATAAAAGAATAGATCGTGAAGTAGATACAAGAGATGATTTTACTCGTGGAGAAAGCTGGAAACCCGCCTCACTCCTACCTGAATTTAAAAAGGTACCAGGCTGGGCATATCGATGGATCAGAACAAGTGTCATGAACGAAGCAGACAATCTAAATGTATCCTCTAAAATGCGTGAAGGTTGGGAACCCGTTAAATTAGCGGACCATCCTGAAATGAAACTAATGGTTGACCAAGCATCTCGCTTTAAAGACGGGATTGAAATTGGTGGACTATTATTATGCAAGATCCCAGAAGAGTTTGTTGCACAACGTAAGGCTCATTATGCTACACAAGCAAAACAACAAGCCGATGCAGTTGACAACAGCTTTATGAAACAAAGTGATGCTCGTATGCCTCTCTTCGCAGAGTCAAAATCTACGACATCTTTTGGTAAAGGTAAATAATATAAATATAAGGAGATTACTATGTCATATCCAACAGTAACCGCTCCATACGGACTTAGACCAATTAACCGTTTCGACGGCATGCCATATGCAGGTGCTACTAATCAGTACCCTGTAACATCTGGTCAAGCTGTTTTTAACGGTCAAGTAGTTGCATTCGTAAATGGCGGTACAGTATCACCAGTAGCATCTCACACAGCTAGTACTTATGCTGTAGGTGTTGTAATGGGTGTTCAATACACAAACTCAACGGGTCAAACAGTGCAAGCTCAATATGCACCTTCATCAGGCGTAACAGATGTTATTGCTTATGTTGTAAATGATCCTGCTGCAGAGTTTAAAGTAGCAGTTACAGGTAATAATCAAACGATTACTCCAGTAGCAGGCACTGTTTTAAACACAAACGTTTTATTAGTAGTAGGTACAGGAGACACAGCAACAGGTAATATTAATTCATCTATTGATGGTTCTTCTGCTAACAGTACTGCTACATCAATATTTAGAGTTACTGCTCTTATTCCAGAAACTATCGATCCAACAACTGGTTATTACACAGAAGTTGTCGTTAAATTTAACGGAACATGGCATCAACAATTATCAACAACCGGTACTACAACTTAAGGAGAATAAAACATGGCTATTTCACGCGCACAGCTCCTTAAGGAGCTCTTACCAGGACTAAATGCACTATTTGGTCTAGAGTATAAACGTTACGGCGAAGAACATAAAGAAGTTTATGAAACAGAGACTTCAGAGCGTTCATTCGAAGAAGAAACAAAACTTTCAGGTTTCTCAGCAGCACCAGTCAAAAACGAAGGCACTGCAATCGCTTATGACAATGCTCAAGAAGCTTGGACAGCTCGATACAATCATCAAACTATTGCTCTTGGCTTCAGCTTAACTGAAGAAGCTGTAGAAGATAACTTGTATGATACATTATCAGCACGTTACACAAAGGCTTTAGCTCGCGCTATGGCTTACACAAAACAAGTTAAGGCTGCTGCAGTTCTTAATAATGGTTTCAATACTTCCGGTGCTTATGACGGTGGTGATGGTGTATCATTATTTAACACGGCTCATCCTCTTGTTTCAGGCGGTACAAACAGCAACACTCAATCAACTCCAACAGACTTGAACGAAACAGCACTAGAAAACGCTGTTATTCAAATCGCTGCATGGACTGATGAACGTGGTCTTTTGATTGCTGCTCAACCACGTAAGTTAGTAGTTCCACCAGGTAATCAATTCGTTGCAACTCGCTTGCTCGAAACTGAATTACGTGTTGGCACAACAGACAACGACATCAACGCTATTAAGAATAATGGTTCAATCCCAGAAGGTTACACAATTAACCACTTCTTAACAGATCCTGATGCGTATTTCTTAACAACTGATGTACCTAACGGCATGAAACACTTTGTGCGTACTCCGTTATCTACTTCTATGGATGGCGATTTTGACACAGGCAATGTTAGATACAAAGCTCGTGAGCGTTATTCATTCGGTTGGTCAGATCCTCTCGGTATGTGGGGTTCACCAGGTTCTGCTTAATAGCGACTTGGTTCACAATGTACTAGGATTAACCCTGCTTCGGCGGGGTTTTTCTTTATGAGCCGCTCATGGTTTTCTTTACAACGGTTTAAATTGCAAAAAGAGCATAATATGCATAACAAAGTAGTTTGTGTATAACAAATGCAAGACAAAGTACTTTGTGTAGTAAAAAACAAGAAATATTATATACAAACTAGGAGAATATTATGTGGACAACACCAGCTGCAACAGAAATGAGATTTGGCTTTGAAGTAACTATGTACGTAATGAATAAGTAATGGTTTTTGTAACAGATTGCTATTAAACTAAGGGGCTTCGGCCCCTTTTTACTTGTGTAAAATCTATATTGTGGTATTATTGCAGTATCCGGGCATATCCGGTTTATTAGACTGTCCCGGCAGATGCATACACAACTAATAAACTTAACTTTGTATGAAGGAAAATTATTATGGCTATATCTACAGCTTCAGGCCCATGGCGCTCGCTTACGGGTTTTATCGTTCCAATCACTTACGTTTATGCAACTGACATTGTTGGTGGCGAATATCAAATTCAAGATGCAGGCGCTAGAGTTTTAGTTCTATCACCAGCCGATGGTGGTCCAGCTTCAGCAGTTGACTTTATTCTTCCTAACGTTGTAACAAATGATGGTAATGCATGGGTAGGTCCTCAATCTGCTCAACCAGAACTTAATGGCGTTCAAGGCTCAATTACTAACTACGGCGCAGTTGCTCACGTACTAAAAGGTACTGGCACACAACCTGTATCGGGTAACGTTGCTGGTGTAACAGTTGCTGCTGGATCTATTGTTCAATGGGGTGGTAACGGTAATCCGAATGCTCCTTGGATCGCAATTAACAACGCTATCTTAGCTTCCTAATTAAACTCTGGGGGCGCTTAGCCCCCTTCTAAAACTTAAGGAGATTAATTATGATGCAAACAGACATATTAGCCACACATTTAAATGCTGATGGAGTAGTAGCTGCGTATCCTGTACGTGTTAAAGGATATCAAATTAAACCTGGTGGTACTGCAGGACAAATTGATTTTTACGATAACGCATCAGCAGCTTCAGGCACTATTAGACTATCACTAGACATTACAACAAACACTGTAGTTGTTTCTACAATACTTCCAGGTGAAGGCATTAGATTTAATAATGGTGTTTATGTAGATTTACCCGCCAGCGCAGGTATAACAGTATTCTATGGCTAACAAGAAAAAAGGTCCTAGCTTAGCAGTTGGACGTGGTGAGAAACTTCCTGTATCGAAAGGTGCAGGTCTTACCGCTAAAGGACGTGCAAAGTATAACGCAGCTACAGGCTCAAACCTCAAGGCTCCTCAGCCACAAGGTGGCGCTCGTAAGAAGTCGTTTTGTGCTAGGATGTCTGGTATGCCCGGTCCTATGAAAGATGAAAAAGGTAGACCTACTAGGAAAGCCGCATCACTAAAAAGGTGGAATTGTAAATGAGTGCAGAACGCGAATTAGCAGAACATGGTGTTGAAATTAAACACATTCAATCAGACGTGGATACTATTATGGAAGACATGGATCAATTAAAAAAACGTCTTGATAGTATTGAAAAAACATTAGAAGAAATCAAAGGCGGATGGAAAGTATTTATCGCTATTGCCACTATCGGATCTATGTTTATTAGTTGGCTTGTTAACCACTGGTTAAAATAATGAGAGCTTTTATTGAAAGAGTATTTAAGTCTAAAAAACTTAAAACAGAAAAGAAAGACACAGAGGCAATAGTAGAGTCTATTATTGAAGAAGTAAAAGAAGTTATTATTAAAGAATTAAAACAAGGAGAAGTAGTTACTTACTCAAAACCTAAACACTTCCCCGATTGCAATTGTTTTAAATGTGAAAGATGGAAACAACAAAATGCCAAGTAAATCTAAAGCACAACGTAATCTAATGGCAGCCGCAGCTCATAATCCTGCGTTTGCTAAAAAGGTAGGGGTTCCTGTGGCAGTTGCGCAGGAGTTTAATAAAGCCGATAAAGGCAAAAAATTTGGGAGTGGTGGTATGGCTAAATCAGATATGAAAGAAGATACAAAAATGGACAAAGCTCAAGACAAAGCTATGATCAAAAAAGCATTCAAGCAACACGATATGCAAGAACACAAAGGCGGCAAAGGTACTAAGCTAGCACTTAAAAAAGGTGGTATGACTAAAGGCTGTGGTTACGCTTCTGGTGGTAAAGTATCTCAACTAGCAAAAGCTAATGGGATTGCTAAAAAAGGTAAATCAAGAGGCACACTTATTTAAGGATATATCATGGCTACTAAAGAAGATTATTTAACGGGGTATGAAACAGGAATAAAAAAGGCAAAAACTAATGAGCCTGGACTACCTGACAGATATCGTAAATCTACGCTAGATAAAGTTTTAGCAGTCGGCGACAAATTTAATATATTTGAAAATCCTGAAGCTAAAAACATAAGATTAAAAAGAGAAGCTGACGATAAATATTTAGATTCTTCGATGGGCAAAGGTGAAGCTCAAGGACGTGCAGAATTTGATAAAGCATTAAAATTAGAAATGGACAGGTCAAAAAAGAATCCACCTGAAACTATTCCTATGACAGAAAAAGATGCAAAAATCATTAATTCTAAAGAATTTAAAAAAGCTAATGAGAGAACTACAGATATGAAAAAAGGTGGCTCAGTTTCTTCAGCTTCTAAAAGAGCAGATGGTTGCGCTGTTCGCGGTAAAACAAGAGCATAAGGAAACCCTATGGGTGGTATATTTAAAGCCGCTGCCAATATAGTAAGTGCCCCAGCGAATATTATTAATTCTATTCCTGTTGTAGGACCTATTGCAGGACCTGCTTTTAATATTGCTACAGGTAATTATTTAGGGGCTGCCGGACAAATAGCGGGTAATGCTGCTATGGGAAGTTACGGGGGCGGCGGAGGTAGTAGCGGTGGCGGAGGAGCAGCTAATGGAGGTATTCCAGCTTATGGATCTACTGACGCTTCAGGCAATGCAATTCCAGCTACTCCTGGTTTTAACTATGGTGCTAACACCTATACTTACGGCAATCAACCGTATGATGCTTCTAAGTACTTTGTATCAGGTAATAAAGGCGTATACAACGTTCTTCCCGAGTTAGGTAATATGTATAGCCCAGAAGCTCAAGGTGCGCAAGGCACATCAAGCTTTAATGCATACCAAAATATATACGGCAAAATGGCTGGTGATGAATTAGCTCAAGCTAACTTACAAAAATCATTTAATCCTGGCATGTTGTCAGTAGCACCAGTTAATAATACTTATACACCTATTAGTGATTTTAACCCGGCTACTACTCCATACGCAGGAGCTCAGGCAAATTTACCTGATTATTTAAAACAAGATATTCAATCTGCATACGGTGAATATCAACCACAAGCGCAAACAAGTGGGTCAAGTTATTTACCGATTCAGTATGCTGATTTTGGTTTTGGTAGTGGGGACCAAGCTTATAAATTAGCTCAATACGCAGCTCAAAATAAGAACCCTTTCTTCCAAGCTTATGCAGAGCCAACAAATACAGCAGCACCGCAGATGGCTAACCCATTTGCTTTTGCTAGACCGCCAGAGGCACCAGCGCCTGCACCAAGTCCTTACCAACCTGTAGAAGGCGGAGCACGAAGAGGACCTGCTGAACGAGGTATGGTACCAGCAACAACTGCATCATTAGGTACATTTAGACCTGTAGAAGCAAGTACAGCAACACCAACATCAACAGTTACAACGGGTAGACCTGAAGATTATAAACCTGTTAATATTAGAACTGGCGGATTAGCTAGTTTAAGGAGAAAAGCATGAGACCTTCAAGAGGCATGGGCGCTATAAAGAAAACTAAAATACCTAGTGCTGTAGAAAATAAAATGCCTAAAGGAGTAGTTAAAGCTAGACGAGATAATACAGACTTTACTCAGTTTAAAGAAGGTGGACCTGTAGGACTTTATGCAAATATGAATGCTAGAAAAAAAGCAGGTACTTCACGAAGTAAATCAAAGTCTACAATAACACCTAAAGCATATGCAAATATGAAAGCTGGATTTCCAAAAGGTAAAAAATAATGGTAGATAAAACCACAGGACAGACAAGTTTTAATTTAGATTTAAATAATCTAGTAGAAGACGCATTTGAAAGATGTGGTCAAGAACTTCGTACGGGCTATGATTTAAGAACTGCAAGACGTAGTTTAAACTTACTTACTATTGAGTGGGCTAATCGTGGTATTAACCTATGGACTGTAGAACCAGGTCAAATTGCATTAAATCAAAATCAAATTATGTATGCTTTACCCTCTGATACGATTGATTTACTTGATATGGTAACACGTACAGGTACAGGACAAAATCAACAAGATATTAATATTAACCGCATTTCAGAATCAACATATATAACAATCCCTAATAAGAATGCAACAGGTCGTCCTATTCAAGTTTGGATTAATAGACAAAGTGGTCAAGAAAACCCTACTAATTTATTATTAGCTGAAACTCTAACTGCTACTGCATCAACAGCTGCTAACCCACAAACAATTACTTTAAGTTCAACTGTTGGTTTAGCTCAGTTTGGCTTTATTAAAATAGGTGAAGAAACGATTCAATATGGGGGTATCAGTGGTAATGATTTAACAACATGTATACGAGCCGTTAATAACACTGCATTAGCTCCTCATGCGATAGGGGATAGAATCTCTGTACAAAATTTACCTACTGTTAATGTTTGGGTAGCTCCAGACCAAAGTGATTTCTATACTTTTGTATATTACAGACTAAGACGTATTCAAGACGCAGGCAATGGTGTTAACGTAGAAGATATACCGTTTAGATTTATTCCCGCTATGGTTGCAGGATTAGCTTCTTATTTATCTATAAAATTACCTAATGTAGATCCTATGAGAATCCAGATGTTAAAACAAGATTATGAACAAGCATTCCAATTAGCAGCTGAAGAAGATAGAGAAAAAGCTCCAGTAAGATGGGTACCACGCGAACAGTTTTTTAGGGGCTAAGTGATGGCTGATGTAGCTGAAATTTTAAAAAGACTTAATCTAGATGCTGGTGGGGTAAAGTCAGATGATGTTACTTCTGTAGGCGGTAGGTTAGGATATGTACATCCTATTGATGATACATCAAGTCTAGAAGTAGGCGCTTCCGGTCATTATGCAAAAGGTAAAGGATGGAAAGATTCTAATATTGATAGAGGCGATGTTACATATTCTAAAGAATTTGAAAATAAACATAAGTTAAGAGCTAGTTTAGGTGGCGGCGCCAAAGGTATCGATGAAGTTAAAGCAACATATGAAATTCCTTTTAAAAAAGGTGGCAAAGTTAAAGCTAAGGCACCTAAAGTACGTGGACACGGCATAGAGAAAAAAGGTAAGACAAAAGGCAGGTTCGTTTAATGCCAACCAATTTTGCAAGCGCCAAGAACTCGATTGCGCAGTGTGATCGCTGCGGGTTTAGATACAAACTAAAAGAGTTAAAACGCTTAGTTATTAAGACAAAAAATGTTAATATATTGGTATGCCATGAATGTTGGGAACCGGATCAGCCACAATTACAACTTGGTATGTACCCAGTGCAAGATCCACAAGCAGTACGTAATCCAAGACCTGATAGTCCTGGTTATTATCAAGCAGGTTTAAATGGATTACAAACATTAGAACAAACGGGTCCTTCAACCTCTGAAACAGGCGTGCCTACAATGGGTAGCAGAATTATTCAATGGGGTTGGAATCCTGTAGGCGGTTCGAGATTAAACGATGCTGGATTAACGCCTAATGATCTAGTGGGAATAGGTAATGTAGGCACAGTAACAGTATCAACAACATAAGGAGAAATAACATGACATTCAGAAAAGCAGCGGATGGTATTACTAAACAAGGTAAAACTAAAGGTCGTAACTTAGGTGACGACGGCGCTACAGTAGCTATTCAAAACGGTCCAAAAGAATCAGGCAGCAAAGGTGGTAAAACTAATGCTGATATGAAGAAAATGGGTCGTGGTATGGCTAAAGTTGCAGCACAAAAAAAGGGGTAATAAAATGGCTAAAAATGACTTTCCAAAACCAACACCAGCGGAATCATATCCACTAGGTCACGCTAAAGAAAACAAAGATGCAAGTGCCTATACAGGATTTAAATACCCATCAGGCGGTACTGGCAGCGATATTGGTATCTATAAACAACCAATGCCTAACCCAAATAGTACTGATATACATTTCAGTCAAGATCCTAATAAATTAAGATCACAACAAATTAGTAAGCAAACAGGTGTCCAACGTGTAAGCGTAGGTGATCCTACTCGCCCTGCTAAGACTGAAGGTATTACTATTCGTGGTTGCGGCGCAGCTACTAAAGGTACTAAAGCTAGAGGTCCGATGGCGTAATGAACTACACGCAGCTAGTTGATGAAATACAAAGTTATGTAGAAAATACGTTTCAGACAACGGATATAGACACGTTTATAACCCAAGCCGAACAACGTATTTATAACTCAGTGCAACTTCCTGCGCTTAGAAAGAACGTAACAGGCTCGCTTACTACAGGTAATAAATATTTAGCTATGCCTAGTGATTGGCTTGCTACATTTAGTTTGGCAGTGATTAATGCAGATAATGAATACTTATATCTTTTAAACAAAGATGTAAACTTTATTAGGCAGTCTTACCCAGATACAGATTCTGATTATTATGGTGAACCTGCATATTATGCGGTATTTGATAGTACTACATTTATTGTAGGACCTACTCCAGATGCTTCGTATGCTGCGGAACTTCATTATTTTTATTATCCAGAGTCCATCACTACTGCTGGCACATCTTGGTTAGGCGATAACTTTAGTTCTACATTGTTATATGGCTCATTATTAGAAGCTTATACCTACATGAAGGGCGAACAAGACATTATTAATCAATACCAAAAACGATATGATGAAGCTATGATTCTATTGAAACAACTAGCTGACGGCAAAGATAGACAAGATGCTTATCGTTCAGGTCAAGTAAGGTACCCAGTTAGATGATCTTAGGACAAGCACTGACCACAACCTTTAAGGTAAACTTATTAAAAGGTTTAGAGAATTTTTACACGGGGTCACCTTATACATATAAAATAGCCTTGTATAATGCGGTAGCTACTTTAAATAGCGAAACAACGGCATATACAACGCAAGACGAAATTACAGGTACTGGCTATATAGCGGGGGGTAAAGTTTTAGCTCCTACCGTAGGTAGTGATCCTAGTAATAACACGGCTTATGTTACGTTTGCTAATGTAACTTGGAGCCCTGCAAGCTTTACGACTGCTGGCGCTTTAATATATAATAGCACTACAAATGCATCAGTCGCAGTACTAAATTTTGGTGGTCAAAAAACAGCCACTACAACATTTACAATAGAATTCCCTTCAGCAACTTCAACCACTGCTGTAATACGAATTAACTAAAGGAGTAATTATGAGCAACATAGACAAATTTGGAATGGGCGACTCAGTTGATGCGTCTGTGACAAGAAATGCTGGATCAAATGATGAGTTTGGTCTAAACGGCGTCTATACATTTACATGCTACGATCAAGACGGCAATGTTAAATGGGAAGACGCATTTGAAAATTTAACAACAAACGTAGGTCGTCAAAGCTTACTAAATTCTTATTTTGCTAACACAGGTGGCGGCGCAGTTGTTATGGGTCTTATGACTAATAATGCTGTACCAGCATCTATTCCAGCTTATACAGATACACAAGCATCTCATGCTGGTTGGTTTGAAGCAGGTTCTGCAAATGCACCTACATACTCTGGTACAAGAAAAACACCAGCGTTTAGTACTGCAACAAATGCTAACCCATCAGTATTAACTACATCAGCAGCGGTAGTATTCTCAATGACTGGTTCTGGTACTGTAACAGGTGCATTTATTAATATTGGTGGTTCATCAGCGATTGATAACACAACAGGTACATTGTTCTCTGCAGGTAACTTTACAGCAGGTTCTAAAACTGTAACATCAGGCGACACAATTAACGTAACATATACTTTATCAGCTTCGGGCTAAGGAGTCTTAAATGGCTCTAGTGGTCTATGATCGAGTCCAGGAAACGACGACTACATCAGGTACGGGTTCTGTAACCTTACTTGGTGCAGTCAGCGGGTTCCAATCGTTTGCTGTTGTTGGAAATAGCAATACTACCTATTACACTATTACAGATGGTGCTCAATGGGAAGTAGGTATTGGTACATATTCAACTTCAGGTCCTACGTTAGCACGTACTACAGTATTATCTAATTCAAATGGTAATACATCGCCTATTACTTTATCAGGCGGAACAGCTCAAGTCTTTGTTACTTATACTGCTGAAAAATCAGTCAATCTAGATGCTTCTGGTAATGTTACTCCTTTAGGTACCATTGCGTCTGGCACTTGGCAAGGAACTACGGTTGGAGTTTCTTACGGCGGTACGGGTGTAACAGCTTCTTCTGGTGGTAGTAGCGTAGTATTAAGAGATGCTAATCAAAACACTTCACTTAATAATATCTTTAGAAATATAACGTCTACAGTATCAGCAGGTGGAACAACACTACTTACAGCGGCTTCATCATTTTCACAAGTTTTAACAGGTTCTACAACTCAAACCTTTCGGCTCCCTGATGCTACTACATTAGTTAATGGCGCTAGTTTCCAGTTTAATAATAACTCTACAGGTAACATGACTATTGTAGATTATGGTTCCAATGCAATTGCTACTGTAGATAATGGTGGCGCTGCACAAATATTTTTAACATCAACTAGTACTGCTAATGGTGTTTGGGATACGCATGGATTTATTCCTGAAAGTATTGAGTGGGGTACAAATGCTTTATATTTAGCGTCTACTGTAATTACAGGCGGTACTTGGAACGGTGGCACAATTGGTACAGGTTATGGTGGTACAGGATTAACTAGCTTTACTTCTGGTGGCGCTTTATATGCAACATCTACATCGTCTTTAACTAGCGGTACTTTACCTGTTACAGCAGGTGGTACAGCAGCTAGTACGTTTACAGCTAATGGTATTTTATATGGTAATGGCACTTCTGCATTAGGTGTAACAGGAGCTGGTACTACAGGACAAGTTCTTTTAGCTAATACAAGTGGCGCTCCAACATGGGGTTCAGTACCATCCACAGGCGCAGTTACAACATTCCAAACTTCACTTAACGGATTAACACCAAGTACAGCTACAGCAGGTGCTGTAACATTAGCAGGGACTTTAGGTCCTACATCAGGTGGTACAGGACTATCTGCTTATACTACCGGTGATATTATTTATGCCTCAGCTACAAACACATTAGCGGCATTAGCAGATGTAGCAACAGGTAATGCTTTAATTTCAGGCGGTGTTACTACAGCACCTTCATGGGGTAAGATTGGTTTAACTACACATGTATCAGGTACACTTCCAGTAGCTAATGGTGGTACAGGTTCTACATCATTTACTGCATATGGTGTTTTAACTGGCGGTACAACTTCTACAGGCGCTGTTCAATCAGTAGCTGCGATAGGCACAAGTGGTCAAGTATTAACATCTAATGGTGCAGGTGCATTACCTACATTCCAAACAGTAAGTGCCGGTCTCACTGTAACTAATGATACTTCTACTGCTACAGCGTTATACCCAACATTTACAAGTGCTACATCAGGTTCTATATCAGGTATCAGCGTTACAAGTAGTAAGTTTACTTTTGTGCCAACTACTGGTTCTTTAACAGCGCCACAAACTGTGGCATCAAATGGTCTAGTTGTAAATAGTAATACAGTAAGCGCAAGTTATAGTATTCCAAGTGGATCAAGCGCTACAAGTACAGGTCCTATGACTATAAGTAGTGGAGTTGCTGTGACTGTACCTACTGGATCTAGGTGGGTAGTGTTATAACATGTTTGGGCTATCGACCTTTGCCCAAGCTCCGTTCGCTTCATTAGGTGGTACAAAATATGATGTAGCTACGGATGAGAGCTTTAGCTTAAGTGATGTGTATGCTATATCAAAAATAGATTATGCTGGGATAGTTGATGACACTATTGCATTAACTGATGATGTACCAAACCAATTTAATTACTATTTAAATACTGATGAAACATTTGATTTAGCAGACGACTATACAGGTAATTTAGATTCAAGCGCTGCTAACGATGAAAGTTTAGCACTTACTACAGAAGAATTAGGTGCATGGAATACAAGTGCATCACTTGCTGAAACATTTAGTATAAGCGAAGCAGTATCTTCAATCGTTACATTTTTAGCAGACCGCGAAGAAGCTGCTACGTTAACTACAACTGAAAATGCTGGAGCTACATTTGTAGGCTTAGACGAAGAACTTGTTTATTTAACTACGACCGAAGAAGGACAAGTAGAGTTTGCTGGTTTAACTGAAGAAACAGTTACCTTAACAGATACAGAAGCAGCACAAGCTGACTTCGTAGGCGCAGTTGATGAAAGTACGACTTTAGCTGACGAATATATTGGTAATGCAGATTACTTTGATTCAATAACTGAAGCGTTTGCTTTATCTGATGAATATGTAGGTGGCTTTGGTTTCTACGCTGATGTAGATGAAACAGTAGACCTAACAGATGTTTATAGTGGTATTCGCATGGTCTACGCAACAGTAACTGATACAACAGGATTTACAGATACATATGTAGCGGTAGGCAATTTTAACCCAACAGTAGCTGAACTAATAACTATCATGGATATGGTTTGCGTTGCGGGTTGGTTTGTAATAGATGATTCTCAAACAGCTAGCTGGGTTGATGTTAATACTGCTCAAACCGCAAATTGGGGCTCAATACCTACTACTGTACCATGTGTTTAATGTATAATACAGAAATATAAAAAGGATTTTTTATGGCAAGTACCTATAGTGATTTAAAGATAGAACTTATTGGAACGGGTGAGCAATCAGGTACCTGGGGCACCACTACGAATACCAATTTAAGTACGGCATTAAGTGAAGCTATTACAGGTTCTGCTGATGTTGCCTTCTCAAGTGCCGATGTAACCCTAACACTTACTAATACTAATGGAGCTCAAACTGCTCGTAACTTAAGACTTAATCTCACAGGTACTTCAGGTGGTGCTCGTAACCTTATCTTAGGTTCAGGCTGTCAAATTGAGAAATTCTACCTAATTAACAATGGTTTAGCAGACGCTGTTACAGTAAAAAATACATCAGGTACAGGTACTGCAGTCCCTGCTGGTACAGCAATGTTAGTCTTTAATAACGGCACTAACGTTGTTAATCCTCTTACTTATGTTACAGGCACTATTGTTACAAGTTCAGCTACAATCACAGGCGGTACGATTAATAATACAGCCATCGGTGGAAGTACTGCAGCAGCAGGTGCGTTTACTACATTAGCAGCTTCTGGTACTTTAGGTGTCGCAGGAAATACAACTTTATCTGCTGACTTAGCCGTTAATGGAAACACTACACTTGGTAATGCTTCATCTGATACAATAACACTTAATGCTAACACAGCAAACGTACCTAACAACTTAAACTTTAATGGTACAGGTAGTATTACGTTACCTAATGGTACAACAGGAGAAAGACCAACCCCAGTTACAGGTATGGTTCGTTATAATAGTACTGAAGGTACTTTTGAAGGATACTCAAATGGTGCTTGGGGTGCAATTGGTGGTGGTGCTACAGGCGGTGGTGGTGACCAAGTATTCTACGAAAACGAATTAACAGTAACAGCAGATTACACTTTAACAACAGCAAGAAACGCAATGTCTACAGGACCCATAACAATCGATTCAGGTATTACCGTGACAGTTCCAACAGATCAGCGTTGGGTCATATTATAGGAGAAGTAAATGGCACAAATTATTCTAGATTCTAATAATAACTTAATACAAGGTGACTTTGATAACGCCACGTTAAACAATCGTACTAAGTTACAAACCACAACAACTAATGCCACGACTAACGTGTACATAGCTCCTAACGGCTCATCTACATCTGCCGGTGTTTCAGTCGCTAATAACTCAAGTCTTACTAATGCATCTAAGATTGTCATGGCTACAAACGGCACAACAGATACACAAATTATTTCTGGTATAAATGGGTCTGGTACTTATTTACCTTTGAGTTTTTATACGAACAATGCTTTGGCGATGCAAATTGATACGGCTAATAATGTGTTGGTAGGAACTACAACAGCTAATGCAAGAATAACATCACAATCGTCAAATAACAACGCATCTTCATTTGCGTTATGGTGTATGAACAGTTCATCAACACAACTTTTAAAAGTGCGAGATGACGGTTTGATTGAAACTGGAACAGCTACAAACTCTCCATATAACTATACAACTGGTTCAGCGGCTAATACATTTATAAATTCCAGCGGACAATTTCAACGTTCAACATCGTCATTAAAATATAAACAAAATGTACAAGATGCAACACACGGTTTAAGTGATGTATTAAAACTTCGCCCTGTTACGTTTACAAGTAAAAATGATGAATCAGGCACAATATTTGGTGGTTTAATTGCAGAAGAAGTTCACGAAGCTGGATTAACTGAATTTGTGCAATATTCAGAAGACGGTAGTCCAGATGCTTTGGCTTATGCAAATATGGTTTCACTTTTAACAAAAGCCATACAAGAACAACAAACCATTATCAACGAATTAAAATCAAGAATAGAAGCTTTGGAGAGTAAATAATGTCCTCACTCATTTTAGGCGGAGATACCTCAGGAACCATAACGTTAACAGTGCCAGCTACCGCTGGTACAAATACTATAACGCTTCCAGCGTCTACCGGTACTGCGATTACTACAGCGTCAACATCAGGTGTACCTAATACAATCAACTGGACAACAGTACAAACAACGAGTGTAAGCCCAGCGGTAGCAGGTACAGGTTACCCAATGAACACAACAAGCGGTGCTCTCACCGTGACATTACCAGCAAGCCCAACTGCAGGTAACTTAATTTCTATAGTAGACTACGCAGGAACAGCGGCTACAAATAATATAACGATCAATCCAAACGGCTTAAAAATAAATGGCGGTACTGCTAATGCTTTAATTTCAGTAAATCGTGAAGCTATTAATTTAGTTTATGTAGATAGTACTCAAGGCTGGTTAGCTTATGCTGATGTTTATTCTACAACTTCTCCTTTACCTCAACCTTATACAGCTTCTTATTTAGTAGTAGCTGGCGGTGGCGGTGGTGGTTCAAGAGTTGGTGGAGGTGGAGGTGCTGGGGGTGTAGTATCAGGAACAATAACCTTAAATCCCAATACTGTTTATACTGCTGTGGTAGGTGGAGGTGCAGCAGGTCAGGCTCAAACACCAGCAGGGAATAAAGGATCAAGCGGATCTAATTCTACATTCCCAGGGGTTACTACTGCTTTAGGCGGAGGTGGTGGTACAGGATTTAATCAAGGAGCAGCTGTATCAGGAGGTTCTGGTGGCGGTGGTGGTTCAGGTGAAAATGGTTCTACACCAGCACCAGGTGCAGCAGGTACTCCAGGTCAAGGTAATGGCGGAGGTACTGGTGCAGGTCCATTATGGGCTGCCGGTGGTGGCGGTGGAGCTGGCGCTGTTGGAGGAAACGGAACATCTGGTACAATTGGTGGTGCAGGTGGTGCAGGGCTAGCTTCCTCTATTACAGGATCCTCAGTAATATATGGTGGCGGCGGCGGAGCTAATGCTGATTCTGCTGGCGGTTTAGGAGGTCCAGGAACACCAGGAGTTTCTGGTGGTAACGGCTCACCAGGACCAAGTACACCTCTTGCGGCTGCTAATAATGGAGTTGTTAATACTGGCGGTGGCGGTGGTGGTATAGGCACAACTGGACCTAGTACAAGTTCAGGTGGTTCAGGCGTAGTCATACTTTCTGTTCCCACAGCTAATTATTCTGGTACGACAACAGGTTCACCTACAATTACAACATCAGGTGCAAACACAATTATTAAATATACATCTGGTTCAGGAACTTACACAGCATAATGGCTTCTTTCATTGTTTACGGTGACGCGTCAGGTCAGGTTACAGTTAAAGCTCCTGCTGTTGCAGGGACAAACACAATCACGTTCCCAGCTGAAACAGGTACACTTTATACATCAGCGTCAACATCGTACCTAAATGGTCAAATCGCATGGGACACAACAGTCAAAACAGCAGGGTTCACAGCGGTAGCCTATGGCGGTTATTTTTGTAATACAGCAAATGCAGCGTTTACAGTAACCCTACCCGCAACACCTTCTCGTGGTCAGTTTGTAGTCATTGTTGACTATGCAGGAACAAGTGCGACTAATAATATAACTGTAAGCCCTAACGGCGGAAAAATAAATGGACTAACAGGTAATGCGAGTATGAATACAAATAGACAAGGCATTACATTTACCTATATCGATTCAACACAAGGTTGGTTATCTACAAGCAACGTTTATGGTGGTAATCCTCCTTTTACAAGAGCTTATACTGCTTCTTATTTAGTTGTAGCTGGTGGCGCATCGGGAGGAACAGCAGCTTCTGGACTATGGGAAACTGGAGGTGGTGGTGGAGCTGGAGGTTATATAACAGGAACTACATCTTTAAATATTGGAACTGTTTATACAGCTGTAGTAGGTGGCGGTGGATCAGCGGTTTCTAGTAGTTCTAGTGGTAACAATGGTAGCAGCAGTCAATTTGATACAGTCTCCGCAACAGGCGGCGGCGGCGGCGGTGGTGGTAATGCCACACCTCGGATTGCAAAATCAGGAGGGTCAGGCGGCGGCGGGTCTGGATATGATTTTAGAGATGGAGGAGCAGGAACACCTGGACAAGGTTTTGCTGGAGGAAGTGGATATGCAGATGGTGGTGGTGGAAATGCTGGTGGCGGTGGCGGCGGTGGATCTAGTGCTGTAGGTAATAATGCTACAAATGCAAATGGAGCAACAGGCGGTGCTGGAACAGCATCTTCTATAACTGGAGCTTCAGTAACTTATGCTGGCGGAGGGGGCGGTGCAGGGGGTAACAACTCAGGATCAGGTGGTGCTGGAGGCTCAGGTGGCGGCGGTGCAGGTGCCGTAGGTGGAACAGCTACTTCAGGTACTGCTAATACAGGAGGTGGTGGCGGAGGTAATTCAAGATCAGGAACTAGCGGCGCTGGTGGATCAGGCGTTGTTATTATAAGCGTTCCCACTGCATCATATTCAGGTACAACTACAGGAAGCCCTACAATAACTACATCAGGAAGTAATACTATAATTAAATGGACTACCGCAGGTAGTGGAACTTACACAGCATAGGATATAATATGGCTAAAATGACTATAGAAGAACTTATAAAAGAATTTAGTAACGAACAAGGTTTTCAATTTGGTATTGACATTGTGATGAAGTCATTAAGACCAGGTGCACTTTACGGCTTATCAGCCTCTGGAGGTACTTTTGAAATCGTATCGTGGGATGAATCAAACACAGAACCAGCGCCGTCATCACAAGAAATACGAGATGAATATATTCGTCACCAAACCATTAAAGAATTTATAGAGTTTATGGAACAAGCAAAGCTAAATAAAAAATCAAGAGTTAGGAAAACTGCTTAATGGCTATTGTAATAGACTCGCTTAAAGGTATTACCCAAGCTGGCTGGACTACAGCAGGTCGCCCTGCCACACCTAGTGCTGGACAAGTAGGCTTTAATACATCGTTAAATGCGTTTGAACAATATAATGGTACAGGCTGGGCTACAATCTCATCATGGACAACAGCAAATAGACCTGTCACACCCGTAGCTGGATTTAGTGGATTTAACACTACACTTTTAGCTTTTGAATTTTACAATGGAAGTACTTGGATTGGAGTTGATTCTAGTATCCTTGCTCCTGTTACTGCTAGTTATTTAGTTGTAGCCGGTGGTGCTGCTGGTGGATCAGGTGACTCAGCAACTAGTGGCGCATTTAGATCTGGCGGCGGCGGTGGCGCGGGAGGATATTTAACTGGTACTACATCTTTAACTATAGGAGTTGTTTATACAGCTGTAGTAGGTGGCGGCGGTGCTGCAGGAACAACTGGTGGAAATGGAAACGTAGGAACAGCCTCTACAATTAGTGGATCAGGTTTTACTACAATAACAGCATCTGGCGGTGGATACGGCGGTGGATATGCAAATGCTGGAGGATCTGGTGGGTCTGGCGGCGGTGGTGGAGGTAATAATCAATCGGGAGCAGCTGGAACCCCGGGACAAGGAAATTCGGGTAGTAATGGGGCTAATCCAGGCGGAGGAGCTGGTGGAGGTGGTGGAGGTGGATCTGCATCTGCTGGAGTAACCCCTGGTACTGTTGGTAACGGAGGTAATGCCACTGCTAACTCTATTACAGGAACCCCTGCTTTTTATGCTGGTGGTGGTGGTGGTGGCGCGGGAGCAGCTCCTAGTACTCCAGGTTTAGGCGGTCCAGGTACTCCAGGTGTTTCAGGCGGTAATGGACCAGGCAATGCTGACGGAACTGCTGGAATTGCAAATACAGGTGGCGGTGGAGGAGGCGGATGTACTTACTTCCCTGCATTAAAAGTTGGAGGTGCCGGCGGTTCTGGTGTAGTTATTCTTTCAGTACCAACATCCAAATATACAGGCACTACTACAGGCAGCCCAACAGTAACAACTAGTGGAGCAAATACGATTATTAAATGGACCACTGCTGGTTCAGGAACTTACACAGCTTAAGGTTAATAAATGCCAATAATATTAAATGGAACAAACGGTATAACTAATGCATCATGGACAACTGCAACTCGTCCAACTTCACCTGCAACAGGTCAAACAGGGTGGAATACTACACTTAATTCTTACGAAACATATAATGGTACTGCATGGTCACCGACAGGATCATGGACGACTGCAACAAGACCTTCTAGTCCAGCTTCTGGATACTCAGGATATAATTCAACAACTAGTGGATTTGAATTTTATAATGGAAGTACTTGGATCACTATTACTAATTCAAAGCTCACATACTCCGCGTCTTATTTAATAGTTGCTGGTGGTGGTGGTGGTGCTAAAGATTTAGGTGGCGGTGGCGGTGCTGGTGGTTTATTGGCTGGAACAACTTCTATATCTCCTGGAACTGTTTATACAGCTGTAGTGGGTGCTGGTGGAGCAGGGGGAACATCAGGAGGGGGAACAGCTGGATCGCAATCAACATTTACTGGTATTACAACCGCGGTAGGTGGCGGTAATGGAGGCTCTGGAAATGGTGGTTCTGGGGGTGGTGTTAGAGGAACAGGTCCTGCAGGGTCAGGTACTCCTGGGCAAGGAAATAATGGTGCCAATTCAACTGTAAATGAAGCTGGAGGTGGTGGTGGCGGAGCTGGAGCGGCTGGAACACAAGCTTCACCTTCACAAAATGGAAATGGTGGAAATGGCTCAGCTTCAAGTATTACTGGAACCCCAGCTACTTACGCAGGGGGAGGCGGGGGAGGCGGTGGGTATCCTTCTAGTTCATCACCAGGAAGTGGAACAGGTGGTACCGGTGGTGGCGCAAACGGAGGAAATCCTGGTCAGAGCAGTCCTGCAAATACTGGAGGTGGAGGTGGTGGTGGAACAGTATCTTCTAATGGCGGTGCTGGTGGTTCTGGTGTAGTTATACTTTCTGTTCCCACAGCTAATTACTCTGGCACAACAACAGGTTCACCTACAATTACTACATCAGGTTCTAATACGATTATTAAGTGGACCACTGCGGGTTCAGGTACATATACGGGATAGGGATTATATAAATGTCAATAGTATTTAATGGAACTTCAGGAATTAACAATGTAACTTGGACAACTACAAGTCGTCCAACTTCACCTGCAACAGGTCAAACTGGCTATAACACAGCCCTTAATTCTTACGAAACATATAATGGCACTGCCTGGACAACTACAGGATCATGGACAACTGCAAACAGACCTGCGAGCCCTTCACAAGGTTATTCAGGTTATAATACATCATTAAATGCATTTGAATTTTATAATGGTACCTCATGGATAAGTATAAATTCTAATTACTCTAGTTATACCGCCTCTTATTTAGTAGTAGCTGCTGGTGCAGGTGGTGGTGGATCACATGGCGGTGGCGGTGGTGGTGCGGGAGGATTTTTAACAGGTACACAGACGCTAACTTCAGGCACTTCATATAGCATAACAGTAGGCGGGGGCGGTGCTGGTGCTGGTCCAGTAGGAGGATCTGCAGGGGCTAATGGTAGCAACTCCGTCTTTAGTGCTATTACAGCTACAGGTGGCGGAGGTGGAGGCTCAGAAGGTTATGCCTCAAATCCTGGAGGTTCTGGGGGCGGAGGTAGCGGACAACCAAATGGTAATCCAGGTGGCAATGCCGGTAGCGCTGGAACTCCTGGTCAGGGTAACACTGGTGCAGCAGGTAACAGTGGTGGTGGTGGCTATGGTTCAGGTGGGGGTGGTGGCGGTGCAAGTGCTGCTGGCACTGCTGGAGTACCTGGTGACCCTAGTAATGGCGGTGCTGGGGGTAATGGTACTGCATCATCAATTACTGGTACTCCTGCAACTTATGCTGGCGGTGGAGGTGGAGGTTCATGGAACGCAACAGGTGGAACTGGAGGCTCTGGAGGAGGCGCTAATGGAGCAAATGGTCCACAGGGTACAGCACCATCAGCAACAGCTAATACTGGCGGTGGCGGTGGCGGTTCTCGCGCAAATGGAAGTCCTAGTAGAGGCGGAGGCGCAGGGGGTTCAGGTGTAGTTATTCTATCCGTACCAACTGCAAACTATACTGGTACAACTACAGGTTCGCCAACAGTGACAACATCAGGAAGTAATACTATAATTACGTTTGCTACCACAGGTTCAGGTACATACACAGCTTAACAATTTTTTAACAAGGAGAAACAAATGTCACATTTTGCAAAAGTAACAGACGGTAAGGTAACGCAAGTTATCGTTGCTGAAAAAGAATTCTTTGATACCTACGTAGATTCTACACCAGGTGAATGGATTCAAACATCGTACAACACTCAAGGCGGCGTTCACAAATTAGGTGGTACACCATTACGTGGTAACTACGCTGGTATTGGTTATACTTATGACCGTACTAACGACGTTTTTTATCCTGCACAACCATTTCCTAGCTGGAAAATCTCAGCACCTAATTGGACTTGGGAAGCTCCTGTAGCAATGCCTACAGATGACAAACGTTATACATGGGATGAAGCAACAACATCTTGGGTTGAAGCACCAGCTCTATAATTAGGGGTACACCATGAATATGGAAAAAATAACGAGCATGTTATTCCCAGTGATAGTCTCGGCTATTGCTTGGTTACTTACTTCAATGACTACTATTCAGGCAGACTTAATTACTATTAAATCTAAAATGCCTAATCTTATTACAGAACAAGGTGTACCTACTGATAGCCCTATATCAGCTGAAGCTAGAGCAAGACTTAAAGAAGAACTTAAAGGTCAAATAGCAGAACTATCTATTCGTATTAGGTTATTAGAAGAACATGAAAAATCAAAAGGATTTAAATAATGTTTAGCATCCTCTCATCCATACTAGGTTTTGCTACTGCAGGTTTACCTAGCATACTAGGGTTCTTTCAACAAAAAGGAGACCAATCACATGAACGTGAAATGGCTAAGTTGCAAAATGAACAAGCTCTACTTATGGCTCAAAAAGGTTTTCAATCTCAAGAAAAAATAGCAGCTATTGAATTGGAGGGTACTTATGCAGAAACATTCGCACAAGAACGTCAAGCACTATATGAACACGATGCAAAACTGGTTCACGATGCAGCACCCTGGGTTAGAACTCTTAACGCAAGTGTCCGCCCTATTGTTGCTTTCACTTTTGTAGCATTACTTTTATTTGTAGATATTGGTGGCTTTATTTGGGCTATTAAATCTGCAGGCTTTAGTCGTGAGTCTATGGACATTATATTTTCTGATGATGAGATGGCTATTGTAGGTTCTATTATTGGTTTCTACTTTGGTGCTAGGACTTGGGAAAAGAAATAAGTGAATGTATCAAAAGCTGGCATCGCTCTTATCAAACATCACGAGGGTGTGCGTAGTCGTCCCTATCGTTGTCCTGCAAACTTGTGGACTGTTGGTGTTGGTCATCTTATCGGGGATGGCAAATTGTTGCCTGATTCTTGGAACAGAACTTTTACGGAAGTTGAAATAGATGGACTTCTTAAATCCGACTTACGTCGCTTCGAGCTGGGAATATCTAAGATGTTACCTAACGTGCCTCTTAGACAATGTGAATTTGATTGCCTTGTATCTTTTGCCTTTAACCTTGGCTTGGGTACATTTCAGCGATCAACACTCCGTCAAGCGCTTCTACGCGGCGATAAAAAGACGGCTATGGAATCGTTAGTTAAATATTGTCGCGCAGGTGGTAAAATACTCAAAGGTCTACAAACTCGTAGGCTAGATGAGAAAGCACTCTTTGAAAGTAAATAATGCCATTAAGTAAACTAGTCTTTAAACCAGGAGTTAACCGAGATCAAACTGATTATGCCTCAGAAGGCGGTTGGTATGAGATGGATAAAGTTCGCTTCCGTTCAGGCTTTCCTGAAAAGCTTGGTGGCTGGACTGTAAAGACTTTTGAATCTTATGTAGGATCTGCTCGCAGTTTATTTACATGGACTACTTATGATGGTAGCCGTTTGGTAGCAGTAGGTACTAATGAAAAAATATATATTAATTCTGGTACTGAACTCTACGATATTACTCCGTTAAGAGTTACATACACTCATTCAACAAGTCCTTCAAGTGACGATTGTTTTGCAACAACAGCGGGTTCTAACTTAGTTGAAATCTTAAATATTACTACCGGTATTGACGACGGTGAATGGGTTACATTTAGTGGTGTCACTAATCCTATAGGCGGTGTACCCGCAGCAGACTTTAATAACGAATTCCAAATAACTTTAATAGGTGGAACTCCATTTATTACTGTAGCTACAACTGCATCATCTACTGCCGTATCATCAGGTAATACAAACATTACCGCTGAGTTCCAAATTAATATTGGTTATGCTAACACGACTTTAGGTTATGGTTGGGGTGCAGGGGGTTGGTCTCGTGGTGCTTGGGGTTCAGGTTCTACTATCCCTATTAACTTCTTTGCTAGACAAGAATTCTTTGATAACTTTAATGAAGATTTAGTATTTAACATTATTGGTTCTGATCTTTATTACTGGGCTTACGATCCTTCATTTACAACTCGCGCTGTTTTACTAAGTTCTATCGGAGGCGCTGTTGCCGTTCCTCAACAAGTTACTTATTCTTTATTTGCGTCATCAGGTCACTACGTGGCACTTGGTTGTACTAATTATGATGCAGCGGGTTCAGGTCCAGATTACTTAGGTACTTATGATGCACTACTTATTCGTTGGGCTAACGTGGATGCAACTATTGGTCCAGAACCTGAAAACTGGAAACCTGAAGTCACTAATACCGCTGGGTTCTTAAGAATACAATCAGGCTCACGTATTATTTCTGCAATTAATTCAAGACAAGAGATGTTAATCTTTACTGATACATCTGTAACTTCTATGCAGTTCTTAGGTACGGCTGAAGTATTTGGCTTACAAGAGTTATCACATAACATATCGATTGCAGGTCCTAATGCTGTGACAGGTATTAACAACGTCGTTTACTGGATGGGACGAGATAAGTTCTATACATACTCTGGTCGTGTTGATACATTACCTTGTACTATACGTCAGTACATATTTGCCGACATTAATAATCAGCAACAACAAATATTCTTTGCAGGTACTAATAACCAGTTTAATGAAATCATTTGGTTCTATTGTTCAGCAGCATCTAATGAGATTGATCGATATGTTATTTATAACTATTCAGAAAGTATTTGGTATTATGGTGATTTAAGTAGAACCGCTTGGATTGATTCAGGTGACTTCACTAATCCTCTTGCTGTAGCTCATGATCTAATTGGCGATGGCTGGGTATACAATCATGAAACAGGTGTAGATGATGGTCAACCTTTAGGGGCTCCTCCATTACCAATAGCCGCTCATATTCAGTCTGCCACTGTGGATATTGATGACGGTGATAAATATATGTTAGTACGTCGTATTATTCCAGACATTAACTTTTCACAATCTCAACAAACTAATCCTGTCACAGGGGCTATTAATACTATTCAAGCTACAATTACTGTAGGCGTTCAAAACTTCCCAGGTGCTGCATCAGCTACTACAAATGCATCGGGTGTTACAACCGCTCGTAACATAGTCACTTCAACAGCCACAGTGGATCAATATACAAACCAAGTATTTGTAAGATGTCGTGGTCGTCAGATGAGCTTTAGAATTGAATCAAACGATGTGGGAACTCAGTGGCAACTTGGTATGCCTAGAGTTGATGCGCGTCCAGACGGAATGAGGAACTAATATGGCAAATTATATTACCACTGTAAAAGCACCTGCGTTAGCGTTAACCCCTACACAGTTTTCTCAAATACACTTTGACTTATATAATGCTCAACTTCGTGTTTACTTTAATACAGTCGATGCAGCTAATGCACAAACACAACAAGCAGTTAACAGTCTTAATACTATGATTTGGTTAGGATTATAAATGGCATATCAAAATATAACAGGCATACAATTAGGTCAAGCTGAAATTACAACGGGGTATACTACTATTTATACTACGCCTGCAACTTCAAGAACCTATGTCAAAGACATTAATATATGTAATACCACCGGAATATCTTGCACTGTAACTGTTTGTTTAGTACCTAGCTTAGATTCAGCAGGACCAGAAAATGCGTTAATATATAACTTAACACTCTTTGGTAGTGACTTATATAGATGGCAAGGTGTTCAAATTATGAATGCTGGAGATACCATACAAGTTAAAGCTTCTGCAACCGGTGCTACAATTACCATTTCTGGTGGTGAAGCTGTATAAATCATGTTAATATTACACTATCTTAAAAAGGACTTTTTATGGCAACACATCAACTAGCTAAAGGCTTAGCTTCCCTAGGTAGACATGGCGACTCTATGCTTATGCATGTTAGCCCCTCTGAAGTAGCGGGTTTACAGCGATTAGGTAAAATGACAGGTCATAAACTACATACTAATCCTCATACAGGTATGCCTGAAGCTTTTGATTTTGGTGACTTTTTATCTAATTTATTACCCACTGCTGTAGCTATTGCGTTAGCTCCTGAAACAGGTGGCGCTTCTTTAACTACTCTTCCTGAAACTATGGCTGCTAATGTGGCAACGACTGCGGCAACAAATGCTGCGACTAATATAGCAATGGCTCCGATTATTGGCGGTATGGCAACGGGTGCTGCGGTAGCAGGTGCTAAAGGTCAAGATCCTTTAATGGGCGGTTTGATGGGTGGCATAAGTGGTTATGGTGCACAGGGTTTATCTAAAGCATTTAATAATATGGCGGGTATGACCCCAACAGCTGATATGGGTACTACTGCATTAAAAGATTCTGCAGGTAATGTAGTAGAGCAAATTAAATCAGCCGGTATGGATGCAATTCCACAAGGCGCTTCTACTGAGTTATACTCTGCTCCAGGCGTAGTAGGAGACGTAGTACGAACAGGTGTTCCAAATCAAGCATTAGCTGCAAATTCTGGTGTATCTAATTTATTAGGTAGCGCAGGTACGAATTTAGGTAACGTAGCATCAGGTTTAGGTGATTTTGCTAAAAACCCTTTTGATACTTATAATAAGTTTACATCCCCTGCTGTAGGTGGATCTGGTATGCAATTAGCAACTACTTTTGGTCTTCCAGCTTTATCTGCTATGCAACCTGAACCGTTCGACATGGCTGCGGAAGAAGAAAAACGTAAGGCAGAAGAAAACAAATACAGAGATCCAATTACAGGCAAACTTAATTTATTACAAGCATCTCCTGGTTTAAGACTTGCTACAGGTGGTACTATAGGTTCAAATCAAAGCACTATAGCTTCAGGGGGTTTACAAGATTTGTATGGGTCTAATGATAATACAACTGGCGCAGCATTAAGTAAAGACGGTTATGGTATTGGTAGACTAGCTAATTTAGCAGCACAGGGTTCTATTGCAAAAGCACAAGATACATTCTATGCTGCTGGTGGTCCAATTGCTTTCGCAGATGGTGGAATATTTGAATTAGAAGCAGCTAAGGGTGGTTATTTAGATGGTGCTGGCGATGGTATGAGTGATTCAATTCCTGGTACAATAGAAGGAAAACAACCTGCTCGTTTAGCGGACGGTGAATTTGTAATTCCTGCAGATGTGGTAAGTCATTTAGGTAATGGTTCTTCTAAAGCAGGCTCGCAAAGACTATATTCAATGCTAGATAAAGTAAGAAAAGCAAGAACGGGTCATACTAAACAAGGTAAAGAAATCAACCCTAATAAATACATGCCTGCATGAAACAACTACACATAGTTAATCCCGACTATATGTATCAAATATGGGATAAGATAGAACCGTTTTTTGATAGAGCTATGCTAGCTGGTACAGACGATTACAATGTTGACCAGTTAAAAATGTTGCTCGTTGAAGGTAAACAAGTTTTATTTGTGGTTGTTGAAAATGAACAGATTATTGGCGCGTTAGCAGTAGAGCTTATTAATTACCCAAATCATAGAGTAGCATATACATCAGCGATAGGTGGTAAAGATTTATTTGATGAAGATACTACTAAGCAATATGAAGATTGGGCTAGATCTCAAGGCGCAACTAAAATTAGAGCATTTGCAAAAGATGCACAAGCAAGATTATATAAAATGAAAATGGGATTTGACATTGTAACGCACGTCGTGGAGAAAAAAATATGATTAATATGTTTAACTGGGTAGATAAATTAGTAGGCTACTTCACACTTAATTTTGGCGGTGGAGGTGGAGGTTCACAAACTTCTACAGGTACTACTTATACTTCTAATATTCCTGAATACGCTAAGCCGTTCTATGAACAGGCTATGGTTGAGTCAGCTAAGAATGTATTTAATACAGATGCATCAGGCGCTGTTACAGGTGTTAAAGGAATGCCTACTTATACAGGCGAAAGAGTTGCGGGATTTACTCCAGGTCAAGTTGGCGTTCAAAGTGAAATTGCAGGTCTTACACAACCAGGCGGTTTTGCAACTGCTAATACTGGTTTAGGTATGGGTTCAGGTTTAGGTTATGGAACAGCAGGAGCTGGCTTATCAAAAGCATTGGGTTATACGCCTACTTCAGTTTATGGAGGTACTTTTACTCCTGGTATGGCATCTTATTATGGTGATCCGTATCAACAAAATGTTACAGATATTGCGTTAAGAGAAGGTCGTCGTCAAGGTGACATCGCTAAATCAGAAGGTGCATTAGGTGCTATTAAGCGTGGTACATTCGGTGGCGCTAGAAATACTTTAATGCAAGCCGAACAAGAAAGAAACTTACAACAAAATTTAGCCGACATTCAAGCTAAAGGAAGTCAAGCTGGATTTCAATCTGCTCAACAACAGTTTAATGCAGATGCTGCAAGGCAATTACAAGCACAACAAGCTAATCAACAAGCGCAACAAGGTGCAGCACAGCTTGCAGGTCAAACAGGTCTTGGTGGACTTACTGCAGGTCTTGAAGCTTCACATCAACAAGCAGTTACAGCAGCAGCGCAACAAACATCTAATCTTGAAAGACTTAAAACACAGGCTGCAAGCGAAGGTGAGAAACAAGCACTACAACAAAAAATTGATGATCTTCAATATCAAACAGCAATGGAACAACGCGACTGGGAAAAGAAACAACTCGAGTTTTACAATGCTATGTTACACGGTACAGCTGGTTTGGCACAAACACAAGTCAACTATGCTCCTCAACCTTCCGGTATATCACAACTTGGTGGAATTGGTTTAGGCGCGCTTGGTCTCTCTAAAGCTTTAGGATAAGGATAAAGTATGAATCTTTTAAAAATACAAGATATGCTTAAAGGTGCCCCTGACCATGCGTTGGTAGGCTATGTTCAAAATCCTAGTGGTCAAGTACCTACTTATTTAGCATTGAGTGAATTGCAACGTAGAAAAGAAATGCGTGCTTCGTATCAAGCAAATAAACCAGAAGAAAAATCAGTTGCAGAAGATTTAGTTCAAGAATCTGAACCACAACCAGGTATTGCTGCTTTACCAGAAGGTCAACCTATGCAACAAGCTATGGCTCCACAACCTGAAATGCCTGTGCAACAAATGGCACAAGGTGGACTAGCTGATTTAAGTATGGATAATCAAATGTTCAATGAAGAGAATTATGCAACAGGTGGTATCGTTGCGTTTGCTGGTAATGGACCAGAAGGTTCTTATGTTAATCCGTCCCTTTATGAAGAGCCTGAAGAAAATTTATCTTGGTGGGAAAAACAAAAACGCGCCATTGCTAAAGAAAAAGCTAGACGTGGACAAATTGCAGTTGAAGAAAATGTAAGGCGTAGAGACTTATTTGGTCCTAAAGGCGGATATATTCCGGAAGTAAGCCCAATGCTAACTGATAAAGAAGTTGCAATCGCTAATGCTAATCCTCCTGTTCCCGGAGTAGATAATACAGTTAGGGCATCAGATCTTCCGGCTGCTTCTAAAAGTCAAGTAGGTTATGCTCCTCCCAAATTAAATATTCCTGAAGCGCTTACTATAGATAAAGCTATGGAAGACCGCAAGAGAGCTATGGAATTAGCTGGTGTACCTACAGATTTTTATGAGAAACAAGCTGAACTTAATAAAACAGATAGAGAAGCATTAAAAGCGGATAGAGAACAAGCTGGCTGGATGGCATTAGCCCGAGCAGGTTTTGGTGCAGCTGCTGGTAAATCTCCATTTGCTTTACAAAATCTTGCTGAAGGTGCCGTTCAAGGTGCTGAACAATATGGTAAAGATGTTAAAGATATTAAAGCAGAACAAAGACTTCTTAAACAAGCGGATCAAAAACTTGCTGAAGCTCAGTACCTACAACAACGTGGTGACGCTGAAGGCGCAATGAAAAAGATTAGCGAACGAGAAGCTCTTATGCAAGACTATAAAAAATTGGAATATTCAGGTAACATTCAACTTCAAGCTGCTAATATCGCTGCATCCAAACCTACTGATATGGGCATGTTGCTTAATGAAGCTAGAAAAGATACTAAATATTATACTAAGAAAGATGGTAAAGCTGTGTTTGATCTTTCTAAAGCGCTCGATGATATTAAAGGATACGGAAATAAAGTTGATATCGCTACATTAAAAACTCTTAGTGACGAGCTTAAAACTACATTTGATCCTACTAAGAGGGCAGAAATTCAAGCTAAGATTGACTCAATTATGTCTGGTAGTAGTGATGCTTCAATAAATTCAGCAATTCCATCCGGCGTTAAGGTAACAAGAACTCAATAAAAATGCCTTCATATAAAATAGATATTCCGGGTCAAGGTTCGTTTAACATTGACTCTCCCTCGGAATTAACTGATACCCAAGTATACCAAGCTGTCCAACAACAGTTACAAATAGAAGCTCAACCCCAAACTGCGGGTATAGGTGAAGCTTTAAAAGGCGGAACTAAACGCCTAGTAGAGTCTATACGTACAGGTATAGAAGCTCCGTTTATTGGTGGTGAAGAAGCAGCTCAAAAAGGTATTGCTCGTCAAGAAGCTATTAAAGAAAAACCTGCTGCAAGTCTAGATGAAATTAAACGCATCTACGAACAAAAAGGTTTACTCCCTGCCGCAAAAGAAGCTATCTCACAACTCCCTGCGGGCATAGCAGAACAAGCCCCATTCATTGGTACTATGTTAGGCGGTGCTAGATTAGGTGCTATGGTAGGCGGTGTGCCAGGTGCATTAATTGGTGCTGCAGTGTCTCCATTCCTTTCAGCTGCTGGATCTAATATTGAACGTCAAGCACAAGAAGATATTAAAGCAGGGCGTCCTATTGATGTTAGTCGAGCTAAAGCATATGCTGCGGCATTGCCTCAAGCAGCTCTTGATGTAGGTGCTATGGAATTAGGGTTAGGTAAAGCTTTAGGTATTAGCAAGATGGGTACTGAAGCTGCAGAAAAAATGGCAACGGAATCATTAAAAAAATCTATTGCTATAGGTATTGGTAAAACTGCATTAGCTGAAGTTCCTACAGAAGTTATCCAACAAATGTTAGAGAGATCCCAAGCTGGACTTTCTTTAACTACTCCCGACGCATTAAAAGAATATAAAGACACAGCATATCAAGCAGTATTATTATCTCCGTTAGGAGGTGCTGCACGTATTGCAGAACGAGGAGAAGCCAAACAAAAAGTAGAGGCATTGGCTAATCTAGGTGCAGATCAACAACGAGCTTATGAAGAATCAATTAGAGCTGAACAAGTTGCTAAGCTTAAAAATGACATTGAAGAAATGCAAAGACAAAAAGCAATTCAAGATGCTATTCTTCCACCAGAACAATATAAATTATTGGCTGCTCCTAAACAAGAGCCTATTGTAGCTACATCAACAGAAGCTTTAGGTACAGAAAAACAAATAGAAGAATATTTAAAAACTGTCCCTGAAGAACAACAAGTATCAGAACGTGCAAGGCTTATGGGCATGGCAGCGCAGCCTATTCAATCAATTATTTCTAATAAAACATTACAAGATTTAGGTATTGGTAAATCAGCTATAATTAGAAAGAATGGAATATTACAAAATTTAGATTTAACTATTCCAGAAAAAGCTCAAGAAGCTGTAAATATTTTAACTGCTTATAAAGATACAACAGGCGTTAATAAGAATACTAAAGCTAAAGTAGAAGAATATATTGCTAACATTCCTAATTTAATAGAGGCAGCTAAAAATGAAAGATTGGTCACCGAAGGATCTAGAGATAATCTTCAAGTATCTGGACAACCCGTATCAGGAGAAGTTTCCTCTACAGCTCAAGGAGAGCTCGGAAATGGAGTTACTGACCTTGCAGACGTTACTGGAAGACTTGAAGGACGAACAGAGGCACAGCCCGCTGCACTAGCACCTGAAACTACTGAAGTAATGAAATCCGCAGAAGAGCTTGCACCTACTACGGAAGAAGTTGCTCCTACAGAAACAATATCTCCTACTGCAACTGGAGAAACACAACTAGCTAAAGACGAAGTAACTACTACATCAGAAACTCCAGAAACAATTCTAGCTGCTCTCAAAGAACGTTTCGGTAATAATATTAATAAAGCTATAGAAAGAAAAGAAGTCAAGCTTATTACGAGTGATGAGGTACCAACAGATATAGCGCCTGATGCAGTGGCTTATTATAATAAGGGTATTGCTCATTTAATCACCGATAGACTATCTAAAGAAGAAGCTCCTCGTAAGATACTACACGAAGTAGGTGTTCACTATGGTCTTGAAGGCATGGCGGGCAAGAATTTATATCGAGATATTCTACGTACTATTAATAGACTTAAAGATACAGATAAAGATGTAAGAGCTGCTCACGAGCATGTTAATAATAAATATAAAGAGTTAACTCAAGGTAGTCAGCCGCATCTAGAAGAAGTACTTGCGCGTCTTGGAGAGTCCGCACCTAATCATAATCTATGGCGTCGTATTGTTGCTGCTGTTAAAGACTTCTTATTTAAAAAAGGTTTATGGAATGTTAACCGCATGGATGTTAGAGATATTCATGATTTAATTAATCGGTCTACTGCAAGATCATTAGCGGGTAAAATTAAACCAGCTAAAACTACAGAAGTTAAATATGCTAAAGAAGAAGCTCAAGAAGTATCTCCTGAATATCAAGGCACTAGTATATTTGCTCCGCCAAAAGAAAAAGAAGGCGGTAATTTTAAAGAGCATGTAGAAGATTTTAAAAACTTTAAATTTGATAAAGATACAAGAGAAGACTTATTCTTAAAAGGTAGAATTAAAGTTGCTTATTCAGGTGCAGGCGTACAAAGCAAATTAATGGATGACTTTAATGGTGCAGTAAATAACGCGTTGAAGGGTGTTCGTGCTGACGTATTAATGAGCCAAGCTTTAAATAGTAATATTTTAGGGTCTGAATCAGCTAAAACAGGATATGTAGATTTTGATGATCTTAATATAGCGCGTGTTGTAGCTAACGAAAATAATCTAGCTAACATTAATGAAGAGATTGCTAAACTAGCAGAGCGACTCGGTCCTGAAAATGCTAAACATGTAACTCAGGCTTACTTATTAGGACTACGTTATCAATATGAATTAGATGAAAATAATAGACTTGAGACACAAGCTAAAAAAGAAGAATCAGAAGGTAAGAAAGCAACAGCTGCCAAGACAAGAGAAGGTAAAACTAAAATAACAGAAGAGCAGCAAGCAGCAATTCCAGAAGCATTAAGCTATGGGGAGAAGTATTCTGAAGTAAAACGCGTTGCGGAAATGTATAAAGTTTTCAATGATAACGATACTAACATGCTAGAAAAAGCAGGTATCTATTCTAAAGATCAAGCAGAACGCTACAGAAAAACAAGAGGCTACGTACCCCTATTTAGATTAATGGATGAAATGGAAAGATCTAATCCTGGCGCACGTCAATTCTTTAGAGGCTTTGCAGATGTAGGTCGTGAGTATGCATTTGAAGGTTCTGAAAGACAAGTACTAGATGTATTTGATAATATGTTAACGCGTCATATGTGGGCGGTTAATGCTGCTGTTAGAAATAAAGCTAATCAACAAGTTGCTAAACAGCTTGCAGTAAGAAATGAAAACAATAAGGTAGAACTTCATGAATATATTAATCCTGAAAAAATTGATAGAATGGCTCCGGTCTTTGTCAATGGTCGACGTAAGTTTGTTGAGTATACAGATCCTAATTTTGCTATTGCTATACATGGGGCTGAGCCCGCGCTAGGTCCTATCCTAGGTATGTTTGGTACAGCAAGTAGAGCACTTCGTATCGGTGTAACTTCATTACCTCCGTTCCAAGTTTATCAAGTATTTAATGATGCAACTCGTGCAGCTATGTTATCAGGTGTTAAGAGCCCATTTAAACTTATGGCTAGAGTCATCGGAAGCTTCGGCACAATTCTTAAAGACCAAACGAATGACCCTATCTCAATTGAAATGAGACGATTAGGTATTAGTGGTGGCTATGGTCACACAGCGTTAGAAGTCTCTGACAAGATGCGCCGCGATCTAAATTTAAAAACAAATACAATAATGAAACAAGCTCTAGATAAAGCAGAGAAATTTGCAGCTGCATCTGATATGGCACAACGTAGAGCTATTTATATTCAAACTTTATTAGAATCAGGCGGTACTCAAAACCCTGACGGCTCTATATCAGGCGGCAATAAAGTATTAGCTATGCATCGGGCTATGGATATTATTAACTGGCAGAAGCATGGAACGTCCGGCAAACTAAGAATTTTATCCCAAGTTGTTCCGTTTATGAATGCATACATTCAAGGCATGGATGTTTTAATCGGTGCTATGCGCGGAGAAGCAATTAGTGGGCAGGCTAAAAAAGAAGCTAAAGCTCTATTCGTACAAACAGCTATTAAGATTGCGGCTCTGTCTATGGTATATGCAATGTTAATTGCGGACGATGATGAGTATCAAAAGCTTGATGATAGAACTAAAGTAAGATCCTTTATTATCCCAGGTGCAGGTATTAAGATTCCTGTGTCTGCTGAAGTTGCGCTATTAACAAAAGCAATTCCAGAACTTATGTATCAGTATGTTACTCGTGAGGGTACAGCAAGTCCAATGGATGCTACTAAATTACGTAATGAAATTGGCGTAGCTTTTCTTGATGGGTTATTAGGTCCTAATTTATTACCTCAAGTTGCACGTCCTACATTAGAAGCTATAACTAATTATAATTTCTTAACAGGTAATCCTCTTGTAGGTAGAGGCTTAGATAAGTTAAGAACCTCTGATCAGTTTACAGAAAATACTTCTGAACTTGCTAAACTTATTGGTAAGTCCGGACTTATCTCGCCGTTAAAAATAGATCATTTAATGAAGGGGTATGGAGGCACTGCAGTTTCAGGTGTACTTTATGGCACTGATGCAATAGCTAATGTGTTCTACGAAGATAAATTACCTACAACTCCATTGCATAAAGTTCCAAGTATTGGTTCATTCTTCTATAACCCTAATGGTAAAGACCAACTCAATGATTACTATGACCTTAAGGATAGAGTAGAAGAGGTAGTAACTACATACAATCGACTAGTGAAGTTTGGACATCAAAGTGAAGCATTTGAATACGCAATGGAAAATAAAGAGATGATGTCTGTTAAGTCTCAAGTTAGTGCGCTTAATACTAGCATGACTAAACTACGTGACTTCCGTAAAGCAGTTATTAATAGCAACATGGATTCCGGTGCTAAGCGTGACCAGCTAGATAAGATTGACCTTCAAATTAACGCTATGGTTAAAAACATAGGAATGCTAAGGGTTCAAGCAGGACTTTAAGCAATACGCCAAGCTCTAACCCCAAGACATTCGTCTTTCACAGTCACAAAAGCTTTTACTTTTACTCCCGCTCGTTTAGCACCCGATTCTAATGCGTAGATCATAGGTGCAGGCTTTAAGGTGGGGACAAAGAAACTATCCCCTACACTCATTGCATCAAACGGAAATATCCACTCAGGTTCAGTAAGGTGACTCAGAATCTAATCCTTTTACATCATTTGGAATTG
>Ga0209296_1000090_pt1 | contig 77417 bp, 73 predicted proteins | sample S_130206_EF_Meta_FD_187319 | JGI IMG/M metagenome (GOLD analysis project Ga0209296, IMG submission 187319) | Freshwater microbial communities from Lake Simoncouche, Canada to study carbon cycling - S_130206_EF_MetaG (SPAdes) (version 2) | ecosystem: Environmental > Aquatic > Freshwater > Lake ...
TTGTGTAGCTGATCGTGCCGCCAGGTAGAACTGACTTCGTTTCCGCAGTTGCTGCTGGCGATGTCGGCTTCGACACAATCAACGTGATCTTCGCCGTGGTCCCCTGACCAAGACTGTCGGCGACCACGTACTGCACTGGTTCCGTCACCGTTCCGGTGAAGTCGGCATCAGGATCAAACGTCACCACACCAGTGGCGGGGTCAACCCAGTACTTGCCATCAGCTGTGATCAACGGACTGCCCTGAGACGGAACAAGACTGCAGTTCGTTGACGTGAACGGCGCAGTCGCCGACGTCGGGCAGAACTTCAAACTTGAGAGAACCAACGGAGCTGATGCAGCACCCGGCGCGTCATTACTCAAAGGCGAAATCGTTTGATTCGTGTCATACGCACCAGCAGCCTTCGTGTCATTCAACGCAACCGGTGGCGGCGGAACAATCGGCGTCAATGTCGACGTCGCCGTCTGACCGGCAATGTCGGTCACCCGATACGTCACCGAGGTCTTCGTGCCCTGGGTGACGCCCGGATCAGCAACATACGTGACAACCCCTGTCGCAGGGTCGAGCGTGAACGTGCCCTGACCAGTAATCGTCACGACATTGTCCGCATCACAATTCGTCGTGTTTGGCGTGTACAAGCACGTCGCACCAGCACCCGAAGTCACAAGACCGGTGCCAGTCGCCAAACCGGAACCACCAGTGATCGTTGTGAAGTCGATCGTGCCGCTCGGCAACACCGACAACGTTTGTGCCGTCGCCGCCGGAGGTGTCGGCTTCAACACAATCAACGTGATCTTCGCCGTGGTCTCCTGACCAAGACTGTCGGCAACCACATACTGAATCGGTTCCGTCACCGTGCCGGTGAAGTCGGCATCAGGATCAAACGTCACCACACCAGTCGCCGGATTCACCCAGTATTTGCCATCGGCCGTGATCAACGGGCTGCCCTCGCTGGGAACGAGCGAACAATTCGTTGACGTGAACGGCGCAGTCGCCGACGTCGGGCAGAACTTCAAACTTGAGAGAACCAACGGAGCAGAAACGGCTCCCGGAGAATCGTTCGAAAGCGGACTGATCGTCTGGTTCGTGTCGTACGCGCCAGCAGCTTTCGTGTCATTCAACGCAACCGGAGGTGGCGGAACAATCGGCGTCAACGTCGAGGTTGCTGTTTGACCAGCAAGATCCGTTACTCGATAGGTAATCGAGGTCTTCGTGCCCTGAGTGACACCCGGATCAGCAACATAGGTCACGACACCAGTCGAGGGGTCAAGGGTGAACGTGCCCTGACCAGTAATCGTCACGACATTGTCCGCATCACAATTCGTCGTGTTTGGCGTATACAAACACGTCGCCCCAACACCACTCGTCACGAGGCCCGTGCCAGTCGCGAGACCAGACGTTCCTGTGATCGTTGTGTAGCTGATCGTGCCGCCAGGTAGAACTGACTTCGTTTCCGCAGTTGCTGCTGGCGATGTCGGCTTCGACACAATCAACGTGATCTTCGCCGTGGTCCCCTGACCAAGACTGTCGGCGACCACATACTGAATCGGTTCCGTCACCGTTCCGGTGAAGTCGGCATCCGGATCAAACGTCACCACACCAGTCGCCGGATCAACCCAATACTCGCCATCGGCCGTGATCAACGGGCTGCCCTCGCTGGGAACAAGCGAACAATTCGTTGATGTGAACGGAGCAGTCGCCGAAGTTGGGCAGAACTTCAGACTTGAAAGAACTAGCGGAGCCGACGCAGCACCCGGAGAATCGTTCGAAAGCGGACTGATCGTCTGGTTCGTGTCATACGCGCCAGCTAGCTGCGTGTCATTCAACGCAACCGGAGGGGGCGGAACAATCGGCGTCAACGTCGAGGTTGCTGTCTGACCAGCAACGTCAGTCACCCGATAGGTGATTGCGGTCTTTGTACCCGCCGACAACGGATTATTCGCAACAAAGGTCACAACACCAGTGGCCTGATCAATCGACCACACACCATCAGCGTTTGTAAACCCAGTCCCACACGTATTCGGCGTCACCGAAACATCCACCAAACACGTCGCACCAGCACCACTGGTCTGCAAATCAGTGCCAGTCGCGAGACCAGACGTACCGGTGATGTTCGTGAAACTGATAGTGCCACCAGGCAACACCGACTTCGTTTCCGCAGTCGCCGTTGGCGGAGCAGGGGTAACGATCGGAGTAAGAGTTGCCGTCGCAGTCTGACCAACAGCGTCAGTCACTCGATAGGTGATTGACGTCTTCGTACTAGCCGTCGCCCCGGCATCCGCCGTGTAGGTGACAACGCCGGTGGAAGGATCCAGTGTGAACGTACCTTCGCCAGCAATCGTCACCGAGTTGTCGGCATCACAAGTCGTTGTATTCGGCGTGTAGAGACAGGTTGCCCCCGTGCCCGCTGTAACGAGTCCGGTGCCTGTTGCCAGTCCCCCTGTTCCGGTGATCGCAGAAAAGTCGACCGATGCTCCTGGGACCAACGTCCTTGTTTGAGGAGTAGCTGTCGGCACGGGTAGCACCGTCGGCGTGATTGTGGCCGAACGCACTCGCGGAGTGGGGGCCGTATCAGACACCTGATATGTCACAGGTCGGGCGGTGCCTGTGTAGGTCGGCAATGGAGTGAACTGCACAGTTCCATCAGGCTGCACCCGATAGGTGCCTTCGCCATCGACCTCAAGAACTGTGGCGGAACAATCCGGCGGCAGTTCATCGGGGGTACACAACTTCACCGATGACGGCGTCCAGTCATAGGAACCGTCAATCTGGTCATTCGCCAACGGAGTGATCACCTGCATGACACTCATTGCGCCGATTGACGTGTCATCGAGCGAAATTGGGACATCGGTTGCGAGAATCGTCAGCGAGTAATCCTCGACTTCACCTGATGCGACCTTGCCAGTGGAGACGGTCAGAGTGTCGTAACTCAGACGAACTCGCGCATACGTGAGGCCCGGCTTCACAACAGCTGGCACCACCCATGAAAGCGTTGCGGATGTTGCACCTGCAACAGGGTCTGTCGCGCACGCTCTCTCGCTATACGAAAACACCTCATCGCGATTGAAGTCGATCCAACCGCAGAGATTCGCTGAGCTTGCAACCCCATTCAGGACAACCTGCGTGCTGTAGGTCGTCCCCGGCGCCCCGAATGCGATCGCGGGAGATTGGACGAATGCAGCGACGCCGTCATCGGCCTTTGGATTACCGGCCAACGAGGTCCATCGAGCAACAGCGTCTGCATTTGTAGTTGCGTAGAGCGCTGAAGCCTGATCGGCAGCAACAGCTGCACCCAATTTCAACCCGCCAACACCATGGCTCGCGACACCAGCGGATTCATACGTGGTGGGAACAAGTCCAAAGTCTTCCGACATGCTGGCGGTGAGATTCCACGCGTCGAGATACCCAGTACCTCGAGCCGTGCCGAGGATCACGGCGAAAGAAACCGAGGTGACGGTTCCGTTGACTTGGAACGAACCGCATCCTGCTTGCGCCGTTGCGCCATAACCTGAGCTCGTCTGGCAATTAACCGAGGGGTTCTTCACAATCGGCTGAATATGTGTGCCGTTGTTGACGACTTCGATATTGGTGCCACTGAGTTTCGTGACCGTAACCCCTGGGGTAACAACCGACATCTCACTCCACGCCGTGGAACTGCCCGAACCGCCACCCCAACCGGCGAACGACAGCACAGGATTCAGGACCGGCTCGTCAAACGAAAGCGTCATGGTGCCGCGCGGCGTACACGTCGAACTTGACGGGCAAGACACGTTGCTCGTCGTCAACTTCAGACCGGGCTCGGTAACCAACCCTGTCGCCACGAAGTCAGCTGCTGTGCCGCCGCGCTGACTCAGTGATTCTGTGACGTCATTGATGCAGAGATAATCACCAGTCACCCCAACCGTGTAACTGACACCGTTCGGTAGCAATTTCTTTTTCGCTCGATTGATGCTTCCCGCACCATCGCAGCCACTGCCCGGTGTGTTTGTTGCAGCATTGAACGGAGTCGTCCACTCCCAAGCAGTGGAATTCGGTGAGTACGTCCTAGCGAATGACAAAGCATCGTTGCCATTGAGGTCCTGCACCGCAACGTTTGCTGTCGATGCATTCACAGCGGGAGCTTCATACGCCGCCGTAACAACTGCAGTAGAGGGAATCGCCGAAGCGAACGTGAGGACAACTGTTGAGCCACTCACAACTGCTGTCGTTGGCGTTCGTGCCGTTTCATCCACAAAGACAGTGAACGCCGACTTGTTCAACGCCGGCGAGGTTGCCAATGTCTCGTCGAATGTAAGCGTCACCTGCGAACCAGAAATGGTCATCGACGAGAAGTTCGGAGGCGTCTTATCGGGGCCAAGCGACGAATTGTTCTGAACTGTCTGATTCGTGAACGTGGCGGCATCGTTACCTGATGTGTCCTGAATAGCGAGGTTGGTCGTCGCTGAATCAAGAGGACTTGGCGCGGTGTAACTGACAAGAACCGTCTGATCACTTGAAATCGGGGTCGCAAGCGTCAGTTTGAGTGTCGTCCCCGAAACTGTCCTGCTGGAAACCGTCACGGTCTTGCCGTCGACGGTGACCTTGTAGCTAGAGATCGCTGCGGTTGTGGAACTCAGCGACTCGTCGAACGTCAACGTGAGGTCGAGTCCATTCGTTCCAAGCACCGCCGGATTCACCGTCGCGAGTTTCGGACCAACAAGGTCGATCACATGAACCTTGCTCGAACCACCACCACCAGCGCCGCCAGTACCGCCAGCGCCGCCACCGTAATAACCGCCGCCACCGCCGCCACCACCGTAGGTAGAACTGCCACCAACAGCATCAGCAGCCGAGGCACCGGATGTCACCGGGTTTCCACCCGAACCACCCGTACCTGCTCCAGGAATCGTGGGACTCGCAGCACCGCTGCTGCCACCTGCGGCCGTCTGAAGGGCGCCCTTGCCACCTGATGTTCCCGACCCACCGCCGTTGGCTCCAGCCCCGCCGGTGAGAGCCGATGCATCATTTCCGCCGCCAGCACCACCGGCACCTTGTGCACCCGCGCCGCCACCACCGCCAGCGGAAACCACTGGCTTCGGCGTTGAGGAAAAGGTGTACACAGACGAGCCGCCGCCGCCGGATGCGAACGTGTCGATCCCGTTACCAGTCGTCCCGCAATTTTGATTACTAGCGGCGCCACCGCCGCCGTAGGTTGCCGGCAAAGTTGAACCGACGCATTTCGACTTCACAGTCGCCGTTCCCACCGCAACTTGGTAGGACAAGTCTGCACCCGTTAGCGCGAAATAGAAACGATTGGATCCTGCGATCCTTGTAATCGTGTGCGTCCCATCAAACGGTGCGCCAACCCCGGCAACGACAACTGTTGCCCCTACAACAAACGTTCCTGAACCGGACACGTCAATCAACGCTTCATTGCTGGAGAGCGCTTTTCGATTAATCGTGTAGGTCACATCAGGCTTCACGTTGTTGTTACCGACACCGCCATCGCCCACGACGATCTTGAACGTTTGTCCTGGAGTAACGGTGTAGGTGCCTTCTGCGTAACCGCCGCGACCGCCGTCATAGGCCGTGAGTGCGCCAAGATCACCACCCGTAGTGATGCCACCGCCACCGGCACCGTAGACCTTGAACTTCACTGACGAGATACCTGCAGGCACAGTCCACGAATACGGCTCGCCGATGTAACTGAACTGCTCCGAGGTCGATCCGTATTCGACGATTACGCAGCCGTCACCGCCGCTCGCGTTCGCCCGAGTTGTTCCGCCCACTCCACCAAGGCCGTACCCGGCAAGACAGGATGCAAGCTTCAACGAATTATTCGTGACCGAGGATGCAGTCAACGCTGCCGCGTCGAGACCAGAGACGTCCTGAACCGCCAGGTTCGTCGTTGAGGCGCTTGCCGTTGGCGCTGCGTACGCAACAGAGACGACCTGGCCCGAGAGAATTGAAGGACTCACGCCGAGCGTGACTTTGTCTCCACTCACAGAAACAGATCCGACAGTTGCCGGCGCTCCGTCCACAAGAACCGTGAAAGCACTCGATGAAGCAGTTGCCACCGCAAGTGCCTCGCTATAGGTGAGGACGATTGTTGTTCCGCCGATGTTTGTGGCCGAGGAGACATAGGTCGGCAAGGTGACGTCAGCGACTGAGTTATTCGGAATCGTCGTGGTACTCAGCGCAAATGCATCGTCGCCGGCAAGGTTTTGAATCGCCGAGTTCGTCGTCGCCCCGTCCGCCGTTGGCGCTGCGTACGCAACAGTCACGGTCTGACCAATGCCAACTGTCCGGGTCAGCCCAAGTATCACCGTTGATCCGCTCACCGATACCGACGTCACGGCATTTGTACTGCCACCTGAAACCACGGTGAACGCAGACGTTGGCGCCGTTGGGGTTCCAAGTGGCTTGTTATAGGTCAGCGTCACGTATGTTCCGGCGGTATTTACTGATGCCGCCAGGAAGATCGGGTTCACCACAGGGGTGACAGCATTGGAAGCCGATGAAGACCCCGACGTTGCTGCGGGATCAGTGTTCGTCGCAGTGGTCGTAAACGTGTAGGCCGTTCCATTTGTAAGCCCCGTGATCACACACGAACCGGAAGAACCGGTGACCGTGCATGTCTTAGCCGGGGTCGTCCCGACTGCGGTGACCGTGTAACTGGTCGGAGTCGCCCCACTGCCAGCCGCAACAGTGACGGTGGCCTGGCCATCGCCAGGAACTGCGGTTGGCGCAGGAGGTACTCCGGGAGCTGCATATTCGAGAAAGTACCGACGGATGTACGGCTTCGTTGCGGCATTGCTCGGACCGCCGATGACGGCGAGTCCGGCAGCATCGATTGCAATGGTTGAAACGGAGAAGGTTCCATCTGCCGACGTTGCGGTGCTGAACGCTGCATCGGCAACACCCGCTGAGTCGTAGCGCTTCAGGTTTGTTGTAGTACCAGCAAGAATCTTGCCATTCGATTGCACCGCCAGAGACGTCACGGCCGTGGTTATTGACGCAAACGATGAATCCGCAGTGCCATCAGCAAGGTATCGCTTGATGCCGAATGCTCCGCCAACAAGAATTTTTCCGTCAGCTTGCATTGCTAACGCCGTAACAGTTCCTCCAGGCGTCACAGCGAATGACGAATCAAGAACACTGGCAGTTGTGTATCGCTTCAGCCCAAAGACGCCGCCCACAAGGACGTAGTCAGTCCCCGAAACAGTCTGCTTGGCGAGGGCATTGACTTGGCTCCCCATGGCAACGGTGCTTTCGAGTGCGCCGTTGACTGAATAGCGTTTGAAGTCGTTTGATGCTCCAGCAAAAATGCGTTCGGCTGTTGTCGTGCCCACCACGAGGATTGCGCGGTGGGTTCCGGTCTGGCCAGTGGCAAAGGTTGTGTCCTTTACACCAGCGGTTGAGTAGCGCGTGAGAGACGACGCTCCTTCACCTACAAGGAAGTACGGGGTTGAGCCGACAGTTTGGTTTGCAACTCCGTTCCCCGCATTACTAACGACGTTGCTTCGGACTCCACCATCGCTGTAGATCGAAAAATATGCCGCATCACCGGCACCAATTTTCCCGTCCGGGGCGACAACAACCGCATTCACCCCCCAACCCCGATAGCCAAGAAAGCTGAGGTCGAGTGAACCCGGGGAATCCAACGCTGCGGCTGAGGGAATTCTTGTTGCGACAGCGGGAATTCCGACCAGCAACGCCGCCAAGAGAAGGACCGACAGTACGAGTCGAAGCGGCTTGTTCGCCATATTCCAACGAATGCTGCTGCCCACTCCTCCGCGACCCATTTCGAAACCCTACGGGGAGTCTGAATCTCATTCCAGTCGGATAAAAGCCATTCTTCTCAAATCGGATTTGATCTTCCTCTTGGGGCACGCGAATGAGGCGCCCGCAGGCGCCTCATTCCAGAATTGAGATTGTTGGCGCTGCAGGCTTAGTGAAAGCCCTCGACCGTGGTGAGTCGAGCGGTGGCCCGAGCCAGTGCTGCGGTGGCATCGGCATCATCACCGTTTTGCGCAGCAGCCTGGGCCTTTTCCTGCGCCTTGCGAGCACGCTCAACATCGATCGTCGATGACAGCTCGGCAAGATCGGAAAGGATCTTCACTCGGTCGTGGCTGACTTCGATGAAGCCACCGTGGACCGCAGCTTTTTCACTGCCACCTTCGGCCAACGTGATTTCAACGGTGCCGATTGCCAATGCACCGACGAACGGAGCATGACCGGTGAGGAACGCGATATCGCCACCACCCACGGTGCGCGCACGCACCATGGAGGCGTCTCCCGAGAACAGTGTGCGCTCGGGCGAAACGAGTTCGACAGCCAGAGGCATCAGGAGTTGGCCTCGAGTTCGCGTGCCTTGGCACGTGCGCCGTCGGCATCGCCAACGTTGAGGAACGCCTGCTCGGGAAGATCGTCGAGGTCGCCATTGACGAGTTGTTCAAACGACTCGACCGTGTCTTCGACAGAAACGAAGATGCCGGGCATGCCGGTGAAGACCTCGGCCACGAAGAACGGCTGCGAAAGGAAACGCTGCACCTTTCGGGCACGGTCAACGGTGATGCGATCTTCTTCAGAAAGTTCGTCAAGACCAAGAATGGCGATGATGTCCTGAAGTTCCTTGTAACGCTGCAGAACTTCCTGCACGCGACGAGCAACGTCGTAGTGGCGCTGACCAACGATTTCGGGAGCGAGAATCGTTGAGGTCGATGCAAGTGGATCCACGGCTGGGTAGATACCAAGCGAAGCGATCTGACGTGAAAGTTCGGTGGTGGCATCGAGATGGGTGAAGGTGGTGAACGGCGCCGGGTCGGTGTAATCGTCGGCGGGCACGTACACAGCCTGCAACGAGGTGATCGAACGACCACGAGTTGAGGTGATGCGCTCCTGCAGCTCGCCCATTTCGTCGGCGAGTGTGGGCTGGTAACCCACCGCTGATGGCATACGACCAAGCAGAGTCGACACCTCAGAACCGGCCTGCACGAAACGGAAGATGTTGTCGACGAACAACAACACGTCCTGGTTCTGCACGTCACGGAAGTACTCGGCCATCGTGAGAGCCGAAAGCGCAACACGGAGGCGGACGCCCGGGGGCTCATCCATCTGGCCGTAGACCAGAGCGGTCTTGTCGATAACGCCGGACTCTTGCATTTCGATCCAGAGATCGGTTCCTTCACGGGTGCGCTCGCCGACACCGGCGAATACCGACACACCACCGTGCTGTGAAGCAACACGGTTGATCATTTCCTGGATGAGAACGGTCTTACCCACACCAGCACCACCGAACAGGCCAATCTTGCCGCCTGAGAGGTACGGGGTGAGAAGGTCGATGACCTTGATGCCGGTCGGGAAGACCAGCGCCTTGGGCTCGAGGGTGTCGAACGCCGGCGGTTCACGGTGGATTTCCCAACGCTCGACGTTGGCGTCGGTAAGCGGCGAATCGAGGGGCTCGCCGATGACGTTGAACACGTGACCAAGCACAGCGTCGCCAACTGGCACGGTGATGCCGCGGCCGGTGTTGCGCACCGGGGTGCCACGACGAAGACCATCGGTGGGCTTCATGGTGACAACACGAACTCGGCTGTCGCCGATCTGCTGAGCAACCTCGGACACAACAACGATGTCCTTGCCGTCAACGGTCACGGTCATCTCGAGTGCCGTGTTGATCTCGGGAAGAGACCCGCGCGGGAACTCAACGTCGACCACAGGGCCGGCGATGGCGACGACTCGGCCGTCTTTCAGGTTGGTGGGATTCTCGGTGACGGTCATCGTGGGATGGGTCTCCTGTGTGTGGCGAACGGTGGATTCAGATCTGCGCGTCGATTAATGAATCGACGGCGCGTGATCTGTTCGGTCGAGGTGGACGGGGAAAGCATGTTGCGGTTCAAGGTGAGACGGAATGAGCTCGTGTGCCGAACCCTTATCGGCCGACATTGCCTCGGCGCCACCAACGATCTCCATGATCTCGGTGGTAATTGAATCCTGACGAGCCCGGTTCATGATGCGACTGAGCGAAGTCTTCAGGTCTTCGGCGTTTTCGGTTGCGGCCTTCATGGCCCGCTGACGTGACGCATGCTCCGATGCTGACGAATCAAGAAGCGCTGAGAACAGTCGCGACTCGAGGTAGCGGGGAAGAATCTCGTTGAGAATGCCAGTGGGCGACGGTTCGTATTCCAAATCGGCGCTGGGACCGGCAGCATCATCGATGGCCGGAGTTTCAAGCGGAAGGAAGCGACGCAAAACCGCTTGCTGAACGCCAGAAGAAAGAAAGCGTGTGTAGGAAAGATCGACCGAAGCGAGCTCGCCTGATTCGTAACGACGACGAACCGCAGCGGCAATGTCGCGTGCGTTGTCGTAGATCGGCTGATCGGTCATGCCTTCGAATTCCGCATCGATCTGAAGTCCACGGAATCGGAAGTGCTTGATGGCCTTCTTGCCGACAGCGATGATCGAATAACCCTGGCCTTGAGCACGAGCGGCATCGATTGCCCGCTCGGCCATGCGCAACACGTTGGTGTTGTAGCCACCGCACATGCCGCGATCAGAAGTGATCACAACAAATGCGGCGATATTCGCAGTTGGGTTGTCACGCAGAAGCGGGTGTTCCTTGGCCGCACCAGCGCGAAGAAGGTCGACGATCACTGAAGTGATTTCATCGCTGTAAGGACGCGCTGAGGCGGCGCGGTCCTGGGCCTTCACGACACGAGTGGCCGCAATGAGCTCCATGGCGCGCGTGATCTTCTTCGTTGACTCGACGCTCTTAATGCGTCGACGAAGGATCCGCTCCTGACCACCAGCCATGTCAGTCCTCGACAGATCCGGTGGAAGCAGCGGCGGTCGGAACGAACTCTTGCGTGAACGCTTCGACAGCACCCTTGACGGAATCGGGAAGGTCTCCGGTGGAACGGATCTCGTCAAGCAGCGAGCTGTAACGGCCCCGCATGAAATCGAGAAGGTCCGTTTCGTAACGCTTGACATCGGTGACCGGAATGGCATCGAGGTAACCGTTAGCGCCGGCGAAGATCACAACAACCTGCTCCTCGACGGGCATCGGCGAGTTGAGGTTCTGCTTGAGCAGTTCAACGAGGCGGTAGCCACGTTCAAGCTGAGCGGCAGAGATCTTGTCGAGTTCAGAACCGAAGGTTGCGAACGCTTCGAGTTCACGGAACTGGGCAAGGTCGAGCTTGAGTGTGCCCGACACCTTCTTCATGGCCTTGATCTGTGCGGCAGAACCCACACGAGACACCGAGATACCTACGTCAACCGCAGGACGCACACCGGACTTGAACAGATCGTCCTGGAGATAGACCTGACCGTCGGTGATCGAAATCACGTTGGTCGGGATGTATGCCGACACGTCGCCAGCTTTGGTCTCGATGACGGGAAGAGCGGTGAGTGAACCAGCGCCGAGGGCGTCGGACAGTTTTGCCGAGCGCTCAAGAAGACGGCTGTGGAGATAGAACACGTCGCCGGGGTATGCCTCGCGGCCTGGTGGGCGACGAAGAAGAAGCGACATCTGGCGGTAGGCCTCGGCCTGCTTGGAAAGATCGTCGTACACGATGAGGCTGTGTTCGCCGTTGTCCATCCAGTGCTGACCAATTGCGCAACCAGCAAATGGTGCGAGGTACTTGTAGGGCGCCGGATCAGAGGCGGGAGCCACCACGACAACCGTGTAGTCCATCGCACCGAATTCGGTGAGCAGGCTTACGGTTTGCGCAACGGTCGATGCCTTCTGACCGATAGCGACGTAGATGCACTTCACGCCAAGACCCTTTTGGTTCAGGATCGTGTCGATGCACACCGTGGTCTTGCCGGTCTTGCGGTCACCAATAACGAGTTCACGCTGACCACGACCGATTGGGGTCATGGCATCGATTGACTTGATGCCGGTCTGCAGTGGCTCGTGCACTGGCTGACGGCCAGTAATGCCTGGAGCCTGAATTTCCATACGACGGGAAATGGCACCAATGATTGGTCCCTTGCCATCGATCGGCTCACCGAGAGCGTTCACAACGCGACCAAGAAGCGGATCGCCTACTGGCATCGAAAGAATGCGGCCGGTGGCACGAACGGGCGAGCCCTCTTCCACCGCTGCTGCGTGTTCGCCGTCGCCGACGATAACGGCGCCGATCGAGTCTTCGTCGAGGTTGAGGGCGAGACCAACGGTGCCGCCTTCGAACTCGAGGAGCTCGTTCACGCCGACATCGGGAAGACCCGACACGCGAGCAATACCGTCGCCCACTTCGAGCACACGGCCGACCTGCGTCGACTCAAGTGACGGGTTGTATCCCGACAGATTCTTTTGGAGGGCGGCAGTGATGTCGCCGGTGTTGATGGTGAGTTCAGCCATTACGGGATCCTCTGATCTCAGAACGATTCGCGGAGTTGGGACAGACGTTGGCGCACCGAGCCGTCAATAACGGTGTCGCCGATCTGGGTAACGATGCCGCCGAGAACCGACGGATCGACAATGACGATGATCTCGACCTGCTTGCCTTGGCCCTTGGCCAGGGCAGCAGCGAGACGCTGGATTTGGTCGTCGGACAGTGCGACGGCCGAACGAACCTGGGCGACAACTTTCTCGCCTTTGGCCGCATTGAGGTCAAGAAGACGCTCAACGATTTGGGGAAGTTCACGAATTCGACCATTACCGACAACAAGTGAAACCAGTGATGTCGTTAACGGAAGCGCTTTATCTCCGAGAATGTCTTCGATGATCTGCTGACGCTTGTCGGCAGGAAGTCGCGGATTGGAAAGCGCCTGATTCAGTTCGTCGTTGCCCTCGATCGTGCGAGAAATTCGGAACAGTTCGTCGGTTACCTCGTTGCCGCTTCCCTCTGCTCGGAGGAGCGAGAGAAAGGCATCGGCGTAAAGAGCATCGTGGTCGCTCATGAGCCAGCACCCACCTTTTGGATGTAGTTCTCGATGAGTTCGGTTTGCGTTGCACTATCGAGATTGTTGGCTACGACCTTTTCAGCAGCGCCAAGTGCGAGCACAGCAATTTCTGCCTGGAGATCGCTGGTGGCTTGGGTCTTCGCGGAGTCAACATCGGCAGCACCACGAGCACGGAGATCCGACGCGTCGGTTCCGGCCTTCGCAATGATTTGAGTTTTGAGCGACGCAGCGGTTTCGCGAGCTTCGTCAAGGATGCGACGACGTTCAGCGTCGGCATTGGCAATATCGGAATCGATCTTGGCCAACTTGGCTTCTGCTTCTGAACGTGTCGCCTCGGCGGTTTCAATCTCGGAACGGATGCGCTCGATGCGTGCGTTCCACATGTTCTTGATTGCCGGACCGCCCTTCCAGACGATCAACGTAAAGACAGTAAGAAAGCCGATGGTGCCCCAAATAACTTCATTGATGTCGGAGGGCAGCACGAGGCTGTTGGGCTCATGAGCCTCAGAAGCGAAAAGGAGAAGTGCATTCATTGGTCAGTCCCCCTAGTTCTTTGCCGCTTGAGCGACATGGTCTTCGACGACGCGCACCTGAGCGGAACGATCGATCGACTTTTGAACAACTGCTTCAGCTGCTCCGACGGCAATGTCGGTGATGCTTGAGGTGAGTTCGCCGCGAGCACGATCCTTGGCGCCTGCAATTTCCGCAGCAGCCTCAGTTCGCAACGATGCGACATCGGCCTCGGCAGCTCCGACCTGAACGCGACGCTCGGCGTCACCTTCAGCGCGAGCTTGTTCGATGAGCTTGACGGCCTCTGAACGAGCACCGGCCAGACCGGCTTCGTACTGTTCGAGACGATCGACCCGAGAGGTATCGGCGGCTTCTGCAGCCTGTTGGTCGTCGCGGACCTTGTCGGCACGCTCTTTAAACGTGCGCATGACTGGTGGCAACAGAACGAACTTCATCAGAGCCCAGAGAATGGCAAAGAACACCAAGGTCCAGAACATTTCGTTCACGACCGGGAGAATCGGGTTCTTCGCCGTCGCCTCAGCGACAGCCTGATTCACATCGTTTGCCGCTGTTTCAGCGAAAACATTGACGAGTGCAAGCACTGCGTACTCCTTGGAGCGTCGGAGTCAAGAAAGGACAGGCCGGGAGTGCCGTCCGCCTCCGCCGAAGCGAAGACGGACAGGCGCAACACCCAGAGGATGGTTCAGACGAACTTGAGAAGAATGAAAACAACGAAGCCGATGAGGGCAAGGGCTTCGGTGAATGCGATGCCGAGGAACATGGTGGTACGCACCATGCCTGCGGCTTCTGGCTGACGGGCCATTGCCTGGACCGACTGACCGACGAGGTAGCCGATGCCGATGCCTGGACCAATGGCGGCAAGGCCGTACGCCATACCTGCATTGGTTGCACCGGCGATCGCCTGGGCGGTTGCCTTGTCAACTGCGACTTCGGTTGCTTGTGCGAGGATGCTCATTGCTGGTTGCTCTCCTGTTTGGGTGTTGCACCCCCGGCGACGACCGGAAGCGACATTGGTTGCTGGAGCGGATGCTCCGTGGTTGCGAAGGTGATCAGTGCTCGGCGTGCATCGAACTACCGATGTACACCGCAGCGAGAATGGTGAAGATGTAGGCCTGCAGGAACGCCACCATGACTTCGAAGCCGGTAAGGGCAACGAGCATGAAGAACGACAACGGCAGGACTAGCGCCAGAAGCGACGCGGTGAACAGCGTGATGCACAGCACACTGAAGGTCACGAGCAGAATGTGACCAGCGAGCATGTTGGCGAAGAGTCGAACGGCGAGTGAGAAGGGCCGAACGATGAAGGTCGAGAGGAATTCGATCGGGACCACAAGGATGTAAAGCGCCTTGGGCACGCCGGGAGGTGCGATTGCGTTGATGAAGTACTTCGGACCCTGATGCTTCAGACCAACAGCGATGTAATAGGCCCAGGTGATGAGCGCAAGAACTGCCGGACCAGCCATACGGGCGTTGGCCGGCATGTGGAAGAAGGGAATGACCTCGAAGATGTTGCCGATGAGGATGAAGAAGAACAGGCTCACGAGGTAAGGCAGGTAACGCATGCCATCGGGACCCATGGTCTCGAGCACGATGCCATCACGGATGAATGCGACGGAACTCTCGACGAGGTTCTGCGCGCCCTTCGGCACCATTGAACGCTTGCGGTTACCAAGAATGAACAACACCGAGGTGGCCACGATGGCGACCAAGCTGATGAACGCGATCTTGTTGAACCCATACCAAGAGCCTTCTGGACCAAACCAGTTGGGCCATTCGACGAGGTTCTCGATGGGTGGGAACTCGAGTCCGAAAATCACTGGGCTGACGACTCCTTGGAGACAGCGGAGGGCTTGAGCGCCGGGAAGGCGAGGGACGCAGAGATGAACTTCATCTCCCAAAACAAAAGACCGAGGTGGGCGATGATAATCGTGAGGCCAAGCGGCAGCATCACGACCCAGGCTGCGTCACGAACGAGCCAGATCGCAGTGAATATAAGGGCAAGACGGATGAGATAGCCAAACAGCGCTGCACCCATCATCAAGCCAGCGGAGATATTGGCAGACCAAGTGAGCAAAGCCGCGGCAAGCGCGAAATTACTTACGACGATCGCCAAACCGTAGGCCGCTGAAAAGGTGCCGTTCATTCCCCAGATGAGGCCAGCAACGAGAAGGAACGCTGGAGTGACATAGGCAGCGCGCTTGATGATGTCGCGCGCAATAACGGCTTCCGGAGCCGGACCTTCAACCTGCGCCGTGGAAGTGATCAACGCGCCCATGGGCCCGCCGCATCGTGTTCTTGCATCTCAGCCCGATAATTGAAATAGATCTTCACGACTACGCCGATGAGACCGAGCACAGCAAACAGCACGGTGAAAACCGGAACGGTGCCGAACAACTTGTCGATCCCGAACCCGATAAGGGCGAGAATCAACGGTGAGAAAACGAGCTCATACCCACCGGCGGAGCGGTTCATTTGCTCTGTAATTTCGCGTCGTTGCGAAACTGCCACCGAAAGTGCCCTGTCGTCAGCGGCACGCTGGTCGGGGCGACCCGAGCAAACTCGGGACTCTCCACTCTGCGGTACCGAGTGCTTGTGAATGTTTGCTCAAACTAGGACACAACCTTCGGTGCTGCAACTTTCGTGAAGGTTTTTTGCCTAGGTCTCACGAGCCGCCATCAGCTCATTCGACGCCGTTAATTTCCTCAGTCGTTGGCGCGATTCGCGGTGGGCTGGAATCGACGGTTTCGGTGTGAATCGGGCTATCGATCGGCCCAGTCACCCCACTGCGCTCGAGGCCTGCCCGTCGCCTGGCGTCACGGGCTTCGTCACGCTCAAGCCGACGGCGCTCAAGCCGGACTCCGGGATGGAGAATTGTGAAGAGAGACAGCAGAATCGCAGCGATCCCAAAGGGCACAATTCCGTCTCCAGAGCCGCTGTAGATAGGCCAGAGAACGAAACCGCTGAGCAGCGCGGTCCAGGTCCACAGGATGAAGACACTGCGGCGATGGCCATGGCCCAGTGCCATGAGACGGTGATGGAGGTGACCCTTATCGGCATTCGAGATGCCACTTCGAGAACGCGCCCGGCGAATAATGGCGAACAGCGTGTCAATGATGGGTACGCCCAGGATCACCAACGGGATCAGCAACGGAGCGAAGAAAAAGAAGGAGCTACCGGAGTAAGACCGATCGGTGCGCCCGCCAACGACCATGGTTGATGCCGCCATGAGCAGTCCCAAAAGGAGAGCTCCAGCATCGCCCATAAAGATTTTGGCGGGATGGATGTTGTGCGGCAGGAAGCCGATGCAAGCTCCCAGCGCAACGATCGCGATGAGGGGGCCGACGTTGCCGGCCGCAAGCAAACCGTCGCCACTTAATTCATGGGCGTAAAGAAAGAACGTGGCTGCTGCGATCGCGACGATTCCACCGGCCAGGCCATCAAGTCCGTCGATGAGGTTGATGGCATTGGCCATACCGACAACCCAAACCACCGACAACAAGTAGGACCAGTCGGTGGAGAGCAGAAAGACTCCGGCGAACGGAACTCGGAAAACAAGAATCGAAATACCAGAGATAACAAGGACGCTCGCGGCGACAACAATGCCCGCGATCTTTGCGGGTGCAGAAACTTCACGAAGATCGTCAATCGCGCCCACACCCGCAATAACTATCGCTGCGAGAACTAATCCAAGCGGTTCGGTACTTCCTTTGAAAACAACATCGAACGAGCCCATGCACCAGGCCGTAAACATGCCGACAAGAACACCAAGCAGCATGGCGAGGCCGCCGAGAGTTGGCGTAGGCCGCTCGTGCACATGTCGCGTATCGGGACTTACAACTGCACCAATTCGAACCGATAAACGTCGGACTCCGAACAACGCGACAAACGTCGTGACGGCGACGACCGCCAAGACGATTGCGTATGCGCCAATGGTTGGCACGAGTTCGAAGACTTCCCGACTCAGCCGTAGGGAGTGAACTTGGCGCAGAGCGCAGCGACATCGGAACGTACTGCGGCAATTGCCGCATCGTCGGCACGGCCACGAAGCGCTCGCGCAATAAGCGAAGCGATCTGTGCCATTTCCGGCTCTGTCATCCCCTGCGTTGTTACCGCTGGAGTTCCGATGCGAACCCCGCTCGTGACGAACGGCGAACGAGGATCGTCAGGGATGGTGTTCTTATTGAGGGTGATCCCCGCAAGATCGAGCACGGCTTGCGCTTCTTTGCCAGTGAGTTCCGCATCGAATCCGCGCAGATCAACCAAACAGAGGTGGTTATCGGTGCCGCCCGAAACCAAACGGAACCCTTCTTTTGCGAGTGCTTCAGCAAGTGCACCGGAGTTCTTCACAATCTGCTGCGCGTAACCCTTGAACGAGGGATCGGCTGCTTCACGGAATGCAACAGCTTTGGCAGCGATCGCGTGTTCAAGCGGACCACCCTGCAATCCCGGGAACATTGCTTTATCGATTGCTGCTGCGTGTTCAGCGCGGCTGAGGATGCAACCACCGCGAGGACCGCGAAGTGTCTTGTGTGTCGTGAAAGTAACGACATCGGCATAAGGCACAGGATTCGGATGCGCCCCACCGGCGATAAGTCCGGCGATATGTGCAGCATCGAACATTAGTAACGCGCCAATTTCATCGGCGATCTCACGAATGGGTGCAGCGTCGATAATGCGCGGGTAGGCCGTGGCCCCAGCGATGATCATCTTTGGGCGCTCGCGCAATGCGGTTTCGCGCATTTGATCCATGTCGATTCGTTCATCGGATGGCGCAACGCCATAGGCGACAAAGTTGTAGAAGCGTCCGGAGATATTCACCGGCGAACCATGCGTGAGGTGACCGCCGTGATCAAGGCTTAGCCCCATCACGGTGTCGCCTTGCTCGAGAAGTGCGAGGTACACGCCGAGGTTGGCGTTGGCTCCCGAATGAGGTTGCACGTTGGCATGTTCGGCGCCAAAGAGTTCCTTCACTCGATCGCGAGCAATGTCCTCGATTTCATCGACGATCTGGTTGCCGCCGTAGTAGCGCTTTCCCGGGTAACCCTCGGAGTACTTGTTGGTAAGAACTGACCCCGTCGCTCGCATAACCGCTGGCGAAGTGAAGTTCTCCGAGGCGATGAGTTGCAACGTGGTGTTCTGACGTTCGACTTCGGAGTCGATGAGTCCGAAAAGCGTGTCGTCGTTGTCAGCAGGCCAGGGCATAGCGAATCTCCTCGAGCGGTGTCGCATGGATCGTAGTGCCGCCTCTTCGGACACCGACCCGCTCGGCAGGTACGTTGCCTGACATGGCTTCTGAACTTGATCCCCGACTCCCAATAATCGTCGGCACCGGACAAATCATGATCCGTGACGCATCGACCGAACCGCTCGAACCAGCCGATCTCATGGCCGAGGCGCTTCGTCAGGCCGAATCCGACAGTCACGGTCACGGCCTACTCGCCGGAGCGGATCAGGTGCTCACGGTGAGCGAATTGTCGTGGAGATATCGAAACCCCGCCCTCGCAGTGGCCGAGCGCATTGGTGCTTCCCCTCGCCGCCTGGCCTCATCGGTCATCGGGGGAAACCTGGCCGGTGTCATGATCGCTCGAGCAGCGGCAGATATTCAGCGAGGCGACGCTGATGTCATCGTCCTTTCCGGCGGCGAAGCCACCCGCACCCGATCCCGTCTCCGAAAAGCAGGAGCTGAACCACAGTGGTCGACCCAGTCTGAAGATGTTGATCCCCCAGAGTCGATCGGTGACCAGCGCCCACTCGTCAACGAGGTTGAAAGCGCTCGCGGCTTGCAGTTGCCGGTTGACGTCTACCCGTTATTCGAAATTGCTCTCCGAGCTCGACTTGGCCTGACCATCGACCAGCACATCGAGCGAATCGGTTCGCTGTGGTCGGCGTTTTCAGAAGTCGCTGCCACAAATCCAAATGCATGGATTCGCACTCCTCTTTCTGGTCCCGAGATCACCACGCCGTCGGCGGAGAACCGCATGATCACGTGGCCTTATACAAAGCGCCTGTGTTCAAATAATCAGGTTGACCAAGGGGCTGCGGTGATTATCACTTCGGTTGCTGCTGCCGAGCGAGCCGGCGTACCTCGAGATCGATGGGTATTTCTTCACGCAGGCACCGAAGCAATCGACCACTGGAATATTTCTAATCGTGTTGACCTGTGTTCCTCCCCCGCTCTTCGAACTGCCGGTCGCGACGCATTCGCTCTAGCTGGCCGGAGTCCCGAAGACATTTCGTACTTCGACCTCTATTCATGTTTCCCGTCGGCGGTTCAGATCGGAGCATTAGAACTCGGCCTCATTCCTGATTCCAATGCCAACGGAACTGGATGGGGAGGCATCGGCACGTCTCGACCGCTCACCGTGACCGGCGGGATGACATTCGCCGGCGGGCCGTACAACAACTACGTCACTCATGGTCTCGCCACGATGGTCAACACCTTGCGAAAAGATTCCGGTGCATTCGGTCTCTGCACCGCCAATGGCGGATACACCACCGAACATGCGGTGTTGATCGCATCAACAACTCCGCCCACCGCAGGCGCATACCGTCACTCCAATCCTCAGGCCGAAGTCGATTCGCTTCCACGAGTGGGCTGTGATGACGCTTGGACCGGCGACGTCACGATCGAAAGCGCCACTGTCGTATTCAAAGATGTTCCGACACACGCACTTGTTGCAACGCGCACACCCGAGGGTCACCGTGCGTGGGGAATGTCTTCCGATGCAGATTTCATGAATGCCGCCATGACGACCGAACTCGTTGGCTCGCGCGCGCGGCGCTCCGCCGAAGGAACGATTTCAATCGACTGAAGCAATCGAGGAATCAGTCAACATTCAGATTCGCTTTAAGACGGGCAGCAAGCAGCGCATGCACGCGCTCTTCCGCTTTCGGCATCTCGCTCAAAAGTTTCTGAAACGCCTTTGTGTCGAATGCAAGCAACGCCATAGGAGTCGTGGCCACGACTGTCGCAGTACGCGGCCGTCGATCAACGAGGGCCATCTCCCCAACCATTGAGCCAGGCCCAACGGTAACGAGGTGTTCCTCGCCGACGAACACCTCGGCTTGACCCGATTCGATGACGAAGCACTCCTGGCCAACTCGCCCTTGATCGATCAGCAACTCCCCTGCCTCGACCTCGACATCGTCGGCCAGCTGCGCAACCCGGTCGAGATCGGCATCGCTGAACCCCTCGAAGAAGGCCAGCCCTCGCAATCGAGCGGCGCCATTCACTGCCTTTTTCCGGTTCCCGAACATAATTCTCACCTTTCGGCATGGACGGGTGCCCCCGTCCGCGACGATGGTAGGCGCAACCCGCCTGATCCGACCGGAGGAATTCATGGTCTCGGAACTTTTTGATCCTGCTGCTTGGCGTCCAATCGCTGGATTTGAGGACCTCGTCGATATCACTTATCACCGCGCGGTCGATCAAGGAACGGTGCGAATTGCATTCAATCGACCCGAAATACGCAATGCCTTCCGCCCTCAAACCGTCGATGAGCTCTACCGAGCACTCGACCATGCCCGCATGTCCAGCGATGTTGGCTGTGTGCTGCTCACCGGCAATGGCCCGTCACCCCGCGACGGAGGCTGGGCGTTTTGTTCGGGCGGCGACCAGCGCATCCGAGGGAAAGACGGCTACCGCTACGCCGACGGTGAAACTGCAGAATCAATTGACCCGGCTCGTAGCGGCCGCCTTCATATTCTCGAGGTACAGCGCCTGATTCGTTTCATGCCGAAGATTGTCATTTGTGTCGTTCCGGGTTGGGCGGCTGGTGGTGGTCACAGCCTTCACGTCGTTTGCGATCTCACACTTGCGAGTGCAGAGCATGCGAAGTTCAAGCAGACCGATGCTGATGTCGCGAGCTTCGACGGCGGCTTTGGCTCCGCATACCTCGCACGCCAGGTTGGACAGAAGTTCGCTCGTGAAATCTTCTTCTTGGGGCGCGAATACAGCGCCGAGCAAATGTTTCAGATGGGAGCGGTCAACGAAGTCGTGCCTCACGCCGACCTCGAGAAGGTTGCTCTTGAATGGGCAGCAATGATTAATGGCAAGAGCCCCACTGCTCAACGGATGCTGAAGTACTCGTTCAATCTCATCGACGACGGACTCGTGGGACAGCAAATTTTTGCTGGCGAAGCAACCCGGTTGGCGTACGGAACCGATGAAGCCGCCGAAGGACGCGATTCCTTTTTAGAAAAGCGTGACCCCGATTGGTCCGCCTATCCCTGGCATTTCTAAAACTCACGGCCTCAGGTCGTGACAACCACGATCACTCCGATGAGCGCTAATGCTGCCCCAATCCATTGTTCGCGATCGAGTCGCTCATGATGCACCTGACGCGCAAGCACGAGGGTCATCACTGGGAACATTGATGCCAGCGCAGCGACCACGGGCAGTGAGCCTGATGTTGTTGCAACGCCATAGAGGGTCACGGCAACAACATCGCCAATTCCCGCAATAGCGACCATCGGCACTACCGAAGTTGCCGGCCTACGTGGCGCTCGTGTCGCGAGAACGATCGCAAAGAGCAATACCGGGTAGACAACCCGCATGACGAGCAGCGTCGAATACGCACTGTGATCGCTTCCGTTTGCTACTGCAAGCAACGAGATACCAATACCCAACGCCGCACCCAGCGCTAACAAAATCGGGCGATGACCGCCGGTGCGGAAATCGCGCAGATGCGGTCCCCCGGCCAGAATCACGCCGATGACAGCAATCGCGATCCCGACCGTCTGAATTGCGCCGGGACTCTCCCCCCGCACAAACCCAGCAACCACTGGAACCAGAACCGACGTGCTGGCGATCGGAGCAACAACACCCATTGGGCCAGTTGCAAGACCCCGGTAAAGCAACACGATCCCGATGGAACACGCCACTCCAGCGACAATTCCCCAACCCACCACCGTCGAATCAAAAACTAAGTCGTCGCTAACGACGGCAATAACCGTCATGACTGGTAGCGCAATGAGGCTCGCCCACAACAACACGGTCGTTGATGGCGTTGTCTTCGAGGCCGTACCTCCGAAGAAGTCCGAGGTTCCCCAAAGAACTGATGAGATCAGCGCAAGAACGACCGGCATGATCAGCCGCCGACCCGTGCGACAACTGCTCGAAGCCGACCGGTGAGATCGGCATGGGAGTCGGCAGCGTCAAAGCCGCTCGCAAGCGCCATTTCCGACACCACCGAGATCTGATCGGGAGCCATCTCGAGAACCAGCGTTCCACTAGGGCGTAGCCAAGTCGCTGCACCTGTCACAATTTTTCGAATGTCATCGAGTCCATCCTCGCCCGCAAATAACGCTGACATCGGTTCCCAATCTCGAACAACATCCTCGACCTCGTCGCTGATCGCGACGTAGGGAGGATTACTAACAATCAGGTCGATCGTTCCATGCAGTTCTTCGGGGAGCGCTTCGAACCACGATCCTTCAACCGCGCTCACTCGAGTGGCGGCTCTGCCGATACCGGCGAGATTTGAACGCGCGACCGCGAGAGCATCGGCGGATGCATCGGTGATCCACACCTGGGTACGTTCCACTTCTACCGCTACAGAAAGTCCGATCGCGCCCGAGCCCGTACCAAGGTCAACGACGACGGGTCGATCGATGCCGTTGGTTCGCATCGACTGCAATTCCGCAATAGCTAAGCCAGCAACGACTTCCGTCTCCGGACGCGGAATGAGAACACGTCGATCGACAAACAGGTCCAACGTACGAAATCCCCAACGACCAAGCACGTATTGCAATGGCTCACCCGCGAGTCGTCGTTCAACCATCAGGTCGTGGAAATGCATTCCCCGTTCGGTGACCTTCTCGTCGAGACCCAGCACATACTCAGCACCATCGAAGCCCGCAGCGCGCTCGATGATCCAACGGGTTTCATTCGCCGGCGAGGAAGTCAGAGCGGAAAGCCGCGCTTCAGTTTCAGCCGCGACTTCTCTCCACGTTGTGGTGTTCTCGCTCATATGTCGCGTTCGGCCAACTGAGTTGCCCGTTCGTCAGCGACAAGTGCGTCGATGACTTCATCGAGTTCTCCACCAAGAACTTTGTCGAGTTTGTAAAGAGTGAGACCAATGCGGTGATCGCTGAGGCGGTTTTCTTTGAAGTTGTACGTACGCACCTTTTCCGAACGACCACCGCCACCGGTCTGGGCTTTTCTTGCGCCAGATGCTTCGGCGGCTTGTTTCTCTTGTTCGGCCTGCAGCAGCCGACTACGAAGCACGCGCATCGCCTTTTCACGATTTTGGATTTGGCTCTTTTCATCCTGCATCGCAACGACAACGCCGGTGGGGAGATGCGTAATGCGAACAGCGGAATCGGTGGTGTTCACGGACTGACCGCCAGGACCGGAAGAGCGGTACACATCGATGCGAAGTTCGTTGGGATCGAGAACCACGTCGACCTCATCGGCTTCCGGAAGCACGGTCACCGTTGCTGATGACGTATGAACTCGGCCCTGACTTTCTGTAACCGGAACACGCTGGACTCGATGGACCCCACCTTCGTGTTTCATTTTCGACCAGACGCCATCGCCGGCGAGACGGAAGGTCACATCTGAATAGCCCCCGAGATCGGAAGTCTGTGCGTCCATAATCTCGAACTTCCAGTTTTGCTTTGTGGCAAAGCCCCGGTACATCTCAAACAAGTCTCGAGCGAACAAGTTGGCTTCTTCGCCGCCTTCCGCACCACGAAGTTCGACAATGACATTGCGAGCATCATTCGGATCCTTCGGTAACAAAAGGACTTTGATCTCTTCATCAAGTCGAGCAATAGCCAGTTCGGCTGTGTCGATCTCGTTCCGCAACATTTCGCGATCGGCACCATCGGCATCGGTGAACATTTCGCGAGCAGCGGCGAGATCCTCGGTCGATTGGGCGAGCTCACGTAATCGGCTCACGAGTTCACCAAGATCGCGGTATCGACGATTGAGCTCCGCATAACGATTCTGCTCTGAAATCACCGTCGGATCCGCAAGGGACCGCTCGATCTCGGCATATTCGCGCTCAAGGCTAGGAAGTCGTTCGAGCATGCTCATGATGCAGTCTCGCTCTCGCGCCACTCGCCCGACAGTCCGACAACTTCAGCAGGCTCTAAAAGCCGACTGGCAAGTCTCCGTGTCGCAGGATGATCGTCTCGTTCGGGAACAACAATCACCACACGAGCCGAAGGATTGTTCAGCGCACGAGCATCGGCCGCAGTCGGAACAACATCAAGATCTATACCCACAGAACAGGCCACGACGATCGATGCGCCTTTGTCATCAAGACCAACAGCTATCGAAGCACCGACATCCTTCACACTGTCGCGAGGCAACGGCGGCTGAACCGGTTGCAGCTCACGAGCTCCGATGAGTTGAGGGTCACGGATGAGGCGCCAACGCATCCAGCCCTCAGGAGCAAGATGCCGCAAAGGATGGGCCTCGGCCTCAGCACGGCGAACGACGTCGACGCTCGAGATAACCGATTCCAATGCCAGTGCAGTTGGAAGATTGCCATGCACCATTGTGAATGCTTCGCGGTCGTGGCGGCCCACGCCGACTTCAAGACGGGTTCCATCGGGCGACTCAACGACTCGCGCGATTTCTAATCCTCGTAACTCGCCACGGATCTCGCCGTGTTCGACAGAGACTTCGACGCCGGCATCAACCAACATCCCGATGAGTTCACGCGCCGCTGCTGATGGTTCAACGGGGACAGGCGTCGGCGCGGGCACCGCGGCAACGAGTGTTCGACCTTCGATACGCCAAACCGATGGGCCATTCGTAAATTGGGCGGCACGACGAGCAATCACTCCCGAAGTTGCTTCCGATTCAGCCATGACGTGAAAAGTCTCGAAGTTCTCGCGATCGGCCAAGACCATTGCTGGTCCGAAGCTGCGGATCGCTCCATCGTCGAGCAGACACCAAACTGCCTGATCGACGTACACCATTGCGCCGCCGGCAAATGGCGTCGTTCGGAGTTCTGATTGCTCGATCCCTGTGGCATCGCCAACGAGCGCTCGCGCTTTCGCAGCGAGCAAACGGCTTCGTTGATTTGGATCGAGGGGCACGGTCGGCTCCTGACCGCGCAGTGGCTCAGAGATGCCGCTATTTGCGGCGCTTGCCGTAACGCTTCTCGAACTTCTCGATACGTCCGCCGGTGTCGACCAGCTTCTGCTTGCCCGTATAGAAGGGATGGCACTCGTTGCAGAGTTCCGAGGTGAGCTCGGCCTTCGTGGAACGCGTGGTGAAGGTGTTCCCACAGGAACACTTCACGGTCGAATCGACGTAGTCGGGATGAATGTCAGCCTTCATGGCAGAGCTCCAAAGAGATTTCGGGACTCCCAAGTCTGCCGGTCGGGAAGCGGAACCGCAATATGAGCCCCGAACCCGTCCTGAGCAGGGACTCAGCCCTTGGCCACCTCGGCCAAGAACTCGTCATTCGTGCGGAATGTGCCCAATCGGTCGATCAGCATCTCAAGACCTGGGGCACTACTTCCCCCATCGGCGAGCCCTGCGAGCACTCGTCGGAGCTTGTGAACGTCCTTGAGTTGCTTGGGCTCGTAGAGCAGTTCCTCGTGGCGAGTGGAGGACGCATCGACGTTGATTGCTGGATAGAGGCGGCGCTCGGCCAGCCGGCGATCGAGACGCAGTTCCATGTTTCCGGTGCCCTTGAACTCTTCGAAGATGACATCGTCCATCTTCGAGCCCGTTTCGACGAGAGCGCTGGCGATGATCGTGAGCGATCCGCCCTCTTCAAGGTTTCGAGCCGCACCGAAAAACTTTTTCGGCGGGTACAAGGCCCCCGTGTCGATACCACCAGACATCACTCGCCCGGTCGTGGGAGCGGCCAGGTTGTACGCACGAGCCAGACGCGTGATCCCATCGAGAATCACGACGACGTCTCGTCCGTCTTCGACCAATCGTTTTGCACGCTCAAGCACAAGCTCTGCGACTGACGTGTGTTCCTCGGCGGGTCGATCGAACGTTGACGCGATGACCTCGCCATCGACCGAACGGCGCATGTCAGTTACTTCTTCTGGACGCTCGTCGACAAGGAGCACCATGAGATGCACGTCGGGATTGTTCTCTGAGATCGACTTCGCTATCTGCTTCATCACCGTTGTTTTGCCTGCCTTCGGCGGGGCAACAATGAGTCCGCGCTGGCCCTTTCCGATCGGTGACAACAGATCGATGATTCGCGAGGTCATGTTGTACGGCTCGTCCCGGGACGACAATGTGAGTCGTTCGTCGGGGAAAAGGGGCGTGAGGTCGTCGAACCGACGACGATCACGAGCGGCATCAGGAGTTCCGTCATTGACTGTGTCAATGCGAAGCAGCGCCGGATTTTTTTCGTTACGGGCTGCTGGGCGACTCGTGCCCGTGATGACATCGCCACGCCGAAGTGAGAATTGTCGAGTTTGTTTCACCGACACATAGACATCTTCGCGAGTTGGCAAGTAGCCACTTACGCGAATGAAGCCGTAACCCTCGTCTCGCAGATCGAGAACGCCCGAAACCTCAACGGGATCACCAGACCACGGTTCATCGGTTCTGCTCTCAAAGCGTTCACCACCGCGATCGCGACCGCGACGTCGACGTCGACGCGCGCCACCTTCACCGTCGAACTCGCCTTCGGAATCGTTGCCGGCCTGTGGACGCGAAGATCCCTCGGCCGCCGCGGCCTCTTCGTCGTCGGCAGCGCTCTCGGTTTCGGCGCCAGCGTCATCGGCCTCTGATGAAATTTCGTCCTCTTCGAATTCGAAGACTGCTTCTTCGACTGGTGCGTCTTCGACGACGGCGGCCTTTGGCGGGCGGCCTCGGCGCGGCTTGGGTGCAGTCGGCTCGGAGTCGGCGATGAGTCCAAGGATCATCTCGATGACATCAGCCTTTTTGGCTCGCGAACCCGGTTTGCCCCCCAGGGTCGAGGCAATCGTCAAGAGCTCGTCGCGATCTTTGGCTTCAAGCGTGGCGCGTTGGTCCTTCTCGGACATTGGAAACTCGTTTCTCCCAGACGCAATCGTCCGGATGAGAGTGATGGATCTTCGACTACGGAAGTGCGGTACGGGAGAGTCATCCACTCGGTCGAATGGATGGTCCGTCGGACGACGGTGAGACGATGGACCAGCCGGGGCGGTCGCAATCGACGTTGTGAGGTTAGCGGTGCCCTAACTCGGACACCAACAACTCAACCGGCGACCAAGCGCCCCATGAGTTCATGGCCTGGAACGATCGGCAGATCGGCAACGCCGGCTTCGGTGTACTCGCCGCCCGGACCATCGACAGTTGAGTCGAAGAGTAAGTACGGAACCGCATCAGGCGTATGGGTGCGAAGCGCAAGTGGAGTGGCGTGATCGGGAAGCAAAAGCATTCGCCATGGACCGCTGGCATTGAGCGATTCCACGAGCCCAGCAAGGATCCGAGAATCCCAGTTTTCTAAGGCTCTTACTTTTTCTTCCACATTTCCTGCGTGCCCAGCTTCATCAGTGGCTTCGACATGCACAATGAAAAGATCGAGTCCGTCATCGAGGCCATCGATCGCGCAATCGCGTTTTCCTTCATAATCGGTGTCATACCAGCCAGTGGCAGATTCAAGTTCTACAACTTCAATGTCGGTGAGAACACCGAGACCGCGAACTAAATCGACTGCGGTAACTAACCCGGCCTTCAGCCCGTACTGACTTTCGAACGATGGCATTTGCGGCTGGAAACCCTGACCCCATAGCCAAACCGTGTTCGCGTCAATGTCGAAATCGGCGAGGATTTCGCGCGATGTGTCCATGACACGTTGAAGTTTTGAAGCCGCTGGTCCGCTCGGCCAAATGAGTGGCTTGCCGGTGAGGTCGTGGGGCGGTGCACATTCCGCTTCTGCCCAGTCGGTGGGCGCAACCATGATGTGGCGATATTGCACACCGCGGTGAAACTCAATGCCTTCGTCGGCAAATGCATTGTGCATCGCTTCGATTGCCCCGGCGGCGCGTTCGGTGGACGGATGCCCACCGGCGAAATCGATCATCGTGCCATCGTCGCCAACCGTTGAAAGGTTGCAGCGATAGGCGACCTGATCGGGTCGAAGTTTGAGACCGAGTGCCGCTGCCTCGATCGGCGCCCGGCCCGTGTGGTATCTCGCTGGGTCGTACCCGAAAATCGACATGTTGCCGACATCTGATCCTGGCGGAAGGCCATGAGGAATGACCGCAGCGCGACCAACCAGTGAACGCGACGCGATGGCGTCGAGCACGGGCATGCGCGCTGCTTGAAGCGGGGTTCTTCCATCGAGCTCAGCGAGAGGCTCGTCGGCACAACCATCGGGGACACACACCACGTATTTCATCGGACCGTCATTCTGCCCGAATCTTGCGCAAGTGGGTAGATCGGGTCAGCCGCGATCCAGCATTGCCTCGATGGCGGTACGTACCGTCTCGAAATCATTGGGGCAGACATCGAATTTCTCAGGCCGATCGAACAAATCGGAGAGATGTTCAGGCAGAGGTGGTCGGACCCCGGTTGCGGCCTCGACGGCATCGGGGAACTTCGCAGGGTGAGCCGTGGCAAGAACCACCATCGGCACCGATGCATCGGTTCGGGCCTCTCTGGCGGCGGCAAGACCGACAGCGGTATGCGGATCGAGGAGCATCCCCGTCTGCTCATAAAGCCCCGAGATCGTCGCCGCCGTCTGCGCATCGTCGACTCGCGATGCGGCCCAATGCTCGGACAAGAGATTGAGTCGATCCGGCTCAACTGACACGGTGCCTTCGGAGCGGAACCGATCCATGAGTTCAGCGATAGCCGCACCGTCGCGACCATGGATCTCAAAGAGCAGGCGCTCGAGGTTGGACGAGACTTGGATGTCCATGCTCGGGCTGAGGGTTGGTTGCACCTCGCCGATTGTCATCGTTCCCGTAGTGAGGAACTGCGTGAGGATGTCATTGCGGTTCGACGCGACGACGAACTGAGAAATTGGCGTTCCCATTCGCTGCGCGCCATACCCAGCGAAAACATTTCCGAAGTTTCCGGTCGGGACCGAGAACGCGACCGGCCGACCCGCGCCGCCTCCAAGTCGCACCGTACTGGTGACGTAATAAACCATCTGAGCCATGACCCGTGCCCAGTTAATGGAGTTCACTGCGGAGAGGTTGCGCGATTCACGGAAGTTCTTGTCGGCGAACAGTGCCTTGACCATGTCTTGACAATCATCGAACGTCCCCTCGACGGCGATGTTGTGCACATTCGGCGCGAGAACTGTTGTCATCTGGCGACGCTGAACCTCGGAAACACGCCCAGCAGGATGAAGGATGAACACCTCGGCAGTGGGGCGATCGCGCAATGCCTCGATTGCCGCTGAACCAGTATCGCCAGAGGTGGCCCCGACGACCGTGACTTTTTCGCCACGGCGAGTGAGTTCGTCGTCGAAAAGTCGGCCGACAAGCTGCAGCGCGATGTCTTTGAACGCAAGCGTTGGACCGTGAAAGAGCTCGGCGAGCCAAAAGTTGTCGCCGAGGTCGACGAGCGGCACTACTTCTTCGGTGGCAAATGTTGCGCACGCGTCTGAGACGATTGCTTCGAAAGTGTCGCGGTCGAAAGAACCTTCGACGAACGGCCACATCACTTCAACAGCAATTTCGGCATACGACATCGATGCGAATCGCTCGAGAGAACCGACTGTCAGCGATGGCCATTCCGATGGGACATAAAGGCCGCCGTCGATCGCTAGACCGGCGAGCAGAACATCCGAGAAACCAAGTTCAGGCGCTGCCCCGCGTGTGCTGACGTACATAAGCGGAGCCATTAGATACCTGCGTCAATCAGTACGCGGATCGTGGACCCCAGACTTCGAACTGACTCGAGTTCACCAAGCGACACAAGCGTTGCTCGCACATCTCGTTCGAGAGCGGGATGGATGATGAGGTCAATACGGGCTTCGTCGGCCGCCGTTTCTGGACCCGACACCGAATGTTGTTCCATTGAATCAATCGAAACGCCATGGGCGCCGAACACGCCGGCGATCGACGCAAGTACGCCTGGTCGATCGTCAACACGCAGGCTGAGATACCACGCCGCGTCGAGTTCGTCATTTGAACGAAATGGCATCGGAGTAAAAGCGCCTAGCGACGCGTGCGCACCACTTTGTAGGTTCACCGCGGCATCGACGAGATCGCCGAGGACCGCAGATGCGGTCGGATCGCCACCAGCTCCACGCCCGTAGAACATGAGATCGCCAACGGCATCGCCTTGCACAAAGACCGCATTGAAGCTCTCGCGGACTGCGGCAAGCGGATGGGCATTGGGTATGAGGCACGGATGGACGCGCGCTGAGAGTTCATCGCCACCCGGCAGCGAAAACCGTTCGGCGATGGCGAGCAACTTGATGGCATAGCCATGACGTTGGGCGAAGGAAATGTCATCGGCCGAAACACTAGAAATGCCTTCGCATTGAACATCGGCACTTGTTACTTCCGCGCCAAAAGCGATTGACGCGACAATTGCGATCTTCGCCGCGGCATCGTGTCCTTCGACGTCAGCAGTTGGATCGGCTTCCGCGTATCCGAGCGCCTGCGCTTCGGCGAGAGCTTCGGAGTAATCGGCTCCCGCTTCGGTCATGCGCGTGAGGATGTAGTTCGTTGTTCCGTTCATGATGCCCATGACTCGAACAACTGGTTCTGCGAGCAGCGACTCTCGAAGCGGTCGGATGAAAGGAATACCGCCAGCGACCGATGCTTCAAAGAGAATGTCGACTCTTGCCACTTCAGCGGCAGCAAACAATTCAGAACCATGGGCGGCAAGGAGCGCTTTGTTGGCGGTGATGACAGGTTTTCCGGCAGCGAGCGCAGCGAGAACCAGCCCACGCGCGGGTTCAATTCCACCCATCACTTCGACGATGATGTCGATTGATGGATCAGAAACCACAGAAAGCGCGTCGTCAGTAAACACGTCGGCGCCAACAACCACTGAACGCTTTTGCGAGAGATCCCGAACCGCGATCCGAGAAACCACTAGGGACAGACCGGTGCGAGAGTTAATCGTTGCGCTCTGACGCTCGAGGAGCGCGAGAAGAGATGCTCCGACGGTCCCACAACCAAGAACTCCGATACGCACCAGCGATTCATCCACGGCTGAGAGGCTACCGGCGCTCACCGGTGGACTTCGACGGAGTTTCCGATCAGCCCGCGATCACGCTCACAATGGTGACGACAGCCGTGGCAGCGAGCAACAGGGTCACGAGCGAGCGGAATCGCATCGGATCGATATGGCCCCGAATCCGGTGGCCGAGAAAGAACCCCAGCACCAGGGTCGGACCTGCGACCAAGAGCGACCAGGCAACATCGGTCGTGAAATAACCAGTTGCAGCAAAGAGAACAAGCGACAGCAGACCAATGGAAACAAACACCGACGAGATCGTGGCGCGAAAAACTTGAGGTGTGAAATGCCGAGCGTGCAAGGCCATCACCAGCGGAGGTCCATTCGTTGACAACGACGTGCTCAGCACCCCCGCCACAAACCCAGCAGCTAGATCGATAGGTGTACTGGCCTGCTCGAGTCTGAATCCACGAAGGTTCACGATCAAAAAAATGACGATGACGAAGGCCAAACCAATCTTGAGTTGTTGAGACGATGCAACGTTGAGAATCATCAGCCCAAAAGGCGCACCGATGAATGCAGCAAGCGTGAGCCGCTTCATCGTCGAACGGTCACCGTGATGGCGCTCGGTCCAGGCCTGACCGCCACTTGTGAACGTTCCCAACGTGGCGGCGATCACAACGGCAGTATCCGTGGGAACCGCCATCGACATGAGCGGAACAGCCAGAAGCGCGAACCCGAATCCGGTAACGGTCTGAATCAACGATGAAAAGAAAACCGCAAAACCGATAAGGACGAACTCGGAGGTCGACAATGCGGTCTCAGTCGACGTCGAGGAGAAGCAGATCGTCGAGTGTTTCTCGTCGGACAACAAGACGAGCTTTACCGTCAGCAACAAAGACAACGGCGGGACGCGTGACTTTGTTGTAGTTCGACCCCATCGAATGCCCGTAGGCGCCCGTAACCGGTGTGGCGAGAATGTCACCGACAGCCAGATCGGCAGGAACGAGCGCGTCGCGCACGAGAATGTCGCCCGATTCACAGTGCTTTCCGACAACCGTCACGACACGATCTCGATCAGCTGCAACTTCACGCGGCAGAAACGCCTCGTAGCCACTTCCGTAGAGCACTGGGCGAGGGTTATCGCTCATACCTCCATCAACTGACACATAGGTGCGGATATTCGGGATCTCTTTGATGGTGCCCACTGAGTACAAGGTGATCGCAGCCTGAGCAACGAGTGCTCGGCCCGGTTCCGCGGTGACATGGGCAGTGATACCAGCGGCCGCGCAGGCTGCCCGCACAACCTCGCCCCATTCGGTAATGGATGCAGATTCCTCCCCGGCGACATAGGCAACGCCCAATCCCCCACCCACAGAGAACTCGGGCAATTGGTGCTTCTGCACAAATGGCGCCATGACGTCGATTGCCATTTCGAAGAACTCGGCGTCGAACACCTGTGAACCGATGTGAGCATGAAGTCCAACGAGATCGATCGCTGGGGAAGCGGTTGCGCGAAGTACTGCAGCATCGGCCTGGCCACTGGCCAACCCAAAACCGAACTTCGAATCGTCTTGTCCGGTACGAACGAACTCATGCGTATGGGCTTCAACACCGGGTGTGACTCGAATCAATGCTCGAGGCACGGGAAGCCCTTCAGCCACGAGTGCTTCGATGCGGTCGATCTCATCGAACGAATCAATGATGATCCGTCCGATGCCTTCAGACATCGCTGTGCGAAGTTCGACGGTGCTCTTGTTGTTGCCATGCAGCACTAAGCGATCGGCTGGCACGCCGGCGGCGCGAGCAACGTGGTATTCCCCGCCGGTCGAGACATCGAGGTTGCAGCCTTCCTCAGCCGCAAGTCGCGCCATCGCCGTGCACAGAAAGGCCTTCGTTGCGAAGTTCACCCCAATGCCGAATGCCGCAACCGCTTCGCGACAACGAGCACGGAGATGCGCCTCGTCGTAGACAAACAATGGCGTGCCGAATTGTTCGGCCAGTTCCAACGTGTCGCAACCACCGATGATGAGTTGACCCTTATCGCCAATCGTGGCGGTGTCAGGCAATAGCGAAAGTGGAAGCGAGTTCATCAGTGCCTCACATCTGGTCCGGTGCGCTTACGCCTAGAAGATCAAGACCAATAGCGAGGCCCACTGATGCGGCTTCCACAAGATGCAACCGCGCCTGCGTCAGTTCGCTCGAGACGCCATCGCCCATTACATAACAGTCGTGATAAAAGCCGTGAACGGCCCCCGCAAGTTCACGCACCCATGTTGCTATGCGATGTGGCGCACGATCAACGGCTGCAGTGGACACCGTGTCGGGAAGTTCAGAGAGCACGCGGAGAACTTCGAGTTCGCGCTCATGGATGAGTACTGAAAGGTCCACCTGTGCGATCGGCAGAGTGGCGACGCTTCGTTCCAGCGCAACGCGGAAGATCGATTGGATACGGGCGTACGCCATCTGGACGTAATAAACGGGGTTGTCCATGGCACGGCTCTTGACGACGTCGTAATCGAACGTCTGCGTGGAATCGATGGACTGAAGTAGATAGGTCAGACGAGCAGCATCAGCTCCGACCTCGTCAAGGACTTCTGAGAGCTCGACGATGTCACCCGCTCGCTTCGAGAAACGAACCGGCTCGCCACCCTTCAGCAGGTTGACCAACTGGATGATTGCGCATTCGAGTTCTGCCGGGTCGTGCCCAAGCGATTGCATTGCGGCCTTCATGCGCGGCACATATCCGTGGTGATCTGCACCCCAGACATCGATCAGAAGGTCATACCCACGGGCGAACTTGTCGCGGTGATAGGCGATATCGGGGAGCAGATAGGTGAACTCGCCATCGCTCTTTATGAGCACGCGGTCTTTATCGTCGCCGTAATCGGTGGAACGGAGCCATACGGCACCGCCTTCTTCGTAGACAACACCGCGTTCACGTAAGTCGGCCAGCGTCACATCAATTGCTCCGGAGGCGACCATTGACTTTTCGCTAAACCAATTGTCGAACTCAACATTCATTCGGCTGAGTGTCAAACGATGATCGGCAACCGCGCGTTCTTCGCCCCATTCAAAGACATCTGCATCGGCGGGCAATTCCGCAGCCCAATCGACAATGTACTCCCCTTGGTAGCCACCTTCAGGAAGTGCAGTTCCGTCGCGGCGCGCAATGAGCGACGCAACGAAGAGTTGCATCTGCGTTCCGCGATCGTTGAGATAGTTCTCGCGATCGACCTCGTAGCCGCAGCGTTCAAGGATGCGAGCAAGCGAATCTCCGTAAGCCGCGCCGCGTCCGTGACCCGCATGAAGTGGTCCAGTGGGATTGGCGCTGACGAACTCAAGCAAAACCTTGGTGCCCGTTCCGACCGAGGATGTGGCGTACTTCTCAAGCCCGCCGTTTTCGACATCGATGAGGACGTCGTGAAGCCAGGAATCGGCCAAACGAAAGTTCACGAACCCAGGTCCTGCGATTTCAACCGACGTGACGTGAGCAGGAAGATCGGCGTTGAGAACCTCGGCCATACGGCCCGCCAATTCGCGCGGATTCCATCCGGCGGCCTTCGCTGTGGCCAAAGCAATATTCGAGGACCAATCGCCGTGTTCGCGGCGGGCGGGACGTTCGAGATGGACCGATTCAGGGATCGGTTGAATTTCGAGCGTCGACAATGCCGATCGCAGGGCGGCGGCGAGGGTGTCGCGAATCACTGAGGGGGTCTCCCCGGGCGGGCGGTCGGGCGATGTGGAACCGTCGAACCCTACCCCCGCGACCCCATCGACCCCGCGCCCAGTTTCGTCAGTCGCACCAACAGTCATCACCATCTCGGCGATCACCAGTAATGCCACGTTGACCTCTGCGCCCTACGATCAAGGGCCAATGGCCATCCCCCCGACCTCCGATCTGCCCGACACGATGCTTGTTCGCGGTGGCCAGCCCGTTAGTGGCGAGATCCATGTCCGCGGCTCAAAGAACGCTTTGCCGAAGGCAATGGTCGCCGCACTGCTCACTGTTGAGCCGTGTCGCCTCACCAATATCGCAGCGATCACCGACATCGGAGTCGTCGACGAGCTCATCAGCATCGCCGGCGGAACCGTTGTCCACGAAAATGACACCGTCGTTATTACCGCACACGAGTTCCGTGCACTCGGCGAAGACGACGTCATGCGCCTTCACGCAGCAAGCCGAATCCCCGTTCTCACCACCGCCGTCTCACTTCATCGAACCGGCCATGCAGTCGTCGCCGCTCCTGGCGGTTGTTCTATCGGACCACGGCCGGTCGACTTTCACCTCAATGTCTTGCGCGCATTCGGAGCGCGGGACACTCATCACGAAGACATCATCGAACTTCACACCGACCACATGCGTGGTGCGCGTATTGCACTCCCCTTTCCCAGCGTCGGCGCTACCGAACAATTCCTGTTCGCCTCAGTGCTGGCTGAAGGCGATTCGGAATTATCGAATGCTGCGATCGAACCTGAAATCCTCGACCTCATCGCCGTTCTTCAAAAGATGGGTGCAATCATTTCGGTCGAACCCAATCGCACGATCCGTGTTACTGGTGTCTCCGAACTCGGCGGGTTCGAACACCGTGTCATCGGTGACCGCCTCGAAGCGGCATCCTGGGCTTCACTCGCGCTCGCAACCGGCGGAACGATCACTGTCCACGGCGTTCAGCAACAGCTTTTTTCAACTTTCTTGAATATGTACCGCAGGGCCGGCGGCGATTTCACCATCGATGCCGACGGCGACACCCTCACGTTCCATCGTGCTCGCCGCATGCTCCGCCCATTAGCTCTTGAGACCGATGTTCATCCCGGATTCATGACCGACTGGCAATCGCCATTCGTCACCGCGCTCACCCAGGCCGACGGCGTGAGCGTTGTGCACGAAACGGTCTACGAAGATCGACTCGGATACACCGACGCATTGCGCAGCTTGGGAGCACAGATCCAGGTCTTCACCGAATGTCTTGGCCCAACGCGTTGTCGATTTGGCGCAGCAAACCACCGACATTCCGCTGTTGTTGTTGGTCCCACCAAGTTGCATGGCGCCGAACTCGTGGTTCCCGACCTGCGTGCTGGATTCTCGTACGTCATCGCTGCAGCGGCAGCTGATGGCGAAAGCCTCATTCACGGGGTTGATCTTCTGGACCGTGGCTACGCCGATTTCCGCACGAAACTTGCTGCAGTAGGCGTCGAACACCGATAGAGGCGCACATTCATCGCTGCAGTCACTCGTCATTCGAGTTGATCGCAGTATCGTCACGAGAGATGAAGACTGTCGGCAACGTCCTTTGGTTCATTTTCGCCGGCGTTTGGCTTGCCTTGAGTTACGCAATTGGCGGCCTCATCATGTGCGTCACAATCATCGGTATTCCGTTTGGCATTCAAGCGTTCAAACTCGCTGGCCTTGCGCTCTGGCCCTTCGGGCGGACTACCACTATGCGCGGATCGAGCGGGTTCCTTGAGGTTCTCTTCAATGTCATCTGGCTTGTGCTCTTCGGGTGGGCGATCTTCATCGTTCACCTAATTAGCGGTGCACTTTTGTGCATCACGATCATCGGTATTCCGTTTGGCATCCAGGCATTCAAACTCTCGACACTTGCACTGTGGCCGTTTGGCAGAGCCATCACATCTACCAATTCTCAGAGAACGCACTAAGTCGCGTGGTGAAACCAGAAGCTCCTCTCCACGGCGAACCTCGCTGGCCAGCGGCAATCGCTCTTGTCGCCGCGTTTGCGTTGTATCTCTTTCTTCCATCGACGCTAATTATCGGCCCCCGGTGGTTGCTTCCCGCCCTAGAAGCACTTTTGGTGATCCCCCTTGTGATCACCAATCCCCACCGACGTCATTCTGAAGCAACCATTTTGCGCGTTGTTTCGATTCTGCTCATCGCCATTATTTCGGTGGCCAACATCAGCGCTCTTGGGCTCTTAGTTCATGACCTCTTGAGCAACACCAACATCGACGGCAAACCGCTGATCTATTCAGCCATCGCACTCTGGTTTAACAATGTCATTGTCTTCGCGCTTTGGTACTGGGAACTTGATGGTGGTGGTCCTGCCGTCCGCTACAGCGTCCCCGTGCAGTCTCGCGACTTCATCTTCCCCCAACAAGCAGCACCCGATGTCTTCACCGACATTTGGTCGCCGACATTCTCCGATTACCTCTACACAAGCTTCACGAACTCGACTGCGTTTAGCCCCACCGACACCATGCCACTCACCCGTCGGACAAAGGCACTGATGATGTTGCAATCGGGTTCAGCCCTCGTGACGATCGTTCTCGTCGCAGCACGGGCCATCAACATCTTGCAGTGACCTGACTAGGGTCGGCGAGGGCTCGGCTAGGGTCATACGGCTATCCAGCCCTCGTAGCTCAGGGGATAGAGCATCGCCCTCCGGAGGCGTGTGCGGGCGTTCGAATCGCCCCGAGGGCGCTCTAGTTCGATTCAAAAATGACCATTGCGACACTGCGCCGAACAATGCTCAGAGCCGCTCACCAAGAAGTTCAGGGTTGTCCACTAGCCAACGGCGAAGGTCTGCCTTCCTAATCTTGCCCGAGGCCGTTGCGGGCAATTCGTCGACCACAACAACGTGGCGCGGAACTTTGAACCCGGCGAGCGATCGACGCACGTGAGCGACAACATCAACCGGATCAAGCGCCGCTCCAGGAGCGGTCACAACAACAGCACAGACATTTTCACCCCAAGTCGCATCTGGTACTCCTACAACAGCAACTCGAGCGACATCTCGATAGTCAAGTACTGAAGCTTCAACCTCGAGCGAAGAAACGTTTTCACCACCGGTGATGATGATGTCTTTCTTCCGGTCAACGACATAGAGAAATCCATCAGCCATACGACCGATATCGCCTGTGTACAGCCACCCATCACGGAGTGCCGCTGAAGTCGCATCCTCGTCATCGAGATACCCCAGCATCACTTGCGCTGCGCGAATCGTGATTTCTCCCGCTTCACCGTCAGCCACGACTCTGTCGTCATCATCGACCAGTCGAACCTCTATTCCATCCACGGGAACACCAGCTGCCTCGAGCAGATTCGCTTCTCCTTCGAGTCCTCGTCGATGCGCTGCTGCGTTTAAGAAAACCGCATTGCCCGACAGTTCCGTCATGCCATAGCCCTGACCAAAATCGACGCTCAACAACGCATCTGTCTTTCGCAACAACGAGGTGGGCATCGGTGCCGCTCCGTAGGCAATCGACCGAAGGGAGCGAAGTTGCGCAATGCGTTCGGGTTCAACATCAAGAAGATCAACAAGTGACGCGAGCATGGTTGCTGCAAGCGACGTCGAAGTCACTTGTTCACGCTCCACTATTTCGCAGAATTCCGCAGCCGCGAAACCAGGCATGAGAACCACTGGACGGTAGTGAGCATGACGATGAATCACGTTGTAGCCCGCCACATGACAGAGCGGGAAGGGAAAGACATACACGTCGTCGGTACTTACTGGTCTCGATGCTGCACTCGCCGCGACCGACGCCAGCAGTCCTTTGTGTGACAGCAATGCGCCCTTTGGTGCCGCAGTAGTTCCGCTCGTAAAGAGCAGCCACGCCGCCGACTCGGGATCGACGTGGCGCTCAACCCCCTCGCTCTCGGCCCCATCCACAAAAGCGGACCACGATGCCCAATCGAACATCGGAACTTCAACCCCCACCTCTCGAAGTCGACCGAGATCTGCTTCATTACCAACAACAATCCCTGCTCCCGAACGATCGAGCATGGCTGCAAGTTCTTGTGCGTGAAGGCGATGATTTAAAAAGACAAGCAAGCGACCGCTCGATGGCACGGCGTAATACAGCTCGATCCACGTGCGGTGGTTCGGGCCGATGATTGCGACCGGCGCCATCGCACCGAGAAGTCCATCGACCACGGCAACCGTCGCCGAAATGCGCTGATTGAGTTCAGCAAACGTGACCACCCCGATGTCATCGACCAAGGCAACCGCATTGGGCTGCTGCTCCGAGGCCTGTCGTATGACACCGGCGAGAGTCCCGACGCCACCGCTCACTTGCAGACGACGCCTTCAGGGGCCTTACCTGCTTGAACCCCCACGAGTTCGGTGACTTCACCCGGTTTCACTGTGGTGACCGGCCCAGTTGTGGTCGAGGTTGAGGAACCGGAAGCACTCGTCGTTGTTGTTGTCGAACTCGCCGGCACTGGTTCTGCGAGAACCCCAGTAAACGATGAGCCGAGAGTGAGCACTACCGGGGCGGAACTCCTAAGGGTCTTATCGGACTGCATCGCAGCAGTACCCCCGAGTTGACGACGAAGGAGTTCGGCCTGTTTTTCGAAGCCGGGCAAATACTTAATCGAAGTGGCGGTCTGCGATTTTGAAACGTCGCCGCCCGAGGTCGCCGTGAAGTCAAGTTGCTTCAATCGAGCAGCGACTTCAACAGCACGACCCTTGGTTCCTGTTGCATTCACGACACTCACGACAACTGATTTCGGCGTGACGGTCCCGGCAGGAACACCACGGAAGACGTTCAGAACATCTTCCGCAGCTGCAGTATCGAGGCGAAGAATGCTGGCACCGCCACTTGTCATGTCCAGATACACCGGCAATGCGTGAGTGACGATCTGGTTGCCCGAGAATCCCTTGAATGATTTTCCGAGCGAAACCAAGTCTCCGATGCTCAGTTTTGAATCAAGGCTCAGATTGTCGGCGGTCGATGACACCAAACTATTGACCGCCTTGAGATCCATCGATCCAAATTTCGCCTGGGCTCGATCAAGCATCGTCCGCATGAAGATGGTTTGGCGCGAGATGCGGCCGAGGTCAGCACTCGGATCCTCAATCCATTTTTTGGTTTTTGGATCGAGGTATTCGAGGTGACGCGAACGGGCGTAGGCCAGCGCAGCATCGCCATTGAGTGTTTGACAACCAGTACTCAACATGTAAAAGCCCGAGTTTTTATCCCTCACTTGATTCTCGAAATACAGCGGGATTCCTCCAACGGCTTCAGTGACCCCCTTAAAACTCTTGAAGTTGATTTCGACGTAGTGATTTATTTCGATGCCGAAATCAGCCTTGATCGTGTTGATCAATCGTTGAGCACCGTCAGCGCTGTCTTTTCCTTGAGCAAACGCCGTGTTGATGCGTTCTTCATTGCCAGACGGCTGAATGGGTACCCACAAATCACGCGGGAACGAAACGAGATCAACGGTCTTGTTCTTCGAGTCAACCCTTGCGACCATGATCGTGTCAGAGCGCTGGCCAGTTTCTTTCGCGCCTGGCCCATTGAGGAACGCTGAAGAATCGGCATCTGATTTCGACACCACGGCGCGGCTGTCTGACCCAACAATCAGGAAGTTCTGCACCCCTCCCGACGAGGATGCAAGCGCCAGCGAGTCTCGATGAATCTGGTTGAAGCGATACCAGCCATAGCCCGCGACTGCTGCAAAGCCGACAGCGATCAGGGCAACAACGCCTATACCCACCTTGAGCGCAGCCTTGCCCCGCTTCGGCGGCTTGGCATGACGAAAGTTTGGCGCCGAACCAGTACCAGCCGACCCCGGCGCTATTGGTGTCTTCGATGAGCCAAGCACCCGGCGATCGGGAGAGGCGGAAGGGCGCCTTGGAGGACTACCGGGATCCCACGGGGGCACCGATCCTCCCGACGTGGGGGGTACATCAGACATGACCCGATAAGGGTAGTCGGGGCGCTTTCCGGCCCCCCGTCACCCCCTTCAAATCAGGCTGTGACCTTGGGCTCCTTGGGAAGACCCAACACTCGTTCTCCCACGATATTGCGCTGGATTTGAGAGGTCCCGCCCCAAATGGTCTCGGACCGACTGAAGAAAAACGACGACTGAAGTGCATTCGCCGGGTACTGCCGATTAACCGCTCGACGACCATAACCAGGCACTGATTCTTCAGAACCAGAATCACCGAGAAGTAACTGCGCTTCAGGGCCAAGAACATCCATAGCGAGTGCCATGACCTGCTGGTGATACTCACTCCAGAAAATCTTGTTCGTCGCCCCGAGAGCAGCGACGCCAAAGTCTTTGCGATTCTGAACAACCGCCGTAAGCGAGCGAAGCCCGTTGATTCGCATGATCTGAACTTTCGACCAAGCAAGCGCAATGCGCTGACGGATCAGCGGGTCGTTGATCGATCCATTTTGCTTCGCAACCTCGATGATGTGATTCAGCTCATTTTCAAAGCGGCGGTAACCAGTTGTTGCTGATGTTCCGCGTTCAAAGCCGAGCGTGGTCATCGCTACCGACCATCCGTTGTTCAATCCACCGACAACATTTTCCTTCGGGCAGCGAGCGTCCGTGAAAAACACTTCAGCGAACTCAGAGGAACCATCAACCTGCTTAATAGGGCGAACTTCAACGCCGGGCTGATCCATCGGGCAAAGCAAATAGGAGATGCCTTTGTGCTTCGGTGCATCAGGATCGGTGCGGCAAAGGATGAAGACATAGTCGGCGATGAATCCTTGTGTCGTCCAGATTTTCTGGCCGTTGATGACCCATTCATCGCCATCGAGCACTGCCTTCGTGCCGAGGTTGGCAAGATCTGAACCTGCATCGGGTTCACTGAAGCCCTGACACCACGCGATGGTTCCGGAAAGAATCTTTGGAAGGAATTCTTGTTTCTGCTCTTCGGTCCCCCACTGGAGAATGGTCGGGCCCACGAGCGTGTCGCCAAAGAAGTCAGCGCGCATCGGAGCCCCAGCATTTGCAAACTCTTCTGCAACAACGACCGACTGCATTGTCGTGAGACCTTTGCCGCCGTATTCCTTTGGCCATGACGCACAAATCCAGCCACCGCCGTAGAGCTTGCTCGTCCATTGATCAAGGAACAGCGCTCGATCGTCGGCGCTCATCTCGAAACCGGGCTCGAACCATCCCTTCGGAAGGTTCTCTTCAAGCCAACCGCGAACTTCGCTGCGGTAGGCCTCTGCATCTGCCGGATAGTTAAGGTCCATGGCCGACAGTCTTCCGAGGTCAGCCCGGGTCGTCCAATCGTTTCACTCGAGGTCATCAATCCGTCCTCTGAGAGGTAGATTCGCCCTCTATGAGCACCACTGAGACACCTGCCAAGGCCGAGCGTTGGACGTTCCAATGGAAGGAACTCTTTGACGAGGTCATCACCTCGGGCTTGTGTACCGGCTGTGCCGGCTGCGTTATCGCTTGTCCGCACGATGTCATTGGCTACAACCACGAAGCCGGCGGTTACAAGCCATTCCACATCGAAGACGAACTCGGGCCGACCGATTGCGGTCACGGTCAAAAGGGTTGCACCAGTTGCACCCGAGCATGCCCCCGATTCCGTTCATGGGAACCGGAAGCAAATGAACACCTCTTTGGTCGAGATCGCACCGACGACGAAGTCGCTGGCATTTATTCGGACATTCTCTTGACTCGCGCTTCAGACGACATGGTTCATCGCATGGGCCAGGACGGCGGCTTGGTTTCTGCTCTCCTTATCTGGGCCCTCGACAACGACTACATCGATGGTGCGCTCACGTCGTATCTCGAAGGTGGCGACGCCGCGACATGGAAAGCAATACCCGGTGTTGCTACCAATCGTGAAGAAGTTCTCGCCGGCGCTGGCAGTCGCTACACCTATTCCGCCAACACTCTTGCAATTGACGAAGCATTAGAACGCGGCCTTAGTCGTCTTGCACTTGTCGGCATGAGCTGCCAGTCGTCGATTGCCCCTGTCATGTGGAACCGGAAAATCGGAAAAATCTCAAAGCCGATCGTGTTCAACATCGGACTTCTGTGTTCGAAGACATTCGACGATGCGATCTTCGAAGAACTTTTCGAAGCGAAGTACCGCATCCCGAAGGCTGAGATCACCAAGATGAACATTAAGGGCGTCTTCCAAATCTGGACTCGCGATGGCAGTTACCACGAGGTCAACCTCAAGGAATGTCACGACTGGACGCGTGAAGGGTGCACACACTGCCCCGATTTCGCAGCCGAACACGCCGATATTTCAACTGGCGGTATTGGCAAGGACAACGACTGGACACTCACCATTGTTCGAACCGAGCTGGGACGCGAAATCATGCAACGGATGATCGCTGACGGTTCGATCGAAGCACGCCCCGGCGATGATGACCCTGGCGCAATCGCGCTGATGCGAAAACTTGCCGAGAAAAGTCGCGCTCGTTGGCCACAGTGGGCCGAGCCAGTTGTACGCCTCGGACTTCCCGAAAAGAAGAAGCCGGCAGCGAAGTAACGCTGCTATCTGTCAGCCTGCAGTCGTCGTTGAGGTTGACGGAGCAGTAGTTGTTGACGCGCCAGCCCCTGACGCGCACTTGCTGACTGCATTCTTGATGTCAGCAGATACCGCGTCCCAAGCCTTCTCGGGGTCTGACTTCAGATCGCTATTGAGTGAAGTGAAATCAGCAATCGGCATTTTGTCGACGTACACCGAGTACATGCAGAGACAGTCTGATTGGCTCGTTGCGGTGACGTCAGACTTGATCGTCGAGTCGGTCGAAGACAATGCCGGATCGAGTGTCGACGCATTCGACGCGTCAATGGCCGAGATCTCGCCGGACGACGTGTACAGATAATTGGTGCACAGTTCCACGAAATTCTGCTGTGTGAGGGTGTTGTATTCCTTCGGCGTGTTGTCCTCGTTGCAGCCGCTAAGGCCGATCATGCAAACCAGGGCAAGAGCCACAACACCTGCGCCTACTCGTCGTCCCAACATTGTGCTGACCATCCTCGTGAATTCGATGCCGCGTCGACCGGGGGGCGGCGGCAGGCGGTCGCAACCGTAGTCGGTGACCTCATCGTTCCCGACATCAACAGTCAGGACCCGCCCGACCGGTCCGCTGACCAGAGTCGCTCGGTAGGCTCTCCTTCCCATGGCCCGCACGAAATCTGCCCCCGCTCCGACGCTCGTCCTCTTGGTCCGACACGGCCAAACCCCTACGACCGGATCCACTCTTCCCGGACGCGCTCGAGGACTTCACCTCGCCGACACCGGGATCGCCCAAGCCGAGGCGGCAGCGAGCCGGATCAGCAAACTCAAAAAAGTTGCCGCGATCTACGCCTCGCCCCTTGAACGGACTCGTGAAACTGCCAAGCCGATCGCCCGTGAACGAAAACTCAAAGTACAGATTGATCGCGGTCTGCTCGAATGTGATTTTGGCGACTGGACCGGCAAGAAACTTGACGCCCTCCGAAAGCTGCCCGAGTGGAACACCGTGCAGCGCTACCCAAGTGGCTTCCGGTTTCCAAATGGTGAATCGTTTGCCGAGATGCAAACGCGAATGGTCGGCGCGCTCGACGCGCTCGTAGCGAAACACCCGGGCCAGACCATCGTGGCGGTTTCACATGCTGATCCGATCAAAGCCGCTGTCGCACAAGCACTCGGTACTCACCTCGACCTCTTCCAGCGAATCGTTGTTTCTCCATGTTCGATCTCCGCCATTCTCTATTCAGCTTCCGGCCCTGCAGTCCTTAGCGTGAACTCAACTGGTGACGACCTTTCCAAACTCGGACTGTCATGAGTGAGTCTTGGGAATTCACCGAACCTGACAGCATTGTTCCGGGCGTCTTTGGTGAGCCGGGACGCCGAACGTTCTTCATCCAGATTCGCGATGCTGGTCGGATCGTTTCGTTCAAGATGGAAAAGCAACAGGTCGCCGCCCTTTGCGAATACCTCGAAGGAATCCTCACCGACCTTCCTGCAATCCATCCCGGTCAATTCATCGCACCACTCTCCGCAGAGAGTCCAGAAGAAATGCAATGGATCGTTGGAGGGCTCGCCGTCGCTTACGAAGAAGACGACGACCGGCTCATGATCGTCGCCGAAGAAATGCCCGACATCGATGATGAAGACGGCTTCACCGAGGATTTTGAATTCGATCCCGCAACTGCTCGCATCCGTATTACCCGAGCTCAAGTTGCGGCCTTTATCGCAGTTGGCAATGACATTGTTCGAGCCGGTCGCCCTGCCTGCCGGCTGTGCGGTCGACCGCTGGATCCGGGTGGCCACCCATGTCCTCGCCTGAATTAACCGACGCTGATCTCAACAAAATCGTTGCGGGCGGCGAAATCGAACTCATCGGAAAAATGCCGTGGAGCTCGAACGCAACATTCCTCGCCGAAGCGACATTGGGCGAACACTCCACACGCGTGATCTATAAACCCCACATTGGCGAACGCCCGTTATGGGACTTCCCCGACGGACTTTGGAAACGTGAAGTTGCTGCCTACGAACTCAGCGACGCTCTCGGCTGGGATGTCGTTCCCTTCACCATTGCCCGCGATGACGCTCCGCACGGCATTGGTTCTGTCCAGCGATTCATCGATGCCGACTTCGAGCAGCACTACTTCACAATGCTTGAAGACGAATCCACCCATGACCAATTGCAGCGCATGGCGGCATTCGATTTCGTCTGCAACAACACCGATCGCAAGGGTGGCCATTGTTTGATCGATTCCGATGGTCACATTTGGGGAATCGATAATGGCCTGTCATTTCATGCTGAATTCAAGCTGCGAACCGTCATTTGGGATTTCGGCGGCGAAGACATCGATGAAGATTTGCTCAGCGACCTTCAGGAAATGATCGACGCAGGACTTCCCCTCTCCGTTGCCGAACTTCTCGGGACGTTCGAACAAGATGCCATCCTCGGTCGAGCACGAGCACTTGTTCGCGAAGGAGTACTTCCCATCGATGAAAGCGGCCACCGCTATCCGTGGCCTTTGGTCTGAAGTTTCTCAGTCGCCGTTCTATGACACCGTCGGTAATGACAAACGCCCCGGTGGGTGACCGGGGCGTTTGAACAAAACAGAGTTGAAGATCAGCGAGCTTTGAGAGCCTCGATGAGTTGCGGCAGAACCTTATGAACGTCACCAACGATTCCGAGATCGCTGACCGCAAAGATCGGCGCTTCTGCATCTTTGTTGATGGCAATGATGTTCTTTGAGCCCTTCATGCCGACCATGTGCTGCGTCGCACCGGAAATGCCGGCAGCGATGTAGACCGTTGGCTTAACGACCTTGCCGGTCTGTCCAACCTGGTAGCTGTAGGGAACCCAACCAGCATCGACAATGGCGCGTGATGCACCGGGGGCCGCATTGAGAAGCTTGGCCAACTCTTCGATGAGGGCGTACTTTTCCTGCTCGCCCAAACCACGACCGCCAGAAACGACGACGGCGGCTTCGTCGAGCGACGGGCCTTCACGCTCTTCAACGTGACGAGTGATGACCTTTGCACCGGCGCTCTTGCCACCGTCGGGAACGGCGATGGTCTCGACTGCTGCAGCACCGCCACCAGCGGACTCGGCAACAAACGACTTCGGACGCACAAGCACAAGGTGGGGACCAGCGGCAGTGAAGGTTGTCTTCACATCGGTGGTTCCACCAAACACCGGCTCAGTCGTAACGAGGCTTGACCCGTCGACCTCAATGTCGGTGTTGTTCGTGATGACCGTGCGGTCGAGCTTGACCGAAAGTCGACCAGCGATGTCACGGCCGTAGTAGGACGTGGCCGCAATGATCGCGTCGGGGGCGTTGCCACCATCGACCAATGCTGCGATGGCACCTGACACCGGAACACCCGGAAGTGCGCCAGCAAGATCACCAGTTGTGTAGACCTTTGACGCGCCGTACTCGCCGAGTTGGCCAGCGATCGCGTCGGCGTCGCCACCGGAGTAGATCGCTTCAACCGTGTCGGCCAGTGAACGAGCCTTCGTAAGTAGTTCAAGAGTGCTGGTGGTGACTTTGCCGTCTGTTGCCTCGGCGAGCACCCAAATTTTCGAAAGAGCCATGATCAATTCCTCCTAGAGAACCTTGAGGTCGTCGAGGAAGGCGACGATCTTCTCAGCGGCGGTGCCGTCATCTTCGAAGACTTCACCAGCCTCGCGAGCGGGGGCTTCAGCAATAGACACGATCTGTTGACCAGCGCCGGCCCAACCGACCTGACTGGCGTCAAGACCAAGGTCGGCAACGGTGAGTGTGTCAACCGGCTTGGACTTCGCCGCCATGATGCCCTTGAAGGACGGGTAGCGAGGTTCCACGACACCAGCAGTCACCGACACGACGGCGGGAAGCGGGCATTCGACATCGTCGTAACCGGCTTCGGTCTGACGCTGAATCTTGATCGTGCTGCCTTCAACACTGATCGACTTGGCGAAGGTGACCGACGGAAGATCGAGCAGACCAGCGATCTGCTCGGGAACCGTGCCGGTGTATCCGTCACTTGATTCGGTCGCGGTCAGAACAAGGTCTGCACCTTCGACTCGCTGAATGGCCTTGGCGAGCACCTTGGCAGTGGCGAGTGCATCGCTACCAGCGAGTGCATCGTCGCTCACAAGAATCGCCTTGGCCGCACCCATGGCGAGTGCGGTACGAAGACCGGACACTTCACCATTAGGAGCCATGGAGACGAGCGTGACTTCACCGCCACCAGCAGTGGTCACAAGCTGCAGCGCCATCTCAACACCGTACGAATCAGATTCGTCGAGGATGAGCTTGCCGTCTCGCTTCAGGGTTTTAGTAGTGGGATCCAACGCACCAGGATCAGCCGGGTCCGGGATCTGCTTGACACAAACGACAACGTTCATGGGTCGAATCCTGCCCGCAGAATGGGGTCGGGGCCAAATCACACGGCAACGTTCTTCAAGGAGACGGGCCCCGACGTCACCTTCGGGCCTCCGCTACGGTCCAAGGCCTTGTGAAGCTGCTGCTCATTGTCAATCCTTCGGCCTCTTCGGTCACTGCCCGGGGACGGGTAGTTATTGCCAAAGCCCTCGCTGCTGACCACGTCGTTACGGTCGCCGAGACCACACGGCGCGGCCACGCGACGCGGCTGGCCGCGGCCGCCGCCGCAGACGGAACCGACGTCGTTGTCGTACTCGGCGGAGATGGCACATTGAACGAAGCGGCAAATGGCCTCGCCGGGACTTCCACCGCTCTCGCTGCGGTACCTGGTGGATCCACCAACGTTTTCGCTCGCACACTGGGTCTTCCCGATGATCCGATTGAGGCGACCGGCGCGCTCCTCGATGCCCTTTCCCAAGGATCGATCAAACGCATCGGTCTCGGATCGGTAAACGGTCGCTATTTCCTTTTCCATGTCGGGATTGGTTTTGATGCAGCCGTGGTTGCAGAAGTCGAGCGACGCGGTTCGCTGAAGCGATGGGCAAACCACGCGCTGTTTGGCTGGGCAGCATTCGACACATGGATTCGAAAGTACGACCGCAAACGATCTCACTTCGCGGTACGAGTCGAAGGTCAGCCGACAGTCGATGACGCGATGTTTACGATCTGCCTCAATACCGATCCATACACCTTCATTGGCACTCGGCCGTTTACGGTTGCTTCCGAAGCGACACTGGATCGACCGCTCAGCATCGTGACACTGCGCACCCTCAACGCGATTCCGCTCGCAAGAATTCTTTCTTCAACGCTTGGATCCGGAAAACGTCTGCGAAACGATCGCAACGTCTCATTTCACTCTGACGTCACTCACGTAGAAATCGATGGATACGGGCCAGTCCCACACCAGGTCGATGGCGACTATCTCGGCGATGTCGAGCACCTCGAACTTCGCTATGAACCGGACACTTTGTCGTTGGTTATTCCTCGAACTACTCCGCGCTGAGCACTTGGCGACATATTCGCGGGACATTCGTAATGATTGCGTCGACTCCAGCTTTAGATAAGTCACGCATGTCGTTTTGATCGTCGACTGTCCAAACATTCACCGCAACACCAAGCGCGTGCGCTCGGTCAACAAATTTTTGGTCGACGAGGCCGTGCCAGGGATTAATTGCTACGTGCCCACTTCCCGCCGCACGTGCCAGATCGGACTGGAGTGATCCGCCGTCAGCGTTAAGTAGCCCGGTGGGAAGTGTCGGGGCCAAAGCCCGCACTTCATCAACGATGTCGTGATCAAACGACGTGACCAAAAATTCACGTTCTCCATCGAAGGAAACAAGTAGCTCTACAACCCGTTCGATAAGAAGCGAGCGAAGCGACGCCACCCCATCAGGTTTGATTTCAACATTCACCCCGAGCGGCGAGCACGAACCGAGCACGTTGCGAAGTGTGGGGATCGATTCGGGCAGTTCATCGAGCGTCAACTCACCGATGACACGACCATCGGCCAAAACGGGGTCGTGATGAACAATGACCTCGCCGTTCGCAGTGAGGTGGACGTCGAGTTCCACCCAATCAGCGCCCTGTGCGACCGCTTCGACGAACGCCTCGACCGTATTGCCCGGCGGAACTGCTGCTGAAGCGCCCCGATGAGCCACCACCAATGCCATTTGCCCACCGTAGGCCCATCGCGGCGAGGGTTTTGATCAAACTTCACCAGTGTTCTTTCGGTGTCATTTGTCACAAATGATTCGCAGACATCAAACCCACCCCGGCATCGCGGGCTCTGACCTCAGCATTTGCAAAGAACCCCTTGCGCGTGCTGAAGGCCACCACTACGTTCTCGCCCCTCAGCCACACATGTCCGGGTCCGTTCGAATCACTTCTTGATTCACACGGTGCGGAGAGGTGGCATGAGCACACATCTCACGGATCGGCTGGAAAACCGCTTCGTGTCCCCTGATCCTGGAGGAACCGTGGCCCTGACCGCGCCCTATTCAATGACCCTGAACACGATCGCCGATGACTGGCGAGATGAATCTGCTTGTCGCGACACTGATCCCGACCTCTTTTTCCCCGTCGGCACTACCGGCCCGGCAATTGAACAGATCGAAAACGCCAAGTCGGTATGCACCGACTGTGAAGTTCGCCAGCCTTGCCTCGACTTTGCTCTCGCCACGAACCAAGACTCTGGCATTTGGGGTGGCACCTCAGAAGAAGAACGTCGCAAGCTGCGTCGTCAGTGGCTCGCCGCTCGCCGCAAGGCATCCTGAGCCCTACGCACTGAGTCACTGACTCACTCCCACGACCTCCCTACGGGGAGGTCGTTGTCGTTTTGCCCCGAGCGCAAGGGTTCAACGACGAACAGGCACCGAGATGCGTACAACGGTGCCTGGGCGGCCCGGCGTTCCTTCGCCAGCCGAGAAACCAATGGTTCCACCCAATTCGGTTGTGACAAGCGTACGGACGATCGAGAGACCCAATCCGGTGCTGTCATCGATAGTGAAGCCTGGAGACGTCCCCACACCGTTGTCGGTCACCGTCACCCGCAACCTCGTTCCGGTGTTCTCGAGCTCCACGAGCACCGTCGCATCTTCGGTCGGACCAGATGGAAAGGCATGGTCGACAACGTTCTGCAGAAGTTCAGTAAGCACCACAGAAAGCGGTGTTGCGACATCGGCAGGAACAATGCCGCCGTCTCCGACAACCGAGAACCGGATGGGACGCTCGGGCGAGATGAGCCCTTCTTCCACCATGCGGACCAACGGGCGAACGATCTCAATGAAAGGAACATCGTCACCAATTGTGAGCGAAAGCGTTTCGTGCACGAGCGCAATCGAACGGATCCGACGAACCGACTCTTCCACTGCAGCTTTTGCTTCCGGCGAGGACAAGCGCCGCCCCTGCAAGCGCAGGAGCGCAGAGATCGTCTGCAGATTGTTTTTCACCCGGTGGTGAATTTCACGAATGGTCGCATCTTTCGACAGCAACATGAGATCGCGGCGACGGAGTTCCGAAATATCTCGCATGAGCACCAATGCTCCGGTCACTCGTTCTCCAGACACAAGCGGAATGATGCGCAACAAGATCGTGATATCTGGACCGCGTCCAATTTCTTCTGCAGTCGGCCGGGCAAGCGTGAATGCAGCGCGCACGGGCGTATCTGGCAATCCGAGTTCGCCAAATCGTTCGCCTTCTGAATTCGCATGAACGCCGATTCGATGCAGCGCAGAAATCGCATTTGGTGAAGCGAACTGCACTCGTTCGTCAGCATCAAGCACCATGACGCCATCGCCAACTCGCGGCATGACGACGCCACGTTCATCTTCGCCAGAGAAGGGAAATTCCCCAGCTGCAACCATCTCTGCGAATCGATTAAACACATCGAGATAGGTGCGTTCAAGAACTCCGTCTTGACGGGCAACGTGCTGGTTCGCGTCTTTGGTGAGAACTGCAATCGTGCGCCCGCCAAACCGGACAGGAATGCAGGTTTCACGAACAGGACCTTCAATTGCCCCTTGGGGAATCTCGCCTTCAGAAACGTTGCCGGTTTCAAAGGTTTGATCCACCAGGGGACGTTCGACCGACGTGACGACGCGACCGACCCAGTCGTTTGTAAAAAGCGTCTGGCTTGTGGTCGGACGAATCTGTCCGAGAACGACCATCGAGTGTTCGTCGCCGGCGCTCCGGTCGCGACCGAACAACATGAGGTCAGAGAAACTCAGGTCAGCGAGTAAGCCCCAGGTTCCAAGCAAACGCTGAAGATGATCTGTTTCTGCCGACGTGAGCCGCGACCGTTGCTGGGCGAGCTCCGCCAAATTTGCCATTGACGTGGGGCGTCGGGATCAGCCCGCGCCGAAACCGATTCGACGTTCGCCGTCAGAGGATCCCAATTCGACATAAGCGATCTTGGCTGATGGAACAGCGATGTCACGGCCATGGCGATCGGTCAACCAGAGGACGCTTGTGGCATCAGCCAGTGCAGCGTCGATCGATGCACGGACTTCAGCGCGGTCAACACTGGACGCCATCTCGATTTCGATTTCTTTGGGTGTCTGTTGCACACCGATGCGGACGTCCACGAAGTTCCTCCTGTACGAAACCGACCTGATGGCCGGCGCCTCATGCTAGGTCGCGAGACCGAGCTGTTATCCCAGCAACTTCAGACCGGCGTTATAGCGCCGGGTCGGAGCGAGCTCGAGGTCAATAACCTCGGCAAGCGCACGAATGGCAAGAGCGGCCTCGCTCTCGGGATCGACGGCCACAATGGGGTTGCCGTCGTCAGATCCCTGACGAAGGGCAGTCACCAACGGGACCTGGCCGATGAAGCGAACGCCAAGGCGCTCGGCCAATTCGGCACCGCCGCCCGCTCCGAACAACTCGTAGCGCTTGCCATCGTCTCCGGTAAACCACGACATGTTCTCGATGACACCCTTGACTTCGATGTTCACCTTTTCAGCCATGAAGGCTGCGCGTTGCGCAACCTTCTGCGCGGCCGGCTGCGGCGTGGTGACGACGTAGAGCTCGGCACGCGGAAGGAACTGCGCGAGTGAGAGAGCGATGTCGCCGGTTCCAGGTGGAAGATCAACAAGCAGAAAATCTGGTTCATCCCAAAAGACATCGGTGAGGAACTGCTCGAGGGCTTTGTGCAACATCGGTCCACGCCAGATGACGGGCTGATCTTCTTCGACAAAGAAACCCATGGAGATGCATCGAACGCCATGTGCTTCGGGCGGAACAATCATTTCGTCAATGATCGTGGGCGTGTGATTGACGCCCAACATGCGCGGAATCGAGAAACCCCAAACGTCAGCGTCGACAACCGCGACTTTGTGACCACGTTGGGCAAGCGCGATTGAGAGGTTTGTGGTGATCGATGATTTGCCGACTCCACCCTTACCTGAAGCAATCAGCAAGACACGCGTTGAGCTCGACGTGTCAGCGAACGGAATGACACGACCTTCGGCATGTCCGTGACCCTGATGCGTTCCTGCTGTCGATGCAGGATCACCGTGTAGGAGTTCGCGAATACCAGCGCGTTCTTCGTCGGTCATGACAGTGAAATCAAGATCGACGCGATCGATTCCATCGAGAGCGACGATTGCGTTCGTGACTCGATTTTGGATTTCGTTACGCAATGGACAGCCAGCAACCGTGAGTGCAATCTGGATCGCCACGACGGGGCCATCGATCGCAATTCCGCGGACCATCCCGAGGTCAACGATGCTTCGGTGCAGTTCGGGGTCTTCAACGGGGCGAAGTACCTCGATGACATCGGCATCTGTGATGGACATTTAGGGGGTCTCGCTTCGGGTCGGGGAATTTCTCCTACGGCAATAGGTAGAATACCGAGGTGGAACAGGCGACCCTCAGTCCGACCGAATTCAGTTCGGTGGTTACGGCGATCACATCAGCCTTTGGCGACCCCACTCGCCGCGAGATCTACCTGTTCGCCCGAGCATCTGAGGCCGGAGTTACCGCCAGCGAGGTAGCCACCCAGTTCGATCTCCACGCCAACGTCGCTCGCCATCATCTCGACAAACTCACCGCCGGCGGGTATCTCGAAGTCGCTGTTGCCCGCGGTGGCACGGGTGCCGGTCGCCCATCGAAGCGCTACACCGCGACCACAAAGGGCGATCATCTCGATCTTCCCGTCCGACACGACGACGTACTGATCACGCTGTTAGGACGCGCCCTCGAAATGCTTCCGCGAGATCAGGCCGAGGCCATGGCCGAAGAGGTCGGTATCGAATACGGCCGCCTCATGGCGCAGCGTCTCGGCGAAGGCGTCGATCACCATCGTTCGATCCAATCCATTTTGCAAACCGTTGCCGACGCGCTCACCGCCCAGGGTTTTGCCGCCCACGCTGAGCGTCGCAACAACGAGTTGCGCATCGTTTCCGAGCACTGCCCCTTTGGCGATGCCGTCATGGCCAATCCCGTCATTTGCGCCGTTGACCGCGGAATGATGAAAGGCATGATCGCCGAGCTTCACGGCGGCGATGCCACGATCGCACTCGAATCATCGAAGCCCATGGGCGACGATGTGTGCATCACATCGCTCGAAGCCTGAACGTCGTGGCTCGCCACTATCTCGATCACGCGTCGACCTCACCGCTCCGAGGGAGTGCGTTCGTTGCATTCACCGAGGCGCTGTCAATGCTGGAACAAGCATCGATCAGCGATCCAGGTCGCATCCACCAAGAAGGCATGACGGCTCGAGTGCTGCTCGAGAACGCTCGCGAGCAGATCGCTGGACTTCTTGGAGCAAAACAGCGAGAAGTCATTTTCACCAGCGGCGCAACAGAATCCATCGCTTCGGCCACTTGGGGCGCAGTTCGCCGCAGCGCCAGTGCAGGAACCACGCCTCACATCGTGCACTCGGCTGTCGAACACTCCGCCGTTCGCCGATCAAGCGAAATGTTTGCAACAGCATTTGGCGGTTCAGTAACAGTCGTAGGCGTCGACCCCACCGGTCGAATCAACGTCGACGAATTCATTGCCTCACTGTCCCCTTCGACCTCTCTCGCTCACCTGCAGTGGGGAAACCACGAAGTGGGAACATTGCAACCGCTGCGCGAGATCGCCGACGCGTGCCGAGAACGCGGAATTCTCCTCCACGTCGACGCAGCCCAAGCCGTAGGCCACGTTCCGGTCGTACCAAGCGAACTTGGCATCGACCTCCTTTCATTCAGTAGCCACAAGTTCGGCGGACCCAGCGGTATCGGTGGACTTTGGATCCGACAGGGATTGCGACTTGAACCTCTTCTCAATGGGGGCGAACAAGAACGAGCACGACGAGCGGGTCTCGAGAACATGGCCGCCGCGATCTCATTCGGTGCTGCTGCGCAAGAACTTGATTCGGCCACACTCTCGAAAGAATCGGCCAGTGCTCGCCAGTTACTTGCGACTGCCGTTAGCAATCTGACAGCGATCGATGGCGTATCGCTTCTCGGCCCCGTCGACTCCACACTCCGTCTGCCCCATCTCGTGTGTCTCGGCGTCGCCGGCGTTGAACCTCAAGGAGTCGTCCTGGGGCTCGACCGCCGCGGCATTGCGCTGCACTCAGGGAGTTCATGTGCCTCTGAAGGACTTGAACCCTCGCCAGTGCTTGAAGCGATGGGAGCCGACGCTCAGCGGTCACTGCGGGTTTCGGTGGGTCACAGCACCACGATTTCAGACATCGATGCCCTCTGCCGAGAACTACCCCAGGTTCTGAGTGATCTCCAATCACTCGCTCGTTAGCCAGCCAGGTGCACTGAAGCAAGCGCGATAACTCGCTGCGATTGTTTGACTACCGTCTTGGGGTGACGATCTTCCTCATTCGCCATGCCCATGCCGGCAAACGCTCGGAGTGGGCCACTGATGATCGCCTGCGGCCCTTGTCCGATCGTGGAGTCAAGCAATCCGAAGGTCTCACTGCAGTCGTCGGTGACATCACGGTTGGCCGCATCATCTCAAGTCCCTACGTGCGATGCATGCAAACCGTGCAGCCTCTTGGAACAAAATTTGATGTCGCCATCGAAACTTCGGATGTCTTCGCTGAAGGCGCCGATGACGAGATTGCGTATCGCCTGCTCCTTGAGCTCAACGACGACGACGGAGCAGCATGCAGCCATGGTGACGTCATCCCGCACCTTCTGCGCAGGCTCGTTGCTGACGGCATGGACACCGATGGACCACTGATCGATCAAAAGGGTTCGACCTGGATCATCGAAATGCGTAATGGTCGGCCCTTCCACGGCCGTTACGTTCCGCCATCAAAGTGAAAAGACTCAGCTCGTGCGACGGGCAGCAACGTCATCCTTGACGCTGTTGACCATCTGCGTCATGTACAACGGGATCGCGTTCATATCGATTGCATCGAGATCGATCTTTGCCGCAGCCCACTCGCCGGCATTGCGTTCCAAAATTGCTCGGAACACTCGAGCATCTGAATAGGTGGGATCGGTTGCGATCGCCTCATTGAGATACTGCCGCGCCTTCAGATCGAACTGAGCCCCCACAGAAGGATCGCTACTTAACGCGATCGTGTGCATTACCCAACCGCGGTAGGTCATCGCCTCGACGTTGGTGGGAGAAAGCTGCAACGCCTTGTCGTAGGCCTGTACTGCGTTTTCGAACTGCTTCAGTGCCTTCGCCGAATCGCCCGACTTCAGCGATGCTTGGGCCTGGCCGGTGAGTCCTTGCGCTTGCAAGATGAGGTTGGCGCTGTCTTGGCGGGCTTCACCAGTGAGTCCTTGGCCAGGAGCTCGAGTTCCGGCATTGCGGAAGACCACCCAACCGGCACCAACAGCAACGAATCCAACAACGACCAATGCGAGTGCAGTTCGCTTCCAGTCCCGCTGCTGTCTGAGCGCTTTCACCGATGCATTGCGATCTTCGACAGCACGTATCGCCGCCGCAGCACGTGCGGTGTAGTCATCCTTCAGTTCTTCGAAATCAGCGTCGTCGACGTCGCCTGCTGCATGCTCGCGCTCGAGGTCTTGCAGCGAGCGAAGGAGGAAATCTCGTTCTTCTTCAAGCGCAACTAAAAGATCAGGATCGAGATTGCGGCGTCGTGGAGAACTCGCAGTCGCGATTTTTTCAGACGTGCTTTTGAGGTTCTTTGCCGTCGATGCTTCTTTTGCAGCACGTCGAGCCGCGGTGCCGCCGCCGGTTGGCGTTGTCACCGCGATGCTCCCTCGCCGTGAGGATCGTCATCGATCTCGGCGTCATCTGCTTCGGCCCGCAGCGCAGCGTCGACAAGTTCTCGATCTTCTTTGGTCGCCCGTTCTGCCGGCATCGATGACCAGCGACGGAACACAATCACTAACGCGGCGATTCCGATTGCGAATGCAACAATCGGAAGGATCCACACGAGAGCATTCACACCTGATGCCGAAGGCGTCAGCAAAATCGCTTGCCCATACTTCGCGGCATAGAACGAGCGGATCTCCTCGTCGGTCTGGCCTTGTTGTACTTGTTCGGCGATCTGGCGACGAATCTCTTGAGAAGCCGGCGCATTCGATTCGGCGACGGATTCGCCCGAGCACACCGGACATTTCACCGACCGAGAGACCGCGGTCACTCGGTCTTGTGCCGTAGGTGCAGACCGCGTGCCAAACGTAGCGACCGAGAGCACACCGACAATGACCACGCATACTGCGATCCACGGACCCCAACGGCGCAGTGGTGAACCTTTCGCGATCACAGAACTCATTTCGTTCCCATCCCGGTCACGGCCATCCCGCCATTATCGGCAATAACCTCATCGAGTCCCGCCGCAGTCACGCCACCAAAGAACCCGGCAACAACAAGACCGCTCGGAGCCACCATGTACGACTCAGGAACTTTCGTGACGCCGTAATCAAGTGCAATCAATCCGGTATCGGTAGAAATCACGGGCCAGTTGTTGCGTTCCTTCGCCCAATAAGAGCTGATGGAACTCGCATCGTCAGAGAACGCAACACTCACCACCTTGACAGGATCGGCCTTGTGGGAATCAACGAACTGCTGAATCTGTGGATCTTCGAGTCGACAAGGCGTACACCAAGTGGCGAAGAAATTGACGAGTACCCATTCGCCTCGATGATTGGCCATGCGAAACATTGAACCGTCGAGTGTCGTTCCCGAAAAATCGGGTGCAGCCTGACCAACAATGCGACTGGAGATCGGCGTGCTTGTTCCGCGCGTGGCTAGAAGTGCAATCAGCCCAACCAACAAGACGCCCACGATGATTGCGGCGTTGCGTGCGAGTTTGCTGCCGCCACGCGGCGCAACGGATTGACCCGACTCACCCGTCATGGCGTTACTCCAGTCGGTTCCTTTGGCGGTTCCACCGACAATGGCGCCGATACTGCATCAAGAGGATTGCGTCGTCGGCCCGGGAAGACGGCAAGAAGCGTTCCAAAGGCCATTACGCCACCGCCGATCCAGAGCCAGATGATGAGCGGCTGAACTGTCACTCGAATAGTGACTGATCCGTTCTCGCCATCTTTGATGTCGATAACGGACAAGGCGACGTCATCGGTAAGGGTCGATCGAACTGACGGAGCACCAATGGTCTGATTGCCATTCGCGAACTTGTTAAGCGACGGGGCCCACGGACCAGTTCCATCAATACGGATCAAAACCTGGTCGACGATCTTTGCCGCCTCCTGTTTTACGTTCTGGCCTTCATAGACAAGCGTGTGGCCCGCGAATTTCGCCGATTGCCCCGGCGTGAGCGTGAACTCTGCTTGACGCACGTAACTCGTGCTCGCAGCAAACGCCATCGCAATGATGATCACACCGAGGTGGACCACCATCCCGCCATTGGCTCGACCAACGAACCCGCGCCATCCCTGACGACGAGTCGCGAGGGCGATCTGGCGTCCGGCCGACCCAGCGGCGAAACCTCCGAGACCAAAGGCTAAAACAGGAATGAAACCACGAGCGCCAACGACGACTGCGAAGATCATCGACCCAACACCGATCCATGCGGGCCAGATCAAGCGATGACGAAGAAGTTCCGCGCTTGCTTTACGCCACGGAAGCACTGGTGCGACCGCCATCAGGAAGAGCAATGTCAATCCGATGGGCATGGTCATGCGATTGAAATACGGCACTCCCACCGACACCCGATCGTTGTTCAATGCCTCGACCGCGAGCGGAAACAACGTTCCTAACAAGATCACGAATGCAAACGCACCGAAGAGAACATTGTTCGCCAAGAATGCGCCTTCGCGCGAGAGCGGTGAATCGATACGCCCGGGCGATCGAAGCCGGTCGCCTCTCCAACCGATAAGCCCCACTGTGGAAAAAACGATGAGTGCAAAGAAACTGATGAGCGCAATACCGATACTTGATGTTGTAAATGCGTGCACTGATTCGAGCACACCGGAACGAGTTATCCATGTGCCGAGAATTGTGAGAGCAAATGTCGCGCACAACAGCGAGATGTTCCACACCCGCAACATTCCTCGTCGTTCTTGCACCAAGACTGAATGCAAATAAGCGGTGCCTGTCAGCCACGGGAGAAACGACGCGTTCTCGACGGGGTCCCATGCCCAATAGCCACCCCAACCCAACACTTCATAGGACCACCACGAACCAAGAATGATGCCGACGGTAAGAAAACCCCAAGCAATCAGCGTCCAACGGCGTGTCGCAAGTAGCCATCCTTCACCAACGCGACCCGTAATAAGAGCAGCGATTGCAAACGCAAATGGAACAGTGAATCCGACGTAACCGAGGTACAGCATCGGCGGATGAAACGCCATCAACGGATTGTTCTGCAACAACGGATTGGGGCCCGGCCCATCGAAGCCCATAGGTGGAGAGAAGCCCTTAAAAGGATTCGCGGGCCCAGCCATGAGCCCGAAGAAGAACACACAAACGATGAGCATCGTGAAGAGCGCCCAGCCCACAAGAGGATCGGCCAATCGTTTACGGAACTTCAGCACAACCGCAACGAGGTACCCAGCGAGAATGAGGGCCCACAAAATGATTGATCCTTGAAGCGCTCCCCACATCGTGGCGAAGTTGTAGAGCGCAGGGGTCTTTGTCGAACCATTGTCGGCGACGTACTGCACCGTGAAATCTCGGGTGATTAACGCTCGCTCCATCGCAAATGCGGCGACGAACCCCCCAAGAAAAACCAACGCTGCGTACCAACGCGAGAGTCGAACGAGATCGGGACGTTTACGGACAAGTCCATACCCAACAGTGATTACGCCGAGAACGGCAGCAGCAAGACCAAGTGTGACTCCCGCTCTTCCCAGCGCGAGATTCATGAGCCGCTCCGCATTGTGGTGACCGGAATCTGCCCGTTCACCTCTGCCTCGTTGAGGCGTTCCTTCTGCTTTTCTTCGTAGACCTCGCTGTGCTTCACGATCATGAGGTCAGAGTCATAGGCATCGGTGCCATCTGCGACGAAATGTCCTTCAAGCAATACCGCTTGATTCTCTTTAAACATTTCTGGCGGATCGCCAACATGGTGAACTGTGATTGGAACGCCGTTGTAGGAAATCTCGAATGTGACGCCATTGCCAGTCTGCACAACGGTGCCCGGAACAACCGTGCCCTGGAGGCGGAACCGCTTCACGCCCAGTGAATCGCGTTGAGCAACTGCTTCATCGGCGTTTCGATAGAAGGTGGTGGCACTTCCGAGTGCTTTGACCATCACGAAACCGCCAATTGCAACAACTGCAACCAAGAGAGCCATGGCAGGAAGACTCACGCGACGCTTGCGGCGAACTACGGAAACTGCCTCGTCGCCGCCTTCTGAGTCTGGGCCAGTACGCGGGGTCAGCTCCATCGACGCTTCTCCGGTGGAACTTTTTTACTTAAGCGGCGACCACGCACAACGGTCACAAACGCATAGACACCCATGCCACCGAACACGACAGCCCAAGCCGCCGCTACGTAAGGCCAAGTTCCGGTGGCTTCAGCGAGGATCAAAGCGTTGCTCACGAGACCACCCCTTCGGCACGTCGTTCGGCGATTGCAGTGTCAAGACCTTCGGCATCGACTTGTTCTTCCAGCCACGCGACACGGAATCGATGAATGACCATCCAGACAAAAACCAAGGTCATCGCCACGAATCCGGTAAAGAGAGAAAAGAGCATCAAGCCCTGAATCTCTGCACCCGCAAGGGACAGCGTTGGCGTCTGATGCAACGTGCGCCACCACTGCACTGACTGGCGGACGATGAAAACATTGGGAACGAGCAGCAAGCCCACGATGGCAGCGCGTTTGGCTCGAACCTGGTAATCGGCAGCAATACCCCGAACCGCGAGATAGCCGAGCAGAAGCAACATGAGCATTGCTTCAGAAGTGAGGCGCGCATCCCAGACCCAGAACACTCCCCAAGTGGGGCGACCCCACAACATTCCGGTTACGAGCGTGAATGCCGTGAACAACGCGGCAACTTCGGCACTGGCGTAGGCGACGAGGTCCCACCAACGCGACTTTCGCCAAAGGAAGACGACGGAACCAATCGCGGTCAGGAAACAACCGACGTAGGAAAGCGTTGCCGAGGGAACATGCACGTACATGATGCGCACCGCATCACCCTGATTTTCGTCGGCAGGGCTGAGGATGAGTCCGAAGAGCACGAGCACACCCAGCGCAAGGAGCGTCACGATCCCGAGAATCAATGTGGAGCGCGAGCCAGTGGAGGTCGGCCCGCTATCGCTGGTCTCAAATTGCCCGGCGGTCTCGGTGGTCACGATTCCTCCATCAAGGGGCCGAATCCGAAAATTCCGGCCACCACGTACACAGCAGCGAACACACTCATCAACCCGACCCACGGCCAGCCCTCTGACGGAGTTCCGCTGAGCGCTGCCTCGAAGGCACGAGTCGATCCGATTAACACCGGAGCGAGTACTGGCAACAGTAGGAGTGGCAAGAGAGTTTCACGCACTCGGAGACCCGCAGCCACAACGCCGAAGAGAGTACCGGCGGTCGAGATGGCCGCGGTCGCGACCACAATCGTCGCGAGGAGGAGCAGCCAGCCCGTGATTGAAGTGCCGTAAAGGACAGCAACCCCAACGCCAAGCAGCACTTCAAGTACGAGTAGCTGAACGGCTACGGACAGGGTCTTGCCGAGATAAATGCCCGCTGGCGCAAGGCCAGAAAGTCGAAGGGCATCGGTCACACCGTCGGCAGCCTCAACCGCAAACGAACGCTGCATCGCCAAAAGCCCGCTGAACAACACCGCGATCCAATAGAGACCGGGAGTGGCCTTTTCGAGAAGACCACGATCGGGATCGAGGGCAAAGGCGAAGAGAACGAGAACCAAAAGCGCGAAGGGGACAACCTGATTGAGAGCAACTCTGGATCGGATCTCGAGCTTGAGGTCTTTGCGAGCAATCAACCACGCGTCATGAAACATGATCATCACCGCCCGCACCCGAATCGTCGAGAGCAACTCCGCCGCCAAGCGTCACGATTTCGTCGGCCAGGTCAATTGCGCGATCAAGTTCATGTGAACTGAGAATGATTGTTGCTCCTGCGGCAGCCGCATCACGCACGAGTTCATCGACAACGTCTCGACCTTCTTTGTCGAGACCTGCATGAGGTTCATCGAGCAACCAGAGTTCCGCCCGGCGAGCAACCAAACATGCGAGCGATGTGCGACGACGCTGACCTGTGGAAAGGCGACCGACAGAAACATCGCTCAACCTTCCATCGAGACCAAGACGGGCCATTGCCGATTCGGCGTCAGCAAGGTCGGCGCCAGCGGCAAGCGTCCAAAATCGCACATTGTCGGCGACGCTGAGTTCGTCGTAGAGACCTGTGCCATGAGCGAGTAGCCCAACACGATGGCGAACCGATTGACGATCGATCCGAAGGTCAACGCCGAGCACCACAGCCTCACCAGAGCTAATCGGAACGAGTCCAGCAAGCGCTCGTAAGAGCGTGGTCTTTCCTGCGCCATTCGCTCCGCGCAAGAGCACGATTCGGCGGCGATCGACATCAAGATCGACACCGGCAAGGGCAGGGAATCGGCCGAGAAGGGCCACCGCCCCGCGGAGGTGGACCACGGGCTCTGTCCCGGACCGGAAAGTGGGGTCGTCGGGCTCCATGGGGTCCCTTGAGGGTAGTGGCCTCCCCCGCAAGGAGACCAAGCGACCACCCTCGCTAGGGTTCGCCCGTGCAGTTCTGGAGCGTCGTGGGCGCAATCGGTCGATTCATGATGCGAGCCGGCGTCGTCATCCTGCTCTTCGTCGCCTATCAACTCTGGGGAACCGGGTTTACCACCGCCCGCGCCCAAGACAACCTCACGGAAGAATTCAACTCACAGATCGCGCAGTATTCAGAGCCCGCCGCGTTAGCGACACAACAGCCGGTAACGACCGCGCCGGGCGATCTCCCCATTCCTCAACCAGGCGACCCCATCGCCCGCCTTACGATCAAAAAGATCGACTCTGACTTCATCATGGTGCAGGGCGTCGACCTCAAGTGGCTGCAAGAGGGCCCTGGCCATTTCCCCCAGACGCCACTTCCGGGCCAGCCAGGAAACGCCGCAGTCGCAGGCCACCGCACGACCTACCAAGCGCCGTTCAATCGCATCGATGAACTCGTGCCGGGCGACATCATCACTACGCAGACACTCCAGGGGACATTCACCTACAAGGTCGATGTCCAGATCGACCCCAAAGACGGATCCACCTCGGGTCATGTCATCGTTTCGGCCAACGATCTTTCAATCCTTGATCAAACCGGCGTCAACCGGCTCACACTGATGGCCTGTCATCCGAAATTCTCCGCAGCCCAGCGCATCGTCGTGACAGCAACACTGACTTCAAACACGGCGCCGGCGACTCCGATCCCCACCACCGACGGGGTGACTACCGACGCGTCGTCCGACGCTCTCGCCGGTGGGGACTCGTCTGCGTGGCCAGCCGCAATCTTCTGGTCGCTCCTTGCGGGAGCGGCATGGTTCGGTACTTGGTGGCTCGCCCGCCATTTCACTCCATCGCTGCTGCGTAAACGTGCCCAACGCGTGTCACGCTGGAAGGACTGGAAGTTCCTCACCACCTATGCGATCGGCACACCGATCGTTTTGGTGTTGATGTTCATCGCTTTCGCAAACATCGCCCGACTACTGCCAGCCTCTTACTAATGATGAACCCTCACCACCGCATCGCAGCTCTCGCCGCACTTGTCGTGATCACATCGATCGTGCTCGGCGCCTGCTCTTCGTCGTCAAAGAGTTCTTCCGCCACCGCTTCAACAAGCTCAACGACCACCGCAGCGCCTGGCCCCACGACGACGACAACGCTCGAGCCCGAGGCCGGGGTCGGACGAATTTCCTTCGTCTATGGCCCGATCGTCGGCGACTGTATCGATCTGCGCTCGGTGGCAACAGGCAAGGCCGTAACGACCCGTGCCCTTCCCGCTGCTGATGCCACGATGAAGTCCGACAAGGACGTCATGCTTCGGCTCAACTGCGACCTCCCCCACCAATATGAGGTCATCGCCGTACCCAATGCCGGTCTTGCCCCGACGCCCACTCCAACAAACGAACAGTTCACCGTTGCTGCGAAGAAACTTTGCCCCGCAGCGTTCAAGACCTACATCGGGATTCCCTATCCGAGTTCCTCGCTTGAAGTCGGGTGGGTGCTGCCCACCGAAGAACAGAGAAACCGCGGAGTCCAGACCATCGGCTGCACCGCGTTCGACCCGAAGGGCAAACTCAGCGGCTCAGTCCAAGACTCGAAGCGCTAGCGCTCGACACGACACGCGTCTGTCCAACATCACCGAAGAGGATCCACCACCCCGACGCGCGGTGGTTCTACTTTTTGTCCCATGGTGCTCGTGATTGCTGCTCTCCTCCTCGCAGTTCTCCTCGTCATCGCTCTTCTCGCCAATCGTCGATCCGGCGAATTCTCCGCGACTCGAACGACCGGCCGTTCCGCTGACGTTCGCCTCCCCGTCGGTGCCGACGCAGCCCTATGGTCCATCGTCGAGGTTGTCCCCGATCCTCGTAACCACCTTGCCCTTACCCGCGACCTCACTGGCGAGGTTCGTATCTCAGGGACGCTGCTTGATCCCTCAGTTCGCGCCAGCACACTGGTTCCTCCTCCTCGCCCCGCTCCAGCCGGTGGCAGTTCGGTGAGAATTCTCACTGCAGCCGAGATCGAACGCGAAGACGCAGCTGCAGCTGCTGCCGCGGCACGACTCAATCGCGCTTCGTAAGTTCAGCGGGGCTGTACAACTGCAGCGAGCGCAGCCCACGATTGTGGTGCTGCACCCAAACCAGTTCCATCGTTCGCGTCCCAGTACTCCGCCCATGACGAGGTAACAGCTCCGCATGTAAGCATGGCTGCGAGCGCGAGAGCGTCATCACTTCGACCAAGACGACGCGCAGCAACCCAAAAGAGATAGGTGAGTTGCGGCCATGCCGGTCCTCGCCAGTACGTGCGCGCCGAGAAGGTTGGTTCTGCGCGATGCAGACCCGCAGGTCCGCATTGACCACCAAACGAGGAAGCGTCGGTAAGTTCGGAAAAAACCCTTTCAATTACTGAAGTATCGCTCGTTACAAGCAAAGGAAGTAGAGCATCAAGGGAACGAACGCGGCCAGAGTCAGTTTCGGAATCGCCGGCATCAATCCACGTTCCAAGCTCGTGATCCCAGCGCGTCGCCAACACATTTACAACTGCATTTGCTTTCTCAATCAACGAACTGTCGCCAGTGACTGTTGCAAGTTCGAAAGCGTTAAATGCCACCAACGCATTGAAACCACAACTTGCAACTGCGAACGAAGGATTCGAAATTGGCGAACCTTTAGACGAATGCTCAACCGATGCGACAAGCATTCCTTTGATCTCACGCCAATTGTCCACGTTCCAAACACCAGGACACCAGCGATCCCAACGCGGACAATCATCGCCCCCGCTTTCCCATGGATGACATAACGCGATCAAACCTTCGAGGCGCGACCGCGTGTCAAAGAGAAAGTTGAGTCCGGTAGTCGCTGGCCCAACGAGGTCACTTACATCAATGTTGCGACGATCTAGTTCGGCAATGGCATGGCCAAACATCGGGGGTTGCGTGATCGAAGAATGCCCTTCGCGCTTCCAGAAGTCACTGTGATGATTAGGTGAGAACTCATAATCAATATGAGGAACGAAACCCTCGGAGTTCTGGGTGCGGAACAAGTGCGCCAGCTCGCTGCGGGCCCGATCAGGCTCGCCGAGGTCTGCCCAGGTGATCGCATGGAAGCAGGAATCCCACAACCATTGGAACGGATACACCGACGCATTCGGAACGGTGTAGCCCTCGGGGCGCCAATTGACCTCGAGGACAGAGCGAGCCGCAGCCCGAACCTCATCGGGATCGGCCGGTAGCGTGAGGCCTTCGCCGTCAATCCCGTCGGTCACCCTCGTCCCTTTCTGGTGTCAATGTCCACGTGCGCAGTGCTTTCGTTCCGGCTCGGAGGAACCGATGGAGTCTCCATCGTGGCCGATACATGGATCGACGCGCTGCATCGTCTCGGATTCGAGGTTCGCACGGTTGCCGGAGAAGGGCAGGTCAATGTCCAGATCCCTGACCTTGCAATTGGCCGATGGCCTGACGGCGCCGCCGGGCTCCACGGGGTGGAAGCAGCCACTTCCGCCGAGATCGACCGCCTGAGTGCTGAGGTTCGGTCCGCCGTTGCCGGCGCGGATCTCGTCATCGTGGAAAACCTCGGATCCATCCCGATGAATCTTCCCGCCTCTCTCGCCGTAGCGAAAGCTCGCGAAGGTCTGCCGACCATCTGGCACCACCATGATCCGGCTTGGCAACGCGATCGATATGCAGATGTCACCGAACTCCCGCCACAAGAACGCACCGAAAGTGGCCTGTGGCGGCACGTGACCATCAATGAGTTCACTCGCAACGAGTTTCTTCGACGAGGTCTCGCAGCGACAACCATCCGTAATGGATTCGATGTCCACGCAGCGTTGGGCGACCGAGTTGCTGAACGAGCACGGCACAACTTTTCCGAAGATGAACTCGTGATGGTGCACCCCGTGCGGGCCATCGAAAGAAAGAACATCCCCCTCGCAATCGAGATCGCTCAGGAAGTCGGGGCCACCTACTGGCTCACCGGTCCCGCAGAAGAAGGTTACGAAGTGACCCTTAAGGCCTTGCTTGATCAGGCCCGCTCGAACGGACTCAACGTCGTTCACGAGTCGTCCTCATCGCTTGCTGACATGTACGCCGCCAGCGACGTCGTCGTCTTCCCCTCGGCGTGGGAAGGCTTTGGCAATCCACCAATCGACGCGGCAATTCACCGCCGGCCCGCAATCGTGAGCCATTACCCCGTGGCTGAAGAACTTCGATCCCTCGGATTTACGTGGTTTGATCCCAACGATCTCGAAACGTTCAAAGCCTGGTGTGCCGACCCTGATCTGTCGCTCCTCGACCACAACCGATCTGTCGTGGAATCGACCCTTTCGCTTGAGATCATGCAAGCGGCACTGACCAACCTTCTGAATGAGGCAGGCTGGTTGCCGTGACCGCTTCACCCGATTACTCAAACGATCCCGTGCGTGCCCGCCGAGCCAAGATCGCTCGAGCAGCGTCACTCGCACAGCGCATCGGCTACTTGCTGTTTGCCATTGCCGTCGTTCTGTTCTTTATTGGGTTCTTCGCCGGGTTCACCGGCGGTCTCGTCACGATCATTGTTGCGCTTATGGCAATTGGCTCCGCACTACTCGCCCCCGCAATCGTTACGGGCTACGCAGTGAAGGCCGCCGAACGCGACGATCTCGAAAACGGCCGGTAACTATCGGCTCAGGCTGGCGAAAGCCCGCGGAGACCCGCCCACGCAAGGCCTGCCACCTGCACCGCGAGTTCATCAGCATCGAGATCAATTTCCTTCTCGAGCCAACGTCGACACGTGCTTTCGCCGAGTCCGACAATTCCGTAGGCCAATAAGCGTCGCCGTTCGGGTTCGAGGCCTTCAGCAACGATGAACTCGGCCACGGTGTCCGCCATTTCCCGCTGCACTTTGGCGGCTTGTTCAGCGAACTCGGGATCACGACGAACTTCACTGTCGAACAACACAGTGAAACCGTCACGATTGGTGTCGACCCAAGTGAACCAAGCGGCGAATCCCGCTTCGACCTGAGCTCGTGGCCCGTCGGTCGCCGATGAAGCTGCTGCATCACGAACGGCGGAACGAAGTCGAATGGCAACATCGGCGAGCAATTCGAGGAACAGTTCGCGTTTTGAGGTGAAGTGTTGGTAGAGCACCGGCTTCGTGACGCCGGCGGCATCAGCAATGTCGTTCATCGACGCGTCGCGGTAACCCAAACGCGCAAACGTCGCCAGCGCTGTATCGAGCAGCTGCTGGCGACGTTCAGACGCAGGAAGACGGGAACTCACGATTGACCCACTGATGCTGGGTCTCAGAGTCCGGACTTCTCGAGGATGTGCACACCACATGCTGAACCAAGGCCAATGACGTGGGCCAGGCCAACCTTGGCGCCTTCGATCTGACGAGGGCCTGCTTCACCGCGAAGGTGGTAACAGATCTCCCAGATGTTGGCGATGCCAGTTGCTGCGATGGGATGACCCTTCGACTCAAGACCGCCCGAAACGTTCACCGGGGTCTTACCGTCACGCGTGGTTGCACCTGACAGGAAGAAGTCAACCGCATTGCCTTCGCTGCACAGCATGAGGTTGTCGTAATGAACAAGTTCGGCGGTTGCGAAACAGTCGTGAAGTTCCACAAGGTCGAGATCGTCCGGGCCAACACCAGCAAGTTCGTACGCCTGCTTGGCAGCAATACGGGTGAGCGTGTTGACATCGGGAAGGATCTGACAGGCCTCTTGGTACGGATCGCTCGTAAGCACCGATGCCGACACCTTCACAGCGCGCTTCTGCTGTTCCTTCGACAACGTGCGCAACTTCGCACCGGAAACAACGACCGCAGCCGCAGCACCATCGCTGTTGGCCGAGCACATTGCACGAGTGTTCGGATAAGCGATCATCGGCTCGGCCATGATCTGCTCTACCGACATGTCCTTCTGAATTGCCGCAAGCGGATTCATGGTGGAGTTGAAGTGATTCTTGGCAGAGATGCCAGCAAAGAGTTCAAAATCAGCACCGTCGTAAGGATGCTGATGCAGATATTCCATGCCGACCTGAGCAAATACGCCGGGCATCATGTCGGTGCCGAGTTTGCCTTCGAACCCAGACACCGCGCCGTAACGACCGGCAGGAGTCCATTCATCCGATGCTGCGGCACCAAAACCAGCGCCGAGCATGCCTGCGCCTGAAAGCTTCTCGACGCCAACGGCAAGACCCATATCGCATTCGCCAGCCTTGATCGCCATGATCACGGTGCGGAGTGCGGTTGCCCCCGTTGCACACGCATTCGCAACATTGAAAACGGGAATGCCGGTCTGGCCAATCTGCTTCTGCAGTTGCTGACCGATGCCTGCCGCAGCACCCATGAGGTTGCCGGCGGCGAGGACGCCCATGTCTTTGATGGTGACGCCACCATCGGCCAACGCAGCGAGCGCGGCTTCGGAGGCAAGATCGACCACGTCCTTGTCCGGATGCTTTCCGAACTTGGTCATGTTGATGCCGAGAATCCAAATGTCATCGTTTGCCATTGTCAGTCCCCTCAGTTCACCGGCTCGAAGCCGTAGTTGATGGCTTCGGTGCCTGCAGTGTCGGCGCCGATTGAATAGGTCGTAAGTCGAACTTTCTGTCCGAGCGCAATATTCGCGGCTTCGGCAGGTGTATTCATGAGTTGGCCGCGCACGCTGGTGCCGCCAAGGTCAACGACTACTGGCACGTAGTTATCGGCACCGGGCATGAATGCGGTGACGATCGTGAATGAACGAATCTCGCCTTCAGTGGCGATGTCGGTCTTTTTGAACGACGTGCCGCCACACGATGCACATGCATTGCGGCGGTCGAAGAACTTTGCACCACAGTCGGTGCACTCGTTGGCGACCAGGTGCGGAGAGTCTCCGAGCACCAGGTAATCGACCATTGGAATTTGCTGAGCCACTGCTCCCCCTTCACGGCGCCGGTGCACCGTTGTATGGACTTGGGAATCGTACGACAGCGCAGGACCTCCGCCATCACTGACCATAGAACGCCGTGTTACGACTGCTAGATTTTCCCGATGGGATCCTCCCCGGCCATCAGCCGCCGAAAAGCTTTGGGCCTCGGCGCAGGAGCCGTCGGAGCGTTGATCCTCGCTCCCGGCAAGCTCGCCAATGCCACCGTCATTGGCACAAGCGATACATGCCTCGGAGACGCTGCGGGCTTCACCGGATACTGGCACGGCCCGGACGACCCCTACAACGAGCCGAATTTCGGCGGATTCGCCCAACCCACACCAAACCTCATTCTGAATCCCTCCTTCGAAGATGGTGCGCCTGGGACAACTGCACCGAGCTGGACATTCGTTCCTCCGCCGCCGCGGTGATGTCTGACAGCGCCTTGCGCACCAAATGGGCGCCAGAGACCGCTCTCAATTCGCGTAATGCTCGTCACGCAATTCAGGAACTTGGGCAACATCTCGTACAAGCTGGCTACATCAATCGATTCGGGCGACTGCAGATCGACGATGAGAAGAATGCAGCCCTCGCCGAACTCGCATTAGGCAAGTTCATCGACGTCGCTATTGCCGCACGTTTTCTTGGGGGGCCACAGTCGCTTGTGGCACTTCTTGAAACTGGCCTCGCCACGATCACTGAGGAACGTCGATTCTCGCTTGCCTTCGAAGTGCTCTCCGATGGCAAAGCAATGGCGATTCTGCCGTTTCTCGATTCCGCTGATGACGTTCCTGTCGACAGCGTCTACGCCGGAGCTGACACGTGGCTGTTACGCGACCAAGCATGGAAATACGGACTCCATGGCAAGCGCGCCATCGACCTTGGGACTGGTACCGGCCTTGTCGCCGCGTTCCTTACCTCGCGATACGAGACAGTCATCGCCACCGACATCAACCAACGAGCAACACAGACTGCACAACTCAGTCGCGAGCTACTTCCCGATTCCGCAAAATCGCGAATGCACGTTGTGACCAACGATGTCGCAACCGGCCTTCGACCGCGAACTTTTGACTTTGTTTGTGTTAACTCCCCTTGGGTTCCAGCGCATCGCGCCGTTGGACGCATCTACTCCCAAGGCGGCGAAACGGGATTCGAACTTCCCCGCCGATTCATCCTCGACGGCACCGAGCTTCTTGCCTCCGGCGGAACCTTCATCGCACTTTGTGCAGAGCTCACATTTACCGATGGCTCCAACCCGTTGCGCGAGATACTCGATGATCTCGAACAAAACGGTTTCGCAACGTTCATCGAACCTACTCCCGCGCCGCATCCATTTCACACCGCCGCCAACGGGACCGCAGAAACACTCCCCGGACTCGAATCAGCCCGTCACGTCACTGCAGTCGTACAAAGGAACCCGTAACGATGCAGATCTTCATCAAGAAACCCTCAGGAGATTTGACCGTGCTTGACGTTGAGCCATCGGACACGATCGAAAACGTCAAACAGAAGGTCCAAGACAAAGAAGCAATACCGTATGGCCAACAACGGCTGTTCTTCGCCGGCATTGAACTCGAGGACGGATCGACGCTCTCTGATTACAACATCCAGAAAGAGTCAACTCTTGATCTCGTAATACGCCTCCGACCCTCAGCGGGTGTCGTTACCTATCAAGAGATGGGTGAGTCACCGCCGGTGGCTTCTGGCGATCAGTTTTCGCCCCAGATTGATGCAAATGCGCAACTCGCAATTCTCGAGATTGACGCCACCATGACGCAGAGCGACATCGCTCTTTCACCAGGAACCTATGAGTTCTCCTATTGGGCCAAGGGCGACCTCACCTGGAGTTTCAGTTTTCACGATGCCAATGGCAACGCAAACGGCACGGTCTCCGGATCCACAAGTGGAGCGCTTCTTGGTCTCACGCAATCCTCCGAGCAAATTTCCATCCCCGCAGGAACAGCAACCTGCGATCTTTCATTCCTTGCAACATCGCAGAGTGCACTTGTTGATCTCGTCAGCCTCTCCGCTAGTGCCCAATGCGAATTGGTCGCCGACGAAGCGATATCGGTGCTCCCAAACTTCACCGGCTGAACCCAGCCAAGAATCGATAACTCATGCAGATTTTAATCAAGACCCTCACCGGTAAAACCATCACGCTTGAAGTCGAACCCTCAGACTCAATCGACAATGTCAAAGCGAAAATCCAAGATAAAGAACAAATACCACCCGATCAGCAACGACTGCTCTTTGCCGGCAGGCAACTCGAAGACGGCCGCACTCTCCAGGATTACGGCATCCATAAAGGCTCCACCCTCCACCTCGTTCTCCGCCTGCGGGGAGCCACCACAGGAGTCGTTACCTATCAACAGATAGATGAAGCGCCGCCGATCCTCGCTGCCGATGGACTTTCCCCTCAGATCACCACAAACGCGCAACTCGCAATCCTCGCCCTGGACGCGACCATGACTCAGGCAGACATCGAACTGGCGGCAGGAACCTACGAGTTCTCGTTTTGGGCCAAAGGCGACCTCACCTGGCGCTTCACCTTTGAGGACGCGCCAGACGGAACGCCAGTGGGAACGGCAACTGGTTCAACAATCGGATCCCCAATCGGCCTCACTCAGTTCACCGAAAGAATCGTCGCTCCCGCAGGAACAACAGTTTGCGATCTGTGTTTCACCGCAACATCAACAAGTGCACTGATCGACCTCGTGAGCCTTGTCGCCATCGCCGAATGCGAACCAGTGGCCACCGACTCCGTCACAACTGATCCGACAGTGACTCCCACTTTTACCGGTTAGCGAATACTGGCCTGAGAACACCATCGGCTGAAGTCCGAAACTCGAACGAGACGCGTTTGACTGACACACTCTGAGGGTTACCACCCAAACTTTTGAGGACTCCGTGACCCGCACTGCCATCACCAACGCAACAATTGTCACTGTCGATGCAAACGACTCAGTGCTTCGTGGCGGAACCATCGTCATTGCCGACGACACCATTACTGAGGTGCTCCCTGCAGGGGTCGTGCCAACATCCGCAATTGATCACACCATCGATGCGGCTGGCGGAATTGTTATGCCAGGTCTGATCAATGCGCACACTCACCTCGCGATGACGGCGTTCCGCGGCTTCGCCGATGATGTCGACCTTCAGGCCTTTCTCGGCAAGCTCTTTCCCGCCGAAGCAAAAATAATGTCCGATCGTCACGTTCGTGTTGGCGTTCGTGTCGCCTTTGCCGAAGCAATGCTTTCGGGCTGCACCGCCGCCCTCGACATGTATTGGTACCCCGACGCCAGCATTGAAGAAGCCCGCGTGGCAGGGTTCCGTCTTCAAACCGGTGCACTCTTTATCGGCTCCGATGGTCCCGACAACATTCCATTCGACCAGCGAATCGCAAACGCAACCAGTTCCGCGCCGCACTCATGGATCCTTGCGCATGGCACCTACACAATGGATCCGACGCAACTCGCGGCAGCGGGAGAACTCGCAGCTGCTCAAGGCGCGAGATTTCACATTCACGCTTCGGAAAACGCTGGTGAAGTTTCTGACGTTCAGGGCCGTTATGGACGCACGCCCGTTGAACTCCTTGACGACAACGGACTTCTTCGGGCCGGCACGGTTCTGGCCCACGCTGTCGTGCTCACCGATGCCGAGATCGCGCGGATTGCGCAAACCGGGACGGCGATCGCTCATTGCCCAAGTTCCAACATGAAGTTGGCGTCGGGGTTCTGTCGTGTTCCTGAATTACTCGCTGCGGGAGTGACCGTTGGGCTCGGCACCGACGGGCCGTCATCGTCGAATGACCTCGATATGTTCACCGCCATGCGCGTTGCGGCGCTCATCCATAAGGGCAACCGCCTCGACCCCACTGCCATTCCGGCATCGACGGTTCTGCGCATGGCCACGGTCGGCTCAGCGACGGCGCTCGGCATCGATGATCTCGTGGGTTCGATCGAAGTCGGCAAGAAGGCCGACCTTGTGCGCCTTGATCCCTCCTCGCCATCGCTCACACCGGTCTATGACCCAATCTCCACGATTGTCTATGCCGCCTCTCGTGCCGATGTCGTCGATGTCTGGATCGACGGAAATCCCGTCGTCAAGAACCGAACCTGCACAACCATTGATGTTGATGCTGTGCTCGCTGATCTTCGTGACGAGGCCCGTTCCATCGCTGAATAACCGGGGTGCGTCCCGACTCTTGGCCAGTATCACTACCGTTACCTCTTCATGAGTGAACGCCCTGAGGACACCACAACTAAGGACCCGGGCTCCAACAGGTTCACGCACATCCCTGCGCTTGACGGACTTCGCGGTCTCGCTGTTGCTGCAGTCGTCTTGTATCACTTCGCACCCCAACTTGTTCCCGCCGGATTTATTGGCGTGGACGTTTTTCTTGTGCTGTCCGGATTTCTCATTACCTCGCTCGCACTTGAAGAAGTCGACCGCACCAAAACGATGTCGGCACCAGGGTTCTTCGCTCGACGAGCCCGTCGATTGCTCCCGGCCGCCATCGCCACAATCGTTGTTGTCGTCATCATCGCGAGGATCCTCGATCACGGATCCGTCGACACATCGCTGCGGGGCCACGCCGTTGCGTCGCTCACTTACATCGCGAATTGGTGGTCGATCGCCCAACACAATTCCTATCAAGCAGCATTTGGTGCCGAATCGCCTCTGAACCATTTCTGGTCGCTCGCGGTTGAAGAACAGTTCTATCTGGTGTTCCCTATTGCACTCATCGGAGTCATTGCCCTTCTCAAGCGCCGCATTGGTTTGCACCGGCTTGCCCATATTGCGCTCGTCGGCGCCACCGTCGGGGCGATCGCGTCGTGTGCACTCATGTGGATTCTGCGCACTCCCGGCACAGATCCATCACGGGTTTATCTCGGCACCGACACACGATCACAAGCGTTGTTTGTCGGCATCGCGATTGCGTGCATCGTTCGGTTGTGGCCTGTGCATTCACTGCAACGCGTCTCGCGAGCCATCCTCTCCGCTGCAGCGCTTTTGGCGCTCGCAACGTTGGTTGGCATTGCAGTAGCAGCAGACTTCCGCTCTAACTGGCTCTACACCGGCGGCTTTCTTCTCGTAGCCGTCACCACTGGAATCGTGGTGCTGGCCCTCAACGGTCACAATTCGTTCTTTTCCAAAGCGCTCAGCCTGAAATGGTTACGAACTCTTGGTCTGGTGTCCTACGGCCTCTACCTTTGGCATTGGCCTGTGAAGGTTTTTGTCACGCAAGAACGACTTGGTCTCAGCGATGACCGCACCGGCCGCATCGAATTATTCGTCATCCGTTGCGCCCTCACCGCAGTCGCTACCGCTCTGAGTTGGTATCTCATCGAACAACCTTTCCGGCGGAAGAAATCAACAACAACCGAAACCGCTTCGACCAAGCGCGCCAGTGGATTGTTTGTCGCTCTTGGCGCCCTCGGTGCCACCGCACTCATCGTTGGTGTTGTTTGGTTCGCGGCTGCGCCCACTGCTCGCCCCCAAGCCGACTATTCCTCGAACATCGCTCCCACGATAAGCAGTGAGAAAGGGCCCGAACTACCGATTTCGTTGCTGTGGTTCGGAGATTCAGTCGCGTGGGCAATGGGCGGGGGCGCCATATCTTTCCCGTGGCCAACCGACTACAACTCGCCATTTGATCCACGGCAGATCATCATTTGGAACAAGGGAATCGGCGAGTGCCCCCTGCTCCACAAACCATCACGGTCGTTTGGAATCGTCCGTGCCGGCTCCTCGTGCATCGGCTGGGAAGCGAAGTGGCGCGACGCTGCTGCTGCATTCCCCCCGGATGCAATGGTTTGGTCTGGAGCGCTGCGTGATACCTACGACGTTCGTGTCGACGGGAAATGGATTGCCTTTGGTTCACCCGAATGGGTAGCGCTTTACAACGCGGAACTCGACAAGGCCGCCGCAATCGCCACAGAGAATGAAGTGCCCCTCATCATCCTGTCGCAGGCCGATCCAAAGGAATTTCCAGGGGAAAAGAATGAGGAAAGTCTCACTGCCGCCAACATCGGAAAGTTCACCCAGCTTCGCCAAATCCAACGCAACTATGTGCTGGCGCATCCTTCGTCAACGATTTCCATCGATATCAACGACCTGATGTGCTCTGGCGGGTCCTGCGAAGAAACCACACCGAGCGGCGAGATCATCCGCCCCGACCACTTGCACTTTTCAGCGGCAGGGGCTCGATACCTTGCCCCCCGTACTGCCACGGCGATCGAAGACGCGTTGAAGCAGTGGTACGCGCAACACACGAACTAACGACACTCACACACTGAGTGATGAGTGAGTGTCTTACGGAATACGAAGACCCGAGATATTGCGGCTGATAACCAGGCGCTGAATCTCTGAGGTCCCTTCAAAGATCGTGAAGATCTTGGCATCGCGGTGCCAACGCTCGACCGGGTACTCACGGGTGTAGCCGTAGCCACCAAGAATCTGAATGGCCTGTTCGGTCACCCACACGGCAACCTCGCCAGCCTTGAGCTTCGACATTGATCCTTCGCCGGCCTTGAATTCCTTGCGATTCGCCGCCATCCACGCGGCGCGATGCACGAGAAGACGAGCGGCATCAATTTCCGTCTTCATGTCAGCCAACTTGAATGCGATCGATTGATTCATGATGATCGGACGACCAAAGGCCTGACGCTCTTTGGCATATTCAAGTGAGTACTCGTAGGCCGCTCGAGCGACACCAAGCGCCTGCGCTCCAACAGCCGGGCGTGTGGCTTCGAACGTTGCCATTGCCGGCTGCTTCTGGCCGCTGCTTCCAGATTCGCGAGCACGAGCAAGTTTGTCGTCGAGTTTCTCTTTGCCGCCCAGCAAACAACGACCAGGAACACGAACATCCTCGAGCACAACTTCAGACGTATGCGAGGCCTTGATGCCGTGCTTCTTGTACTTCTGTCCCATTGACAAACCCTTGGTGCCGGGAGGAACGACAAACGATGCTTGACCCCGACCCTTAAGTTCCGGATCAACCGCAGCAACAACAACGTGGATATCGGCAATGCCACCATTGGTGATCCATGCCTTGGTGCCGTTGAGCACCCATTCATCGGTCTTTTCGTCGTAGACCGCTCGTGTCCGCAACGACGAAACATCGGAGCCGGCGTCGGGTTCACTCACACAGAACGCGCCAAGCTGCACCTTGTCGGCAGTGCCATAGCACTGCGGGACCCATTCCATGACCTGTTCCGGTGTTCCGTTGCCGCTAATGCCTGCGGCGGCAAGACCCGAACCAAAGATGGCAAGGCCGATACCGGCATCGCCCCAGAACAATTCTTCAATGGCGAGAACGATGGAAAGACCAGTCGGGTCAGCAAGGTTTGCGGCCATGAACTCCCAGCCGTACAAACCGATGTTGGCTGCTTCTTGGACGATGGGCCATGGAAACTCTTCGCGCTCATCCCACTCTTCAGCGGCGGGACGAATGACATCGGCTGCGAACGTGTGAACCCAATCGACCAGTGTTTGCTGATCTTCATTGAAGTCAAGGCTGTAATCGGACATTGGCGTTCCTCTCGGGGGGAACCGGATTCATCCGGCGACGACGCGTGGAACCGACAAGTTACCCCGCGGTAACCGTTGATGCCGCCTCGGACCGCTTGGGGAGCAACGTCAGAGCGAAGGCCGCTAGTCCGGCACCGACGGCATAGGGCCAACCCATGCCCACCCACTGGAACAACGCACCGGCAGCGAGCGGACCAATGACACGTGCCGCACCACCTGCCGACTGCTGCCAACCAAGCCACACCCCCGTATCGAGGCCAGCCCGACCTGCGACTGCCGACGACAGGGTCGGCGTGAGTAATCCCTGACCGACAGTAAGTAGGAGG